>Ga0315279_10010007_pt1 | contig 11203 bp, 11 predicted proteins | sample YL17G06_20_MG_FD_203694 | JGI IMG/M metagenome (GOLD analysis project Ga0315279, IMG submission 203694) | Sediment microbial communities from Yellowstone Lake, YNP, Wyoming, USA - YL17G06_20 | ecosystem: Environmental > Aquatic > Freshwater > Lake > Sediment | place: USA: Wyoming | collected...
AAAACAAGTTTTCCCCATACTCCCCGCAGGCATTGCTAATCTATTGATAATGTCAGGATGATTGCAGAGTAATGTATGGGAGGTGAGTTGAGTTGAAAGCTCTTGACTCCTGGCCACGGCAGGACAATGCCAAGAGCCAAGAGCTGTTCCAAGTGGCGGATAACACAGATCAACCTTGATAATCCTCGCCGAGGATATCCTTGTATTTGTTCCGCGGCACGCCCTGGTAGCCGTGCGGCTCCATTGAATACGTGGCGCGTCCTTGCGAGAGCGAGCGGCTGTCGGTGGCGTAGCGGAACATCTCGGCAAGCGGCACGCGGGCGTGCACGACTTTCAGGTGCCCGCGGTTGGTGACATCGTGGATTTCCGCGCGGCGGCTGTTCAGGTCGCCGATGATGTTCCCCAGGAATTCCTCCGGCGTCACTACTTCCAAGGCCATGATCGGTTCCAGGAGCACGGGCTTGGCTTGCCGGGCGCCATCTTTGAAGGCCAGCGTGCCGGCCATCTGGAAGGCGAGTTCGGACGAGTCCACTTCGTGGAACTTGCCGTCGAACAACGTCACCTTGATGTGGATCATCGGGTAGCCGGTGCCCAGGATGCCGCTCTTGGCGGCCAGGCGCACACCGGCCTCCACCGGCTTGATGAACTCCTTCGGGATCGCACCCCCGAAAATCTCGTTCTCGAAAACAATGTGGTCTTCCTCCTCATTGTAGCACCGCTCCAGGCGCAGATTCACCACGGCGTACTGCCCGTGGCCTCCGGTCTGCTGGATGAAGCGCCCTTCGACTTCGGCGCTTTCCGTGATGGTTTCGCGGTAGGACACGCGCGGCGAGCCCACGTTGGCGTCCACGTTGTGCTCGCGCACCATCTTGGACTTGATGATCTCCAGGTGCAGTTCGCCCATGCCGGCGATAATCAGTTGGCCGGTTTCGTCATTGAAGTTGTGCGTGAAGGTGGGGTCCTCCTTGGAGAGCTTGGTCAGGGCCTGCGCGAGCCGCTCCTTGTCCGCGTTGGTCTTGGGCTCGATGGCCATGCTGATCACCGTGTCAGGGAACTTCATGGCTTCCAGGATGATGGGGCGTTCCTCGTCGCAAAGGGTGTCGCCGGTATAGGTGTGTTTCATCCCCGTCACGGCCACGATCTCGCCCGGCCCGGCGGATTCGATCTTTTCGCGTTCATCGGCGTGCATCAGGAACAGCCCGGCAATCTTCTCCTTCTTGTCGCGCCGGGAATTGTACAAGCGTTCTCCCGAGCGGATCGTGCCTGAATAAACCCGCACGAAGGTCAGGTCGCCGTGCGTATCAAAAAGCGTCTTGAACGCCAGCGCGGCCAAAGGCTCGTTCTCCAAAGGCAGCCGCGTTTCCGTTGCTTCCGGTTCCTTCACGGCTGTGGCACTGTCCGCAGACAGTGGCCCGTGGGCCGTGCCTTTCGCGTGGGTCTTTTTCTTGCGGGGGACGGTCCCCACCACCGCCCTGGCTTCATTGGGCGAGGGCAGGTAGAAAGCCACCGCGTCCAGCAGCGGCTGAATGCCTATGTAGTGATAGGCGGCCCCGCAGAGGATGGGAAAATGTGTGCCGCTCAAGGTTATGCGGCGCAGGCCGTGGCGCAGTTGTTCATTGCTTGGCTCCTTGTTTTCCAGGAGCAGCATGCCGATTTCCTCGTCGGCGTCGGCCACCAGATGGAAAAGCTCCTCCCGGCGCTTCTTCGCCTCGGCCAGCAGTCCGGGTTCGATCTCATGCGTGGACCAGACCTTGCCCAGCGTGGACGTGTCGAACTCGTACTGGCACATGTGCACCAGATCCACTACGCCCCGGAACTTGTCTTCCTTGCCGACGGGCAACTGGATCGCGTAGCCCTTGGCGTCCAGGCGGGTCTTGATCTGCGAACACACGTCCCAGAAGTCCGCGCCGACGCGGTCCATCTTGTTGATGAAGCACACGCGCGGCACCCCGTACCGGTCGGCCTGCCGCCAGACTGTCTCGGACTGCGCCTCCACGCCTTCCACGCCCGCGAAGACGACAATGGCGCCGTCCAGCACGCGCAGCGACCGTTCCACTTCAGCCGTGAAGTCCACGTGGCCGGGCGTGTCAATCAGGTTGATGTCGAAGACTTTGCCCAGCCTGGCGCAGTGCCATTGGCATGAGGTCGCCGCGGCGGTGATGGTGATGCCGCGCGCGCGTTCCTCGGGCATGTAGTCCATCGTGGCCGTGCCTTCATGCACCTCTCCCATCTTGTGTTCCTTGCCCGTGTAGAAGAGGATGCGCTCGGACACGGTGGTCTTGCCCGCGTCAATGTGCGCCGTGACGCCGATGTTGCGCAGGTCCTCCAGACGAGCGTTGAGCACCTTGCTGCGCGCGCTGGTACCCAGTGGGGAAAGCATAAGCACTTGTCTTCCTATCTGCTCTGGAACTCGGAACCAGAAACCAAGAACCTGAATCGTGAATCCTGAATTGGCCACAGATAAACACAGATAAACACAGATTGCACTTTAAGAATTGATTCGTGTCTGTCCTACTATCTGTGTTCATCTGTGTTCATCTGTGGCCTATTCTCTCAACTGCCATTCGCCGGACCTGACCGGCGAACTTTTCGTCCGCACTGCCTCCGACCGTTTTCTCTGGGGACTGCTTCTAGCGGATAATGCGAGCGTTATGGGCCTGTGTGACATGCCAGGCAGGGACGCTCGCCCCGCCCGGCAGACTCAGGAAGGACGAGGCGGCTATGTGGGTAAGACGCTCATGGCCTTAGACTTCTCTCCTCTCCTGTACCACGGGCGTCCCGCCCGTGGAAACGCACGACCGGGACGGTCGTGCTACGGCACCCGCGCCTATAACAGCCTACCACGCATAATGGGCGAAGGCCTTATTGGCCTCGGCCATCTTATGCGTATTCTCACGCTTGGTGATCGCCGCGCCTTCCTTCTTGAAGGCATCCAGCAGTTCGCTCGCCAGCCGGTCCGCCATGGGGCGGCCCTTCTTGGAGCGCGCCGCTTCCAGGATCCAGCGGATCGAGAGGCTCTGCGCCCGCTTACGGTTGACTTCCACCGGCACCTGGTACGTGGCGCCGCCGACGCGCTTGGATTTCACCTCCACCACCGGCTTGACGTTATCCAGCGCCGTCTTGAAGACGTCCATCGCGGGCGTGTTGCCGGCTTTCCCCTCAATTTTCTTCATCGCATCGTAGAAGACGGCCTCGCTGGTGGTCTTCTTGCCCTTGTGCATCATGCAGTTGATGAACTTGGCCACCAGCAGATCGTTGAAACGCGGGTCCGGCTTCAGGCCCCGGCCTGTGACCTTGACCTGAGTGGGCAAAGCCGGGATCTCCGGCTTGGGCTCCGGCCTGCCTCTTTTCTTGAACGGTGTTCTCAAAACTCTTCTCCCAGTTCACCTTCACCTGCCGCATCCAACCTACCACCTACTACCTGCCCCCTACTACCTACTACCTACCACCTACGATTTACTTAGGCTGTTTCGCGCCATACTTCGAGCGTGACTGGTGCCTGTCGGTCACGCCCTGGCAATCGTAGACCCCGCGGATGATGTGGTAGCGCACGCCGGGCAAATCCCGCACGCGTCCGCCACGCACCAGGACTATCGAGTGCTCCTGCAGATTGTGCCCTTCGCCGGGGATATAGACCGTGACTTCCTTGCCGTTGCTCAGCCGCACGCGCGCAATCTTGCGCAGGGCCGAGTTGGGCTTCTTCGGCGTCATGGTCTTCACCGCCAGGCACACGCCCTTCTTGAACGGGTTGCGTTCCAACACCGGACTCTTGGACTTGTTCGTCTGCTGGACCCGTTCCCTGCGGCACAACTGATTTATCGTCGGCATCTACGCCCTAGCCCCAACAACAAAAAATCACCCCAACCTTTTCAAGGGTGTTTCCAGACTACCCGGTGGCAACCCCGCTCCCCTGGTCGCCCTAGAGAGGCCACATCCATACCGGATAAAACGCACAGGTCAAGCGGAATTGCCGTAATATTCTGGCGTTCCGGGAACTCTCACCGGAGTTTTCTGCCCAACCGCTCAGGGAATTCCTCAAGCGAGGCGTTCTTGTTGCTCTTTAACCTTTGCTCCTCCGGCGCGCCAGGATCAGCCCCCCAAGCCCCGCCGCCAGCAGCAAGACCATGCTGCCTAGCCAGGTATAGTATGCGGGCGAACTGGCCGCCTCCTGGATCTCCTCAAGCACTGTTTGCGAAGACTCAGTGCCCGCGAATGTAGCAGCAAGCTTGATCGAGAAACCAAAGAGCAACGCCATGGCTGCGGCACTTACTGCCGCCAGCCAGCGCCCCGCAATGAGGAACGAAAGGCCCACCCAGAGCGCAGGGTTGGCGCTCCACGGCAAGGCTAGAAGAACCGCGTATCTGCCCAGCTCATGTCCAGCGAGGGCTCTTAAGGACATCTCGAAGCAGGTTCGGTATGCGTCATACCCGTACTTTCTGACCGGCTGGTCAAGCGGGAGGAAGAACGCGACGCCGTAGACCAGCAAGACCGCCGCAATGCTCCACTGCGCATAGGTCGTTAAGCCGGCCGTGTCTTGCCTGCACCAATACGCTGTGCGCCTCGCCAGCCACCACACGACTAGCGAAACATCAGGGCTTATGCCAAACGAACCTGCCACCAGGACAAAAACCGCCGCGCGCGCCAAACCATTCTCGTGCAGCGCGGCCACCTGCTCACAAAGGATCAGCGCGGCGAGCCCGCCACCGAAGACGGCTGGCAGGACATAGAATCCACTGACCAGCCACGGCTCCAGTTCGAAGCGCCTGAGAGCAAAGAACAAGGCGCAACCATAGATGAGCGACGCCAGAACCAAGTCTTGCAGCCACATTTGGCGGGAACCTGGCCCGCCCATTGAGGCCGGCATTCCGCGAGCTTTCCGCCTGAACAGCAGCAGGCTGTCCACAAGCAATATGGCCAGCAAGGAAAGGCAGGCTAGCCACCAGCGGAGGTCAGCAGTTTCGTCGCTTGTCACTTCTCATCCGTGTTTATCTGTGTTCATCTGTGGCTATTTCTCGCAGTCGAACACCAGCCCGATGGACTTGCGCACCGCATCCAACGCGTTCATGTTCCCAATCGAGTCGCTCCAGGGCATGGCGGGCGCCTGGCGCGCGGCGATGTGCTCAGCCGCGTGCACGGCCTCGATGGCGTAAAGCGGCAGGCCGCCGGCGTCGGTCTTGATCTCGTTGACGCCGTCCTTGTTCTTGAGCACCAGCCGGCCTTCTCTCAAGGGGCTGAACCACGGATAGGGCAGGTGGATGCTGCCATCCGAGCCGAAGATCGTCACCGTGTTCTCGACCGCCACCTGTGTGCCGCAGGTGATCGCTGCCACGGCGCCGGTGGGAAAGTACAACGAGATGGCGGCCAATTCGTCCACGCGGCTGACCGCCCCGATCTTCGCCACCGCCTTGCACTCGCACGGTTCGCAGCCCGCGGCCAGGCGAGCGAGGGAAATGGGATAGCAGCCCACGTCCATGATCCCGCCGCCCGCCATGGGATTGGACATGCGCACGTTCTTGTAGTTCTGCCCCATATTGTAGTTGAAGTGCCCATGGATCATGCGCACCTCGCCGATCGCGCCGCTGCGGAGCAGTTCCTTAAGCTTGAAGGCCTGCGGGTGGCAGCGGTACATGAACGCTTCCATCATGAACACGTCGTGGCTCTTGACGGCTTCAAGGAACTCATCGGCCTCACGCCGGTTGACGGTCAGGGGCTTCTCGCAAAGGATGTGCTTCTGGGCCTGAGCGCACTGGATCCCCCACTCCTTGTGCAGATGATTCGGCAGGGAGATGTAGACGATCTGCACCGCAGGGTCGGCGAGCAACTCCTGGTATGAGCCGTAGCAGTTTGCTTCCGGAATCTTGTACTCGGCGCCGAACTTTTCGGCCGATGCCTTGGCGCGGGAGCCGACAGCCGCCAGCTTCTGGTCGGGCGAGACCAGCAAGTCCTTGGCGAATTTGCGCGCGATGTTGCCTGTGCCCAGGATGCCCCAATTCAGATTCTCAGCCATTTCTGCCCTCCTTTGAGTTTCAAGTCTGTACTGCCAACGCCAAAAAGCAAGGATGAAGGATGAAGGATGAATGTTTGTAACCGTTCAGCCTCCCAACGACAGGGAGAGGTTAGCCAGTGTTGGTCCGTGTTGGTCCGTGTTCGTCCGTGTTCGTCGGCTTCCCCGCTGAACGGTTACGAATGTTTTAAGGTCCTTCCTTCGTCCTCCGCCCTTCATCCTTCATCCTTCATCCTTCATCCTTCATCCTTCATCCTTCATCCTTCATCCTTGGTCTGCGTCTCTTGGCGTCTTGGCGGTTCATTTCTTTGGTTGCGGCCCGAAGTCTGAAATATGATATTGTGTAGAGGGGGAGTATTGTATGATTGTCGCTGTCCCGAAGGAGCATTATCCCCAAGAGACTCGCGTGGCACTCACGCCGGCCGCGGCGGCGAGCTTGCTTAAGCAGAAGCTTGAGGTGGTTGTGGAGACGGGCGCCGGCGCGGACGCGGGCTTCCCCGACGCGGAGTACCAGAAGAGCGGCGCGCGGCTGTCAGCGGACCGGAGCGCGGTGTTGTCGTCGGCACAGATCGTCTTGCAGGTGCGCGTGAGTGGCGATGACGCCGATATCCAGAACCTGAAGAGCGGCCAGATCGTCATCGGCCACGCGGACCCGCTGACGCCGGGGCCCGCCTTGCCGGCGCTGGCCCAAGCGGGCGCAACCGTGCTGGCTGTGGAGTTGATCCCGCGGATTACGCGCGCGCAGGCCATGGATGCGCTCTCCAGCCAGGCCAACCTGGCCGGCTACAGCGCGGTCATCCTGGCGGCCGGGCATCTGCCCCGGATCTTCCCCATGTTGATGACTGCCGCCGGAACGATCAAGCCGGCGAGGGTCTTCGTGATTGGCGCGGGAGTGGCAGGCTTGCAGGCGATCGCGACCGCGCGGCGTCTGGGCGCGGTGGTGCACGCATTCGACGTGCGGCCGGCGGTAAAAGAACAGGTGCTCAGCTTGGGCGCGAAGTTCGTCGAATTGCCCCTCGAGACCAAGGACGCCGAGGACAAAGGCGGCTACGCCAAACAGCAAAGCGCCGAACAACTGCGCAAGCAGCAGGAGTTGATGGGCAACGTGGTCGCGGAATCCGATGTCGTGATCACCACCGCGCTCATTCCCGGACAGAAAGCGCCCCTGCTGGTGACCGCGGACATGGTGCGGCGCATGGAACCGGGTTCGGTGATTGTGGACCTGGCCGCCGAGAAGGGCGGCAACTGCGAGTTGACCGTGCCGGACCAGATCGCGCAGCGCGAAGGCGTGACGGTGATCGGGTTGGCGAACCTGCCCGCCACGGTGCCCTATCATGCCAGCCAGATGTACGCCAACAATCTGGTCAAGCTGGTACAGTTGATCGTGAACAAGGAAGGGATTCTGGCGCTCGATATGGCTGACGAGATCGTTGCGGGAGCGCTGGTGTGCAAAGGCGGAGAAATCGTGAATCCGCGCGTCCGCCAGGCGCAAGGCGGTTGAACCACAGAGACCCATCGGCGGCGGAGCCGCAACCAAAGAGGTGGACATTTTCGATTTTCGATTTTCGATTTTCGATTTAACAGCAACGGCGGAGGCAGAGAAGGGATTGGGGATTGAGGATTGGTAACCCTTCAGCCCCCCACGACAGGGAGAGGTTAGCCAGTGTTGGTCCGTGTTGGTCCGTGTTCGCCGGCCTCCCCCTGAACGGTTACGAGGATTGAGGTTTGGGATTGAATGTTTCTTTGCGTGCCGCGAAGATTTGGAGCGTTAGTAGTACAGGGACACAGAGTGAACATTTTCGATTTGCGACTTGCGATTTCCGATTTGAACTTCCAGCCCGATGCAATCGAAAATCGCAAATCTAAGATCTAAAATCCCTTCTCTGTGTCTCTGTGGTGGATAGTCCGCTCAGGAGGTAAGTTGCGATGGAAAATCTTCCGTCTCACCTGCTCGTCTTCGTGCTGGCGGCCTTTCTCGGGCTGGAGGTCATCCGGCGCGTCTCACCGCTGCTGCATACGCCGCTGATGTCCCTGACCAACGCGATCTCCGCCATTTCCGTGGTCGCGGCCATCCAGATTGCGGGGGAGGGCCGCGCCGGGTACGCCACGGCGCTCGGCGCCATCGCCGTGACCTGTTCCTTCGCCAATATCGTCGGCGGCTTTATGATCACCGACCGCATGCTCAGAATGTTCAAGAGGCGCAGCGGAGACAAAGCGGCTGCTGGCGCCAAGAGTGGCGACGGGGGACGCTAAACAATGGTCCTCTCCACCCTCCCCTTTTTCTCGCCAGCTTTGCCACTGGGCCAAGATGCCGGACCAATTAACCAGATTTCCAAAGCGCTGGCCCGAGCCGCGGGCCAGGGAGGCGCGGACCCATACACGCAGTTGATGGTGCACTTCTCGTACATCCTGGCGGTGGCCTTGTTCGTGTTGTCGCTGAAATGGCTGAGCTCGCCTGCGAGCGCGCGGCGGGGCGTGCTGGCGGGCGAGATCGGCATGTTGGCGGCGATCATCGGGACGCTGCTTGCGCACCAGATCGTCAATTGGGAATGGATCATCGTGGCTTTGGTCCTCGGCTCGGCGATTGGCGTGCCGCTGGCCGTCTTCATGCCCATGACCGCTGTGCCGCAGCGCACCGCTCTTTCGCACGCCTTCGGCGCTCTGGCGGCGGCGCTGGTCGGCACTGCGCATTACTATCTGGAAATGGATCCTGCCCTGAAGATGGGCCACGCCGGGAATATTCCGCCCGTGGAGATGGGCATTCTGTGCCTGGAAGTCCTTTTGGGGTCGCTCACGGTCACGGGCAGCACGATAGCATTCGGCAAGCTGCAGGAACTGCTCCCCGGCCGGCCGATCACCTACCGTTTCCAGAACGTCATCAATTTTACGATCCTGGGCACGGCCCTGGTCCTCGGCGTGCTCCTGACCATCAAGCCGCAGTGGACGTTCTTGTTCCCTGTCTTTATCGGGTTGGGGCTGCTCTTCGGCTTCCTGCTGGTCTTGCCCATTGGCGGCGCGGACATGCCCACGGTGATCGCGCTGCTGAATTCCTACGCGGGCCTTTCCGCCAGCCTGATGGGCTTCGTGCTCGACAACCAGATGCTCATCGTTGCCGGCGCGCTGGACGGCGCCTCGGGCTTGTTTCTTTCCATCATCATGTGCAAGGCTATGAACCGCTCGTTCGCCAATGTCCTCTTCGGCGCCTTCGGCAAGGTGCAAGTTTCGGCAGCGGCCATCGAGCAGCGGACGGTGCGGAGCACAACGGCCGAGGAAGCCGCGGAAATCCTTGCCGACGCCAACCTGGTCATCGTGGCGCCGGGCTACGGCATGGCGGTGGCGCAGGCGCAGCACAAGGTCCGCGAGCTTTACGATCTGCTCATCAAGCGCGGCGTGAGCGTCAAGTTCGCCATCCATCCCGTGGCCGGGCGCATGCCGGGGCACATGAACGTGCTGCTGGCCGAGGCGGACATTCCGTACACCGACCTGGTCGAGATGGACAGCATCAATGGCGACTTCCCCGGCGCCGACGTGGCCCTGGTCATCGGCGCGAACGACGTGACCAATCCCGCGGCCAGGCACGACAAGGCCAGTCCGATCTACGGCATGCCCATCCTGGACGTGGACAAAGCGCGCACAGTGATGGTGATCAAGCGCAGCATGAACCCGGGGTTCGCCGGCGTGGAGAACGAACTCTACTATCTCGACAGGACCCTCATGCTGTTCGGCGACGCCAAGGCCGTGGTCTCGAACCTGGTGAAGGAGTTGGCGGAGTCGGCGAAAAGATGATTTTCGATTTTAGATTTTCGATTTTCGATTTAACAACTCTTGCCAATCGAAAATCGCAAACCTAAAATCTTCTCCCTGCGCCACCGCGGTTGCAGTTCAATCGAAAATCTAAAATCTAAAATCTAAAATCTCAACTCAGTGCCGGAAATGGACGAACAGGCGGCCGAAGTTCTTGCTGTCTTTCTCCACGCGGTGATACTGAGACTTGACCTCGGGGCGGTTCAGGAATTTGAGCACGCGCTCTTTGAGCTTCCCGCTGCCTTTGCCGGGGATGATTTCCACCAGCGTGATGCGCTTCTCACCCGCCTCACGGATGACCCGCTGCAACTCGGTCTCAATGTCGCGGCCGCTGTTAAAGATGCTGTGCATGTCCAGAGTGATCTTCGCCATGCGGGTTCTTCTCCTTGTTCCCTGTGGCTAAGGTCTTCATTTGCGATTGTCAATTGGCTTTACGCACATAGGCTGCATGAGAAGGGCATCCGCAATGGCTTGAACCCACCTTCTGAAGAAGATAGGCTGCGGTTGGGAGCAACCTATGACGAAGCTGCTCGAAGAGGCGTTCCGGAAGGCCTTAGCCCTGCCTGCGCGCGATCAGGATGCCCTTGCAGATTGGCTATTGCAGGAGATGGAATCCGACTTGCGCTGGAGCGAGCTCTTCTCCAAGTCACAGGGCGCACTGCGCCGCCTCGCCGCCGAGGCGCTGGAAGAACACCGCCGGGGTGAAACTAAGAAGGAGAGTCATTGTGGCTGAAACTGAAGGCGCTGCGCAAGCCGGAGCCACTGTCCCCAAGCTCGGACTGGGCACGCTGGTGGACCATCCGCTCTTCGGGCAGGGCAAGATAATGGCTTACGAGGGCCAGGAGTACGTGGTGTTGTTCAAAGGCGGCGAAGTCAAGCGCGTGGCCTGGTCATTCGAAGCCATGCGGGCCAAGGAGCCGCGCGGCTCGCCTCAATTGGATCTGCTCAAACAAGCAGTGAGTGAAGTGCTCGGCGACCGCGGCTGGCTGGACACGGAACTGGAGATGAGCAAGCGCTGGGCCGGCGGCACGATGCGCCTGATCCCCGGCAAAGAAGATACGCAGAGCCGCGATGTGCCCATCGAGATGTTCGTCAAGAAGATCATCGGCATTCGCGACAAGCTGCGGGTCTTGGAACAGAAGATCAACGCGCACCCGCAACTCACGCCCGAAGACAAGCTGGAGATGGAAGGCTACATTACCCGCTGCTACGGCAGCCTGACCACCTTCAACCTGCTCTTCGCCGCGAAGGAAAGCCAGTTCAGAGGGCAGGGCAAAGACGAGTAGCCAATTCAAAATTCGTAACCGTTCAGCCCCCCACGACAGGGAGAGTTCAGCCAGTGTTGGTCCGTGTTGGTCCGTGTTCGTCCGTGTTCGTCCGTGTTCGCCGGCCTCC
>Ga0315279_10010008_pt1 | contig 11202 bp, 10 predicted proteins | sample YL17G06_20_MG_FD_203694 | JGI IMG/M metagenome (GOLD analysis project Ga0315279, IMG submission 203694) | Sediment microbial communities from Yellowstone Lake, YNP, Wyoming, USA - YL17G06_20 | ecosystem: Environmental > Aquatic > Freshwater > Lake > Sediment | place: USA: Wyoming | collected...
TGCAGGGCCTTGACCGCCGGCCAGCGGAGGTTCGGGTCGGCCTTGGTTTCGCTCAGCAGGCGCCGGCCGACGATCTTCTCGGAAACGTCGTTGTAGCGGATGTTCAGCCCGACGGCCCAGTCCGGGTCGTTCTCGTAGCGCTGCCAGTCCTGCTCGATGCCGAGCTCGTCGAATGCGCACTCCCAGTTGCAGATGGCCCCCAGCGGCACCTGCGGGATTCCTTTGCCGAACGGGTCGGCCTTGGCGGCCTCCTGGTCGGCCCAGAAACGCTCGATGTCCACCGGCGCAAGCCCGCCCGCCGCCCGCGTCTGGGCCAGCAGACTGTCAACCTTCTTGCGGTTGGCCGCCGAAAGCTGCTCGTAAGCGCCCATCAGACACCGTCTCCAGTTCGTGCGTCGATTGCCATGAATACGAGGTGCAAGCCTTCAACTCGCCGCCGCGCCGGCTCGCCCGGCACCTGCGGCCGGGACATTATGAACCAAGCGGGCGAGTTTTGGAATGGTTAATTTGCAAAGCCGTCGGATCATCATGCACGGCTCCGCATTGGGGGGACATCTTCTACTTCTTCGAGGGTCCGGCTATGTAGACCGAGTCCTTTGCGAAGTATTTTCCGGACGGCCCCGCCGCGACAATCAGAACCATCGCGCCAGGCGAGGCGCTCCACCCCGCGAGTATCTTGTTGGCGTCCTGCGGGCAGTTGTCGGAATTGAGGTACCTGGCGTTGTCCGCCAGGACAAAGCGCATCTTCCCGGTCCGCTTGTCCAGCCGGGCGGGGAAATAAAGGATCGCCATCGGCGGATCGTGATTGTCGATGAGAGTGTTGGGCACCCCGGCAACCGTGCCGAGCATGTCCTTTTCGAACTGGCCATACCAGGATACCGGAAACACGCCGTTGGGATCAGTGAACAGGTAACGAGCCAGAAGAGCGCTGCCGGCGTTCTGACAGTTGGGATACTTCTCGGGGCTGGCGCCTCTTTCCAGCGCGCCGATCCCCTCGGGATCCTGGCCTGGGTAGTACCTGTTGCCGGTTCCTGCCAGCTTGTATATGTTGGCCCCATCGGCTAGGGAAAAAAGCCTGACTGGCAACTGTGGACTCCAAACGCACGTGTAGCCCGTGGGCACAGTTAGGATGCACACACCGACCGCAGTCATGGCCAGCACAGGCAAACACGTCAGAATCGCCCTGCCACGGCTCACGGAGAACATGAATCTGATGGCACTGACCCAGATCGGCAAGCAGAGCGTGATAGCCGCGCCGAAGACAAAGACAGCAGGCACCACAAGCTGCGGGTAATCAAGACCCATCGCTGTCACAATCGTGGCTGCCATTACGAAAGCCAGACAACTGGAAAGGCCCGCCAATGCAACCGCGCCGAGGGTCTTCCAGTACGTGGCCTTGGGATTCTTGCCGCCGCCCCGGGCGCAAACCATAAGCAACAAACCGCCGCCCAGGAGCCCGATAAGCACACCCCAGCACAAATTGCGAATGGGAGGGAAACTAACCACGCCGAAGACCGCTTGCATGTCCATTCGATCATTCTCCCCGTCTGCCGCAAGTACCGAACATCCGATCACTCGCAACAAACAAAAGTCTATTGCCCCGCGGCGACGGGTTCAACGGCAATCCGCAATCCATCGGGCCCCTCTATGCGGACTGACCGAGCACGGGGCCGATGGTCCGCGACATGCGGATTGCCTGCCAGCACTCGGCCGGGCGGGATTGAAGGAGCATGTGCGGGCCGTCGATGGTGATGACTTCAAACTCCGCGGCCAGGGCGGAAAAGGTCGCCGCGCATCGCGCGGGGACGAGGCGGTCCTGGGTCGCCCGGAGATAGCAGGCCGGCACGCCTCGGGAGGCCCGGCGTAGGCCGGGGACAAAGGCCTATTTGCACTCAGCCCAATTCCTGACTTCTGAACGCAGGCGATCCACTACCTCTTTCTTGTCCGGTCCCTCATAGACAACGTACAGGCGGAATGCCTGCCACTGATAACTGGCGCAAACATACATGAGGCTATGCTCTATCTCCACGAGCGACTTGGGCTCAGGGTCGTCCCCGGTGAATACTTTGATCAACTCATCTTCTTCTTCGGGTTCCAGGCCTCTTGCCTGTTCGGCCCTCACGAAGGCGCCTCGGGGCTCCAGCTTCAGCGGTTTGGTGTAGCAAAGCAGGAACTGTCCCAGCGGGATGCCGTGTTTCTCGGCCAGGGCCTTGAGCGATCGTTTCGCCGTGGAGAAGAAAACCGTACCACGATTGAAGGCCTGGTTCTCGGCCTTTTTAAGGACCTGAACTTCATGGAGCAGTTTCGGCGGGCGGCGTTTCTCTATGCAACGCGCCAACGCCTGCATCACTTCATCGCCCTCCTTGGATGCCCGCTGAACAAGACGATCAACGTAATCGTCCGTGAAACTCGCCAAGTCAGGGGATCGAACGAGGCCCAGGACCGCTTCGCCATCGCGGGGCATCTTGAACAGATTCACGTCTCGAATGCGCCGCAGCAGTTGCCGGCAGGCTTCCTCGATGCCGAAGGTCGTCTTGTGGTAATAGACAGCCTTGTACATGAAAAACCGAGCAAACAGGTATTGCTCCGCGGCCGGGAGGGCCTTTTCAGCTACACCCACCATGCGCTTCTCGCTGATCCGCAGTGAGTTCAGCAGGTAGTTGACGTCAATATCGCCATACGGCACGCCGGCGGCGCGTGAGTCTCGCTGGAGGTAGTCGACGCGGTCCATATCGAAGCTGCTGTGCAAGAGTTTGCTCAATTGGGGGTCGGCCGCCCTGGACCTGCTGAAGAGGTCGGCTACCTGCTTGGCTCGCTTGCGGCCGCCTATTGCGTCAATCAGATCCCTATGCCTTGTGACGATTTCCTGGCCCACTTTCACGTGGTCCGGGTATGGTGATCGAGCGGCATCGAAAGACCTCGTCCTCACATCGCCGACGATCTCCTCAGTGAGGGCGACCTTGTCAATCCCTTCCATCAGGTGCGAATACGGGTAATGGCCGATATCGTGCAGCAGGGCCGCCATCCGGAGATTCTCGCGCTGCCGCTTGCCGATCTTCCGAGGCCCTTTGGTTGGGAACAATTCCAGAATACTCGCCATTATCGCCAGTGTGCCCAGCGAGTGAGCGAATCGCGTGTGCGTGGCATTGGGGTACGTCACCTGCCCCATCTGAAGCTGCTTTATCCGGCGGAGCCGCTGGAAAGCGGCTGTGTCCAGGATGCGCCACTCGCGTTCGCGCAGGTGGATGTCCCCGTGCAGCGAGTCGACGATGATTTTGCGGGCCTCGCCCTCAGGGGAGGATGCCATGATTCCGCAACTCCCCCAAGGCCCTCCGGATGTCATCCGCGTTGAAATCCTTGCCGAACCTCTGCAAGACTGCCGCGATCTTCTCCGGCGACTGCCCAGGCACCTGCTTTCGGTCGATGAGGAAGTGGACCGAGGCCAGAAGCTCCAGTCTCTTGGCGAGAGCGGCACGGTCGTCACAAGTGACAAGGCCACGAATGCCCTTCGCTTTCTCGGCGGAGGCCGCATCCAGCGACCACCCCTTGGAGTCATCCACTTCTTGGGCCAGTTCCGTTGCGATGCAGAAGCCGTCCTCCGCAACGGAAGGGCAATACGGACCGTGGAGATACCATCGAAAGTAGTAGCCTAGGTGAACGCCTGCCGCCTGCGCGAGATAGACCGCCTTCTGAAGGATCAGCCGATCCTCGAAGGTTTTGACCCGGACCGGCAGGTCAAGTTGGTCCAGCACAAGTTTGAGGCCGATCTGCCGACGTTCCATGGCTTAACTCCCGCAGTTAGGTATATGTACGTATATTCTATGGCCGACCTAACCAGGAAAAAAGAAGAAAATCCTTTTTCGTTCTCGACTCGACGGGCGCACAGTAGCGCGCCCACAAACCGCCGTCAACAGTCATCGGCTTACAGCCAGTGTACTCTGCGGGCAATGACGCCGTGCCGCAAGCAGCCGGTTGAGGCAAAACGATGCCCTGGTCGTCCGAGGAGCCGGCTGCGGCTTCCGCCTGACTGCGGGGGGGGAGTATTTCAGCGTGTCGGACCCTCCCGCCCGGATTATCCCTGTCCGAAACCCGCCCGGATTGCCGACAATGTCTAAGCGCGAATGTATCGAGGCCCCGAAAAATCGTTGTTTGTGCGCATGCTGAAGCTGGCGATGTGGCTGTCGCCGGCTGCCGCGCTGGTGATGCTGCTGGCGGCGTTGTTCGGCTGGCGGCTGGAAGGCACGCTTGCGCGGATGCTGCTGACGTGCGTGGGGGTGTTTCTGGGGGCGACGCTCATGTACGTTCAGCTTCGCGCCCGCCATAGGGCCGGGCCGGGCTTCGCGATGCTGCTGACGCTCGGCGTGGCGGCGGTGGCGGCCTCCCAGGCGAGCTACCTGGCGCTGGTGTGGACGGACTTTGTCACCACCAACCCCATGTGGCGGCTGTGGTGGGTGACGATGGTCATATCGGTGGTCATCACGCACGTGGTGATGCTGGAGGCGGCGTCTGCCAGGCGCGGCGGGCCGGTGGAGCTTGTCACGGCCATCATGGCGGTCTGGGTGGGGCTGATGGTCCTGTGGCTGGGCCTGCGGAAGGACATGCTGGCGGACGTGTCGACGGCGTACCTGTGGGTGCTGGTTTTTCCGGCTGCGGGCACGGGCGTCGGGTCGGTGTACCTGATCGTCCGCCGGGTTCTGGGCGTTGCTCGGCCTGGGTCGATTTCCAAAGGCTCAGCCGTGACGGGCTTGCTGCTGTCGCACCTGGCGACGGCGGTGGTGGCGTACTTTGTCGGGCAGGCGACGGCGGCCAGGCCCGCGGCACAGCCCGGGCCGGCGCCGGCGGAGTTGGCGGCCTCGGCCGGGGCGGACGTTGCCCGGCAAGTGGGCAAGACCATCTACGCCGGGCAGTCCGGCGTGGCCACGTACATGGGCGACACGCGGATCGTCAGCCGTCCGCCGTTCATCACGGCGGAGCAGGTCGAGGCGATTGAATCGCGCCTCGAGCCCGGGGACATCCTGCTCGAGCGGGCGAACTGGTACCTGTCGAACCCGAGCCTGCCGGGCTTCTGGAAGCACGCGGCGCTGTACGTCGGGCGGCTGGAGGACCTCAAGAGGCTCGGCATCGCCGCCGACCCCAATGTGACGCCGCACCTGGCCGACTACCTCAAGCCCCATGACGACGGCCGGGACAAGACCGTCATCGAGGCCGTCAGCGAGGGCGTGCTGCTCAACAGCCTTACCAAGTCCCTGCACGCCGACTACGCCGCCGTGCTCCGCCCCCGCGTCAGCACCAGCCACAAGGCCAAGGCCATTACGCGGGCGTTCGCCAACCTCGGCAAGCCGTACGACTTCAACTTCGACTTCGAGGACACCACCAAACTCGTCTGCACGCAGGTGGTCTACCTGTCATACTACGACGTGCTGGCCTTCGGGCTTCAGCGCATCCTTGGCCGGATTACGCTGCCCGCCAACGAGATCGCCCGCAAGTATGTCGGCGAGGCCGGCCGGGCCGACAGGCAACTGGACTTCGTGCTCTTCCTCGACGCGATCCCCAGCCGCGGCGCGGCGGTGGAATCCACCGAGGCCGAGTTCTGCAAGTCCGTCCTGCGCCCAAAAGAACTCGTCGAGACCCCGTGACTACGCATCTGCCTGCCGGCAGGAACCACGGCACCCGCCGAATAAGCCCTACGGGCGCGCTTCGGGCATTCGCCCGACGTTCAGTTGTATCCCCGGCCCGGCGTTCTTATCATGAGATAATGACAACGCAACGCAAGCCGCCGCGATACCAGCCGCCGCTGCCGGAAAAGTACCTCCGCGCGGGATCGGACGAACTGCGCCGCCGGGCCATCGAACGAAAGGCCCAGTTCGGGGCCGACCTCTGCATCCTCGGACATCACTACCAGAACGACGAGGTCTTCGACCTGGCCGACTTCACGGGCGACAGCCTGAGGCTCTCACAGCTTGCCGCCCAGCAGCACGAGGCAAGGTACATCGTCTTCTGCGGCGTGCACTTCATGGCTGAGTCGGCCGACGTGCTCTCCTCGCCCGAGCAGGTCGTGATACTGCCGAACATGCGGGCCGGGTGCAACATGGCCGACATGGCCGACACCGACGCCGTGGCCGCGGCGATGGATGAGCTTTCCGCCATGAGCGGAGGCGCGCGGATCGTGCCGATCACGTACGTCAACTCCTCAGCCGCGATCAAGGCCCTCACCGGCCGCTCGGGCGGTGCCTGCTGCACGTCGAGCAATGTCCGCAACGTCTTCGAGTGGGCACTGGCCCCGACTGACGCCGGCGGCGCCGGGGCGAAAAAAATCCTCTGCGTGCCGGATGAGCACCTTGGCCGGAACACCGCCGCCGCGATGGGCTATGGCGACGACGCATGCAGCGTCTACGACCCCGCCCTGCCCAACGGCGGCATCTCGGCCGAGGCCGCCGCACGCGCGACGTTCTTCCTCTGGAAAGGCTTCTGCTACGTCCACCAGCGTTTCACGCCCGAGCACGTCGGGGCCGTGCGGCGGCGGCACCCGGGCATCCGCGTGATCGTACACCCCGAGTGCCCCCGCGAGGTCGTCCGCCTTGCCGACGCAGCCGGCAGCACCGAGCAGATCATCCGCGCCGTCGATGAGGCCCCCGACGGTTCGCAGTGGGCCATCGGCACCGAGAGCAACCTCGTCAACCGCCTGGCCAGGCGGCACCCGGGCCAGTTCATCCGCGTGCTTTCCGACGCCCCGGCCCTGTGCCAGACCATGCACTTCATCGACCTGCCCCACCTGCTGTGGGTGCTGGACGAACTCGCCGAGGGCCGCGTCGTCAACCGGGTGACCGTCGAGCCGGAAGAAGCCGCCGACGCCAAGCTGGCCCTGGACCGCATGATCGCGATAAAGGCGGTTGACGAGGTTACGAAACAGGTGCCGGATTAGGGCAAGGATGAGAACGCGCTGGCGATGACGAGATGAAGGGGAGTCTCCATGGGACGGATGCTACGAAGACGCGACAGCCTTTGGAGTGCGGCGACATTAGTCGCCGCTTTCGATAGCGCCTGTGCGCTCTGTTACAGGCGTGAGCCAGACGAGGGCCACCAACAAGGGCCGTTCGGCTCACGCCTTTTCTGCTGCTTTGTACACGAGCCAAAGCGGCGAGGGCGCCCCTTTGGGGCTTGTCGCCGCACTCCAAAGGGCAGAGCCGCCACCGGAGCGTACGACAATTCCGGGGGTGTAATCCATGAATGAAACCGAGACAGTTTCTGCCGTGGAATCTCGCCCCGCCAAGCCCAGCGCGCGGCGGTACTACGTCTGGCAGGCGGCAATGTGGATAACCATCCTGCACATGGTATTCGTCGGCTGGATCCCGTGCATGGTCCTGCTTGATTCCCCTGATGTCCTAGCCTGTATTGTGTTGGTCTCCCTTATGCTAAGTCCCGTGGCCATCGTCGCCTGCAGCCGTTCATCAAAGGGCAGGAATGCCTGGCGTTTGCTTGTGGTGTATTGGCTGGCAGAGGGGGCGCCACTGGGTCATGCGGCATATCTTGCCTTGATCTATTCCTATTACTTTGTCGAGTCTTTGTCTTCGATTGGTGGCGGCGTCATACTTTCGTACTCCTACTTCGATTTCGAGGGCTTGGCCATTAGCCTGCTTCTAGGCCTGCTTCTATTTCTTCCCCTGCCAGTAACCATTCTGGCCGCACTGCTGACGATCGAGCGGAAGAAGCTCCCGCCGGCCGCGCAGGCCGGGACATGACGCGAGCGCAGTTGGTGTCTGCCTGCCCCCGCACCTGTTTGGCGGCCTTTGTCCGATTCGCCGGTCGGGCTTGGCTGTTCGAAGCCCAGAGGATCTTCTCGTTGGCTAAGGGGTCAGAGCCCCACCAGGCATTCGCAGGTGCGTCAGCCCTTGGAGTGCGGCGTCAGCCCCGCAGGGGCGCCGTCGCCGCTTTCTTGGGGCCGGGCCTCCAGGACAAAGACCGAGAGCGACTGCGACAGCGGCTGGCGGTAACGAATCTGGATGGCGCTCGATCCGAAGATAACGGAGCCGTCGCCCTGCTTGACAGTGCTCGCAAGACAAATCTCCAAGGGCTGGCGCTTCGTGAATGTCCCTCCCGTCGCGTGACTCCCGAGGGGCTTTCGTGGTCGGGCGCGAGCCAAAGCGGCGATGGCGCCCCTGCGGGGCTGACGCCGCACTCCAAGGGCTGGCGCTTCGTGAATGTCCCTTTTCTATTCATCCCCCTGCTCCGTCTGGCCGATAGTTCCCATATTGGCGTCGCGTTTCTTGCGGAAAGGCAGGCCCATGTCGATGAAAGTGCTTATCGTGGAGCCGGACTGGCGGTTCGCCAGGATGGCCTTGACGTATCTTGAGAGCCACGCCCACCACGTGGTCCAGGAGTCTCGGCTGGACGACGCCCTGGCCCGCGCCGAGCACTGGCGGCCGGACCTGGTCATCGTCGCGGCGGAACTGGCCGAGGAAGGCTTCCTGAGCCTTCTGCAAGAGGCGGCGCCCGGCCATCGCCCGGCCGTGCTGCTGACGGGCTGGCTCGACCGCTACGACATCGCCTGGCGGGCATGGCAGAAGGGCGGCGACGAACTGCTGATGAAGCCGGTGTTCACCACCGACGAGCTTCACGCGGCGATCGTCACGGCCCTGGAGAACGCCACGGTCGGCGCCGCCGCCCCGCGCCGCAGGGCCGTCTCGGCCTGACGACAAAAAGGGGACAGGCTACTTTTTCGTTATCTCGTTGACGAAATTATGTCTTGCCGGGACCGCCGAAAAAGTAGCCTGTCCCCTTTTTATGCCGGCTTGCGCACGCAGATGAGCATGCCGAAGATGCGCAGGTACAGGCTGCCGTTGGCGGCGACGATGCTCGACCGGCACGGCTGGGCCTTGGTCGAGAATCGGAACAACTCTTTGAATTCGTCGCCCGCCGCCAGGACGACGTAGTCGCCGCCCTCGCTTATGCAGTAGATCTTGCCGTCTGCGCCGGTCGGGCTGGCGCGGAACGGGCCCTTGGCGTCGATGTGACCGGACCACTTGATCTTGCCGGTTTTGGCGGCAAGGCAGGTCATCACCTTCTTGTCGCCGTCCAGCACGTAAAGGTTCTCGCCGTAGAGCAGCGGCGTGCAGACGTCCGAGCCGTTGGCGTCCCAGGCCCAGGCGTACTTGTCGTGCGGGATCAGTCCGCTGCCGCCAGGCCGCAGCGCGTAAAGGCCCTTGCTGCCGGCCTGGCAGGTGAAGATCAGCCCGCAGCCGACGACGGGGCTGGCGACGATCCGCTGCCATATCTCCCGCTTCCTGGTGTACTCCCAGCGCCACAGTTCCTTGCCGCTGTTGGCGTCGTGGGCGGTGACGAACTCCCCGCCGCAGATGACGATCTCCGTGCGCCCGGCGGCCTCGACGGGCATCGGCGTGATGTAGGTCTCGCGGCTCTCGTCTACGGCGTCCGTGTCGCGCCGCTGGGCCCAGATCTTCTTGCCCGAGTCGGCGTCGTGGCAGAGCACCAGGCTCACCAGGTCGCCGGTCTGGGGCTCGCCGGCGCCGGGCGAATAGGCGTAGGGCTTCTCGCGCCGCAGCAGCGGCAGGTAAAGCTTTCCCGCATGCAGCAGCGGGCTGGCGCTGTAACAGAACTTGATCGCGAAGCAGCCGTAATCCTTCACCAGGTCGCGCTGCCAGAAGATGTTGCCGTCGAGGTCCGTCTTGGCCAGCAGGCCCGAGCTGAAAAGGAACCAGACGCTCTTGCCGTCGCTTACCGGGCTGCAACCGGCGGTCTCGCCGCGCCCGTCGCCGAGCCGGGCGCGGGAGAGCGTCTTTTCCCATAGCGTCTTTCCGTCCGTCGCCGAGATGCACATGGCGATAAGGTCGTCGGTGCGCCGGTGGGCCGAGACGAGAAATATGCGCTCGCCGACGACGATCGGCGTGGCCCCGCCGCCGCCGGGCAGCGGCACCAGCCAGGCGATGTTCTCGGTCTTGCTGAACTCGACGGGCAGGTTGGTCTCGTCGGCTGAGCCGTTAAGGTGCGGCCCGCGCCACTGGGACCAGTCGCCCGCCGCCGCCGAGGCCGACAGGGCGCCGAGAATCATCGCCGCGATGGGAAGATCGCGGGCGAACATTATGCTCATCCTGTTCCGCAAAGAAGGCCGCATGCCTTGGCTCCCAGGTCTAGGGCTTATAGGTCGTATAGGACCCATAGGACCTATGACGTTCTTCTCCCACCAGTGTAACTCTTCCGCCGGCCGTCAATGAATCTTCTTCATAAGCCAGGCCATGTTCTCGCCGAGGATGCGCATGGTTGTCATGCCTTCGGCGTCGTTGGCGACTTCGCCCTTGTCTTGGCCTATGCCGAAGTTCCAGTAGCACGAGCCGGGCACGATCATCTGACTGATAAGGAAGAAGTGGTTGATCGAGTCGAGCGCGTGTATCTCCCCGCCTCGTCGCACGGCGATCACGGCCGCGCCAACCTTGCGCCGGAAGATCGACCCGTTGGCACGCGACACCAGCCCCGCCAAGTCGATCAGGGCCTTGAGTTCCGGCGTGATGTCCGCGAAGTACGTCGGCGAGCCAAGCAGGATCCCGTCGGCACCCGCCATTTTCAGGATGCATTCGTTTACCGGGTCGTCGTCCTGGACGCAGCGGCGGTCCTTGGTCTGGAAGCACGTGTAGCATGCCTTGCAGCCGGCGATCATCTTGCCGCCGAGCTGGAAGGTTTCCGTTTCGATCCCCTCCGAGGCGATCGGCTCGAGCGCCTTGCCCAGCAGCAGCGCGGTATTGCCGTCGGGGCGGGGGCTTGAGTTTATGGCGAGCACTTTCATGTTGTATCCCTTCGGTGATCTTGGCCTGGCGTAACTCTGACGCCTCCAATTGTTCCCGCCCGGCGGGCCCAACGCAAGTGGGCAAGAGAAGAAGCTCCAAATAGCAAGCACCAAAACCTGCTCCTCGCTGTTTAGTGTGGGTGGCTCCATCCGGATTGCGCGAGCTCCTGTCGCATACGAGGATGCGTTTATCGCTTTGTCGGCTTCCAGCGGGATACAGCGGGATGGGATCGGACCAGTTCCGAGCCTTTTCCCTTCCCGCTGGCAGCCTCTAAGCGATAAACGAGGGTGTCCGATAATTCAAGCTGACCGTTTGTGGTTGGAGCCCTCTGGGCTCCAACCCAGCCCCGGATGGGGCTGGGGGCGCATAGCCGGGCGGTGAGCGTACTCGCGAACCCCCGGTAGGG
>Ga0315279_10010012_pt1 | contig 11199 bp, 12 predicted proteins | sample YL17G06_20_MG_FD_203694 | JGI IMG/M metagenome (GOLD analysis project Ga0315279, IMG submission 203694) | Sediment microbial communities from Yellowstone Lake, YNP, Wyoming, USA - YL17G06_20 | ecosystem: Environmental > Aquatic > Freshwater > Lake > Sediment | place: USA: Wyoming | collected...
GACTCCATTCATTATTTGAGACACTTTTGACCCATTTAGTATATTAATGGATAAACCAAAGTCGCTCCTTAAAATTTTGCGATTTATCGTATTTTAATTCCATATTGTTCACCAGAAACCTTTAGTTCATTCATAAACCTATTCATCAGTTTTTTATTAACAGATTCTTGGAAAATATCCCAAAGATATATTGCATCTTCTATATCCTTTTCGCTTCCAGCCATCAGTGAGTATATTATCTTGCGGGTTTTTTCCTTTTTCATGAAAGGATAAAAATGAATTGGAATTCATCTCGTCTTGTGCCCAAACACTGCGGTATTAAATGACATATTCGCGTAGGTGATATCTTTTGTTGGGGAATACGTGCCTTCCCCGGCACTATAGAACAATAAAAACGATTTATCCTTGAAATATTTACACAGTTCCTCTTGAACAATATTGGTCTTATCACCGAGAGTTTGTAAAATCGTCATACATGCAGAGAACAACCCAAACTCTGGTTGAATCCCTTCAAAAAAATGTAAATTTTCTTTCACTGCATTCACTAAATCTTTTCCACTGACCGTAAGAATGGATACTTCCCCGTCATCGATGATGCAGGGTACAAAGATAGAATCCTTCATAATGAGTGGCATCACAACGGGAACTGCTCTTCCGTTTCGTCTTAATGATATAGGATAGTAGAGTATGGTATGCATCATTGTCTCTTCGGTGAGAAATCCTTCAGGCCAATCCAATAATCGCAATAACTCCGGCACCGCAGGTTGGTGGTTGATTTTACAAATAGCATGGTTCTGAGCACCAAGTTTAGTGATGGTAAAATGAAGATCGGTCTCTTTCATCCCATGGGTTGTAAGTACGTCAAGGTCAAGATCTGTTGCTATCCCAAGATTCACCACAGCGTTTGTTAAAATTTTATCATTAAAAAATTGATAATTTTTCATTCCCCTATGGTCATCCATAGAAGTGCCAAGAATCATCTTATAGTCTGGTAACTGTTGTACTGTTGCTTCAAAAATTTCATCTTCTCTCCCCAGTCCTTTTTGAACTAATGCTTGTGAAAGACCAAGAGCCTTGATAGCAAATTTGCTTACAAAACCTGATCGGATGTACTTTTTTTGTCCCACTCCAGGAATACTTGGCATCACCGGCCCTGAGATAAAGTTTAATAAAAATTTATTTTTATAGGGAGATCGTTTTAAATTATTTTGAATCATCTCAGCGCATTGTCTTGCAGCGCGATGAGGATTTCTTTTTGTATTTTTTCCAACTCCAACTGCCACATCTATGGAAGGGGAGGAAACAGCAAGTCCACTTGCTCCTCTTGAAAAGCATCCGTAATTATTGATAAAACCAGTGACTGTCCCACCAACGAGCGGTGTTTCCTCTGGTAACACGTCCCATATCCCGTTGAGGAACTCTTGGAATCCTCCATATTTTTCGTAATGAATCGTTGCAAATAAAAGGAAAAAATCGGGGGGACAAGTTAAATCTTTAATCGCTGTTTCTGCGACCTCTCGTCCTGCCTCTCGTGCATCCCATTTCCGAGACATTCCGATTTTTGCTTCTACTTGTAACTCCATAATACTCCATTATAAGTGATTCAACCTATCGCGATAGATATCAACGGGTGTGCATCCGACCTTTGTTCATTGCCGTATTTCTGTTAATAGAAATTGTTTATCCTGATGCGGTCAATACCTGTTCGGTATTATTCTTAGGAGTTGATTCTTTCTTTGGTCCTTCCATTATCCGAAGAATCTCCCGACGAGCGTTCTCCAGTTCCACCTCAAGCAACCCTTTATTCGCTAGTGCGGGTACGATCGCGACTAATGCGTTTTCCGTATCAGGAAACACGTAGAACAACACCTCATAGTCCTGAAGTCGAAATTCCATCTCACCAAGGCCAATTTGAGAATAAGCCCCAATCACACCAAACACATCATCCATGGCTCGGTGAATATTATCCCAGATCTGATTCACCTCAGGTTTGAACCCTTCGCTTGAGGGCATGACGCTGATCATGTTACGTCGCGCGACCATGCACGCCAAGATATCGTCAAGTCTCATTAAATCGTCAAGTACCTCTGCAATCGGGTCATCCTTCATCCCATCACCACGTCTTCAATGGATTCTTTATGGTGTGACTGTATAAAAGTTTTTCTCGTGGGAGGGTGCCTTCAGGTAATTGTATTAAATGTTTTACAACCAAAAGCGGTTTAGAACGGAAAAGTCGAGCTTCACATCTTTTTGTACGATGCGGCGTCCAAGAGCATGTCAAGTTCTTTTTTATCCTTGACCTCAAGTTCCACGAGCCAGCCGTCATCATACGGTTTTTCATTGATGATTTCTGGCGAGTCGTCAAGCTTCGTGTTCACCGCGACAACCTTGCCGCTCACTGGTGCGTACACCTCGGAGACTGATTTGACTGATTCAACGACGCAGAGCTCCTCCCCTTTCTTGACTTCCTTGCCGACCGCGGGTAGTTCCACGAACACGATGTCGGTGAGCTCCTCTTGCGCGTGATCGGTGATCCCGATCTTCGCTTTGCTTCCAGCAAGCTTCACCCACTCGTGGGTCTTGGTGTACCTGAGTCCTTCACGCACTTCGTTCGCCATACTAATCGAAGACTGGTAATTCCTGATTGTTTTAAATCTTTTCGACAACAAGGATAAATATCAGAAGGAACCACGTGGGTGAACCCATGGTATTAGGTCACGACCGCTTCCGGTTTCTGCGCCCAGTCTTTGGGTACGAACGGTGGTTTCACTACTTTTGCCTTCACAGGTTTGTCGCGGACGATGATATCAAGGATACTACCGGGTTCTCGCTTGTCGTGCTGTACATACCCCATGGCGATGCCGATTCCAAGGCATGGTGACAATGTCCCGCTCGTGACCATCCCGACCGGCTTGCCATCCTTGTGGATCTCGCAGTGCTGCCGGGGGATGCCTTTCTCTGTACATTGCAGGCAGGTCATCTTCGGGAACGTCCCCTGTGCCTTCTGTTTCAGCAGGGTCTCCTTGCCGATGAAGTTGTGCTCCCAGAAGATCGTCCACCCGAGCGTCGCCTCCAATGGGGTGTGCCCTCCTTCGAACTCGTTGCCCGCGAGCATGAAGCATTTCTCGAGACGCAGCGTATCGCGCGCACCAAGCCCTATCGGTCGAATCCCGAACTCTTTGCCAGCCTCAAGGATCGCGCTGAACACTTTTTCCGCACGCGCGATAGGCGTGATCTGAAGCTCGAAGCCGAGCTCCCCGGTGTATCCGGTGTGGGACAGGATGCATTCAACCCCTGCGACCTTCGTGAATAAGCATCCGAAGAACTGGACGGTGGACAGATCGGTGTCCGTGAGCTTCTGCAAGGTCTCCCGCGATTTTGGCCCCTGTACCGCAAGGATCACGTACTCACGGGAAACATCCTCGGCCTTCACCTTCAAATGATGCTTCTTCGCCTGGTCGTTCAGCCAGCAGGTCACGATCTCGTTCATCCCGGCGTTGGGGATCATCATGTACTGGTTCCCGAGATGCATGAAGATCGTGTCATCGATGATGGTGCCGTCCTCTCGCAGTATCACGGTGTACTGGCTTTTCCCGTCAGGGATCCGTGATGCGTCCTCGACGGTGGTGAGGGTGATCAGTTTTTCCGCGTCTGGTCCGGTGATCCACACGTTGCTCATGTGGGACACGTCGAACAACCCGACCGCTTTACGGACCGTCATGTGTTCTTCAAGAATTGAACTATATTGAATCGGCATCTCAAACCCGGCGAACTCGGTGAACCGAGCGCCAAGCTTCACCTGCACTGGATACAATGGAGATCGTATCGCCATAGGAAGTATCGCCCCCCGCCGTGTAACTTTTCTTTCTTTAAAAACATATCCTTAGAAATCAGAAGCATTGACACGGTTTTAAGACTCAATGGTTTTTCGTGCGAATCAATGAAAAAAAGAGATAGAAAGTGGGCTCCGATATGATTTACTAAGATAAAAAATTGTAAAGTTATGGATGTATATCATTCTTTTTAAGCCTAATAAAATACAAAATTAATAATGCAGGACCAAAAATCCACGCAGAATAAAGGAATACCCGAGAGACACCAAGCATGACGTACAAAGGCCCACTCATGGTCTGTGCAATCATAATGCCGAAGTTAAATAGACTAGTGAAAATTGCATATTGTGTTGCAGCAATACGTGGATTTGTTACGTCGTAGAATATCGCAACAACAGCGGAACTATAGCCACCCTGAAGAAATCCAATGATACAATAAATTAGTGTGAAATATTCCCACGAATTGGTAAATATAAGCGATACCGTAAAGAAAACACTACTGAAAATAAGGATATATAACGTGATTTTTCTTCCCAATTTATCTGCGAATATCCCCCCGATAATTGAACCTATTGCGATTGCGATAGTAAAGAGCATTGTGACAAGCCCGACTTGGGTAATATCTAATTTTAAACCTGTATTCATCCATATCGGAGCGATGAGAAGGATCATTCCACTGCTCATCGTTACCAAAACTGCAAAAATCGCTATTACTAATGTTGTCCTTTTCTTAAACTCTTGAATGAGAAGCGTCCCTACTTTTTGTGGTTTTTTCACGAATTTTTTTTCTTTAATTATAAGTGGAAAAAGGACAATTGGTAAGATAATAAATCCTGCTGTTAAGAATACCATATTATAGCCAAGAGTTTTTGCGATAAATGGAAATAATAGGTCACCACCTGCCAGTCCCACATTCTGTGCAGCGAACATAGTACCATTGATTTTTCCTCGTTCCGTTTCAGCTGTAGTACTGATAACCAAAGCATCTAATGAAATGGTGAGAAATCCGACTCCAACCCAGCTCATTAAGTCAATAATAGCAAATAGTACCAAAGAATTACCTGGGTTAAAAAAGGAAAGAATAAAGAGACAAAAAACAGTTAATAACCCCCCAGAAATAATAAATGGTTTTCTTCCAAATCGAATGAAATAGTCAACGATCCCGCCCCATACAAATTTGATAAATAATGGTATCCACATAATGCTAATCAATACAGTAATCAATGCAGGGGACATTCCCTGCTCCAAGAAATAAAGAGGCAAAATTAAGCCAAGAAAAACGCTATTTATACCATACGTGAAGTAAAGACTACCAAATACAAAGTATCTTAGGTAACCTCTCTTCGTTATGTCTATCATGATAACTTATCCATTAGTATTTTTTTGGATTGTTATAATTTAATGAAATTGAGAAACGATAGTCTTGCTCTAAAAACCAAGCTTCCATAAACTAATCCGTTTTTCATATGTTCAGTCCCCCCTGAATATCAACAGATTATAATATTTATAATATGGTGGATAATATAAATGTTTTGAACCAAAATATCTGAAACAAATGAAATAAAAGATCAAGGGACTGATTTTATTTCAGCATTACTATAACACTGAATTTGTTTCTTTAAAAACATATCCTTAAAGCAGGTTTCAATTACTTATAACCTCCAAAAAGTTAATATGGTCAAAAAAATACTTGAATTGGAATAAACCGTATGAGATACGCTGAGATATTATGGGCAGGTTTCTTAATAATCCTAATCGGGGCAGTAATTTTAACTGTATTACCTTCTCGACTTGGCTTTGGATGGATACGCCCAGAAATAGGTTATCCTCTAATGATAGGAATAACAATTTTTGCCAGTATTTTAATGCTAATTTGGACTTGGAGAACATTTTTGAAAAAGAAAGAATAATATCCGAATACAGTAAATAATCACTTGATTTTTTTATTTTTTAATTACAAATGACCTCCATTAAAGGATAAATTATTATAAGAAGAGATAATTACGAACACAATCAGGAAAGAAGGTTTGAATATGGGTTGGCACTGTAAAAAATGTGGCAAAAATTTTGATAAGGCACTATCACGACCAACAGTGAAACCCGGGACTCTTATAAACATATATAGTTGTCCCTTTTGTAAATCAGATGAAATTGAAAGATTCTGATGTAAAAGTAATAGTAAATAATCATTTGTTTGTTTAGGTTTCCTCCCCTAAAAACAAATCCTCAGAAACGGATGTTTTTGTGCGAATCAAAAGAAAAAAAGAAAAAAAATGGTATTATATGCTAGAGAGCGTGATGCGACCGCAGCCTTCTCGGTATAAAATCCCGTTGATGTAAATAACCATGAGCCGTGAATGATGGCAGCAGAGATATCCTTGTACGGTAATGCTGGTTCCGACAAGACCGAAAAGTTCATTCAGAATGGTTTCGAGAGTTCCATCACCATCAAAATCATATGGTGAAATTGTGGTGTTAAGATAGTTGTAGCATCCAAAGTTTAAGATGGTTGTATCAATCGTGAAAATCGTATCATTGTATTCGAGAATCCCGGTTATCTCTATCATAGTGGAATTGTTATGGCATCCGTGTCCGCCACAACCGCCATCGAGAGTCCCTATCAACGATTGACTTTTTTCTGCATTGAGCATGCTAGTTTGAAATACAATTGCTGACGCACTTCCCATTGTAAGGATTGCTACAAGTGCAATGGCCATACCCAGATATTTTTTCATATAAACCACAACTCCATATTTGTGATTTGAATGCTAATGTATTATAAAAATGTTATCCAGGAGTATAGAATCGAATCGCTTTATTGTGGCATATCATCTTATATTAGAAATGAGAGTTAAACTCGAAATTAGTATCTCTCTGCGTATAAAACATATCTTTATTGCATGAGAGATTAGACCATTTTCAGTCTGAAAGCATAACACAGTCATAAGACTCAATGGTTGTGCGAAAACAATGATGAAAAAAGGAAAAAGACGAAGAAGGAAATTATTATATTCCTATGAGGTAGAACAGAATAACTATCCCAGTTTTCGTTTGTATCGCGGAAGCCCCCTCAGCGCAGGTGACTTCCACTTTTATGAAGGTTTTACCAAATCCTATGATCAGTGAGTCCTGAATGGTTGCTTGATCTCCGACTGCAAGGGACGTGAGAGTCCCACTCTTGGTTTTCCCGAGCAGAATCAGGCTACCGGTCAAGGTGAATTTCCATCGGAGATCGGTCGCATTGACGGTGCCATTGTTCGTGATGACCGCGGTGACTCCAAAGCCCCCTGTCATGGCTCCGATGTCAATTTTTGGACCGGTGATCGTCGCCACAGCGGTATCGGTCGAAGTGTTTGCTATTGCGTCGGTGACGGTGAGGGTGACGGTGTATACTCCAGGCGCCACGTAGGAGTGTGTCGGATACTGGCCTGTTGCGGTTCCGCCATCGCCGAAGTCCCATGCCCAGGAGTACGGTTCTCGTCCACCGTATGCGGACCCGTTGAATTGCACGGGTGCAATGAGTGTACCTGTGTATGGCCCGCCAGCGTCGCAGTGGACCGGAAGATCGTAGGGCAATAATTGATATGCGAGGTCATAGGGTGCGCCAAAGACAGTGGAGGCATCAGCCCAGTCTGGATATCCGAAATACGTGGACTTGAATTTCTCCTCGTGCAATGTGACGAGGGAGTGTCCCGCAATCCCAGATTGAGGTGGATATGCTCCCTGCGCTTGCCAGGAAATCCAGTATTTCACGTCAGCATAACAGAGGACCGGTGGGTCAATGACGGCGTCATAACTGAAGAAATACGTTGCGCCTTGCTGCTCTATGAACTGTTGATCACATGCGGAGGCGGGAAAGATGACAGGCCCCCAAATGATGGCTCCGGGTCTGGTCCCTGAGCCGTCATCGGCATAGAACGTGATTTGCCAGTCGAAGTTTCCAGGGTCTCCATTCCAATACCCACCAATCCAGTAGACAAAAGAAATAAACGTTATTGAGGATAAAACAAAGTCATCCGCATCTGTACCGAGTTCCCCATAGGTGGGATCATTCTGGCAGGCGAGGAGAATCTCGTAGGTTAGATCATTGTCCCAGATAAGACTTTTTAAGGACGCGGCATGGTCGGCTTTTGTTGCAGTTTGCTTAACGGTTATGTTGTTTATATTTGCAGTTACAGGTGTCGCTGAGAGTAGTAACACCGCTGTAAGAAGCAACACACCAGCTCCTTTGAGAAGAGCGTTTCTTTTTTCCATTTGTTTTCCTCCTTAGTCTGTGACGAAGAGTTGTCGTAGAATCGGAAACGCATGAGGGAACCGCTCGAAGATCGAACTTAACCAAGGGGTGAGAAGATGTTCATTGTCTTTCAGCGCTGAACTATCCAATGGTTTACGGAAATAGGTTTTGAAACAGAAATCTACTGGATACATCGAACCACTCGGCCACCAGGTCCATGGAGCAGTTGCACTGTCTTGGAACCATGCCCTTCCTCCAGGATAAGTATCGTTATTCGCGAACAGCCAGCAGTAAGCGTGGGAAGGACTCCCGGCATTGACTGAACAGACAATGTAATACGTGTTCTCAGGAGTGATTGAGATATCTTCAAAATCGAAAAGTACCCATTGTCCTGACTTTGTAATATCAACCTCGCTCGTGTTTATTGTTTTTGTGACAAGATCCGAACCAGTTAAATTGTCTCTGATGGAAACTGTTATGTGCACAGGTTCTGGAGGAGTGATTCCTTGAAAAAGATACAAAGAAACAGCAGTCAGTTTATCTTTTGTTGGTGTAAAACTTTGGGCATGCTTCTCAGGCGGGTGCAGTGTTATCCCCAGTCCAGAGTTTTGAGTATTTTCTTGATCGACGCCCCAGTCAAACAAGGTTGGTTCGTACGATGTGATTTTCTTGTTATGTTCCGTCTCGATCACAGAGAGAGCAGCGCCTGTATCATCACATCCTCTTATAAACGGTGCATACGCCATTTCAACGAGCAAAAGGATGATTCCAACCGCCAAACATTTCCTTTTCATTGAACTCCTAATGTAACTTGGTTATAATGGGATAAAATTCCACCATGTGCAACCGAGCACTTCAGCTGATACATACCAAGTTCCGATGACTAGAATTAACCAAATTTCCACTAAAGTAAGTGCCCAAGGAAACCCTAAATGAAGAGCAATTTGAAATGCAATCATCACAGGAATAGTCATAATATAAAAAAAGAATATGAATAGCGGAAGGAGAACGAGGTAACACAAAAATGGGAACCTCCAAGTAAAATTGGAGTTACCACAATTACACGACAGACCCGACAACTGCGTTACCTCCCCTTTGAGTTTTGTATCCTTTTCTATAATAACAGATATTTCCTTTTGCACCCCTTGATTACTCATTTGATACTGTTTAATCACTAATTGCATCTTTGATTTACTGATGGTTTTCGAGAGTATCACACCTATTGTATATATTCGTTTGAGAAACTTCTCCGTTAAAACTGGAGGAGTGAAAACTGAGAATCTCATTCCAGGGTCTAAGAACCTTTTTCCTGTTATCTCAGAACCGAGAATAACCTTCTGAATCTCCTTATTGTTCACTAGATCAACGATGGTTTGAAACAACAGCTCTTTCTGATCAATCTCACTGTTCATCATTTTCTGGTTTGATGATTGAACCGTTTGGTATCCAACCACATTATTCAAAGAACCCAGAATAAGAAGAATCACAGCTAGGATACTTCCTCCAATCAGAGGGTATTTGTTCATATCTTTCCCCCGCAATACAATTTTATAACACTGTTCCCCTTTAAAAACATATCCTTAAAACAGGGGGAGATTAGATTTTTTTCAGTCAGTAAAAAAATTTTATTGTATGATTAGAAGAGCTACAAATAAACCTGATGCGATGAAATATCCTATATTGACATAGTTTAAAGATTTCGACAAAACTATTTATCAACCACACCTCATAACGGAGGATCATGCAACCCACAGAACATCCGGGTGTGTACACAAAGAACGAAAGACTCTTCACCCAGAACCTGGAAACCTGCAAAGGCATGAGGGTCTACAACGAACAGCTCGTCACCGAGGATAACCATGAGTACCGCTCCTGGAACCCCTTCCGGAGTAAACTCGCGGCTGCGTTCCTCAAAGGGCTCTCGGTCCCCATCCACAACGACTCCAAGGTCCTCTACCTTGGTGCAGCGACAGGGACTACTGTAAGTCATCTTTCAGATATCCTTACGGACGGGATCGTGTACGCGGTGGAAACATCACCCATCGCACTCACGGGTCTCCTCAAAGTAAGCAAGCAGCGTCTCAACATCATCCCTATCCTTGCGGATGCGAACCACCCTGAGCGATACCAACAGCTCGTCCCACCCGTCGACCTCATCTACCAGGACATCTCCCAGCGCAACCAGGCTGACATCCTTTCACGGAACATCCGCGTGTTTCTCAAACCTGAGGGAACCGCGCTCATCATGGTCAAGGCGCGCAGCATCGATGTCGCCTTGAAGCCAAAGCAAGCCTATGAGCTTGTGACGACCGTGCTTAAACAGCAACGCTTTGTCGTCAAAAAAATAGTGGATCTGGCACCGTACGAAAAAGACCATGCCGCGATTCTTATCACACACTAAAAAAAAATTCCGTTAAATCGTGACGAAGATTTCTTCGAGCATCTTATTGATACTGTAGATAGGTGCGTCGAAGAGGAATTTCTTAAACGTGGTGTCCGGGATGCGGGGCGACTGGCTCGTCGCCTGGGCTTTGGACACATGCTTGGAGATCTCCTCTAAGTATACTTTCTTTATTTCCGTGGAATTCTTCTCGATCTTCTTACGTATCGCCTTGGTCTTCAGCGTCCCATTCTTCGAGGATTTCTTCTCCAGACGGGTCAGTAGTGGGATCACGACACTATCGATCATCTCGCCTTTCTCAAGGTCCACGAGGTCGTCAGCAAGCTGGTACGCAAACCCAACCTCCCTACCATAGTTACCAAGCAGGTCTGCAAGCTCGTCTGACGCGTTCGCCCAGTACGCGGCTGCCTTGCACGCCGCAGAGAACAGTGTCGCGGTTTTCAGGTCGATGATTCTGCTGTACACCTGGAAGAATTTTGAGTCCGCTGTGATGTTGACGTCCTGGAGGTCCTTACTGTTGAAGTTGATCTCATCGAGCTGTCCGTCCAATGTCCCATTCCATGCATCCATGTACAGCTTCGCGATTTTCTCGCCATGGGAAAGCGCGATATTAAACCCGATCACCAGCATCTTATGGCCAGTGAGAATCGCGTTGTCGATACCGGTTTTGATGTAGAACGCTGGCTCTCCACGTCGTGTCACATCCCCGTCGATGATGTCATCATGGACAA
>Ga0315279_10010013_pt1 | contig 11198 bp, 17 predicted proteins | sample YL17G06_20_MG_FD_203694 | JGI IMG/M metagenome (GOLD analysis project Ga0315279, IMG submission 203694) | Sediment microbial communities from Yellowstone Lake, YNP, Wyoming, USA - YL17G06_20 | ecosystem: Environmental > Aquatic > Freshwater > Lake > Sediment | place: USA: Wyoming | collected...
GCAAGGGAGCTGTCGCGAGATGACTAACGAGAACCAATGCTCATGCTACGCCATCATAACAGATCCAATTCGGAAAGCCCGATTGAGCGGGATCTTCCCAGAGGACCACATTCCGATTAAGAGCCCGCTCGTTAGTGACAAAGCTGCAACTGGCGAAGAGGTCTACGATTTCTATGAGCTGGACAAGGACCGCGTGAATCCAGAGCAACGTCGACTGGTCGCAACGAGGCTCGCTCCCGCCTTCGACGTCTTGGAAGATCAGATTCTGCAAGCGTTCGAGGATCCTCGCATCAAGATTCCGCTCCGTGCTGACTCCGTCCTGGTCGTCTGGTGCGAGAAACACGCGAGGGTGGCTCTGTGAGCGACTTCGTGAGCTCCGAGTTCGAGGAAGAGCAGGAGACAATGCTTGACGTCGCTCGTCGAATCTGGAAACAATTCGGAGACTTCTGCCTCTCGAAAGGCGAGGGATGGCGTAAGTGGTTCATCTGGCTCTGCATCAAGGAATTCCTACCTCGAGAGCTGCGAGTCTATCTTACCGATGAAGTGCTCAGCCGAATGCCGAGTTTCGAGAGTCCGCCGCGGGCGTTACGAAAGCTCATCGAGTGGGGCGAAATCATCCTGCCCGAATGGGCTGCCAAGGCCACGAGAGAACGAGAGGACCAGTACCGCCGATTCTATGGACGCTTGGCGAGGTTCCATCTATGAGACGACGCCTTCAATCGCGATTCTGTGAAGATTGCGGCATCTATGTGCTCGGATCAGAAAGGATCAAGAAACACAGGAGAAGCGGACACGCGCTCCGCCCTTTGCATCGACGGAGATGAATCATGAATGATTTGTGAGAATTGCGGCGTGGAGATTCCTGAATCTAACTTGGCAGCGTGCTGGTCAGTCTGTCGGAATTGCGGTCATCATAACTGTAGAGAGGGATAAGAAATAACCGCGAAAGTTCTGCTTGGCCAGACTCTGAAGGGCAGGGACGCCGAACTCGACCTGCAGGAACTCATCACTGGCCGCACATTGCTCTGCAGCATCTCTCGGTGGGGTAAGACATGGACAGCACGTCGGATCGTCGAGCAGGTCTTCGGCAAGACAGGCCTAATCATCGTCGATGTAGAGGGCGAATACTCGACCCTCAGAGACAAGTACCCGCTCCTGATCGTAGGCAAAGATGTTCCACTGGTCCCCGAAAGCGCCGAGTTTCTCGCAGACCAGGTCCTCGAACATGATCTCAGCGCAATCATAGACGGAAGCGACCCACAACTCGACATCGCAGCCTTCCAAGAATTCCTCGCCCGTTTCATTGAACGATTCATCGCCATCGAAACCAAGGCACGCAAGCCCTACTTGTGGATCCTCGAAGAGGCGGACGAACTCGCGCCCGAGACAGGGATCGCTCGCTCCATCTGTCTACAACAAATCCGTCGCCTCGTCAAGAAAGGCGGCAAACGGGGCCTCGGCACGATCGTACTAACTCAGCGCCCAGCCTTCGTTTCCAAATTCGTCATCTCACAGTGCCCCAACAAGGTCATCGGGCGCACGGAATGGCCCGACGACCTCGCAGTCCTACGAAAATTCGCCAGGATCCCCACGAAGTACGCGGATCCTGAATCGAAGGACCCTCACGCATTGAAGAACCTGGAGAAAGGCCAGTTCTATGTCTCAGGCGACTTCATCGCCAGAGATGAGCTGGTCAAAGTCGGCGGAGTCTTCACGAAGCATCTCGGCGCCACGCCAGAAATAGTCCCGCCCGCTCCCAAGGAACTCAAAGACGTCCTCCGACAACTGAGCGAGAGGCTACCAACAATCATCCAAGAGAAGATCGCGCCCGCCGTTCCCAAAGTAGCCGAGATAGAAGCCAGGCTGAAAGAAAAGTATGAGGCGCAGTGGCAAGCACGGCTCGCCAGAGTAGAGAAGGAGAAGAACAGCATCAAGGCGCGGACCGAGGCCAAATACGAAACGGAAGTCGCGAACCTCAAACGCAAACTAGACGATGCAGTCCGACATGCGACCATGAGAGGCGGAGTCAGCGACCTACTCTCGCACCCGCTCGTCCAGAAGAACGTGAAGGAGAAGCTCAACGACAAACAGTGGGCATTCCTAGAACTACTCGAGAACAAAGGGCCGCAGGATCCAGAGCGTTCCAGCCTCTTCCTGGAGGTCAAGCCGAAGAGCGTGCCCGCCTTCGTGTATGAGATCAATCGTAAGATACCAAGACTCATCGAGAATGTGCAAGGCCGTTATGCGAGCCGACTCGCGAAACTCTTCCCCGTCACCGAAGAAGCACAAGCAGAAGCAAAGGAGATTGATGCGCTCCGCTCCAAAATGACCGAACTCGCAGAGCAGTTGCATAAGAGCCGTACTATCCAACAAGAACTGACAAACCAACTCCAAGATGCACGGCGAGAACGCAACGAACTTGAGGAGAGGCTGAAAGCGGCAGAGGTCGAGACGGAGCTGGGAACCAAGAGAATGACGCAACGCGATGAGGGTCCCCGAGCGACGTCAGCGGGTGAAACTCCCGCAGCCCCGACCACAATCGAGGGCGGGACGACCGCGGTTATCGTCAGACGAACAGTCACCGATGTCAGGGCCATCACAGATCATCACGTCCTTGACCTGGATAAGACAACTTGGGAGGGCAAAGTCTCCATACTCGCTGTGGAGAATCCTGCGTTCCTCGACGAGAAGAATCCACTGAAAGCCAGCGATATAGGGAAAGAAATCGAGCGCAGGTTCGACGTGACAGCCGCTAGCGGTGGCAATCTCAAGGTCCTGAGCGAACGCTTGGGCTACTTGGCCTCCGAAGGAATCCTGGACAGAAAGTTCGACGCCCACGAGCGAACCTGGGTCTACTGGCGTCGGAGTGAGTTCAACGAACGAATCAGAACGCAGGGGCAGATCCAATGATCGATTCGCAGTTGAAGAAACCAAAACAAAATGCGGATTACATCTACTTGGTAAACCCGCCGAAGCAATGGCGGAAACCTCCATCCTTTGACCTCACTGCTCGAGGCCTAGAAAGCCCACGCATCATTCCGCGTGACGCCATCCTAGATCCTAAAGAATACAATGATGTCGAGGGCAAGGTTCGCAGGAAAGACCTTCTCAAACTCGTCTTGACCGTTCCCACAGTTCGTCTACGCTATAAGAAACGCGAATGGCAGGAACACACGCAATTCCACCTGCTCATCCCGATGAAGTTGGCGCAGAAACTTGGCCTGAAAATGGTGCGTCTTTCCCGACCAAGATCGGGGTGCAAGAAATGACTGGACGCGACAGAATCCGCGTCACCGAACGATCCTACACTCTCGAGGCGACGTGATATTGGGTAAGGAAATCCATAGAGCAAGGCACATCGAACTTCATCGGTCGTTGGATGAACTTCTCGCCGACATGATTCAGCAAACAAGCTGCCTGCCTTCGAAGACGACCATCCGAGAACTCCTGGAATGGTCGCACAAGCAAACGGTCAGCCCTACCGAGCCAGGAGAGAAGAAATGAAAGTCTTTGTCACGGGCGATGGGCCCTGCCCTTGGTGCGGCGAAATCGTCAGGTCCGATGATCCCAGAACGTACCACACGCATGAGGTCGATGCTCGGTGAGAACATCGGAGATCAGATGCCCGCGTTGCTTTCAGACGGCGCTTCGCGTCGTCGGCCTGCATCCCCACATTCGCTACAAATGCGATTCCTGCGGCGCCTACTGGAGTGAGTGCGACCTGAAATTTCACGGAGCGCTGCAATGAGGACTCAAGTATGCCTCGAGATTTGGCAGGTACCCCAGACCTCCCATGGAATTGTGCACAACTTGTGGGGTCCTGATTTGGGCACGATCTCTCGAGGCGTACGCTTGCCAGAGAAGCGATTCATGCAGATCTACGAGATCTGGCAGACGGCTCGGAGGAATCGTGGGGTCCAACTCAATGAGGTCATCAACGTCATCTTGGATCTCGGCCTGATGACGTTCACTCGCTTGCCGCAATCGATGAGAGAACGAGCCTTCCGCAAACAAACTATCCGATCGGAGCAGAAATTCAGAGAACATCTCGACGTGAGGATTCGCAAGATCTCATCGTCGCTCAGACTTGACAATCATCTTGGCTTCGCGCTTCCTGCCCCTGCGAAAGAGATCATCCGCGAACAGGCCAAGCGCTCAAAATCCAGCATGAGCGCTATCGCTCGGAGCCGCATTCTCTCAGCGGAGACAGCGAAATGAGTCTCTCTCCATCTGCGATAGAATCTCTTGCAAAGCATGACTTCGGATGGCAAGATCTTAGATGTGAGGCTCCAGGACACCAGGAGCCCGCTGACGGATCCATCCAGGACCACTACTGCCGCAAGCACCTGAGGGAGGAGCTCTCCAGGAGGTTCTCCTCAATCATAAGGACTATTGGAGCATTGATGTTTGCCACACGAAAGAACGCGATTGGATTCTCACGGATATGGCAATTGGCTACGATTCCTATCGTTGGCCTGACTGTCCGAAAGCCCGAATCAGAGAGGAGGGTGCTTGAGTTGGCTCACCGCGATTTCCAGTGGAGTAGGGAACCCTTACCCTTACTCCCTTTCTGGCAGGTACCTCCCAGGTACCATGGTACCAGGTACCTCCCATCCGTGAGAGGAATGAATGCATGAGCAGCCGCAAGGACAAGCACTTCAGGATACGGGCTGACATCGCTGCTGAGTTCAAGAAGATCGCGAATATCCTGGGATTCAACGAAACTCAAGCGGCTGAGTTCGCGCTCTTCGATTGGATTCAGAGACACAAGAACGAAGCGCAGACAAAACTGGATCTCTTCGCGGAGAAAGGAATCAAGATCATTCAGCCCGAGACGGTAAACATCGCGATCTTCCAGAAAGCCGAAATCATGATCGCCAAGGACGAACTTCAGCGCCTGCTAGACGTCCTCGACAGCATCAAGGACCCCGAGTACAAACGAGAGACACAACTCGAACTCGCAAAGGCACTGCGAATGTTCAGGCCCATCTGCATTCAGACACGCGATCCTGAACTCTTAGAATTGCTTGCCCAGGTTGAGAAACAGCTTGGATAAGATGACAGCGCGCGAGGAACGCAAAGAACTGGTCCCATCGGATTGAAATCACGATACCGAAGTCGAGCATTCCTGCGGACTCGCGGCAAGAAGAAATATCGACTCGCGTGGCGTTTTTCTTCAATAATAGAGCATGCGATAGCTAAGTGGATTCTTTCGCCTGAGTTGGCGGACGATGTGGGCGCCTAGCAGGTGGAACCACACTTCAGGCATCTATTGAGTTCCTTGGCGGGGAATTGGCAGGCTGCACAAAATCTGAGATTCGTTTCGGGATCGAAAACTATTCTGACTCTGTCAGCATTCCAACGCCATTGTTCGAGCCTTCTCTTCGCCCATTTGGCAACCTTGTCTCTCTTGTCCCCGATTAGTTCGTAGAGTTCTCTCTCGGCTCTCTCATCCAACTCGGGTTCCCCAATGAACTCATGATCCCGACGGGCTCTCCGTCCTTCTTTCTCTCGGAACTGGTCAAACTTCTGATCTCTTGTGCTCTCATCGACACGCAACTGCACATCTGCTTCATCAGGGCTGAAGTCACCTCGAGCTGTGACTAGGCGGCCGAACTTCTTCTCCTCGCATCGCGAAACGATTTTCTCCTTCATTGCCCGCAACATCTTCAACTGCTCGTTAATTCTTGCAGACAAATTCTATGACTTGTGCAGTCTGTCAATAATGAGGTTTCGCCGATCGCAGAATTCGAAGAACATCACCTGAAGCGCTTTACTCTCCGACCATCCTAGACGGCGACAGATCTCTCCGAGTATCTCTGATTCTTGCGGCGACAGCGTGAGCCTCTTCAGGACCTTCGACTGGTTGTTGTTGGCCTGCAAATGGCCGCACTATGGCCAAACTCGGCTAATCACGCAGATAAGTCTACCCGAGATTTTCTGACCACAGAAGGCTTCGAAGCCGATGCCGCTCCGCAAGGGGCTGGATCCACGTAGCCTATGGTATGCACGACGCAACAATCATGCTGACGCCAAGAAGCCCAGCAGCCATGCCGCATCGCTCGATGATCTCGAAGTCCAGAGGGAGAGCTCCGTCAGATATCACAAGAAACCATCCAAGATCTTTCATGATCTCATTCGATGGGAGATCCATCAAGTCCGACCGATCATGGCGGAAATCCGCGCAGAACAACTGGACATAATCTCTCGCGGACGGTATGATCCGCTCACTATTGAAACAATCAGCAAAGACGACGCGGCCCTTTCAGACGTGCAACGCGGTGACGTTTTGCGTGATGTGAAGATTCGACCGAGTGGCTACGTGCATCCTCGGCTTCGACCGCCTTCGGTGAAAGAAGTGAAGGAAAGACAAGAAAATGCACGTAGATATGAAAACGGTTAGAGACAAATTCGAGAAATTTCTCATTGCTCTCGGAGCGACATACATCACTCATACCAGGACCAAGATGATAGAGGGCAAAGAGACCAATATCCCCTGCATCACAATCGGCTTCCCTGTCAAGGTCAAAGTCAACGCGCTTCTGAATGAGAGCGAGTTCTGGAAATTCTTCGAGGTCTTCCGAACAGACAAGCGCTTGCCTCCTTCGGCGATGGTCAAGGTCATCGATTCTCTCGGCCATGCTCTCTCTGTCGTGCCTGTTATGATTCCGAAGATGCTTGACGGAATCCAGACCGATATCATTGAGCACCCGATCATAGACCTGCCCAAGCCAGTCAGCGGCCCCGCTGAACACATGAAAAAATATCGCCCCGTCCCAGGCGGAGTCTCATTCATCGCCTGCGGCTCGACAGCCTGCAGCTCTAATCTCTGGGTTCGAGGAGATCCAAAACACGAGGCCCACAAGAATTGTCTGAACTCGGGTTGGTACGGCACCATAGAGCTCGCTGGCAAGAAGTACACAGGCTGCTGGCACTTGGGCTCGTGCTGGCACTGCGGAATGCGATCTGATGGCTCGTCTTATCCTGCAGGACACGGCTGGGCTCAGCCCTCGCCTATGGATGGCGGAATCTGCCCAAGCGATATCGTTTCGTATCGGCATACCTTCATCATACCTGTGGAGCCTCTCAAAGACAATGAATTCGACTATCTGCTCACGAACGCTGCCGACCTTTCCTATGTCAGCGCTGATGTCCTAGACTTCGGTGGAATCAGCGTAGTCTACTTTGAGGCAGAGGTCGGATGGGAATGCTGGAGCTCCTCGCGAACTGAGGGAACCACGTCAGGCAAGATCAGAGCCACAGATGTCACGATCGGGGTGAACTACGGATCCTTCATCGCCTATGTGAAGAATTGCATTGAGCACTCATCGAAGATCTCGGGCGGAAGTTCAGGGTCGAGCTTCCTAGCCAGGCCCTCAGGTGGAGCGATTGGCATGGCAGGGATCAACTTCGCAGGATCCTCAACCACAAACTACGCCATCGCTCTGCCCGCCATCGCTCGGGATTACGGTCTCGAGTTCGATTGGGCCGCTCATCCTGACGGTGAGCCGCCAGAATGTCCCCCAGGACAGCATTGGGATCCAACTCAGGGTAAGTGCGTTCCTGATCAGCCCGAATGCCCGCCAGGCCAACATTGGGATCCAGACCAGGGCAAATGTGTCCCTGACGAAGAACCGCCGACAGATTGCTGGACACCATTCCTCGAATGCATCATGGGCTGGGATGGCTCTGATCTAGACTATCTCATCAACTGCATCGTTGGCCTAGTCGTGTGCCTGGTAGAGCAGGGCATGATAACGCGCAAACAGAAGCAGGCAATAGTCAACCTGGTGTTGAGCAAGGCCCGAGATAAGAAGCAGGTGAGCAAGGTCTTGGAGAAGTACCAGCTAAAGGAGAAAGACTATCGAGGAGCGTTTGCTCTCGGAACTTTGCTCGGATGCGGCATCTTCGGTGCCCTTTCGATCTGGTTCCCTACTGCGCTCCCGATATTCACTTTCTTCGGCGGCCTCACAGCCCGCGAAATCGAACACTACTTCAGCGCCAAGAGCAAAGAGCCGAAGGCCTGAAGTCTTGTTAGATTTCGTCCCTGACCTAGCACGCAGACTGTTCGAGGCAATCAAGAAAGCTGAGACCGCCAACGTCAAGCTCGTCTGGGAAGACGCAGACGTCATCATGAAATTCTCAGTGGTGCACAAGCCCTACCATACCTCAACGGTGGGAGCCAGAAAGCGGGGGTGAGAAGTCACGAACAAGTATCTCGCAGCCTTCGCCTATCTCCTAGCAGGATCCTTCCTCTCGTCCGCAAGCTGGGCAGCGGGCTTCGGTCTGCTCTTGGCAGGCGGACTCACAGGCATCGCTCCCAACTTTGTCCTTTTCTTGGGCATCAACCTGATCGGTCTCTATCTCAGCATCGTATCGGTACTATTCTTCCTGGGCGAAGTGAGTCGCTGGTTTAAGCGGCTCTTCAGAAAGCTCGGAAAGTAGAAGTTGCATGATTCCACCGCTAATCGCCTTCCTGACTTCCCCATTTTGGTTCACGTTCGGCTTAGGCCTCTTCATCATCCGCATCCTGGCTGACTACATCAAGGTGCGCTGGTATTGGGACTGGAAGAACCACAAGACGAACATCAGCCAGTACACCAAGGTCGTAAAGTCAAAACGCATCCATCTGCATCACTTTCTCTTCGGCCTCGCCCTAGCACCGATCACTTGGGTCTGCTTTGCTCTCGGTCAAGACTTCGTAGCCACGTTGCTTGCAGGTCTGGTCGCTGCTCTCATAGCTAGCGAGGCGAAAGAGTTGATCCTGTTAGAGTGGAGGCCTTAGATGGTTCTGAACACGTACCGAGCGGGCCTCGGCTACTTCACGATCGCTCCAGGAGACTATCTGCATGACACTCAGATCGTCATGGAGTTCGTTCGGCCTGCAAAGGTCATGCATGCTGAGGTCTGGGTAGGCTACGATTTCATGAGCATGCTCGAGGGCGGAATGCATTTCTGGCTTGTGAGGATGGGACTAGTCCCGCTTTCCCTTGGCCAGTTCTATCTCCACAAACACATTCCGATGAGCATGACTCAGGACGATATCCGACAGCTCGCAACTCTCAATGATCTGAAACCTGTCTACGGGTCTGGCGATGCGCTCAGGGTTGATCGGGATCTCAGGAACGTCTCCTGGCAGGAATTCAACGCCTATGATATGGCCCTCACGCTCACAGTGGATGAATGAACTTGAACCGTAACCTGCCGCCAGGAGTTGCAGAAATCTTGGACGACCCTATCGAAGACCAAGACCTCTTCGTAACGAAGGTTGACTGCCTCACGATTCAGAAAGCCCTAGAACACCGCCTCACGAAACTTGAATCCATGAACGCCATCTCAATCCTCTGCACACTCGGCACGCTCGCATCCATCCTCGTGGCCCTCTGGAAACTCTTCGGAGGCTGACCATCCATGACTACGCGGAAAGCCATCATAGCCCTCGCATCAATCATCCTAGCAGAGTTCCTGCTCGCCTGCATCTACACATGGGCAGAAGAAGACCTAGACCCATGAATCCTGACCCATTGCGCGCCCAGCGAAATCAAGATGCCCACAGTGTAGCGGAGGCGTGCTAGTAACTTGGCGAGAACACATGGCGGCAAGCGTGCGGGTGCGGGCAGAAAACCTAGACCGCCCCTCGTCTGGCCAGCCGAATTCGATTTAACAACGAAAGAGAATTGGGCGGGCTTCCTCAGGCATCTCGCCAAAATGACTTACGAAGACAAGTTGAGTGAACGAGCATCAAGCGCGATAAACAACACCATGCGGCTCCTGGGCGACGGGCAAGGCTGGATAACTAAGCAGCCCTTGCAGATCATCCAAGCGCAGGTCATGCAGCCTGGCACGATCACGGAAGCAGACCTCGCGGAATTGTTATCCGAGATGCCAGAGGATGAACGGAGAAAACTATGGGAGAAAGCCAAAGAACGCAGGCTCCGACACGCTGTATCGCGGCCTAGTCAGAGCTGACCTCATCGCCCTCACTGAACATCTCGGATACGTGAATGCGCCCTTCCATGAACTAATCTATAAGATTCTTCAGGATCGACGCGTCAGACGCGGCATCATCATTCTGCCTCCAGGCCACGGCAAATCTACCAGTTCAACTATCAACTATCCGCTATGGCGAGTCGGGAATAACCCTGACCTGCGCTTCCTCATTGCAAGTCACACCGCGGATTTCGTAGCATCCTTCGTTCGCGAGATCAAAGGCTGGATGGCCCATCCTCGATACATCGAGATCTTCGGAGACCTCAAACCATTCCATCCCAGCAAATGGTCACAACATGAAATCATTGTCTCCCGCTCCCCGACTGCTCTTCCGCAGAAAGATCCGTCTATCACGGCCATCGGCGTCGAGCAGGCTATCATTGGCCGCCGCGTCGACGAAATCATCTGTGATGACATCGTAGACGAGGATTGGGCGAACAGCGAATCGCTGCGAGATCGACTGCGAACATGGTTCAAGAAGGAGCTTCTCGAAAGGCTCGAACCTAACGGACGTCTCATCGTCGTCGGCACGAGATGGAGCTACCTCGACCGCTACGCGGAGCTCCTCGAGGAATGGGACGCGAAATGGCCGCAGGTATCATCAGACGGATGCACCCAGCTCGTGCTGCCCGCGATAGACGAGGCCAATAACGTCCTATGGGAAGCCAAGTGGCCGCTGCAGGCGCTTCTGGCGAAGAAGGCAGAAGTCGGCCCGATAATGTGGAGCGCACAGTACCTCCACAATCCCAGCCCGATCGAAGGAACGGAACTCAAGAAAGAATGGCTCCACTACTGGGATCCTGAAATTGACGATCCCGCGAAGAAGATCCACAAGCTGCCAAACCGTAATGACCTGCTCCTCTTCCAAGGATGGGATCTCGGAATCAGCGAAGCCACGACCGCCAATCCCACCGTAGGCTTGACGTTGGGCATCTCCAGAGAAGGCCGAACCTTCGTCCTCGACTATGAGAGGAAGCAACTGGACTTTCCAGCTCAGGTTGCCGCAGTCGAAAGCCTGGCGCTCGCGTGGAAGCCTGAGAAGATCGGGATCGAAGCCGTTGCGTACCAGAAGGCTCTTCCTCAATGGGTGAAGCGCGGACTATTCCCCGTCATTCCGATCGAGCAGACTCGGAATAAGGATTTGAGGATCCTCGGCCTCGCGCCCTATTTCCAGAACGGCACGATCTGCATCGCGCGAACTGGCCACG
>Ga0315279_10010014_pt1 | contig 11197 bp, 8 predicted proteins | sample YL17G06_20_MG_FD_203694 | JGI IMG/M metagenome (GOLD analysis project Ga0315279, IMG submission 203694) | Sediment microbial communities from Yellowstone Lake, YNP, Wyoming, USA - YL17G06_20 | ecosystem: Environmental > Aquatic > Freshwater > Lake > Sediment | place: USA: Wyoming | collected...
TTCTTTATCTATGAGTTTAGGAGTGATGGGTACGAATAATTTGGCAGTGTATCTCTTAGTGCTGACGCTTTGTGTCGGTACCTTCGCGGTTGCTTCCCCACATGTTGTTTCTCCTTATTTTACGGTCAATTACACAGTGACCTTTTCAGAAGAGGATATTTCATTGTCCACTCTCGATGGATACACCACGGTGCACTTACGGGATGGCGCATTGCTGAATGATCTCGGAAAACCCATGCTTCCCTTGAGGAACATACGGATAGCGCTGTCTGATGACATGTGCGTATCAAGTGTCCACATCCTTGATATGCAGGAACAACCGCTGGATGGAACATATCTTATTTATCCAGCTCAACCCCCTCAGCCTGTAGGTACATCAATCGATGAGCACTCTTTCGTCCAGCCTGATGTATTGACGTATGCTTCGTATGAAGCGTATCCGCCCTCCTTCATCACGTTTACTGGTCAACGTGATCTTGCTGGCCAGGTGATGGCGGATGTTACGCTCTATCCGCTCCATTACGTGCCCGCTGAGGAACGGTTGACGCTCGTGACCTCGATCACGTTTTGTCTTTCTGGGACGAGTGGGTACGTGTGTGGTGATTATCTTCCTGCCTACATGTCAGGCGACGAGCAAGGGATGTACCAGCAGATGGTGGAGCATATGGTCGTCAACCCGGAGAGCGTCGGTCTGCGGCTGTCTCCGAATCCGCAGCCGCTCGTGCTTGAGGCTGGTGATTTCGAGTACGTGATCATTACCCCGGGGAGTTGGGTGAGTGCGTTCCAGCCGCTCGCCGATTGGAAGACTCAGAAAGGAGTCCCTGCGACGATCGTGACCACGGACTGGATTTACAATGACGGCGGGTACAGCGGTACCAATGTCCAAAAAATACGGGCGTTTGTGCAAGATGCGTACACCACCTGGGGGACGACCTATGTCTTATTGGGTGGGGACATTGATGTTGTCCCGTGTAAGAACACGACGTTTCCCGTGGTGGACGATGGCCCGGTGCCGAACGATGCGTACTATGGCGATTTCGATGGTGACTATGTGTGCGAGCTTCATGTTGGTCGTGCGTCGGTCACTGGACCTGGAAATAGCACTGGGCAAATCGGGAATTTCATCAATAAGATACTGACCTATGAAACAAACCCGCCGCTCACGAACTATGCGAAGAGGGTAGGGCTGTGCGGGTTCGACCTTGACAGTATCACCGAGGCGGAGTACCTAAAGATCGACATCGACACCCTGTATATCCCTTCAGGGTGGTCTGTGTCCACTGTGTATGACAGTCAAAGTGGTGATCACCGTTCAAATGTTCTTACGCTCTTCAACTCAGGGCAGCACATCATCAACTATGCAGAACACACCGCTAGTAGTAATATGGGGACCGGATGGATCAATCACGGATGGTACATTGTGAATGCAAATATCGATGCGTTGACGAATGGGGAGAAGCAGACGATTTTCTACAACATGGGATGCGACACGACCGCGTATGATGTCTCCAATTGTATCGCTGAGCATTTCGTACGCAATAGTCATGGTGGTGGGGTTGCCTTCATCGGGAATTCGCGGTACGGCTGGTATAATCCGGGAGTGTATGATACGAATTCGATGGCATATGATAGTCATTTCTTCCAGTCGCTGTTTCAGGAGAATCTATGGCACCTTGGTGCTGCCTTCTCCGATTCGAAGAACGACGGGTATCAGATGTACCCTGGTGATGATTTTTATAAGTATATCTTTACGGAGCTGACCTTGCTTGGTGACCCGGAGCTGCCGGTGTGGACGAAGAACCCGATGAGTCTTACGGTAAGCCATCCTGGTGAGGTGCCTGTCGGTGCTTCCTCTTTTACTGTGGCTGTGTCCTCGAGTGGTGCTTCGGTGAGCCAGGCGTGCGTGTGTCTCTGGAAGGGAGACGAGGTGTATGAGCGGGGGTACACGGATGCGACAGGGGCGGTCACGTTTTCGGTTTCACCTGTAACAGGGGGTTTGATGACCGTGACCGTGACGAAGCATAACTATCTACCATATGTGAGTACCACTGAAGTCATCGCGGCGAACGGCGCACCTAACAAACCTATGAAGCCATCAGGACCCACTGCACGCGTCACTGGACAAGTAGGTAAATACTTCACGAGCACCACCGACCCCGATGGAGACAACGTGCAGTATCGCTTCGACTGGAACGCATCGGGATCGCACCAATATAGTGCGTGGACAAGCCTCGTTGCTTCAGGGCAAACAGTAAATAAAACTCATACCTGGAGCGCATCAGGGACGTATGTAGTGAAAGCACAAGCCCGAGACGAACACGGAGCGGTAAGCACATGGTCCAATGGTTTGACTGTCACTGTGACGGTTAATCATCCTCCAAACCAGCCGAAAAAACCCTCTGGACCAACAACCAGACTTAAGGGACAACAAGGGACGTACTGGGCGAACGGCACCGACCCTGACGGTGATAAGATACAGTACCGGTTTGATTGGAATGCTGCCGGGTCCCACGCATATAGCGGGTGGACAACGCTGGTGAACTCAGGGACGAAACTTAGCAAGGTGCATACGTGGTGGGCGCCTGGCACGTATGTCGTCAAGGTGCAATCACGGGATGAATATGGAGACAAAAGCGTCTGGTCTAATGGGTTGACCGTTATTGTTAGTCCCTAAAGAAACACTACCGGATAATAAAAATTCAGCCTCAGGGATTAACGATTAAAAAGTCATACTTAGGATTTTAATGGTTGTTAACATTATCTTTGTAGTGTTTTATCCTAAAGGCATCATAAGTATATGCTTGTTTTACATGAGTATTGCAATTTTCTCTTTGAGCTTTTTTCCATCCCAGAGTTCGATTTTGCATCGTTCTGCGAGCTGTTTTGCTGGTGTAGTGAACCTGGTGTTTGTGACAACCAGTCCTCGTTGACATCGGTAATGTTCTCGTGCGGCGATGACTTGCTGAACCGCTTTGTTTCCCACTGGTGATTTTTGACGTTTCGCTTGACACGCGATTTTTTCTCCATGCCTTATGAGGAGGAGATCCAGGCCTTGCTCATGGCTTCGTTTCTTTTGTTCCACACGATACCCTAACTGGGTGAACAGGGTGACGAGGAAATCCTCGAACTCATACCCGGTCATTGTCTCAATATCAGACAAGATTGTTGATTTTGGTTCTTGGAATGATCGTTCAAAGCGTTTCAGCTCTCGTGTTCGTCTCTGGTCATAACAGAGTTGGCTGACGTCGCAGACATCGTAATTAAATCCCTGCTCTTGGAGCAATCGTGATAACAAGAGCATCTTTCGCCAGTCCTCCTCTTCGAATTCATCTAAGAAGGCATTGACGAACTGTCCTGGGGTCGTTGGACGTTTGGAGAGAATCAGATCCTTGAACCCCGGGTATGCTTTTTCATCTTCTATGGCGCTTACTTGTTTTTTTATATTGATGAGGAGCGCAGGTACAGCATCATGGACAAGACCTATGTGGTACCTCGTCTGGAGAAGGTCCTGTAGTAGCTCCTGGTCTTCGAAGTGGAAATCTGTAGATTGTTGCACGTATTTCACGACACTAGGGAGCGCCCCGGCTTTCTTCAAGGCTTTGATGTAGCAGCGCATCGCCGTGGTTTTCGCTCCCGCGAGAAACAATTCGTTTCCCTGTTGGACCCATGAGTCGACAGTCTTTTTCATATTCCTCCGAGGCTTCTTCTGAGAAAAATAATGCACTGTCCTTTTATTAGTTTACTGTCTCCTCTCGGGTTCTGCATCGATTGTGATAGCTTTACTGATGAGACTAGGTGGCGGGGTTTTGGTTCGGTATAGTAGTTGGCAGAAGGGTAGGTTGGGTGAGGGTTGCGGTGAGCGGGATCGTAGTTCCGGGTAGTAAGAAATAAGTTAAGATGTTCATGATTCCTTGCTTCATTATGATCGCTGTTCCTCCTGTTGATGAATCAGATTATAATTCTTATTACCGGAAACAACTTTACAAAAGAGGACAATGAAAGGAAAGAGGAGAACAGGATTATTCACGAGGGCATTCCGGTTTATGTGAGATGTCGCCCTCAGTTCTTCTGATAATATTTTTATGATTTTCTGAATTCGGTTCTATTAATATTGGTTGTTTACATTTCCAACAATTAACCCGGATCGCCCAGTCTTGGACCGCTTTCTTATACCCATTTCCATAACCCGCTGCTAAACCCTGGTTCATGGCTTCATTCCATGCATTTGTATAAACATCTGAACAGGCTTTGGAAAAATCTTTTTCTAATCTTAATAGTGCCATACGCACAAGCTTAGATATACTGCATTTGTTTTCCTCGGCCATCTGCATTATCTTTTCTTTTTCCTCTTTGGTCATTCGAAATGTTATCGCCGGATGGTTTTCTTCATACTTTATTTGGCTTGGAGGTTTTTTTCTCATAGACTCAACCTCGTATCGATTACTTTTTTGTTTTCTGTATCGTAATCTGTATCGTTTACTATATAGTTTTCATATATAGTTTTCTGTAGTGTTAACGTAGCCTTATTTTCGTCTACATATTATATAGCTATTAGAAAAGGGTGGTTTTTTGATGTAAAAAGTGGATTTTTTTTTATTTTTTCTTTCCTCAATTTTTTATTTCATTTTCAGTAATATGAATGAAATAATGAAATAAGGGCTCCGCCAACCTATAGTGGAGGAAGAGCGACCTTTAATACAATATTTTTTTATGCATCATCCCGATATTGCTTGATATATGTATACGGTCGAGGTCATTGATTCACTGGAGCGATTCAATGATGTACGAAAGGATTGGGAGCGGTTGTACAATCAGAAACAGTATTCGATTTTATTTTCATACGATTATGTGTACACCTATTTCCAGGTGTTGCATAAAAAATTTCCGCAGGCAAGGATATGTGTTTTTCTCGTGAAGGATGCAACAGGAAACATTGTTGCGATTTTCCCTTTTAACTTGGAAGAGAGGAGATCACTGTTTTTGCTTCATTTGAAAATACTGTATGTCCGTGATTTTCAACTTCTCCCATTTTATTATTTGTTGATTGATACCTCGGTGGATGTGAAAAATGTTATAGAAACCTTGGTAGGTTTTTTAAAAAACAATAAAATCTGGGATATATGTCATTGGAATAATATTTACGCTGACGCTGGATATTTTGAATATATTTTTAAGGAATTTTCGAAGGATTTTCTTGTGCAAACATCTATCACTGAAACGTTAGTTATCGATATTAATACAGATTTCCAGGAATACTTACGTCAAAACTGGAATAAAAAGGATATCAAGGAATTGAAACGACAATATCGCAGACTGAGTGAGTTTGGCCCAGTTCGACTTGTAGAAGTAAGTACAGGCGAAGATATCGAGCATGCGCTGGCAGAATTGTATAAGATTGAAGATAAAAACTGGAAAGGGCGTATGGGCACTTCACTGCAAAAAACACATCAGGGTCTCTTCTTTGAAAAACTCATTCATCTCTCGTCATGGGATCATAAGGTGAGGCTCTTTTTTTTACAGGTTGGTTCTCGAAATATTGCGGGGTTGTACACGATTTTTTACCGAGGGACGTGTAATTTGTTAAAGATGGGGTACGATGAGTCGTACTATCGGTACTCACCGTCGACCGTCCTTTTGTACCTTGTTTTTGAGCACCTCTATGGCGAGGGCACGGTGAAACAAATTAATTGCACCGGTGATTTTTATTCATACGAACAGCAATTTGGTCATACAACCTGGAAAAAGAACAAGCTGTTTATTTATAGAAAAGGACCTCGCACTCGATTTTATATTTTATATTCTCAGTTGATATCTCCTTTTATTAGAAAATTCATAGATCGCATTACCAACAGACATGTGCTGAACTAAAAGCTTTCATCATCTTTTATGATTGCAATGGAGAGGTGAAAGGATAAAGGTGTTTCATAGATATCTATTGAAAACCTAAAGCTAATATTGAGCAATGCAATATCTCCGATGCCTTACTGTTGGTTATCATGAGCGCACATAGCCTGAAAACAGTCGTAAAAAATATGTCTGTGCTGTTTGTCTCAGATGTTATTCGGTATCTCCTGAGTTTTATCTTTACCGTCTACATCGCTCGATATTTAGGGACCGAGGGCTTTGGTCTTCTTTCGTTTGTCGTTGCTTCCATGGGTATCCTTGGTGTTGTTATTGATCTTGGGATAAATTCTCTCATGGTCAGAGATATAGCGGTAAATAAAGAATTGACCGCTAAGTATGTTGGAAATGTTCTTCTGATCAAGACGTTTCTTTCCCTTGCGATTTTTGGGACGCTCTTTGCGATACTCGCATTGGGTACGTATCCCTCTGAAACAGTATACGTTAGTCTTTTCATTGGTTTGTCTGTGATTGTATCATCGTTTACAGGGATTTTTACCGCGGTCTTTCAATCACATCAGAAGATGCAGTATCAGGCGATAGGCGAAATTTCTAGGAATGTCTTGATGCTTGTGGGAGCGTTTTTGATTATTTCCCTTCAGGATAATATTGTGATGCTTGCTTCGTCGTATTTGTATGTGAATCTTGCTGTTTTTATTTATAGTGTAGTTATCGTGCTCTGGAGATTCACTAGACCAAAGATCGAGGTTGATTGGGTTTTTTGGAAACAGATTTTCCGGAATTCACTGCCGATTGGAGGAATGGCGATTTTTTTCCTCATCTATTTTCGGATTGACACGGTGATGCTTTCATTTATGAAAGGAGATGTTGCCGTTGGATTGTACAATGCTGCGTATCGACTTATTGATGCAACGTTGGTGATTCCAACAATTGTCACCACCGCCATGTTCCCAGTCTTAGCTCATTATCATGCTTCCAATCGAGGATTGTTTCTGAATGTGTATGAAAAATCATTCAAATTTTTATTATTCCTCGGGCTTCTCATGGCAGTCGTAGTGACCCTGCTTTCATCTCAGATTATTGGAATCGTGTTTGGGGATGCGTTCCTCGAGTCCGCAGGAGCATTACAGATTTTAATTTGGGCGTCAGCAGCCTTGTTTCTCTCAAGCATTCTCGGTTCGGTGTTTATCGCTGCGAACATGCAGATGGTTGGGTTGTACATCAACTTCATTACGATTTTCATTAATGTAGCATTAAATTTGTTAATCATTCCTTCCTATGGTTTCATTGGGGCTTCAATTACGACCGTCATTAGTGAGATAATCAACATCATTATCTGCTTATATTACTTAGAGAAACACGGGTATCACCTTGGTTTAAAGACTGTGTTCCTGCCTGCAATCATTGGTTTGGCTCTTATAGGCGGTATTATTGTCGTTTTGAGTATGGTGGGTATCTCAATGGTTATTATCGCTGCAGTATCATTGGTGCTTTACGGATTGATTTTATTCAAATTTGGTATTGATAAACAGGATCTGTTGATGTTACGAAAGATATTTACTATAAAGAAGCATAACGAGTGAGGGAAATAGGTTGATGAAGATTTTGGATTGTCGGATGGTCGACCTTCCTCAGGTCGTTGATTCCAAGGGGAATGTCGTGTTCGTCGAGGAAAATAAGACGGCTCCTTTCGATATCAAACGGGTGTTTTATATGTTTAACACCCCATCGGGTATCACGCGGGGTGGGCATGCGCATAAGCTTCTTCATCAACTGATTGTCGCGGTTGCAGGGTCGCTTGATGTGGTGGTCGATGACGGGGCAACAAAGAAACAATTCCACCTTGACAGTCCTCATCAGGGACTCTACGTGCCACCATGGATTTGGAATGAACTATTGAACTTCTCTAAGGATGCCATCTGTGTCGTTTTTGCCTCTGAGCATTATTCTGCTGATGATTATATCAAATCATATGAGAGCTTTCAGAAAATGAAAACAGCCTCTCACTAAAAAAACATAAATATTTTTTTCTTGTACATTATTGTAGGAAATAGTATTTTAAGATGACATATCATTCTTTGTCCAGCGATGATTATGAAAGAGCTTCGTGTCGAGCGATATACGCTGTCTAAGAAGAGCCTCTGGGATCGTTTCATAGGATCCTCGAAAAATGGCACCTTTCTTTTTTATCGTGATTATATGGAGTACCATTCCGACAGGTTTCTTGATCATTCGTTAATGTTTTTTGAAGACACAAAACTCATAGCGGTAATGCCCGCAAATAAGGATGATAACGTTCTTGTCAGCCATGGTGGCCTCACCTATGGAGGCATTATCACTGATGAAAAAATGAGAGTAGGACTCATGCTCAGCATATTTGATACGCTCCTTGAAACGTTGAGACAAGAAGGGATAAAACATGTTGTATACAAAGCAGTCCCTCACATTTATCATATCCTTCCTGCGGAGGAGGATCTCTATGCGCTTTTCATTCATGATGCAAAACTGAAGAGAAGAGACGTTTCTGCTACCATAGATATGCGGGAGAAGCTAGAGTTGAATCGAGGCAAGAAAGCAAGCGTGAATCGATGTAAAACCCTTGGTTTAGAGGTACGGAGAAGTAATGATTTTACGACCTTTATGTCTATTTTAGAGAAGGTGCTTATTCAGAAATACAATGTTCATCCTACCCATACAACCGAAGAGCTGACTCTGCTTGCACACAGATTTCCAGAGAACATTAAGCTTTTTGAGATCCATTTAAAGGAGGAGATGCTTGCTGGTGTCGTGATCTATGAAAGTGCGAATGTGGCTCACATGCAATATAGCGCGAGTTCTGAGGAGGGAAAAGCTTTAGATGCCGCTGATTTGCTCTTTGATGTTTTAATCAATGAGTATTATGTTGGTAAAAAATATTTTGATTTTGGGATTTCAACTGAGAGGGAAGGGCGTTACTTGAATCAGGATCTGATGACATTCAAGGAGCATTTTGGAGCACGAGCGGTAGCCTATGATTTTTACGAAATGAACATTCCTTGAAAGAATGAACATTCACTATCGTGAAATACTTCATGAATTGATGTTCCTAAACATTTAAAAGCTTCTTGTGAATAAATAGAACGAATGATTCCTTTGGTTGATTTAAAGCGGGAATACCTAGCGATACGGGAGGAAATCACTGGTGCATTTCAAGAGGTGCTTACTGATGGGATGTTTATTTTAGGAAAGCACCTAGCTAAGTTTGAGCAGGAATTCTCCCAATATATTGGGGTGAAACACGGGATTGGTGTGAATTCAGGGTCTGATGCGTTGGTGTTAGCCCTTAAATCTGTGGGTATTCAACCAGGAGATGAGGTTATCACCGTTTCCCATACGTTCGTCTCAACCGTCGATGCTATCGCCCGGAATGGAGGCCGCCCGGTCTTTGTGGATATCGATCCTGAAACGTATACGTTAGATGTCAAGCAAGTGAAGGAGAGGATAACGCCGAAAACGCGAGCTTTGCTCCCTGTTCATCTGTATGGATATCCCGTGGATATGAAGCCTTTACAAGAACTCGCCTGTGAGCACGATTTGTACATTATCGAGGATGCGTGCCAGGCGCATGGCGCGAGTTACAGGAATCAAAAGGTGGGGGGTTTAGGCGATATCGGCTGTTTTAGTTTTTATCCAACAAAAAATCTCGGGTGCTATGGTGATGGTGGTATGGTCGTGACCGATGACGACACCTTGGCAGTGGAGCTGCAAAAGGAGAGAAACTATGGTAAGTTATCGAAATATGTTCATGATTTTATCGGGTGTAATAGTCGTTTGGATGATCTTCAGGCAGCGTTTCTTTCTGTGAAGCTCCGATGGCTTGACACCTGGAATAAGCGACGTCGAAAACTCGCCGATATTTACCGAGACATACTCAAGGATTCTAAGGTGATCGTACCAGTCGAACGAGAGTACGCACAACATATCTTCCACCTCTTTGTAATTAGGGTTGACCATCGGGATTCTCTACAGGAGGAGTTGCGGAAACAGGCGATCCAGACGCAGATTCATTATCCGATTCCGGTTCATCTTCAAAAAGCATATCTGGGGGATTACAGCTTACCAATCACTGAAAAAATTTGTCATGAAATATTATCCCTGCCCATTCATCCGTTTCTGACAGAGGAAGAAGTTGAATATGTGGCGAAACGTGTAGCTCATGCCTGCGGTTAGTATTGTTATCCCATCATACAATCATGCACGATATTTGGCTCAGACTATCGAGAGTGCTCTCTCACAGAGTTTCAGAGATTTCGAACTGCTCATTATTGATGATGCGTCTCAGGATAACTCTCGTGAAATCATTCAGCAGTACGCAAAACGAGATGAACGAATCAAGTGTTGGTTCCATGAGCATAACGAAGGGATTGCCTCAACGTTTAATGAGGGATTACATCGTGCTCAAGGAAAATTTTATGCCTCCCTCGGCTCCGATGATATCTGGTTACCTCAAAAACTCGAGACACAAGTTGCTCTGTTAAATGAAAATGAGGATCTCGTGGTATGGTCAGAGGGGCAAATTATTGATGCTGCTGGAAAGCCGACTGGGGAGCTTTTCACTCTGCGGCATTCTGCGACGAATAAACAAAAAAGTGGTAATATTTTTGAGGAACTTCTCCAGGGGAATTTCATTTTTGGGTCGAGTTTGATCGTGAAAAGAGAGAACGCTCTGCGTATCAAATTTAATGAATCGTTGAAATATCTGAATGATTTTCTTTTCGAGGTGGAGTTGGCAGAAAAATACCCTTTTTATTTTGTATCGATTCCTCTAGCCCAGTATCGGATCCATGGAGATAACATCACCTTGAAAGATACAGAAGGATGGTTGCGGGATTCCCTTTTTATCCGTGAGCTTTTTCTAACAAGATATGGGTACCGTATTTCTCCTTCTCTCAAACGGACGTTGCTCCTGCAATACAGTGTCACACTCGTACGTGTTATGGAGTGTAAAAAAGCTATGAGTTGTGTCATGAACGCTTTTCGAATAGCGCCATTTCATCTCAGTGATGTGAAATATCTTTTATATGCTGTCCTCGGCGGGAATCGAGGTATTCGGTTCTTTCTTCAACGGTCTTATCAATTGTACATAGGTTCAAAAAGGAAAAAGGGTAACATAGGATCTAACTGATTTGTTCAATCTTCTATATGGAATATGCGAGTACCATTTTTAAAAAAAAATTCCAGATTTTTTTTATGAGCAACAGATATAATAAGGTTATTAAAAGATGTTCTGTTTCTTTCTATTAAAATGTTCCAAAGAGCATGGAGGATAACTCTCAAATGAAAATTCTTATTACAG
>Ga0315279_10010015_pt1 | contig 11195 bp, 10 predicted proteins | sample YL17G06_20_MG_FD_203694 | JGI IMG/M metagenome (GOLD analysis project Ga0315279, IMG submission 203694) | Sediment microbial communities from Yellowstone Lake, YNP, Wyoming, USA - YL17G06_20 | ecosystem: Environmental > Aquatic > Freshwater > Lake > Sediment | place: USA: Wyoming | collected...
GAGTATGGGCCGTTAATCCTGCCGTTGTAAAGTGCCAGACATCGCCCTTCTGGACTGTGCCGCCTTCCTCAACTTCATCGATGCGCCAGTAGTAGGTCGTTGACGGTTTTTGACTACCAGTAACACTCGTTTCAATACAATACAGCTCATTTGTCGTTATTATGTACTCAGGTGACTCTAAAGTGGCATTGGTCACAGCGGTCTGGCTGGTCCCAAAGTACACATCGTGGGAGATTGCGGTATCCCCCGCCAACCAGCGAAGAGACGTCTTATTTGGTTTATTTATCGCGCCGTCAGCCGGGGTTGGGGTCCAGGCCTTTAACTGCGGCGGCGGTGTGTTGGAGATGTTGCCAACAAAAGTTATGTTGTCGAATACAGCGGTTCTCAGCTCACCGGCTGCGTGCGAGGTCACGCACAGACCGATGTAACAGGCGGCGTCACTCTTGTACCTCATCGCAGCGGTTTGGGCACTGCCCCGCTGGGTCCAGTTAGTGCCGTCGGTAGAACTATAGCCCGTGAACGAGTCGCCGCTGCGGACTATGCGGACCCAAAGTGGCGGCACACCGCTTCCATAGTCGGTGTTACCGCAACCTCCGCTTGTGGAGAGGCGCCACTGGAAGGACGAGCCGCCGCCACCTGCGCCGGCACCTCCGGTGCTCGCGACCGTCTTTACGTTATCTATAAATATTGACGGGCCTGTGAGCGTCTCGCGCATCATTACGCCTGCTTTGCCCCACTCACTTGAACCCGCGGCCAAGCTGGCCACGCGAGCGGTGATAGAACCGTCGCCCGCCAAGTATTTATAGACGTAATGAAAATTGTCTGTGGCGTTCCAGATGTCGTCGCCATTGCCTTTGACGGTCCAGGTGCCGGCTGGGCCTTCCGCACCGCTTCCCGCAGTCGGCGTGCCGATGTCCACGTTAGTCCATCCTGATGCGCTGCCGACAAGGCCGAACACCAACACAAGAGAAATTAAACAAATAAGTTTTCTACACATAATAATCCTCCTTTAGAAAAGGTTAAAATACCTCTGTTTTGGCCACACACCAAAACACAAGCTTTGTCCTCAACAAACGTTAAGAGTTTTAACATACACTCTGTCTGTTTCGGACAATCTCCACATAAATAATCAACAAAAACTTAAAAGATATACACCCTCACTTTATCGTGTGCCTGATAAGCACAACTTTATAGGACCTGTTTCTACCTCCTTCGTCAAAAAAAGTTAGATTTTTTTATTTGAAATTCGAAGATTCAACTTACGGATGTAAACAACTCCTGTTTATCTACTTGTTAACTTTCCACTATTCTATCTGAAAACAACATAAACTCATCCACCTGAGTCCCAGAATCCACGGGTTTTATCATTTTCCTTTATACCAAATTACCCACCTTCCAGTCAAGAGAAACTTGAAAAATTCTTACAGATTAGTGAGATTTTACTTATATTTTCATACAATATTATTTTGTCTGTAACTTTCTCTATGCCCAGTTTTACGAGGACAATTCGCTTGCGATTGAATATAATTTAGATAAGTTCATTAAAAATAAGGGGTTAAGGCAAGCTGGGGTAATATTAACTTAAACCGGCCGTTTTGCTTCGAAACGGTCAGTTTGAGAGTGTTAATAGTTAGTTTTTAGTTGTTAGTCCGCCAGACGTGCGGCGGATTTAGCTTTGAGTTTTTAGTTTATTCTTCGTAACCTGTCGCCGAGCAGCAAGTCCGCAAGACTATAGACAGCAAATCCGAATACTGCTGCGAGGGTCGCATAAAATTGCCACTGGCTGCCAACGGTTTCTACCGCCTTGGGGAGCCTATCGGCCAGGATACCTCCCTCCTCCATAAGGCCGCCGGCAATGCTGCGCAAAACCCCAGCAACAGCAGATGGGAAAAATACCGCCGTGACAATCGCAGCAACACCCAATACGATGCTGGCTGCCAGCGCGAGTCTTTCCTGCAAAACCACATCGGCTAAAATCCTTTGCTGCTCTGCCTCTTTAATCGTTGTCATCATCCTCTCAGTAAAGTCCTCAGGGACCGGCTCCGAATGTCTGTGCAAAGCTCCAGCCAGCATCCGGTCAAATTTATCTTCATCCAATTTATTTGTCACCATCATCTACTCCGAAAGCAGCGGCTAATGTTTCCTTCAGTTTCGCACGTGCTCTAAACAAATACGTTTTAACCGTATTTTCTCCGGCACCCATTATCTTTGCGATATCAGCGATACTTTTTTCCTCACGATAATGCAATATAACTGTCATAGTCCAAAGTCGAGGCAGCCGCTCAACGGCCTCCCATATCAGTTTCTCCGATTCCTGGCCTTGCATTGGTGCTGCCGGCTCCTGCTGTCGGCTATCAACAATTTGCTCATCCAGTTCATCCTGGAGCTGCTGATGTTTTCGATTTTTCCGCAGATAATTTATCGCCTTACGGTATGCTATACTCCAAAGCCAGGTGCTCAAATCGGCCTTACCGGTATATCGGCTTAAGGCCTTGTAAGCTGCCAGAAATGTGTCACTGGCTACATCCTCGACTTCATCTTCTCGCAGCCCCAGCCGTCGGCAACACAGAAAAACCGTCTCTTTGTATTTATCAATGAACCAGCCAAACGCCTGATGGTCGCCGCTGCGAAGCAGCCGCAGCCAGTTATCCTTTTGTTGTTTTTCCCATTCCTTCATTATACCGAAAGGGTCATCCTTAACTATTTATTAGTCGTGGCTGGGGCCTGATAAGTTTCAGAATTTCTAAAATCTATTTTATAAACGGGCGGCCAACTTATAAAAGATAATAATAATCTCAAAAACAAGAAAAAATCACGCATTTTTTGAAACCTGCCGGATAAAAGCAGCGACTAACTTGCAGAAAACAAGAAAAAGTGAAGGAAAATAGAATTAGCTAATCAAGGAAACAAACAATGAAACAAAATTGCTATCTAAAACCGGCTTGGACGCACAATAGTTCCATAAGGACGGACCTTCCTCTGACGGTAGTTCCGAAGAATGACAGGCGAAAGCTGATAGAAATGCTGATTCCGGGCCAGTTGCTCTGCGTCGGCGAAGTCTATATAAAGACCCACAGGGGCACGGTAAGAATAAGATGAAACAGGAGAACCGGAGATGAGGAAAAAATATTGTGTAATACTGGCATTAGGATTTTGTCTGGCGTTGGCTGTCGGTGGTTGCAAGAATCTGGTGTGCGACTGGAGTGGGGCTAAATACCAGAGGATAGTTTTGTGTCAAGCTCCGCTTGAAGCGGACTCAACGCTTGTCGCTGAAACCAAATCCGGCAGTATCAGTGTTGCCGGAGGTGATGTGGCCGATTGCAACGTAATCGCCACGATTTGTGTCAGGGCTGCCACCGAGCAGCAGGCCCAGGAAATAGCGGAGCAAGTGGAAATACAACTTGAGCGGGCCGACAAAACCTTAACGGTAAAGGCCAGAGAGCCTGCTGAAAAATCTAAATGTGCAATTAGTATAAGCTACAACATAACCGTTCCGAGGCAAACTAACATCGAATGCACCAGCCTATATGGGGCAATTAAAATTGCAAATATCAGTGGAAATGCAACCGGCAAAACCGGCAGCGGCTCAATTACCGCCGAGAATATTGAAGGCTCAGCCCAGCTAAATACATCATACGGCTCAATTGCCTGCAAGGATGTATCGGGTGAAAACATCCGGCTCAAATCAGGCAGCGGCAAGATTACTGCCGAGAATATTAAAGGCTCAGCCCAAATAGATACAAACTATGGGTCTATCACCTGTAAGGACTTCTCGGGCGGCAATATCAGGCTGAAGAGCGGCAGCGGTGAAATTAAACTTTTGAAGGCATCATTTGGTGATTGCGATGTCCGCACATCTTACGGTTCCATCGTATCCGATGAGGTGACAGGCAAGTTAGTCAAGTTGGGTTCGGGCAGCGGTAACATCACTGCTACAAAGTCTTCCGCAACTACAACCAATGTGTCTGCTTCTTATGGAAGCATCACTTGCAGGGAGATTATTTCCGATGAGCTTACCGCTGAGACTAAAAGCGGGAATATCGATATCACCTGTTCGGAGTCAGCGCCGGCAGGAATCGCTGCAAACGTCGTTACCTCGTACGGCAGTATTAATTTTGTGGCGCCGCCTAATTTTTCCGGCCAGGTCGAGGTGGTAACTAACTACGGCTCGATAAGAAACGAGCTTGTTATGACGACAACCACAGAGGTAAGCAAAAAGAAAGTTATGGGAGCAGTCGGGGCAGGAAAGGGAATGCTGCGTTTACAAACTGCCGGCGGGTCAATAAAAATAAAGTAGTTAGAGTTCACAGACATAAAATTAAGAGCATAGGTGAAAGGAGAAAAAATGGACGACATTGTAACAGGCATTCAGGTTCTTGTAATATTCTTGGGTATGACGACCCCCATTCTTGTTGTCGGCGTGGTTTACTATCTCAAGAAACGGCTTGAACACAAGCAGATTATGGCAGCTATCGAGAAAGGGACGCCGCTGTCGGAATTGGTTCCTCCCAAACCCAGGCCGATCGGCCCGCCGTGGATAAAGTACATTTCCGGCGGGGTCGGATTGATTATCATCGGGTTTGGCTACTTAGTAGGAGGGTCGTTTGCGTCAAAAGTCTTTCTCGCCTGTGTTTTTTTGGGGGTAGCGGCTATCTGGATAACGCGAGGCCTGTTATATCGAAAATACTACCTGAAAAGCCAATCTGCGAACCAAAACGATGTGCCGCCGAATAAGGTCTCGGCCTGACACCGGTGTAAAATCGATATCTCACCTAATCTGCGGGAGCGATTGCCCCCAATCGCTCCCTTTTTCTTAATAGACTGGACGGCAACTATGAACTGCTAAAGGGCACGCTGCTGGGGGAGGGCTTGTCTTTTATATTCCTTCAGGAATTTTAGCCACTTTGTCCAGGCGTTCTTATAAATTTCACCGGACATCAGAAAACCATCGTTGTGGCTGCCGAAAATCTCGACAAATTCTTTTGGCTCGTTCGCAGCTTCGTATAGCTCCTGGCCAAACTCAAAAGGCACAATCTCATCGTCTCTGCTGTAAATTAGCACTACCGGACAATGAACATCCTTAATATACTCGACCGTCTTGTAGCTGAATCGGGCAAACCGCCGCACTGGCATATAAGGGTAAAATCTCTTGCCGATGTCAGCGTATGACGTAAAAGTGCTCTCGATGACCAAAGCTCCCACTTTGGTTTTAGTTGCCAATTGTGCTGCGATACTTCCGCCCAGAGACCTGCCGAAGACAATGATGCTATCCGGCGATATCTTCTTTTTTTCGGTAAGCCATTTGTATGCCACCTCGGCGTCGAGGTATGTTCCCTCCTCGCTGGGTTTGCCCTGGCTGCTGCCGTAGCCGCGGTAGTCAAAAATAAAACAGTTCAGCCCTAACTCATGGAAAATGTCTATGCTATCCAGACTGTGCATCATATTGCCGCCGTTGCCGTGGCAGAACAAAATCGTAAAATGGGAATTCTCTGCAGGCCCCGTTAGAGACGAATCACCAGCTTGGACTGACCCCGTTAGAGACTTTTCCCTTCGGCTTTCTAATGGGGCAGGGACATACCAGCCGCTTAATCGTAAGCCGTCGGTGCTTTTGAAAATTACATTCTCAAACTCCATATCCAATTCCGCGGGGGTATAGGACACTTGCCGCACAGGGAAATACAAAAGCTTCGGCTGCAGGATGTAGAGTATTACCCCCCAGCCCAAATAGGCGATAAACAATAGCGCAGCGAAATATATCAGTAGCAAACCCATATCGCTAAATAGCACAATATCCAAAGATTCGGCTGTATCACTTTGCTGTATTTTAATTTGCACCGAGCAGTAGAACAAGCTACAATTTTGCAAAGAAAAAGGATTAGCCACGAAGACACAAAGTCACAAAGAATTTATAAATTAAAAAGACTTGGTGTCTTGGTGCCTTTGTGGCAAAAAATTAAATATGATTAAAAGAAGGAAAACTAAAACCGTTAAGGTCGGCTCGGTGCAAATCGGCTCCTGTGCCCCCATTGTTATCCAGTCGATGACGAAGGTGCCGACGGTCGATATTGCCCGTTGTGTAAAGCAGATAAATCAGCTTGTCCAGGCAGGCTGCAAATTAGTCAGAGTCGCCGTTCCAACGCGCGCCGATACCGCTGCTTTCGCAAAGATAGTCGAAAAAGTAGATGTCCCGCTAATTGCCGACATCCACTTTAGCCCCGACCGGGCTATCGAAGCTATAGAGGCGGGGGCTGCCAAGATAAGACTGAACCCCGGCAACATAAAAAATCGCAAGGACATCCTGCGAATAATAGACGCAGCCAAGATGCACAAAACGGCTGTCCGCATCGGTGTCAACGAAGCAAGTATTAGAGACCTCAAAAGAGAGCCTGTCGCACTCCGAGAGCGCACCGCTTTGATGTTAAGAGAAATGAAAAAATACGTTCGGCTCTTTGAAGACCGTAATTTCACCCAATTGGTCCTCAGTGCAAAAAGCAGCGACCCACTGAGGACCATCGAAATCAACCGCGCCATTGCAAAGACCTTCGACTACCCGATACACCTCGGCCTCACCCACGCGGGTCTGACCGAAGACGCACAGATACCTTCAGCTCTCACCCTCGGCGCACTGCTCGCAGATGGTATTGGTGACACCATCAGAGTAAGTGCTGCCGGCAACCCCGTCCGGGAGACCAAAATAGCAAAGGAGATTCTAATCACACTTGGCCTTGGCGAACGCTCTGCCCCTGAGTTGATAGTTTGTCCGACTTGCGCAAGGGCTGAAATTGATGTGGTCAAGCTGGCACGCCAGGTCAAAAAAGCCCTGAGCACAATTGATAAACCGCTGCGCATTGCCGTGATGGGCTGTATTGTCAATGGTCCCGGCGAAGCCGCCGACGCCGACGTAGCTATCTGTGCCGCAAAGAACAAGGCCTTCATCTACCGCAACGGGCGAAAAATCTCAGTAGTTCCGGAAAACAGAATCATCCCCGCTCTGCTACAGGAATTGCAAGGTCTGCTGCGCTGTCGCTCGTAATTTAACTCGACTCGGAATTATCTTAGGGTCCGGCTTTGATGTCGTATGCTATTGGCGCATCACCGTGGCGGATATGCAGCCGCCCATTGGCGATTGTCGGATGGGCCCAGGCTCGTCGGTTCCTCCCGAGACGGCGAACTATCTCACCGGCTCGAAGGCGTTAGGGTTAGGTTTAACCAGATGCATCGTTCCGTCTTCTGCATAGACATACAGCATGCCATCCGCATAAATTACCACGCCTCGCTTGATGTCCGCGGTGTTCCACATCACCTTGCCCGTTTTCCATTCTATGCAGACGAGTCCTTTATCGCCGCCTTAAATTTCGCGAGAAGTTCCGCAACTGGTTGTACAAGTCAGCGAGGTAACAGTTCACGCCACTCGAACAGTCTAAAACCGTTCTTCCCATGTTGAGAAGGGACCCATTGAGTTGCGGTTCAAGGGGTGCCTTTCGTGGCCGGCTCGACCACGGCGCCGTCGGGATCCACGACGATCTCCGTGCTCTGGTCTCCTTTCGCTATCTCAACCGCGTAATGCGTCACGGGCTTCGCCAGCTTGACGGCCTTGCCGTCTTTGGTCTCGTAGCCGATCTCGATGTGCTCGATCCGCTTAATCGTCGCACCCTTGGCGGCCTTCCGGACAGTCTTCATTGCAGCCGCTGGCACGTCCTTGGCGCGGACCACGACCGTAAACTCCAGCATGGTGCCGTCAGCGGTGATGTCCGTTTCCTTCTCGATCGCCCCGTCCTTGAACTCGAGGTCGTAGACGGTGACACCGTTTTCTTCGTCCACATCCACCTTGGTAATCTCACCCTTGGGGAACGTTGTCTTGAAGGTCTTCGTTACCGGATCGGGTAACTTGGTGTCGCGCGCCGCCGTCTCGGTCTTCGCCAGTTCAAAGCCGGCGTCCTTCAAGAGGCCTACGCCGGGGGCGAACAGCTTCTTTTCGACGGCGCTTTCCAGACCGCTCGACTCCTTGGTTTTCAAGCAGTTCTTGAACGTCCCGGCGGGCACCTTGACCTTTTCGGTGACGCTGACGACTTCCGCGCGGTCCAGGGCCACCTTCGGCGCCACTTCCTGGTAATACCGGTCGCCCACTTTGGGCTTGCCGGGCATCATCAGGCCGAACTTGGCGTCGTTGACGCCGGACAGCCAGCTTCCCCCATGGCCAGTCACCTTGCCTTCCGCGTCGTACATGTCGACGTCCTCGCCGAAGTAATAGACGTCGCCAGTGGCCTTATCGATGGCGAAGTAGTTGCGGGAGACCTCTGCCAGTTTGCCGCCTTCGGTCTCACGCTCTTCGACGATGCGGGTCTTGACGCCGTCGACCATCTTCGTCTCGTCCAGGACCGTGATAGTCAGGGTGTCCTTGCCATCCACGAGGATTAGTTTGTAGCCCGGCTCGAGGATCATGTAGGTGTTCGAGCCCTTGTCCGCCAAGGTAGCCTTATCGACGTTGAAGGTGTCCTGGAATTTTGCCTCCGCCGCACCGGCTTTGACGGGCTTTGCCTGCTTTCCGACTGGCGGTGCCACCTCGGCCGCGCCCGCAGCGAGGAAGGTCGAAGATGCTGGGCTTTTTGCTTTCTTGTCACCATTTCCTGACATGCAGCCCGTAACCGCTAATAAGCTCATCACAGTGATAACTTTCGCCAACTGTATGATTGTCCTGGTATCCTGCTTCATGACTACTTTCCTTATCCATTGGAATTTCCCAATTACCACGTTTGGAAACACTTCTGCATCTACCGATATATAGAAGTCCAATACCAATAAAACGCTATTCTTGTCCCTATGCTGCCAAACTGAAGATGAGAATATGGTGAGAGAAAACAGTTTTTTTAATTTTTTTGCCTCAAATTATGTCAGTTATTACTATCAACGCTATTGACGATGTCCCAAATCAGCACCAGCGTAGCTGTAAAAGCATACCAGACCGCAAGTATGTCTGTCAGAGTTATGTTAAACGTGGAAAAGCCATTTGACGGCCCGCTCTGTTCTTGTTTGTGAAAAATACAAGAACGATATGGACCAGGATTAAAAGGAGGTCGATGCCCTTTACGAAAAATTCGGCGTGACCTTCAACGAATACAAAGTCTTTTCAGGAAAGTTGACGCCGCAGCGCGCGAGCAAGCTGCAAAATTGCGTTGTCAGCTTTATGCAAAAAGTCGCCTATGAATATAAATTAGGGCCTTCTCGACAGCCTAATGCCGTTTCTAAAAAATAACTACCGGTTTTTTGTCAGTGCGAGGCCCGGCACGTAGGCCTGCCGGACCGCGGCAATCTCAAATACAATAGATATGCGAACTGTTTTTACATTATGAAAAAGTTGCACTTTTTTATTAGAAACGGCACTAAGACAACAACTTCCTCTTCCTATTCCAGCGCTCGCGGAGTCTCACCGAATCCAGGCCGAGGTATTTCCCCTTGGAGAGAGGATTCCGGCCGACGCACTCCAGGCGCAGCGTATGCTTCCCGCCAGTGAGCTTGAAGCTTCCCAGATAATTATCCTTGACCTGGAGGACCGACGAATAAAAGTCGTAATCCGCGATTTTCTGTCCGGCCATGTAATCGGCAGGCTGGCGCACGTCCTTTCCGTCGAGGAAGATGCGGTAGATGCCGTAATCCTCGGCGTATGTGAAGCGCAGGACCAGCCCACGGTATTCCTCTTTCTCAACCTGAAAATCAACTTCAAGGATGGGCTTGTCGTCTGCAGGCATGAAAAAGACCTGGCCGTCGCCGGTCCAGTCATAGCCTTTCTGGAGATCGAGCACGCCGGGCGAATGTTTGGCCGTCGGCAGCAACGTCTTGCCTTCGATGACGATGTCCAGGTTGGGAAGAAGGCGCTGGGCCAGGGGCGGGAGTGTTGTGAAACGCTTGGGCTGTCCCGCCTGGTACCAGAAGGCCACAGTCGCCATGTCATCCTCACGCTCAACATGTCCTTCGACCTTGCCGCTTTCCGTTTCGTCTTCGCTGATCCAGCCTTTATGCTCGATATCAAAACGCAGGGATTTTGTGAACCGCACCGGGTCGGCGATGTGCCAGCGGTAAAGGCAGTATTGAGTTCCCAGGTCTTCAAAATTCGTGCTCATGTAGGTGCAGCCGAAATAGGGGAAAAGGCTCTCATTCAGCCCCCAGGCCATCAGAAAATAATCCTCGGTGCCCGTGCCCTGGATAGCAGGTTTTTTCTCGCCGTCCACATAAAACTTCGCGTCTCCTTCGCCGAACCAGAAGGGACTCCGCGAGCGCACCGACATCACCGTGCCAACGTAATGGCCTTCGCCTTCGGCATCCAGGACCCGATAATCCTGTCCGGTCTTTTCCGGAAACTCATTGCGGTACTGGGCGCAAAAATAAGCGGTTTTTTCGGAGAGGTTTTCCTCCTCGGTGTAGTCAATGTGATAATAAAAGCTGCGGATATTTTTTTGGCCTTCGTTTGTGATTGTGATGAGGCCTCGCTTGCGAAAAGGCATCGGCCAGTAGCAGTTATAGCCGTCCCCGCCTTCCACCTGCACCGGGACCGAGCGTATCTCTCGCCTGAGTCCGAAGCCGGCCGCGAAAAAATCTCCAATCGGCGTTTCGACCGCAGGCTGTTTCCCATCATCCCAGTGCATACGGAGGACAATTTCATCGGGGCTCGCCGAGCCGGCCGCTTCGAGCCAGTTGGAGCGGGCTTCGTTGAACGTCAGCCAGATGTGGCGGATGACGGCCGGCCCTTTGATGTCGGCTAATACTTTCGTTTCACCCGGGGCAACAATTCTTATCATGTCCCTGTTGCTGTTCGGGTCGGGGTCCGCCGAAGTCACCGCCCGCGCCCGGCCGGGCTTAATCTGCGCCAGATCCGACATATCCTGGGCCGCGATTGGCGGAGCAAGTCCTGCCCCGAAGGCAGCCGATAATGCCAGGACGACACATAATTTTGATGGTCTGACCATAACTTCCCTTTTCTTTATGTTAATCCTGAAGCAAAACTTTTTCATCGATTAATTGCGCCCGCCAGTTCAAATGATTGGCAGAGGAGACCTATTATCTTAAATTGATAGTGTTGACTTTCGCACTTTTTGTTTGGCTCATGCAGCATAGCATAACGCTGTAATAAGGAATTCTGGTATTTTGTTATGTCCGGTACTATTATCGAACATAGAATTAATTCTCTGCTGCCAAAGCTC
>Ga0315279_10010016_pt1 | contig 11195 bp, 13 predicted proteins | sample YL17G06_20_MG_FD_203694 | JGI IMG/M metagenome (GOLD analysis project Ga0315279, IMG submission 203694) | Sediment microbial communities from Yellowstone Lake, YNP, Wyoming, USA - YL17G06_20 | ecosystem: Environmental > Aquatic > Freshwater > Lake > Sediment | place: USA: Wyoming | collected...
GGGATCCCGAAAAGCGGGACAGGCTCATCGGTGAAGACCCCGAAGAAGACTCGGGGCAGGCCCCGATCAAAAAGCGATCGGGGTGAATCGGTGAGGATTCTTCATTTTAGGCCGAAACTCTTCAATCATATCCCGTCTTTCACCTCAAGTTGAAGAACCATTCCTAACATCCCGCTCTTAATGCAACGTTGACTTTTTCGTGATCATCCTTGTGTTTGAAGCTGTAGGACAGAAAGTTTGACGCTGTTGCCTTTCAGCCTGAACTCCAGTAGCTTTGTGTGGTAGCATCAACCGACTAGTCCCATCGAAGCACGCAAATGTGTTCTCACTAGTCACGATTCCGAGCAGGAGGAAAAATCTTATGGAGTGGTATGTTTATCTTGCCTATTTTTTTGCCGGCGTTTTCCTGGCCAACGGTGTGCCCCACTTTGTCAGCGGGATCTCAGGCAGGAAATTCCAGTCGCCATTCGCCTCGCCCCCCGGCATAGGTGAATCCTCACCCATAGTCAATGTATTGTGGGGCTTTGCGAACTTTGTCATTGGATATTTGCTACTGACGGGCATTGGTCATTTTACCTCTGGAGCCTCCATCGATTCCTTGGTAGTGGGACTGGGGATAGTCGCCATATCATTGGTTCTCTCTCGGCAGTTTGGTCGATTGCATGGCAATTGAAGTGATGAACTACGCACTAGATGAAGAAGTTAGGAAGACTTAGAAGAAAGGGGATGATAATAATATGGAGAAGCGAGTTATTATTATGACTCTTGAGAAGGAAACAAAAGGTACCTATCGTTACAAAGAAGAATTGAGTGGTCAACCTGAGGCAATCGGTGTCCAATACATCAGAAAGTGGGCGGTTGGGACACCACCCCCTCAGAAGATTCAGCTTACAATCGAAGAAGTGAAATAAAGTAGAAACAACGGCAGGTGGAGTGAACCCGGATTGCTCCCCCAGCGTGTATGCTCCCGGTGTTTTCTCTGCCTACCTTGACAATTCCCGCGAGCCGGAACTATTCTTAGTTGCCCCAGAGTGGAGTGCTCTCTTCCTTGCAGTGACGACGGTAGACGACTAATAGTCTGGATCCATGTTTGTGCATCGAGAAGCCCATTTCGACGGGACACCGCGAATTTGGCTATTACTTGAAGGCGCATTGAGATCGCCTCCAGTTAGGAGCTTGCATCAGAAAGCTATCATCACTGAGTACAGTAGGTACTAGTCACGTAAGTTGTTTGAACACAGAAAGGAGGGACCAAAATGTCAACGTTTTTTATGTTTGGTAAATACTCATCGGAGTCTTTGAAAGGAATCAGTCCTAAACGGACCGACAAGACTCTCAAGCTTTTCAATAAGCTAGGGGGTGAGGTTAAATCTATTTACGCATTGCTTGGGAAGAAGGATTTGGTGTTGATCGTGGATTTGCCCAATATCGAACAGGTGATGAAAGCCTCAGTTGCTCTACGCAAATTGACAGATATCTCATTCTCTACAGTTCCAGCGGTAACGGTCGAAGAGTTCGACAGAATGATGGCTGAACAGTGAGGGCGGTGGGCCGAGCCGTTGTGACGAGGTATTAGTTCTCACCTCGCGTCGAGTGCACTTCACAATGCAGTTGACAAGAAATCTCTGCCGTTGAACCGAGGTAGGAACTACTCCTGTCTTCGGATGTAGGCTGTTTACCGGATTGACTTTTACCTCCGACTCTCCTAGCTTGATACTTGAGCACCACGCCCGCCTCTGACAAATCACTCTGACCCGTGGAATGCGCCCGCCTGCCTGTGGCGGACCGACTAGGCAGGGGGATTGAGACCTCTGGATGTAATGACAATCCTTTTTGGCTGCCCACTCACCGGAAATGGTGCCACGTGCGAACTACTGACGACTCGCTGTGCTAGAGACGTTTGATTTGAGTGGAAACGCTTGAATAGTGGAGTCGGTTTCACTTGGCCGCACAGTAGTGGGATGACGGTGGTACTGGATCGTCGCGTTTCGCTCAAAGAAGAATACCGAGTTTTCAGTATTGTGGGTTTCATAAGTCAACACTATCGTTCTGTGGAGCAAAATGGGCCGACGAGCTACCGGCCGGTTCGTATAACGGTAGGTCGTGGAAGGCGGGATTGAAAACCTCTGGATTCATGAGGAGAGATGAGGGTCTCGTACCTACAGCACTTTGGGAAGATACTAAACCTTTCGATCTAGCTCTGAGACAGACACAAACGGAATAACCCAAATCGTTCGTTAACTGTGCCCCAATGGGCAAATAAACGATTCGTTAACCCAACAGTTGTGCGTCATTGTTTTGCGGTTGGCTAGTTTTGGTTTGCATTCTGACTGGAGCAGATCATGGATATGCCACAGGAAGTCGAACTCAACTTTTTCTATCTCCATTGGCGTGATGCCCAGAAACTCGCTGACTGGTCGGAGAATGAAAAGACTAAACTGCGCAGTCTCTATGCCCGTCACACAATCTTGTCCTGTGTATTCGCCGTGGAAGCCATGACCAACAAGATCTACTCTGACTTCTACTTGCTTCCCGCCGGACGGAAATCCGTCGATAGGCTCAGCATACGCGAAAAGGTGTTCGCCGCGCCGCTCGTATGTGGGCGCGACAAACCCATTGGGCGAACATTCGACCAGTCAAAAGAACCGTTCCAGAGCTTCTCAGAGCTCGTCGACATCCGCAATTGGCTTGTCCATCCGAAAGGTGGAACTTACCTCCCGGCTAGAAGATTCTTTGGAGGCATTTACATTGCCGACACTGGCGAAGAAGTCCCTTGGGTTGAAACAGACTTTGGTCCTGTTTGGCCGCACACACGCATACCAGTCAACCCATTTGAGCTAACCGGAGCTCATGCTGTTCAAGTGCTAGAATGCACTCGTCAACTCATCGAAGAGATGAAGCTATTGTTTGCTAACCTGCTCACCGACAAATGGTTCGACGAAATCGGGATTCGTACAGAAGATGGCACTTACAAGGAGACCGTCACGGTTCAGAGCCTTTGGGGTGGCTATACACCAGAGCCTGATAATCCGCCCAGGTAAGCTTGTGCAGTTCATCCGCAAAACAACGAACGCACAACAAACGGCAAAACGACGCTCGCTCTCTGCACAGGCAAACGAAGTTCAAAGATTAGCTAAACTATAAGAGCTCGCTCCATTGCGTTTGCCAAATTCTGAAGTCAGTCCCAAAAGGCAAACGCAACGGCGTTTTGCCTGAACGTTATGTGAAAATTGCCCACCTAGCTGGAGACTACGACAATGAAGACTCTTGCTTTGTTCTCATTCCTTTCCTTGTGGCAGGTACTCTCATTTGCCCAGTACTCGTGGGTCTGGGTGAATCCACTTCCGCAAGGAACGGACTTGGACGCGATCAAATTCTTCAACAATGCAACAGGCATCGCCGTTGGCTATGCCGGTCTCGTCCTTCGCACTTCAGACGCAGGTTTGACTTGGAAAACGGTCAGATTCCAACCATCCGACGCTAGATTCTTCTCAATTGCAGTCGTTAACACAAACAAGGCGCTTGTCACTGGAACTGCCGGCACTGTCATAGCGACAACAGACAAGGGCAACACCTGGTCGCAAATCACCGGCCTTGGATCCCAAAATTTGTGGTCAATCTCATCCATCAACTCTACTACTCTGATAATCTCCGGAGACTCTTTATACAAATCAACCGATGCTGGCAATTCTTGGCATCCCATTGGCACCAACTCATCATTGGGTCTCAGGCAAATGCATTTTTTCGACTTGAACCGTGCGGTTGCTATTGGAAACAATGGAATCTATCGCACTGCGGACGGCGGACTTTCTTGGACCAACCGATACTCACTCTCAGGTGCCCAAGCCATTTCCTTCGCTGACACAAACCTGGGACTCGCGGTCGGTCTTGCGGGACAGATTGCGCGTACTACCGATGGTGGGTTGACTTGGACCCCGAAGCAGAATATCACTTCAACGGACTTATTTGATGTTCGTTTCTTGACTTCGCAAATCGCTCTCCTTGTTGGCCGCAACGCAATTGTTCGCACATCTGATGGTGGGGACTATACTTGGTCTGTTACTAGAACCGAATCATCCGATAATTTCTTCGCGATCTCGGCTCCCGACCAATTTACTCCAATAATTCTTGGAAGCTACGGAACTATTCTTCGCAGTGTGAACAGCGGCCTGATCTGGGATCGCGTCTCTATCGGGCCCACCCGTCACCTTTCGGCAATCGCCCTTGTCGGTGACAAATCCGCTATCGCGGTTGGAGATAGTGGAATAATGATGCGAACCGCCGACTACGGTGCCACCTGGTCTACACTTTATGCTGCAACACGCGAGCCACTATTCTCATTGGCATTTGCCGATCCGAGTAGAGGTATCGCCACAGGTTCTCGAGGCACCTTAATCCTCTCAACAGATGGTGGACAGACTTGGTCAACGAAGCAGACAGGCGTCAACTACTATCTGAACGCAGCCGCAATGAGGGGTCAATACGCCGTCGTGGTTGGAGACTACGGCTCTGTTCTTCGTTCGACAGATGCAGGAATCAACTGGTCCAACTACTCAATCCAAACTACCCAACGCTTGACTTCGGTATCCTTCTTCGACTCTGCCAAAGCAATGTTGGTGGGTTACGGTGGTATTATTCTGCGTACAACCAACGCAGGGATAACTTGGACAAGTCTGGCAAGCCGGACAACATCAGACCTCCTCGGAATCTCTAGTATTGACACAAGAATACTCGTGGCTGTCGGTCGAAGTGGGACTATTCTTCGTTCCAGCGACGCGGGAGACACCTGGATCTCTCAAACAAGTGGAGTCTCGGTTGACCTCTATTGCGTATCTTTTTCTGCCCTTCACGGGATCGCCGCAGGGCGCGCGGGGTCAGTTGTTCGTTCGCTTGATGGAGGGAATACTTGGTTCCAAGACACCTCTATCACCGTGAACACACTTCAGGGCGTACAAATATCGAAGGCCAATCTGGCATTTGCAGTTGGTGTCGGAGGAACAATCCTGCGGTCAGGCTCCATTGTCCCAACATCGATTTCGGACTTCCGATCTCAAACTCACTTTTCGCAGCCGTTATATCTGAGCCAAAATTATCCTAATCCGTTCAATCTCTCGACTTCAATTTACTTTCAAACGAAAGAAGCTGGCCAAGCTTCACTTACCGTTTATAATTCTCTCGGACAAGAAATAACGACGCTCTTTTCTGGCTCGGTAAGCGACGCAACAATATACCGCGTCGTTTTTGATGCACATACCCTTCCAACTGGGATCTATTTTGGCTTAGTTCGCTTCAAGACATACTCGGCAGTTCAAAAACTCATTCTCTTGAAATAGGTGGGCAACTTCACATAACAAGCGGCGTAACGACGCTCCCTCAGTTGAAAGATGATTAAAGTGGTCGCTCAATGGTTTTTGGTGCGGTTTGATACGCCGAGGTCAAGCGAAGGAGATTTTTCTTAGCACCAAAAACCACTGCGTGTTGCCGCAGACGTTATACGCCACGCAGCCTCAATGGAATTTCGCTATCATTCGACCAACTGGTTTTAACGATCATACCACCACATCACGTGAGGCATGAAATGAATCACGCACACCATGTAGGCGTAAAGTCCGTTATCGCCCTCTCCATGTCACTTATCTTATCCTTCAGTTCTGAAGCACAAATAAACCGCTTCACGGGTAACCAGTGGAAGCAACTCGTCCATCAGCTTGACAAAGCGGAGTCAAGCTACTTGAGCCAATCCGACAGCGCAGCGTTGCTCATGATAAAGAAGGCTTTTCTAGGCGGCTTTCTGGTCGCGCTGACGGAAACGGAGATCGATGTAAAAGACTTCGTCACAACCTGGCTCCCAATATGGGGCTTCTCAGATGAGTTGGTCTTACAGATTAAGAAGCAGCTTGCACCACCGATAAACCTCAAGTACCTATCCATCGATGTTCAATACTACGTTTTTCTTCTCGATTGGCTCTATAGCGACAGTCGTAACCTTGACATAGGCCTTGTCTCAGCGCTCGACATCTGCTTCAAGAAATTCAACGGCATGGATGTTGACTGGGATATCCAATTCCAGCGTGCTGACAAAGAGACCCGAGAGAAAATGGCTAAGCAGAAATATCCACAGCTGCAGAAAAGGTAATGCGGCAACTCATCACTCAGTGCCACCTTTTGTGTCACGTGTGCTGCGGCACACCGATTTTCAGAGCGTGCATTCAGTTCTTTGTCGGCACGCGTCAAAAATCTTAGTACACATCGCTCATTCGGTCGCGATTCATCGATCGTGTACGCACTTTCAATTTAGGCTGCGTGGCGCATAACAAAAGGCACTACGACGCTCCCTTTATTGATGAGGACTAAAGTGGTCGCTCAATGCCGTTGCTCACGTTTTGGTTTGCGCCTTCCGCCGCGACAAAATTTTGATAGCGGCGTCCCGCGCATCATTTGATGGTTCGGAACGGCGGTGCGTGCTTTTGGTGAACGTTATGCGCAAGCAACCACCAGAAATAAACTGCCATGAATGTGACAACTGATATGGTGGACGTACCTGCTTACTTGCAACAGTGGGAACGAGTGATTCGCTGGTATGGACGATTCAAAGAAATCTCCGAACGGAAGAACATTTCACAATCGTCCAGTTCTGACGAAGATGACGTGTTTGCTTTCTTCCTGAATTGCTATCACTTGAAAGACTGGATAAAAAACGACCCATCGGCGAATCAGATGACAGATAAGGTGGAATCGTTCATCAACAAGTCACCTTCTTTGAGCATTTGCGCAGACCTGTGCAACGGACTGAAGCACCTCACGCTTGATAAGTCACGAAGCGGTAAGAATCCACGGTTTGGCGAAAAGACACAACGAGTCTATTATCATCAAGCTCCGATTGTTGTGTGTCAAGGTTACACAATTGTCGCCGGCACCAAAACATTTGATGCGTTTGATGTTGCCTGGCAGTGCATGACGGACTGGCATCGATTCATCTACCTCAAAGGCGAGTCCTGACGTAGGTGGCTGCCTGCGCATAACACGGCAAACAACAACGCTCCCTTTATGATAGAGATGGATAAAAGTGGTCGCTCAATGCTTTTGCTCGCAGGAAAAATGACTTTTAATAGCTCGCAAAAGCAATGCGTTGTTTGGCAAAACGTTATGCACAAGCACCACTTACATAAGGAACTGACAGATGAGCAATTCCGAAACTAACAACAAGTACCTTGCGGCAATTGCAAAGGCACTCGCCTATCTTTGCGTTACCTCCAGCGAGATGAAAGATCAGAGTCTTGGAAACAAAGCTAAGTTTCTCAGATCGCTTGGGTTTGCCGACAAAGATGTGGCGGCACTTCTCAATACGTCTGAGAATTCTATCCGAGTCCTTATCTCACTGGGCAAGAAATCTAGAAGGAAACCTAAATCTAAAACCCAACCGAAGGAGGAACAATGAGCTCCGACCAACGAATCGATGAACTCAATCGCAAACTTGACGTTGTAGTCCGACTCCTTGCCTACCAGCTTGTATCGGGCAAAACTCTATCCCACGGTGCACCAATTCTCAAGCGTATCGGGTTGACGGCGTCAGAAATTGCCGCAGTGTTCGATACCACTCCGAACACTGTCAATGTGCGGTTGGCTGAATCCAGAAAGGCAAAGAAGACAAAAGAAAGCGCCTGAAATGGTCAACCGAAAAGTTCGGAAGCTCCTTTTTGAGAAGTTAAGGGTCACTCCTCAGGCGCTCAGCCAACGAGCCAAGCGGATAAAGTCTGGTTTTGGGCCGATGTCGACTGACGAGGCAGTGTACGTCATCGCGCACCAAGAAGGAATCGACTTATCGCGCCATCTCCCAATTGAGATCATCGACAGAGTTCGCTCTCTCGTTCCAAAGGACTTACCAAAGCCATCGGCACCAGTAACTCCTAAGACTACCCCGGTTAAGAAGAAAAAACGTGCCGCCACATCTTCATACCCGCTTGTCAAGGAATCGATGATCTCAAAGAGTGTTGCCATCGGACAAGAATCGTTTCCGCAGGTGTTCGTCTTGGAGAACTCAATTCGAAATCTGATTATTGCTAGGCTTACCAAGGCTTATGATGCCGATTGGTGGAATAAGGCGCAGATCAAGAATATCCGGGACAGCGTGCAGAGAACCATTGATAAGGAGAAGAAATACCCTCACAGGGAGAAGCGTGGCTTGCATCCAATTTTCTATTCCAACTTTGCTGATTTGAAGCAGATTATTCTCAATGAGCGCAAGTACTTCAATGATGTGATCATCGATTTCCAATGGTTCGCCGTTGAGATGGATCAGGTCTATATGGCCAGAAATTCTCTGGCTCACAGCGTCCTTCTAACTGAAGACGATGCTTCCAAAATCAGGCTCTTCTATCGTGATTGGGCTCGTTTGCTGGACAGTGCAGGAATCAAATAAGAACGTGGGGCCTGCGCATAACACGCCGTACCACGACGCTCCCGCATTTGAAAGGGATTAAAGTGGTCGCTCAATGTTTTTTGGTGCGGTTTGGTAAGCTCGGGTCAAACAACGGACATCTTTCTTAGAACAAAAAACACGGCGTTTTGCCTTAACTGCTTGCGACATTGGTTTGCTCAGTGTCTACAAATCAATGTCGTTTTGTGTAAGGGCGGCAGCTTGGCTCCAAGCCGCTAGGCCAACGAATAGTAGCTGCGACATTCTATTCATTGAACCAGCATTGAGGAAAAGAGGGAGAAAAAGCAAATCCCTATCCATGAGTGAATGTACGCCATGCGACTATATCTGATCAACCCCTCCAACCCGCTTGTCAGCATCGTCAAAGTCAAGGAGAACCGCTGGAACCGTTACCGCGTATGGAAACCGCTCAGCCTTATGGTTCTTGCTGGCCTGACCCCAGCGGAGTGGGAAATCTCGATCGTGGACGAGAACCTCGGCGCGCCGAACTATCCAGCCATGCCTCGGCCGGACCTGGTGGGCATTACCGCCTTCACCTCGCAGGCGAACCGCGCCTACGAAGTGGCCACTCACTTCCGGCGTCTCGGCGTGCCCGTCGTCATGGGCGGCATTCACGCAACCATGTGCCTGGACGAGGCCATGGAGCGTGTGGACTCGATCGTCACGGGGGAAGCCGAGCGAGTCTGGCCGCAGGTCCTGGAGGACGCCAGGCATGGCAGCCTGAAGCGCCGCTATGACGGAGGGCTCGCCCAGATAAACGATGTCCCGTTCGCCCGTCATGATTTGCTGGCGACGGGATATGCCTTCGGAGCCATTCAGACCACACGCGGCTGTCCCTTGAACTGCAGCTTTTGCAGCGTGACGGCGTTCAACGGGGCCCGCTACCGGCAGCGGCCCATTCCGGATGTGGTGCGGGAATTCCAGTTGGTCCGTGAGAAACATGTTCTGGTGGTGGACGACAACCTTGTCGGCACGCGGCCTGACCACATTGCCCGCGCCAAGGACCTCTTCCGCGCCCTGGCACAGGCGAACCTGCGAAAGGAATGGGTTGCCCAAGCGACCATTAACTTCGCCGATGATGAAGAACTGCTGGCGTTGGCCGCGAAGGCTGGGTGCAGCGGGGTCTTCATCGGCCTTGAATCCCCCGCGGCGGAAGGGCTTCGGGAGCTCGGCAAGAAATTCAACCTTATGAAGGGCCGGGACTTCCACGCCTCCGTACGCCGCATACAGCGGCACAACATTCTGGTTGTGGGTTCCTTTATGATCGGTTTGGACATAGACGAACCGGGGATCGGCAAACGTATCGCCGAGGCGGCCAGTCAGTACGGCGTGGACAATCTGAACGTGCTGTTTCTGACGCCTTTGCCCGGCACGCGCCTGTGGGACCAGATGAAATCGGAGGACCGCATCGCCCTCGATGCGTTCCCGGAGGACTGGAAATATTACACGCTAACCTTCCCGGTGGCACGGCATAAGCATTTGTCTCTGGACGGCATCATCCAAGAAATGATCTCCTGCGACACGCGCTTCTATTCCATGCCGCGCATTCTACGCAGGGCCTGCAGCAACTTGTGGCAACGCCGCAAGCCACTGATCACCTTGGTGGGCAGTCTTTCATACAGAAGCAACCTCCGGTTGAACTGCAAGGCATACGCGGACTTCAAGCGTCAACGGGGCAATAGGTACGATTGAGTAAGTGGAGTGTAAGGGGAAAACCGAGTGCCAGCCACAAGATAAAAGGGATGAAATCTACAAGTCATAATTCTTCATGCCCAACAAGTCGCTCACGTAAACCGCTGATCGCGAGGCCTTTATGTACTTTGTTGCAACATTATCGCAAACGAACACATAAGAGAACGTATATTGAAACAATAAGATGGGAAGAACGGAAGGAAGGAGTGGTGAGGTGAACAGAGGTCAGGGCTTTGAGTGAGGGTCAAGATCAAATATCTATAAGTGAGGGTACATCATATGGCGACCAAATATGAACAATGGAAGCAGAGAGTCTGGAAAGCACGTGTTCCTGCTTATTTCAAGGGTCTCTTGATTGATGCTTCGGCCCGGAAAGTTGCTAGGTCGGCGAGCGGAGAAGTTGGGCGCTATAGTTTTTTCAACCCCGGCTTCGAACTAGGAAGGAACGTCGGTCAACATATTGACGCTGATGTTTGCGAGGAGTTAGAAAAAATTCTGGACGAACCAGTTAAAGTAGCTAGGTGGCTAAGGAAGCACCTGAATCGTTTCTTCGGGCTAGTTCCGGCTAAGAGAAGACCCATCTTTATCGAAGGGTTCACGAAAGGGTTTCAAGAAAATCACTGAGAGTCGAACGTTACAGTTGCTCTTTCGTTAGTAAGGTCTCAGCACAAATGACTCTTTGTGCGAATCCAAAGCGATCAAAAAGCGATCGGGGTGAATCGGTGAGCCTGCCCGACTGAATGACTCAGTCAGGCAGGCGGGGATTTTTCATTTTAGGCCGAAACTCTTCAACTATATCCTATCTTTTCCCTAGAGACCACACTCAAGAACTCTGCCATTTGCCTTTCAGTCGAAACTGCAGTAGCTTTGTGAGGTAGAATTTCCCGCCGTTACCGTAAGTCCCGATTCCCACCATAGGAGGTCCTTATGATCGGGCAGACAATCTCTCACTTCCACATTCTTGAAAAGCTCGGTGAAGGCGGAATGGGAGTGGTGTATAAGGCCGAAGACACCAAGCTCAAACGCACCGTCGCTTTGAAGATCCTTCCACCTGAGTTCACTCGAG
>Ga0315279_10010017_pt1 | contig 11194 bp, 18 predicted proteins | sample YL17G06_20_MG_FD_203694 | JGI IMG/M metagenome (GOLD analysis project Ga0315279, IMG submission 203694) | Sediment microbial communities from Yellowstone Lake, YNP, Wyoming, USA - YL17G06_20 | ecosystem: Environmental > Aquatic > Freshwater > Lake > Sediment | place: USA: Wyoming | collected...
ATTGTGCCGGTATTGGCTGTAGGGCTTTTCGGGGGCCAGTCGCTCCAGCCAGGCCTCGAAGTCCTGATGCAGACCCGGCTCATCATCATTGATGAACACACTGGCCGTGATATGCATGGCGTTGCACGGGCGGAAATTGTTATACATATCCGTTTGCCCTTGATTGCCTGGGACGCCATTAAACCCCAAACGCCGGTCAACCGCAAGCCCAAACCGCCGTTTAATGCGTGCGGCAAGGCCCCTGGCAGGCCCTACAGTCAATTATCCGCCCGAAGGGATAGCCAAGGTAGGGTCCATAGAAAAAACTACACATTTTCGCACCAAAATGGTGAGATTTCCCTTGACGCACTACCGATACCCACCATAATCGGTCCACTGTATCGGCAATAGGAAAGTAAAAACCTATTTGGAAAGGAAAAACATGGATGTGTTAGCAGACCTGAGTACGAGTTCGGCGACATTGGCCTTGGTGGGCTTATGGTGTGCCGTGGTGGGGTTGTGGTTAACGGGAAACGGAAATTAAGTTAAGGAGAACTGAGATGGACCAGGGATGGGCAGAAATGATTCCAAGTTTCGCCGCATTGTTCGTTTTCCTTGTGTGTATCGCAATGGGCCTATGGTTTGTTCACGAGTACAAACGTTATTGACGGGAGAAAATCCATGTTGGTACTAACCAGAAAATGCGGTGAAACCATTATGATCGGCGATTTCGTGGAAATCACGGTGATAAAGATCTGGCGGGGACAGGTGCGCCTGAGTATCAAGGCACCCCTTACTGTGCCGATCTTCCGGCGGGAAATTTACGAAGCCCGCAGGCGATGTGCGCGAACGGCCGTCCCAGTGCCTTAGGCGCGGGATGGAAAACAGGGGGAAAAAGCCGGATTTCGGTCCGGCTTTTTTGTTGGCGGGAATTTTATTAGGGGTTTGCAAACAGAAATGGCGAATATATGGTAGTGTTGTATAAATGGTAAATTAGAAAGGGGAATATGATGAACGATTTACAACCTGTGTTGGCCCCGAAGAAGGCCAGAAAATTGAAGTTGCTGCCGGTAGCCCGCCGCTTGCGGGCGGAAGGTTACACCTACCGGGAAATCGGCGTGGCCTTGAAGCTCAGTGACGTTACGATCCGGGAATGGGTCAAAGGCACCGTCAAAGGCAATCTTTTCGAGCAATCCCAAACATGATTAAAAAGAGGGCCACCTTGCGGGGGTGGCCGGAAAAGAAAATGGAAGTACATACATATTATCGTATGCCGTCCGCCGCGTCAAGCAGATTATTTTCCCTAAGCCAATATCCCGGTCCCTGCCGCAAATTGGTCGTGGTAGTGCGAGTTTCCAAAGGCACCGAAATAGACGATCTTCCCGGCCAAGAATTGTACGCAAGGCAGGAATACGAACGCCTGGGCTTCACCGTAGTGGCCGTAGTGCCGGAGGTAATGAGCGGCAAGCGGCACCGCCGACCCTGTTTATCTTATGCTTTCCGTTTGGCACTGGCTTTGGGCGCACAAGTGGGCTTCAAGGACCTGGACCGTTTCATACGGCATCCAAAATGGAATCGCCAAGAAAACCGAAATTTGAAAGCCAGTCCTGCCCATGTGCAAAACTGCCTGCGGTATTATCCACGACGGGATGTGATATTGCTTCTTCCCCCTGATGCTACCGATAGGGAGATCCGAAGGGCCAGGACCAAGCAGGGGCATTTAACTACGGGCCACAAAGGCGGTGGCGATCACATGCCCGGATATAAGAAACGGCTGAAGCAGAAGAAATTGGACGTGGTTTTGGAATTACGGCAAATGGGCTTCGGCTACGGCACAATTGCCAAATGGACGAGCCTAAGCAAACCGACTGTGCAGACGTGGATTGAAAACGCGAAATCAGGGGTATGAATTTTTGCCCAGCAAGATAATTCAAACGTATTTTCCACCCTACAAAATAAGGGGTTTTCTGAATAACGGCGTTTTCAGAATCAAGCATAGTATACGTGGGGGGTCCTTCATCCGGCTTTTCAGCTTGCCGTAAATGGGCAATTCAGGCCTTGCGTGTGACCCCTGAGAATCATCCCGTTTACGGGTTTTCTTTCCTGTGGGCGGACGTAGAGGGGTTGGGACGGCATTTATTTCTTTTTCTGCCGGTGTAGGGACTGTCATCCGATTTCTCTGGGCCGTCTCATTTTCTTCGCCTCCCTACTCCGATCCGCCTGGATTTCAGCGTCTGTGCGCTTTCGGCTGCCCCACTTCTCGTATCCCTTAAAGAAATCATTGTAGACTTTCTCTTTTGTCCATTTGCTGATGTCCTTGAGGGGTTCTGTAACCCGCACTATTCCGTCGAACAGTGTTTCCACCTCGAAGCCTTCTGCGGTTTCCACTGGCCGAATCTCATAGGTATGCGGGAGCTCATCGTACGTATATTCCAGGACTCCCGACGAACGACCTAAATTGTAGGTCCACTTGACATCCTCGCAGGCCTTCTCTTTTGTGAGGCGTTCCCATATTTCTTCCTCGTAAGCTGATTTGAAGATGCCCTGAATCTTTCCTCGCAGGTCTGTCAACGTCGTTCCATCCGATTTTCTCTTCGCCATCTTCTGGGCCTCCAAAAAAAGGGTTATCTGCGTCACCGCATTTTCCCATCACAGACCCGGGAACGCAATCCTTTTTCGTTAAAAAACCTGGGGACCCCTGCCCACCGTACCTTTTGCGGTAGTTTTTCGATTGTAGGGCCTGCCAGGGGCCTTGTTTACCACGCTATAAGCAGGATTACGGGCTATTAAGGACCCGGATTGTCGGCCTAATCCCTGCCAGTGCCGGAAAATCATAGTTGACGGCACAGACCCTGCGCGGGAAAATGCCGGAAATGCCCTGTGGCAATCAACCAGTTTGTACTCGTTCGCATCTGTATTCGTTTTTGTATTCATGCCACTGTTTTCGAGCAGGTGCCCGTTTTGGTATTCCTGGCGGGAAGCCTTGGCCATGAAAAGCCATGATGAGCCATGATGATCGTGGCCGTGGCGATAATTCCCTGTCGTGCCTTGTCGTGGCTTTGCCTGCCCGGACCCCCTGCCACCGCCCCACTTCGGGCAGATATTCGATTGTACGCCATGCCAAGGCCCTTGTCGCCATACGGCATGGGCTTGACGGCACCCCGAAAAGGGAAAATGCCCGGTGTACGATAATACATTTGGGTACGGTGCGGTTTGGGTTGGTTTGGTACGGTGCGGCTCGCGGCGGGGTGGTTGGGTCAGGTCCGGATGGTGTGGTGGCGCATGCCTTCCGGCGATACCGCAGATGCCGTCAACAAAAAAGCCCATCCGAAATCTGGATGGGCTTGTGTGCGGCAGTGCTTAAACCTTCTATTTGCCACTTTGCGGTCAGGTGCGGTTTGGCAGGTAAGGTGCGGTGAGGTGGGGTCAGGTGAGGTCCGGTGCGGTTTGGCAGGCAGGAACAAAAAAAGGCAGGTCATGGAGCCTGCCTTTTCGTATCTGGCCGAAGCCACTTACTTGATTTTGTAACCCTCCTTGCTTTCCAAAACGAGGCCCTTCTTCATCAGGTCGCCGATGTGGTTGTAGAAGGTATCGCCCATGATCGCTTTGATTGCCTTCATCTTGATGGGTTTGGTTTTACTGAGCATGGCATCGACCTGCGCGACCTTACTGCCCACCCTTGAGCCGAAGATATTGACCGGGCTGGTTTTCGGCTTGCCGGTTTTGGCTGCCTTGTCGGTTTTGGCTGCCTTGCCGGTTTTGCCCTTGGCGGTTTTCTTCTCAATTTCGGGTTTGCCTGCCTGTTGGGCTTTGCCACCGGCTTTGGCCTGGTCCCGAGCGGTTTTCCGCTTTTGCCGTGCGGCGCGGGCATTGACGAAATTGACCAGTTCGGACTCTGTGGCGTTCTGCTTCTTCTTGCTCATGGCGTTTTCCCTTCTGATAAATTCCTGTTGCATTGACGATACTACAGACCTAATATATCTCCTATCGGCAAACCGTCCAGCGAAATCCGGTCAAACCAGGCATATATTTCCAGCCGGAATAAATAAGGAATTATTCCCGCAGCCCAAAAAACAAGGGGATCGGGTAAAGCATACGGCACAAAAAGACCCCCGATGGAATAAGGACAGGATGAGGATGAAAAAGCCAGTAAAAGCGGATATGCCAGAAAAGCAGCCGTAGAAACCAGTAGACCGGCCGTTTGATAAAGCCAAAAAGACCACGACACGCGCCCGCGCATGTTGTGAACCTACGCAATGCCAAACGCCGGAAAGTACAGGGAAGCCGCCATGTCTCAGGGAAGCCTTCAGGCATCGGCATGATATGGAGCTACACAAGGGGACCCACTGGTTTATATTGCGTTTGCTCGTGGCGATATGCCAGAATATGCCGTATTTCAGGCATGGCGGCACAGGGCAATCGGCGGGACCTTTGGTTTACATGCCTGTTCTGCCCTGTGGCGGCATGGCAAGGGAACGAACCGAACCATGCCGATACCTTGCCATGCCTTGCCGAGCCAGCCGTGGTACGCGAGGTTCACAGAGCCAAATCGCAGATGAAAAGCGGGAAGCGGGAAGCGGGAAGGCCTCCCACATTTCATCTATATTTTTCAGAAAATTATTTCAGCAGGATTTTGAGGATTTATTCCAGCGGATTTATTTCCGGCATTTTCAAAGGCAAGAGTGATAACTTTATCACACTTGGCCTACACCGTTGTGTTTACAATGTAAAAAATCCCCCTTCGTTCCTGTGAATAATGCCTTAATAGTTTTATTAGGGCATTTTTCCCAACTCTCATATTTTGCCAGTTCTTTATCGAGGAATTCCTTCACCGCCAAAATGGAGTTTCCGGGATTTATTCCACCAGAATTTCCAACATTTTGTTGGCAGGGAATTTGCCTTATTTTATAGAGGATGCCAAGATTGCGGTGGTACAAGACCCAGATTTACATTAAATTATATGGCACAGTGCGTTTAGATGGGCGATATATAGAGTTGGCAGTATGGAGTATGAAAGATGAAGAACAGAAAAGAAAAAGTCGTGGCGGCGTATGTCAGGGTTTCGACGCCAGATCAGAAAAAAGGGCTGGATTCCCAAATCCGGGCATTGAAAGCCTACTGCCGCCATCACGGCATGGAGAACGTGCGTTGGTACAAGGATGTCATTTCCGGTGCCACGCCGAGGCGACCGGCTTTCGACAAACTGCAACACGATATTTTCCTCGGGCTGGTAGATACGGTCCTGGTTTGGAAACTGGACCGTATCAGCCGCAAGGGAATCAAGGAGGGCGTCACGATCATCCAGGATTGGCTGGCCAAGGGCATACGGCTGGTGGCGGTCACGCAAAGTTTGGATTTCGACGGGGCGATGGGCGAGCTAATCGCCGCGATCTTTTTCGCGTTGGCCAGAATGGAACGGGAAGCGTTGCGGGAAAATACCAAAAGGGGACTGCGCGCCGCGAAGGCCCGTGGCGTCCGGCTGGGCAGAAAACCGAAACTATTCCTTCACGAGATTCTGCCCCTGTTGGAATCCGGCGAGCGGGTCACTGCCGTGGCCCGAAAAAAAGATTGTACGGCGCAGGCCATCTACATGCTGCTGCGACGCGCGGGCGTCCCCGTGCCGCATGGGCAGGCAGGCGGATGATGAAAAGGAAAAGGAAAAAGAAAATCGTACCCGGCCAATACCAACAGCATTTTCTGGCGAGGATGGATGCCCGATACGGGTTGGTCAAGGAATTGAAAAACGCTTATGAGGAACTCACGAACGATTTGGGCGGCCTCGATGCCTTGAGCCACATCAAGCGCACTCTGGCCGAAAGGTTCGTTTGGCTCAGTGCCATTCTGAGGGGATTGGAAGCACGCATTAGCGAGGGTGACGCCACAGAATCCGCCGATTTGCTCGGAAGATGGATTCAGGGATTAAACAGTCTGACCGGCTTGGCCAAAACTTTGGGAATCGAACGCACGGCGCGGAAAGCGGACCTGCAACGCTACATCGAGGGGAAGGACCGCAAGTGAGTTTTTCCATCGTAAAAGCCGCCAAAGACCAGAACTTATTTCGGCCCTATCTGGCTGACAAAAACGACAGTCTCACCAGTTGGTCACGGTGGTTGTGTTGCCTGCGCGTGATTTATGGATTGCCACTGCGCCAACCGTGGCAACGGCAATTGGTGACAAAATGCACCGGCCGGAACCCGGACCTGTTGCCAAAAGAAGGATTCCGCACAGTGCTGCTATTGTGTGGGCGCAGAAGCGGCAAGAGCAAAATTGCGGGTTTAATCGGAGCCTATGAAGCGAGCCTATCGGGCCGCGAAAAGGTTTGTTCAGCGGGCGAAATGCCGATGGTATCTGTGGTATCGCCCACCCGGAGCCAAAGCCAAATCATCAAAAGTTACGCCCGAGCTTCCCTGCGGTCGGAAATTTTGAACGCCGAAATCACCGACGACCAACGGGACCTGTTCCGGTTGGAAAACCGGATTACGGTCCGAATTCTGACCGGAACATTTCGACTTGTTCGGAGTTATTCCCAAATCGCGGTGGTGGTGGATGAAATCTGTTTTTTCAACGGCAGTGATGAAGCCGACTGTTCGGATACTGAGCTAATCAGAAGCATCAAGCCGAGTTTGCTGACGACGCAGGGCAGATTGATTGCCACATCGACGAAATACAAACCGAGCGGATGGGCGTACCAAACGTGGAAAAAACATTTTGGTAAAGATGCATCCAAAATTCTGGTTTGGGATGCACCATCCCGCGTGATGAATCCTACGCTATCAGAACAGGACATCGAAAGTGAAATTTCGGAGGACCCGGCGGCGGCACGCGCCGAATACGAGAACCTATGGCGGGAAGACATCGAGGATTACCTGCCACGTTCGGCCATCGAGGCGTGTGTGATTCCGGGCCGCAAGCAACTATTGAAGCAAGCGCACACGATCTATGCCGCGTTCGCCGATGTCAGCGGCGGCAGGGGTGACCCGATGGCGTTGTGTATCGGCCACAAGGAACCGAACAGCCGCAAGGTCGTTATCGACTACCTTCGCCAGTGGCCTATCCCGTGCAATCCGCTCACGACCGTGGCACAGATGGCGCGGGTGTTGCAGAGTTATGGGTTAACCTTGTGCCAGGGCGATAGATACGCAAGCGAATTCAATACCCAAACGTTCAAGAACCACGGCATCCGATATGTGGCGAGCCAACAGAACAAATCCGAACTGTATCTCGATTTGCTTCCGGCGATTTGCAGCCAGGAGATTGAATTGCCGGACGACGAGAAATTGGTAGCCCAATTGGCCGCATTGGAGCGAAGGACGCGCAGTGGAGGCCGTGACAGCATAGATCATCCGGCCCATGCCCATGACGATCTGGCGAATGTTTGCGCGGGTGCATGCGCCGTGACCGCCAAACGGCGAATCCGCGTCGGCGGTTGGGGCGGTACACCGACCGGCCGTAGTGCGAATCCCAGGGACAGGTTGATGAAAGAATTGGTGGAACACAACGCGGTCATTACTACCTATGGTTAGGAATGAATATATGATGGACAGGGCATCACAAGATCAAGCCATACAATCTTTCGAGGCGACACACGGTCAATCGTTGTGGCGCGGCGGCTGGGGATACACGGCGGATGGGTGCGAAATCGAAGCCGGAATGTTCGGTTATCGGTTTTTGACCACGCGGCCCCCGGAGCGGCAGCACGAGGTGAAAATCCTATACTGGAAATTCACGTTGGAGAATGCCACATCGGCATTTCATACCTTGAAGGATAGGCTGGCCACCAAGGCCGAACAGGGCACGTTAACCGCACAGGATACAAAGCAGTTGGAAGCCTTGCGTGAGCAGGTCCAGGCTGCGGCACACGAACTTGACTTGCTCGAAAACCCACCAGGGGCAGATCCCAGAGATGTGCGCAAGGCCAAGAAACTGTATCTGGAACTTCGCCAACTGCTGGCCGATGTCAACACGGCCGAGGCCAGATACCACGATGCCTTGGCGCGGCTCAGCGGCAAAGGGGAAAAACTGGAAGCGGCATGGGCAGAAGCATGGGACCGCTGGGATATTGCCAATAGGGCCTATCAGGGGTTGCCCGAGGATGTGCGCAAGCAGGCCGAAGCCGAGCTTTGGGAAGAACAGGAACGTGAAAAAAGAAAGTTGCAGAAAATGCAGTTGGATGAAATTGAAGTCTAATTTTGGAGATAGAGTATGGTTGACACAAAAGGAATCACACACAAATTGGTCACCTATGTTGCCGCCGATGGCGAAACATTTTATGTAGAAACCCCTATCAGTAAGGATGAACCCGTGAAAAACGAACCTGTCAGAAACATACCGATACCGATGGCCCGCGTCGAAGCCAATTCGAACGTTGAAATACTGGATTTGCCCAAAATGACGTTCAACGAGGGCGAGGGCCAAGACGAGGCGGAACCGGTCACGGTGGATGCAAACGGGCTCCAGATTTTGGCCCTGCCCGAAATGCGCTTTGAGAAACCGAAGCCGAAGGCGAAACCGAAGCCCGCGAGCGGCGATGTTGAAATTTTGGACCTTCCGACACTCACGTTTACCGACGACGACAATGAGAAATAAATGCTTATCCATACTGCGGCGAGGGTTCTGCCAATCAGCTTCTCCGCAGGTTCCTCAACAGGGCTGGGCCTTCTTGGGTTGTGCCCAGCCCGAATATAACCATTGCCGTTGTGCGTTCCGCCGATGGCAATGTTCACCAGGGGCCGGGCTTTCATCCTTTCGCCGACCCTCCTTTCCGGGGAGCCAACGGCCTCACAACTTGGCTCCCCTAATTTTTCTTTAGGAGTACAAAGCCATGAAATTTCGAGTGAATTTTGGCAAACATCACATAGGCAGGATGACGTTCAAAGCGGGTGACATCATCGAATCCAAAGGCGATCTCACGACCATGTTTCCCATTTATGATGTTGAACATAAACAACACAAGTTTTCATTGGTGGCGGACAATGTAGTCCCTGCCAAACCGAATTTTCAGATTAAAGGTAAAAAGTAATGTCACAAGGTACAGTAAAGTTTTTTGTTGGTCAAAAGGGTTTTGGGTTCATCACACCGGACGACGGCAGCCCGGATATTTTCGTGCACCGGACCGGCATCGTTGGAACTGACCGCTATCGGATGCTGGAAAAGGGCCAAATCGTGGAGTTTGAAATCGCCCAGAGCACCAAGGGACCACAGGCAATGAACGTGCGGCCTATGCCGTGAAAAAGAATGTTTATGTGGTGCGCGGATTTTCGCTTGACGCTTGACGCAAAGCGGATATACTGACACCGAATTGCCTCCAAAGGGGCAGGGCTGGCCGATTCGGAAATAGCTAACCGAATCGAAAAGCGGAAATGCTCGACCGCCGCTCGCCAGCCCGCCTATTTATGATTCCGGTCGGGCAGATAGGGTCGGCTATATGATATCAGGCAAGGCAAACACGCCACTGCGATTCGGTGCCCTGATTCGGGTATCGACGGAAGGGCAGGACAAGAACAAGAAATCGAGTTTGCCCGTCCAGCGGCAGAAGATTGAACAGGCCGTCCAAACATTGGGCGGGACCATCCAGGGATGGTACGGCGGCGTCGAGCACGGCACCCCCGGATATGAGAAGAAGGAAATTGACCGGCTTCTATCCGATGCATCCAAAAAACGCTTCGATGCCGTCATATGTTCTGACCCGGACAGGTGGAGCAGGGACAATGCCAAATCCGAGAGCGGTTTGGACATTTTGCGGGACCACGGCATCCGCTTCTTTGTTGGGGACGATGAACACGACCTGTTCGACGTGAATGACAGCCTGTTTTTGGGCATCAGTGCCGTCATCGGCCAGTATTTTGCAGCCAATCAGAAGAAGAAATCGCTGGAGGGCCGCATCTACAATGCCAAACAGGGATATAGTTCATGCGGGAAACGTCCGTTCGGCCGCACCTGGGACAAGAAATCGAAGCAATGGGGCATCGACAAAACGAAGAAGGCCCTGATCGAGGAGGCGGCCAGGCGGTATCTGGCGGGCGAATCGATGCAAACACTGGCCGATGAAATCGCGATGAACCACGCCAGCCTGCACAAGACCCTCATGGAGAGGTGCGGCGATGAATGGGTCCAGACCTTCCGCCAGAAGAACAAACCGCCCGAGGTCGTCGTGACGAAGATACCACGCTTGCTGCCGGAAGAAACCATCAAAACGATTCGGCAAAAGGCACAGGCCAACAAAACCTACGCCCACGGTCAGAGCAAGCACCCCTATTTATTGAGCCGGATGATTTTCTGTGAATCCTGCGGCTATGCCATGTTCGGGCAAACGAATCACCGCAACCAAGAACGGCGGTATTATCGCCATGCCCACAACCGCCGGGTGAAGGAATGCCGGCAACCCAAAGGTTGGATTCCCGCCGACGAAATCGAGGAACTGGCGGTGTTGCACCTGTTTCAGACGTTTGGCAATCCCCAAGCCGTGGAGCGGGCGGTACAACGGGCTTCCGGCGATATGGAGAAGGTTAGGGAATATCAGGCGCGGGTGGAACGGCTGGGCAGTGAATTAGCGAAGGTCAAAACCGGCCGCCAGAAAATTCTGGATTGGGTACTCACCGGCAAGATTCCCGATGCGGAAGCCGAGGCAAAACTCGATGAGGCCAAGGGCCGTGAAGCAAAACTCATCGAGGAACGAAATCATCTGACGGATTATCTTGGCAATCGGCCCAGCCCGGAGCAAATCGAGGATGTATCGAAACGGGTCGCCGCCCAATTCAGGAAGTTCTCGGCCCGAATCAGCACGGCGCGGCGTCTGGCCTCGCGTTTGCCGCTTAGCCGGATGAGTTGGGAAGACCAACGAGCCCTCCTCGAACGGGTTTTTAGCGGCACGACCCCGGAAGGCCGGCGCATGGGGGTTTATATCGCATGGAATGATAAAGGCACGGACTGGACCTTTTCCCTGCGCGGGCATCTGATTCAGGAGGAGAATCTAATCCGGTGGGCGGAGCTAACGAAGGATATTCGGCGCGAAACCGCCGAGGAAGGAGCAGGCACCACGTTGCCTACCCAAAAGGAGCTTGCGAATAAAGTAAGTCAATCTGCTTGTGATTGCACAGCACGAAACCCTCCTTGATGCCGCTCTCCCGGAGGCATTGCTCCACCTGCCCAGTGATATTGATGAACTCCCTCCTGTGCCTGGTGTTGAACCAGAGTTCCTTTCGATAGCTTTTCATGA
>Ga0315279_10010018_pt1 | contig 11194 bp, 16 predicted proteins | sample YL17G06_20_MG_FD_203694 | JGI IMG/M metagenome (GOLD analysis project Ga0315279, IMG submission 203694) | Sediment microbial communities from Yellowstone Lake, YNP, Wyoming, USA - YL17G06_20 | ecosystem: Environmental > Aquatic > Freshwater > Lake > Sediment | place: USA: Wyoming | collected...
GCCTGTGAAACCGCTTGAAAGAACAACAACAAAGTATTCACGACTGTTGTTCTTCTAAAGCGAATTGAGGAAGTCAGCGGCTTCCAAACTGAAAGTCCTTACCTATGACGCTTTGATTTAGGTTGACAAAAATTCCTTCCTCTCCAACATGACAGGAAAAACGAAAAACGTGCGGGAGACATCCTTATTTCTGTGACGTATGACTCTATTCACAACTCGAAGTACCGGTATCTTCAGAGCTTCAAGCAATTCGTTTGAGAAACGCCAAAGACTACAAAACTGTTTACTAGTAGTTGACTCGGTATATCTTGCCTTTGCCGTTGTCATAAACCTTGGTGAAGTGAACAGGGCGTACCGTGTCGTCGAATAGAAGACGGAGCAGCGTCGTTTGAGTGCCTAAGTCTGTGGGCTGATAAGTGTTGTCTTTCATCGTCAGGTATTCTGTGCCGTTCTGGCCTGCAATTTGCGCAATCCAATAGAATTTCTGCAGGTCATCAGGCGTAAAAACCAACACGTGTGAAACGCCGTAGCGTCTCATCATTTGCAAGGATTGATCCTCTGGAATCATGAACATCGTTGCCATGTCATGAATCTTTTCTGAAGAGCCCCATGTTCCGAAGATTTGGGTTTCTAGGTTGTGCCATGGGTCTCTGCTTGAACCCATAGAATATCATATGTCTCTTGAAGGGTAGGCTTCTACTACTTGTCTGTGGCTCCACTGCCTAACGGCTCGACCGTAATCCCACCAGCAAAGCACCACGGAATTGCTGGGCGTCAGTTGCTCAAGTTGAGCGAATACTTCAGACATGCGTTCATCCTTGGAAAAGTACTCGAGGACAGCATCTTCCCTTTGACCAAAATCAAGTCTGAGACTCAGCATCAGCAGCGAAGGAATGAGTACAACGATGACTATCGTATGAATGAACCACCTGCTGCGCCAAAATCGTCTCATTGCAGGCTAAACACCGTCCATCAACATGCTTGTAGACACTCGTTAATTTTAACTCTATGCCAGAAGATCGAGCACAACCTCAGACGAGAAAGATCAGAAAAATCCCGGCAACTATGACTACCGAACCCAAAAAGTTTCTCGCAGTCACTTTTTCACGCAGCAAAGCCATGCCGGCAAGCGTTGAGAACAGAGGCGTTGTTGAAGATATCGGGACGGCGCGTGATTCCAGTGTTTCTATGAAGCTGTAGGTCAGGAAAAACCAACCCAATCCCAAAGCAACGATTCCCCCAACAAGCAACGTGACAACAGCCTTTCTGCTTATTTTCCCAAAACCCAGACCCTTACTGATAAGCGGAGATGAAGCGAAAAACACAATCGCTATAATCGTTATCCTGACGGCGTTTATGGCCAGAGCATGATCCAAGTCTGCAGTTTCCCTCACAGCCATGTTAATCATCGTTATGCTTATGGACCACGCTATCGCAGTTGCCAGAGCAAAAGCCACACCCCTGTACAGGTCCTTCTTCTGGATTCCGGCGTTGTTCGTCTTGTTCTCTTGGCTCAGCAGCCATATTCCGAGGACTATCGCGATGGCTCCAAGACCGACAGGCAAAGTGACGAGTTCACCTTTGAAGCGAGCCGCCCATACGAGACTGAACAATGGATACGTGCACGTGATCGGAACAGCTCGCGCCACACCTATGCTTTTCAAGCTCATCATGTACAGCGTATCACCGACACCCAAGCCAATCACCCCACTGATTCCCGCCAGAACAGCAACATTCGCCGACAAGCTCATCAAGACACCAAGCTTGCCGATGACGGCCAGAAACACGAGCAGAGCAGCCGCTGTGCACGTGAGGCGCACCACGTTGGCTGAAAGCGGCTTGGTTTCTGACAACGCCTTTCTGTAGAGCATGGCTGAAACTGTCCAGCTCAGTGCAGCACCCAAAGCCGCAAGTTCACCGATCATTTTCCCGTTGCCTTCGCTAAGGATTCGCTTGAAGTCGTTAAATAGGTAACGCCCGAATAAACGCTGAATGGCGTCAGCGAAATGGAAATAACTGTTGATTGGAGGTCAGAGGCCTCGGCCAAGTTTCCTGACCTCGCACTATGTATCGGTGTAATGAATGGGATTCAGAATGAGAAAGAGAACACCAGATTACGCGAGCTTAAAGAAAGCATTTTCGAAGAGGTTAGACGCAAATACGTTGTTGAAGCGTTGAAAGACGATCCGACCGTAAGGGCTTACAGGGATTTGTATTGGCGGCTCGGCGTAGACCCGACGAAGACGAGGCCTTCAGGAGAAGCCTTGTTGAGAAGAGTTCTGAACGGAAACGATCTTCCAAACATGTCTTCCATCGTAGATGTCTACAACCTAGCTTCAATAAAAACCATCATCCCTATAAGCGGCTTCGACAGCAATCGCTTGAATCCACCTTCTCAAGTTCGATTCGCGGGAAACGATGAAGCTTTCACGGGAATCGGCATGACCAAACCCATGCCCTTAACAGACAAACTGCTTGTTCTGGCAGATCAGAAGCAAGTTCTGTGCATCTATCCTTACCGTGATTCAGACTACACAAAGATCAGCATGGAAACACAGAACGTCGTGATAGTTGGATATGGTGCTCCTGAAATAGCTGAAGGTCAGTTGAGAGAGGCTGTGGAAACGACGCTTTCATACGTCCGGCAGGTTGCAAGCGGAGAAGTCGAAACGGTCAGAGTCCTCAGGAAACAGCGTTGATGTTCTGGTCATGTGAGGTTGCTGCTTGCGTAGTACAGAAATGGTAGTGCGAGTAGGATTGTGTTACGGCCTTTCGTTGTGAGCGCATATCTTACTCGTAGTGGAGGTCCTTGTTCAACCGATCTAGTGAGGAATTCGTGACCGGTCAGAATCTTCATCTTGTCCGAGAGAGTGCGCGAGTTTACTCCGAGAATCTTCTTCAGTTCGCCGAAGCCTGTAGTCTCCCTCAGGAACAGTATGTACAGGATTTGAAGGTTCCATTTCTGCGACAGCAGCTCAAAGCTTTTTTCGAGGCCTTGTATGGTTTCTCTCAGGTTTTCCAAGCTCAGTTCCTGTGTTTCGAATATCTGTCTGAGCGTTTGCTCTATTCCGCCGAGGTTGTCCTTCATGCGTGACTCGACAAGCCTACGAAGCTCGTCGCCCAACACTGTCTCAGGGGTCATCGTTGCACACTCGGTGTGGCTGTGTTTACTTCATAGTTTATTTGGGTTTACCTATTAAATCTAGTGTAGAAAACACACTCACGCGGGGTGATCTTATGGAAACATTGATGAAAAGCTTGGAAATCACCGTGAAAGAGAAAATGTCCGCTCTTGCTGGCACGGCGCATTCTTTTGAGCACGTCAGAAGGGTCGTTCAGATTGCCACCTTTCTTGCTGAAAAAGAGAAAGCCGATATTGAACTGGTGCAAGTGGGTGCTGTCTTGCATGATGTAGGCTGGGCGGTGGGGCAGCCTCATAACGAGACTGGTGCGAGACTTACACGGGGAATTTTGAAAGAGCTTGACTATCCTGAAGAGAAGAGTGTGAAGGTGGTTCGCATCGTATTGTATCATCCTACGGATCTAAGGAACAAGACGGAGACGTTAGAAGAGAAGGTGGTGTGGGATGCTGACAAAATCGACCTGCTGGGGGCATTAGGGATTGCGCGAGGTTTCCATTGGTACGGCAAGAAACCTTTCGACGCAACGGTGAAGACTTCGTTCGAAGTGTATGCGCCGATCTAGGTATGCTAAACACAGCAACGGCCAAGAGAATCGCGAAGAAGAGAAACGAGATAACGATGGCGTTCCTGTCGGCATTGGAAAACGAGCTGTCTCTAGCTGACTTAGGCATAAAGTAGTCATTGCCAGAAACGTTTAGGCAAAGGTTTTAAGCCTTACGCGCGAACAGGGCATGGTGTTCAAGCTTGTCTTTCCGCTCTAGAATTGAGCAAACTGCGAAAAGCAAGGAATCCAACATTGTTGTGGCGCTTGATTTTCCCTTCGAAAACCCGGAAAACCGTCAAAGCTTGTTCTCGAAGGCGGAACGGGTTCTTGATGCTGTTCATCCCTACTTATGCGCTGTGAAGTTCAATCATCATCTTGTTCTTCCTTTGGGCATGTTTGATGGTGTCCAGAAGCTTGTAAAGAAGGTTCACGATTTTGGCTTGGTGGCCATAATGGACTGCAAGGCGAATGATATTGGCGCCACGAATCAGGCTATCGCTGAGTACTACTATGCAGCGGGATTCGACGCTCTTATCGCTAACCCCTTCATAGGTTGGGAAGAAGGACTGCAGCCTATTTTTGAAGTTGCCAATCGACTGCAGCGCGGTGTCATCCTTCTGGTTTACATGAGCCACAAGGCAGCGCCCGAAGGCTACGGACAAACCATCATCGACTCGGAAACGGGTCAGAAAATGCTTCAATACGTTGCTTTTGCGAAGAAAGCTCTCAAGTACGGGGCAAGCGGCGCTATAGTTGGAGCGACTTATCCTGAGAAAATCAGAGAAGTGAATGGGATACTTGGTGATAAGGTTCCGATATTTTCACCAGGCATTGGTGCTCAGGGCGGCGAGATAGCGGCGGTTTTGAAGGCTGGTGCGCGTTATCTTATAGTGGGAAGGTCAATAACGGGCGCGGAGAACCCTACAGAAGCTGCAAGGCAAATCCTACAGCTTGCCCAGCCTACGAAATAGTAGCCAGTTATCTTCCTCTTCTTTCCCAGAGTTCTTTTTTGAGCAGGTCTCTGACTGATGATCTTATGACTGAGCTTCTGCTCGGATACATGTTCATCCTCACAAGCTCATCTAACCCTTCCAAATAAGCCTCAGGCAACAACACAGTAACGAGTTTCATGTCTCCACCTCAAACATAATATGCTTATGCATATGCGCCAAATATAAAACTTGACTAGAAAGACGGCTATACTTGGGAGCTCTCCCTCGAGCTTTGCACTTCTTGCAGTGTGTTTTGGAACGTTTTGTAGACGTCATCAACGTGAAGTGTTCGTCGTCTGATTCCCTCTTGAACAAGTCCTGCGGCAACCATGGCCGAACCCACAACATCGCTTATCGTGGGGTCAGGGAAAGCTATTAGTACTAAACCGACTTTTATGAGCCATGACCGCTTGCCCTTTCGCCACAGTTCTTTTGTGGCTTTCGCTCCTTTTGCTGTTCCTTTCAGGGCTTGTGCTAGGTCTGCGTAGCTTTCACTCAACTCTTTCATGGAATCAGCCAAGGCTTTCATTTCGTCGGTTTTCATTTGGCCACACTGAATCCTAGTGCTAATAGGGAGACGTGTAGCACAAAAGCTTTAGAGAACAAACCGCTCCATTCCACCTTTCCTGCTTTGAAGAAGGCTTGGGAGTTTTTAGGGAAATGTTGAAATCCAACACTGTCTGCCTTGCACTTTTGTCGTTAATCGTGAAAAACATTTTCGGACAAGAGCTTCGTAATCTGCGTGTTTGAGTAAAGCATAAAACCGCAAGCCCCTCTAAAGTCTAGGAAGGAGCAGTGGTCCTTTTGGAAACTTTCGACCCGAAGAGCTTCGTTAATGCTGAAGTTGAAGAGACAAAGAAGCTGATCGGCAAGGAAAAGGCTTTAGTTGCCGTTTCCGGCGGTGTTGACAGCATGACCTGCGCCGTACTGACTCACAAGGCTATCGGCGAAAGACTGGTTTGTGTGATGCTTGATGACGCTTTCATGCGCGAGGGCGAACCTGAACATGTAGCTGAAACCTTGGCAAAACCGCCTTTCAACGTACCAATGAAGATAGTCAATGTTCACGAACGCTTCATGTCAGCCATGAAAGGCTTGACTGACGCTGAAGAGAAACGCAAGAAGTTCCGCGAAACCTTCTATCAAGTTCTGGGCGAAACCGCAAAGAAAGAAGGGTGCAAAGTCCTCGTTCAAGGCACGATAAAGGCAGACATCATAGAAACCGTGGGCGGGGTCAAGACCCAGCACAATGTTCTGGAGCAGATTGGCATAAACCCGATGGAACGGTTCGGCTTCAAAGTAGTCGAACCGCTCGTAACGCTATTGAAGTCTCAAGTCAGAATGGTGGCAAGACACCTGGGGTTGCCTGCTGAGTTTTCGGAGCGTCAGCCTTTTCCTGGGCCAGGTCTATCGGTTCGGGTGGTTGGCGAGATTCGCCCCGATAAGCTGGAAACTGTGAGGAAAGCCACGTTTCTTGCTGAGCGTGAAATAGCCCAGCACAAACCCGGCCAGTATTTCACCATAATCCTTGACAACCAGGAAGCCGCGGAACAAACTGGAGCGGTTCATATCCAAGAAATCGTGGCTCGATTGCTTAACGTGCCCTCAAGAAACGTTCACGTGAAAGTCTTCAAAGACAAAGCCACGGGCATGAAAGGAAGTGAAAGACGCTACGGCAGAGTGATTGGCATAACAGTTGAAACCGCTAATGCGAAGATTCATCAAACATCAATCCAGAGCCTCATTTCTCTTCAGGCCACGATAATAACTGAAAATCCCGACGTCACAAGAGTCTTCTACGCAGTCAAGACCCTACCTGAGAAGAAGCCCTACGTCATCGGTATAAGAGCAATCCAGACTAAAGACTTCCTAACCGCGCTAGTCTCAGAAATACCATGGACAACGCTGAACACCGTCGCAGATGAGATAGCTGAGCAATGCCACAACGTATCAGCAGTCTACTATGACGTTACGCCGAAGCCGCCAGCAACAGTGGAGATGGAATAGCCCAGGATAGGAAAAGGTATAAAGCCTTTCTAGGCTCTTAGCCTACGGGATAAGCCATGTTCCGTGTTAGAGTGAATAAGATCGAGTCTATTCGGGATTTGGATGGCAATCTTGGTAAACGTATCGAGTTGCTTGAGGATCGTGAGGTTCCAAACTTTGTGGTAAGACCGCGGTCTGAGGAAGGGCAGATGGTGCAGGATGTTCTTCAGGCGTTGCAGCAGCAGATGCCTATGCTTTCTCCCCGAGGACAGTTCGCCATACCTAAAATAATCCTGTTTCTGACGGAACAGGAATATGAGAGCTTGGGCATCGACTTTGACGTGAACCAAGTTTACGAGATATCTTTGGAGAATCAGTCGGTCAGGTTTAGGAAAACCGGATGACCTCGTTTCTTACGCTTCTCAACGCTGAATGCTTCGGGTGGAAAGAAAGCACAAAAATCATGTTCTTCAAGACTTTGTAGATTTCTTGCATGTCCGATCTTTCGCTGTTGTCACAGTAAATAGGAATCGGCTCTTCTTCGCCTTCCTTGTAGTAAACGTAGATGGGCGTGAACTTCTTCCTGAACGTGACGACTTCAACGTTTAGCTTCAGCAGCTTCGCCATCTTCTCAGCGGCTCCACTTATCGGCTTCAACCGCTTCTCACGAGACGAAAAACTGGACGCGTAAACAAGCAGCTTCCCACAGGAACCTTCGAGCATGATCTACCCCAAGGACAGCTCAATACAAACGCATTTAAGACGCGTGCAGAAACGACACGCCTAAACTGTGGAGAGAGATAGGTTGAAATGAAAACTCGAGAACAGTGAAAACCCCATGAAAGTCAGAGCGCATGTTCTTGTGAGCGGTAGAGTTCAGGGCGTCTTCTTCAGATCCGAGACGAGACGGGAAGCTAGAAAGTGGGGCGTATTCGGCTGGGTGCGCAATCTTCTTGATGGAAAAGTCGAGGCAGTTTTTGAAGGCGAAGAGGAAGCTGTGAATGTGCTTGTAGAGTTTTGCAAACGTGGGCCACCAGACGCGGTTATTACAGGCGTTAAGGTTGATTGGGAGAGCTACAAAGGCGAGTTCCGGGATTTCGAAATGAGATACTAAACAATCGCTCGCCTAGGCATCGCCGTAAAGTGGCAATTTGCAGCAAACCTTACCGCTGGGTGCTCCGCAAGATTCAAATCGATTGCTGAGATTGGCTCAGATGGTCGAGAAGATGAAGAAAGTTCTCTTTGTCTGTGTAGAGAATGCTGGAAGAAGCCAGATGGCCGAAGCATTTGCGAATGAATACGGCAAAGACAAGGTTGAAGCTCTCAGTGCTGGCACTATGCCGGCAAATGAAGTCAATCCTGTTGTCCTTCAGGTCATGCTTGAGAAAGGATTTGACCTGTCAAAGAATAAACCAAAATTGATTACGGGACAGATGGTTCAGGAAGCAGACATGATAATCGTGATGGGATGTAGTGCTCAAGGATTCTGTCCTGCCCCTCTACTAAACAAAGTTGTAGATTGGGGAATTGAAGACCCGAAAGACAAACCAACAGAGAACGTAAGAGCGATTAGGGACGAAATCGAAAGAAAAGTGAGAATGCTGCTCAGCGAGATAGTCTAGTGACATTCTAGAAGACCTTTTGGCTCTTTCTAGCTGCTGAAGCTGGTTGCCAGAAACAATGCATAGACAAAAAGTAGGACTGCTCCTTCTCTCCACGTCAGTCTTTCGTTTGACAGGAAGTACCACAGGAACAGATTTGTTATAAGCGAGAATATGGCAAGTTTGGAAAAAGCGGTCATGTTCACGTTCAATGATGAAGACACCAATGTCACCCCTAGGATGCAAGTGACGTTTATGAAGCAGCTACCGACGATATTTCCCAGCGCCAAATCCAAATGCCCTTTCCGAGTTGCCACGATGCTTGTTGCTAATTCTGGTACACTTGTGCCGAACGCGATAATGGTTGCTCCTATGATGACAGGAGGTATCCCTACGCTTCTGGCAACATAGGAGGCAGAGTCAACTATGAAATAGGATGTAGCAACGACTCCAGCAATTCCTGCAAATGTGATGAGTGCGTATTTCCGCAGTTTCTGTCTCTCTGGGCCCAGCGAGCCTTCTTCTTTTACGTTTCTTATTCTTGAGAGTTGGTAAAGATAGACGACAAATGTTGTCAGTAGAATGACTCCGATGAATCGGCTAGCCTCTCCTAGATAGAGCAAGCTTAGTGGAATGATTGAGGAGACAAAAAGTCCAAAAAAGAGGCTCCCTATTTCTTCTTTTGCCATGCTGGGGTAGAGACATGAGTACTTCGGGCACTTCAACGTTACCAACAGGAAGCAAATGCCAAGTATCAAACAAATATTAACTATGTTGGAACCCAACACGTTACCTATTGCTACTCCTACAGCCTCTTGTCTGATCGCGGCGAATATTGACACAAGAAGTTCAGGCAGTGAGGTTGAAAAGGCGACCAAAATGAAGCCGACAGTGGTTTTGCCAAAACCTGTTATGTCGGCGACTTTGACAGAATTGTTGATAGTTACATCACTGGCTTTGACAAGCACTGCCAGTGAGCCTACTAGTACGAGCACGTTGCCCCATAATCCAAGCATTTCGTCAAGCAAGGCTAGTTTGCTCCTATGCAAAACTGATGCATAGATTACGCGTACGACGGAAATTCACTGAACTCGCGTGCTCTGAACCAAGGCTATTTCTTGTTTTTCGTGTACTTTTTTGGCAGTTCTTTCTTCTTCTTTTGTTTGTTCGGCATTTCTCCGCTTCTCCCTAGTTTTTCATGTTGTTCTTATTCCGTAACTGCAATTGATATAAACGATTGCTTATAAATACTTCTACTTTGCTATATAAAGTAGAGAATTACATATTGCAAATAAGATTATGCGATTAGCTATACTGATCGGGAGACCCACAAACATTATAAACACTCAACAAATCCATATTGTACAAAGAGCTGTTCACCTTGTCTGAAGAGATTGTCGTATCAGGTGAAGACGCTTCACGGGTCGCTGACGCTTTGAACTCGACAAGCCTCAGAGTATTGCAGTTGCTCTCAGAAGAGCGGCTGGACATTTCAACAATAGCTGAGCGGCTAAAGCTGAGCCAACCTTATGTTAGCGAGCAAGTTCGCAAACTGCAAAAAACAAACTTGATCAAAGTGAGCTACGAGAGCGGTAAGAGAGGAATAAGAAAAATATGTGAACTAGCAGTCAAGAAAATCATTATAGAAATCAAGCCCTTGTGATATGTGCGTCAACCAGAAAGCTTAAGATTACTAGTCGTCTTCGAATTCCCGTTTCTTCTTTCTATACTTGCTTACTTTCTACAGCTTCTTGAGGTTTCCTTTCTTCTTTGGTTTAACTTTCATGTTGAAGGGTATGATTCATCTTAGTGAGCTGTATTTTGCGGCTCAGGTTGGGTTCTTCGGTACTCTGAAGTGCGACGCTTTACCAGCGCTTACGTATTCTCCGCCTATTCCGCGCACGGTTGAGGCTATCTTTGAGAAGTTCTCAGAACCCAAAAACTGTCTAGGCTTTATCACCACATAGTCCTCTTTTTCCTCGAAGCTCAGAAGGTTCTCAAGGTCTTCAGGAAACATCATTCTGATGTCTTCTATCGCTTTCGACTTTTCCGCAACTTGCGGAGCGTGCGCCAATGCTGGCGGTGGTGGAGCAACTGTTACGGTTGGCTGTGTGAATCGCGTGACTGCCAACGATTTTAATGAAGCCGAAACCTGCCGCAGATCCTCCATCATGCCATTCAAGATAACGACAAGCTCGTCAACTCTTCTCGTCAGATTCTCAATCTTCTCCCTATCCTCCGACATGAGCCTCCATCCCTTCAAATCCTTAATACCCTCACGCATTTATTAATTGTTTACGACTCACCCAACATCAAGAGGCAAGCGCTTGATTGAAATCGACGGAAGCCAAAAAAGTGGAAGCGGCACAATTCTCAGGCTGTCCATTGCCTTTGCTGCAATACTTGGAGAACCTTTGCATATTCACAACATCAGACAAAACCGCCCCCAGCCAGGCCTGAAACCCCAACACCTAGAAGCAGTGCTAACCGCTTCAAAGCTCTGCGATGCTGAACTGCAAGGAGCAACAATCAACTCACGCGAACTCTGGTTCAAACCCGGGAAAGTAAGAGGCGGCAAAATCGAAGCTGAAATAGGCACCGCCGGAAGCATTCCGATGCTGCTGATGACCGTGCTACCAATCTGCGCATTTGCTGAAAGCGCCGTCGAGCTTCATGTTTCAAAAGGCGGCACGGACACCCAACACGCACCAACCATAAACTACGCCCGGTTCGTGCTCTTGCCAACCCTTCAACGCATGGGACTGAACACAACCTTAACCATCCACAAGTACGGCTACTATCCAAAAGGAAACGGGGAAGTAACGATAACCGTAAAACCGTGCAAGTCTCTGAACCCCTTACGTTTGGAAAGCTTCGGCAACCTAAACACCATAAAAGGTATTTCCATCTGCACATTTCTAACCGACA
>Ga0315279_10010019_pt1 | contig 11193 bp, 12 predicted proteins | sample YL17G06_20_MG_FD_203694 | JGI IMG/M metagenome (GOLD analysis project Ga0315279, IMG submission 203694) | Sediment microbial communities from Yellowstone Lake, YNP, Wyoming, USA - YL17G06_20 | ecosystem: Environmental > Aquatic > Freshwater > Lake > Sediment | place: USA: Wyoming | collected...
CCTGACTTATCCATTCTGCCGGTTGCATTTAATAGAGTTGCAAACTCCCGTCCATCTCGAAGCGGCGTCCAAGGTTCTTCTCGGTTTAAAATGTAAACGTGGCCGATGAGGTTGGTCACTTCCAACCGTAAACCCTTGGAAAGCAGATGATCCGCCAAAGCCGAGCATAATCGCTTCTTCTCTTCATCTGAAAGATCCCGTAGTGCTCTCCATTTGTCATCGTGTGTTCGAGGTTTTATGTCCAAGCTTGCCAAGAAGGCTAGACTCTTGTCTTCTTCACCACTTATGCCTGGGATAAATGGGCTGGTTGTTGAAGCTAGCATGCGGTGGATCGGCCGTGTCTCTCTGCCGAAAAAGATCAGGTCTTTCTCAGCTGTCACGCTTCCTGATTGGACAGCGTCTTCCACGATCTTCTCATTTAGACCGCCCAGCATCCTTTGGTCATACTTATCTTGCATATCTCCCAATGCGCCGACTATGGCAACGGGTGCTGAGTCCACGTTTGCTTTGTCAATGGCTTTTGCAACGAAATATGCTACGCCCGCTCCACTTATGTCTCGTGCGCCATCGATTCCATGCAAATGGGGATTCACATGCACAAAATCATCCGTGCCCTCACCGACAATCTGATGATGATCCAGAATAGCAATCTTGAAGCCGCCGAGTTTCTCTTTCAAAAGATCAACGTATCCGCTTCCCAAATCGCTGAAAACTATCAGCTGCGGCTTGTCTGAGAGAACCTCGATGATCTTTTCCTCAATCCATTGTGTTATCCTGATCCGAAACCTGGCGTTAAGTCTTGCAAGAGCCTTACCTATAATGCCAGCGGCTGCCACTCCGTCAGCATCCAAATGGGAAAAGACGTGAATCAAGCCATCTTCTTCCACAGTTTCACGTATTGTCTTCGCTGCTTTGGTTGCTGAGTCTGAAAATGCCGTGACTTGACTCTCGTTTATCACCATGATAATCCCTGTTAGGCTAAATCACCAAATTAAGATTTAAACGAGATGCTGAAGAGCCAAAGACTCCTAAAAAACATGAAATGCTATGCCAACGAAGCTATCTTTGCTTCGTACTTCCAGTTCTTCGGCAAAACACCCTCACGCTTGTAGTATCTTGAGAGTTTGTGGATTTTTGCTTCTATAAGCTGCAATGCCCTTTTGTTGTGCAAGTCGGATCTGTTTTTTTGGTAGTGTGCGCTTAGGCTTTCGGCCTTCTTCATTAAGTTAGCCAGATCTTCTGGAATCTTTGGTGCAAGTTGTGCTTCCTTAAGAATTTTGGTGATGGTTTTACCCGTCATGGGTTTGACCAATGGAATTGCATATTGATCTCGCAAAACCGTGCCAATGCGGCTTGTGGAGTTGCCTTCCTTGGCCAGTTTAATCACTAGTGCCTCAACTTCTTCAGGCTGGTATTTGCACCAGCTTGGAGGACGTTTGCTTATTGGCCTTATCTGATGCGACTTACCGCTTTCTTGTTTAGGCATGCTCGAATCACTTAAACTCTGTATGAGCGAAGGTGGACAAATATTTAAGACTACTGATTCGCTTCTAGAATTATGTGCCCGTTTCATTTATCTGGTTTCCTGATCAGTTTCTCGCCTTCCATGCCGCGGCTCATTTAAATTCTACTTCTAGCATCTCGCACGCCTTGTCCAATGTTGGCGCCGCTTTGACGTGAAATTCGTCTGTGGTCTCGTTGAATATGCATATTCAATGTTGATGCAAGTGCCTGTGTTTAGGGGTGAGAATTAGTATGTTGCAAGGCCTAGCAGGATTCTTCTCTCTCTGCTTTGACGATGACGATGGCCTCTGCGAGTGTCAGTTTCGTTCTTAGGTCTATCCCTAGAGTTGTCAGCAGCTTCTGTACGATTGCGGTTTCAAGCACGTTGGCCGCCTGCTCTCCAAAGATCAGGCATAGTCCTTTGGAAAATTGTTCAGGCTTGCGGGGAATCTCTTTTTTCTTTAGACCGAGGTTTCTTGCAAGATAGGAAATGAGGGTTTGTGCTTCGCTTTTCCCGAGCGCTTCTAGTACCTCGCCGACGCACTGCAGTATTTTGCGCTCGGTCTCAGGGTCAAGGGACATAGAGTTTAGTTCTAGAGTGGAACGCATATAAGCTTTATTTTTGTCGACCAGAAAGCTTTATTGTGGACAAATCTAAAAGGAGGTGGTATGATTGAACTGGAGAATGTTTGTCACCCGACACTGGAAAACAATCATGATTGCGCTTGCAATTGGCTTGTTTGCCTTGTCACTTGTTGCGGCGAACGCACATGCAGAACCGATCGATTCGCCGGTCGGACCAAGATAAATATAACAACAATAAGAACACAATAAAGGCAGGGAAAGGCATGCCCCCACAGCTTGACAGCCTTGACATAAGAATTCTAGAAGGCCTTGCAGAGTGCGGACCGAGAAACATCACAAAGGTCGCTAGAGAACTCAACGTGCCAAGGGGAACTATCATATCAAGGATCCAGCGCATGTCCTCCTCTTTTTACCTGAGACTACTCACGACCGTTTATCATACAAACTTGGGATTGAGAAAGGCGGTGGTTTTCGCGAAAGCGATTCCTGGGCAAGAGGATACGCTTTTCAACTGTTTGAAAGCCAACAAGTTTTACATATACTTGAGCCGATGCTTCGGCATGTTTGAAGGATGCGTAGGAATCTACGTTATTCCTGTGGAACACACGGGCGAATTCGAAGATTTCCTGAGGGAAGTGGAGAAACTGGGGCTGACACGGGATATAGAGTTGCTCTGGTCGACTTGCTTTCACACGGTTAATCTCACGAGAAACTGGTTTGACGATGAAAAAGAAACCTGGATGTTTCCTTGGGAAAAGTGGCTGCATGAGGTTTCCTCGTCAGAGAGCGAACTGCCTTATACTCTGAGAGACCCTGAGAGTTTTCCCTTGAAAGCCGATAAAACCGACGTGTTCATAATAAAAGAATTGGAGAAAAACGCGACTGTGACCTTGGCATGTATCGCCAAGAAATTCGGAACGACGCTACAGAACATTCGTTATCACTATGAAAGACATGTCGTCACGCATGGACTAATCGAGACTTTCCAGACGGCCATATTGCCATTCGACCGAGCAACGTCCGACATGCTCTTTTTCATTTTCAGATTCAGTGACGGCGAAAGAATGGGAAAGTTTGCCCGGTCCCTTTTGGACAAGCCTTTTGTGTTTATCCTTGGCAAGATACTGAACGAAAACTCGTTGGTTTCCCAGATTTATCTTCCTAGACTTGAATTCCGTAACTTCATCGATGCTTTGTCGAAACTTGCGAGATTGAAGCTCTTGGAGAATTATGAATACGTGCTTCAGGACCTGCGCCCGGGGAAGTGGTCCAGAGAGACTATCCCGTACGAGCTTTTCAAGAATGGGGCTTGGACGTATGATCACCAGCAGCATTTGGAAGCCATTCACGATCTAATGTCAGGCACAAAACAGGAATACGAGGCGGTCGGCGCAAAACAGATGAAATGGGCAGAATAACACGTTGAGAGCGCGCATACGTGTTCCTGAATTCGCTTTTCCAAGCATGAAGGAGTCAGGTTACGCAACCAACAATCAGCGAAACACAACCTAGCACGACTAGAAAAGCATTGAGGCAAAAGACTGATTAATCAGCGGATAAAAAAGGGGAGGGGGGTCATCTATTGGTCAAGGTATCAGTCAATAGATTCGTCTCAACCCGTGTCGAGGCTATCACAAACGATGTTGAGACAGACATTCGGAGACTTCGAAAGAGGACCATTAGCAGGCTTGAGGAAGTCTTCAACGTGGCAGCCAAAGTGGCCAAATGCAGAAACGGACACCAGAGAGTCAACGGAAAGATGACCGCGATCGGGCTGGTCCAGAGGAAGAGGTGGTTCCGCGTCGCGGAGCACGCCGCGCTAACCATGAAAAGCATAGCTTCCAACGTAGACGAAAAGGAAATCCGATCCAGACTCAGCGAGTTGAAGAGAGCAGTCGACGAGGCAAAGTTCACTGAACAATCGCGAAGCAAGAACAACAAACAAACTTCAGACTGATCCTCTACACCAGAAGACAGAGCGAGCCTAAACTGAAGGTCTACTCACCTACGCTGGTGACTCAGCTTACGCGCATGCAGTACACAGTCAGCAAACGAGCCGCAAAGCGATTAGGAGTAGGGCGAACGATAGCCGTATCGATTTTAATCGGGCGGGCGTATGTGTATGCTCTTCGGTTCTTCGTTTCTGTCTTGGTTGCTTGTTCCGAAAAGAACGTTGTTTGATGTTTGAGTGTGAAGGAAATCTAACATGCTTTGTCAGATTGCCAACGCTAGTCCCCCACTGTTTGTAAAAGGGTGGTCACCCCAAAAATGGCACACTCCGTGGTCTTGCATGGACAGGGTTGGTTTGTGAAATTCTAGGCATTTAACTAGCTGGTTAAAAAAAGCTCAGAATTAACCAATTAGTTAAAAGAATCTCACAGATAGCTCCTATGGTGAAATAAGGCATGAAAAACAGAGATAAAGTTTATGAATATCGGATGACAAGATTCGGGAGATAAACAATAAAGAGGTGAAGAAATGAACAACCGTATGTTGATAGATAAAGAAATAGAAATGCTAGAGCAACTTACAGAGAAAGCCAAATTCCAGAAAAAGCTCATTAGGTCTATTCGTCAATCTCTGACTATTTTCTTTACACAAGGATATGGCAGAGAGCGAACAAAGAAAGCTCTCGAAGATTTCTTCTTTGAACCCAATGGTTATTGGCAAACACGACACCTGACGAAAGAAGAGTTTGAGAGAGCCTTGCAACTGATAGAAGAAGCTGATAAGAATGAGTACTCAAAACGCTGGAAAGGTCTATCAGATACCCATCAATCCCGAGGTTTTCCATTCTTCCAATAGTTAAACCATCAGATAAGTTTCATTCTTTTGAAGAATTGCGATTTTTCTCGGCTCTGTAATTGAGAATTTCATTTTTGTGTAAGCCAAGAAATCTAACTGGTCGGGTTTGTCGCTTCGTGAGATTTTGACGTAGAATCGGTCGGTAAATGAGGGTTTTGACACCCATTCCCCGAAACTTTTGTCGATGAATATGAACTCTTTGAATGGCATATACTTGTTTGACCAGAAAATGCTATACTGGCGTCCTGATATTATCACTTTGCTGGGGTCATTTCCAATTTGCAAAGTAGACCCTAGCCAGTCTACGTAAAATGGCACGTAATAGTCTATTGGGGCAAATAGAACTGTTGGCATAAATCCATCCCCAAGGAGCGAGTCTGCTGTCTCTTCAAGACTTCTTAGATTCATTTCATTAACTATCTTTGGGCGAATTTGTGTATTCTTTAGGATTTTCTCCTCAATGAAAAATTTCTTTTCCCCTAATGCAATGTCTGACCCGAATTGTTGAAACACATTGTCTGAAATAATATCTATTCGAGTAAACCATTCCTCAGGAACATAGACTCTCCTATAAATCTTGAGAAATTCTCCATCGTCAGGTCTGGAGTCTCTCACATTTACTATTTGGTTTATGATGCTAGCTCTGTAATAGGAATCTTTAGCCAGTTGTTCGCTTCTTTCGATTTTTTGCTGTTCAGTTAGGTGTTGTGTCATTGTCTCACCATGGGAGCGTTTTCGGATACTATTCCAGTAGGCTTTAGAGTCAATTCGATATAGCTACGATAGATGTTATTCAACAAGCGAGGAAAACTTTCTTCGGCTTTTTCGGGAGGGAAATGTAGAGGACGCCAACGTTTTCCTCTGAGTCTTCTGGGTAGGCAATTATCGCTAGCAGCAAAAGGGATAATCCTGTTTTTCTTCCCCTTTGAATATAGGAAGTTTATCTCTTTTTTAATTGGGGGAGAATTAGGAGTATTTTTGTGGCAAACAAAGACGGCTATATCGCATTTCTTAAGCTCTTGGTTTATCATTGTAGAAAAATTCGGTGTATTCGCGGGAAGTGAGTTCGACTGCGGACTTGCGAGGAAGGGTTCTATGATGTCCTCACCATTAAGAAACTTCTTCAATTCTACTGCAACCCCTTCCGCTTTTGTACCACCAAAACCAATGAACACGCTTATCAGTCGCTCACCCACCATTTTAATTCCCTTAACCTAATATGAGCGTAACGTTTTCTTAAATCGTTTTTCTGTCTTCAGTGTCTCTCTGAAACGGTCAAACTGAAACTCGGAAATTGTTGCTGTGCCGATTTAAGATTTCTCTCACATTCTGTCCTCTTCTTTCTTATCACGAGCCAATCAATCGTGTCGGTTTGAATTTGTCTCAAGCTGTAATTCTTAAAAGCTAGCCAAAGAATAGATATAGGATTAGCATGTGAGTGTCTAGATGGACATAACTGATTTTTTGCAGTATCCTCAATACTTCTCCGTGTTCATGATTTGGGCTTCTGGATACATATTCGTTTATAGTGTTTTTCGAAAATCCCGTGCATGGAATGAATTTGATTCGACAATTAAAATTGTCGTGGGATTCGTGACTGGGTTTGGTGTTGAACTCTGCTTAGTGCTTCCTATCTTTTACCTAGTGGATATGGCGAATCTAAATACTCCACTTCTATTGCCAGCCTTTGACAAAACTTGGGTTTATCATTGGTTTATAACGGGCTTTGTTTCCACCCTTTTTGCTCGAACAAGAAACAGAGAACAGTTGTTCAAGTATTTGCACTTTGTCTTTGCACGATTGCTGTTTTTCTTGTTCTTTGGATTGTCTTTGCTTTTTTCAGTACTTTTTCTTGAGTATATATTTGTATATCCCAACTATGTTCTGGTGTCTTCTCCAACGTTCTTTTCCTACCTTGTCATCAACTTGATTTTGTCATTTCTTGGGCTAACATTCTGCCTCTATTTCCAATCTTTCACTGAAGGTATTTACGAAGAAGAAAGAATATACGGCGGTCGGGGCTACATTTTTATCGCAAAGCACCCTTCTGAATTGAGTCGTCGGTTTTTCCTCTACATGACGAATATGCGGAATAGCATTAGCAGATTTCTAAAATCAAAGTGGAGATTTGTTCCAGTTTTGGTGGGATTAATAATAGTCTTCGCAATAATTCCTTTGGATTCGCATTTCAGTGTTTTTATTCCCAGAGTTGACTATCTTGCCAACGTGAATGACCCAGCAAAGTCAGTCTATGTTTCTCTCGGTGCCCAATGTCTCGGGTACAACGAGAAACCTGCTGTTTACGCAAACTTTTCGAGGACGACTTGTGACATATATGCGGTCACGTCACATGATTATGACAGATTTGGCATTCTTGTGATGCCACTACCGTCCCAATGCTTGGGAAAAGAAGTCAAAACTGGATACTTCCGTCAATATTACAGCCAACCAACGCAAGATGTGTGGGCTATTTCAGACTATTTGTTGAAAGACAACCTGAGTCTGACGGCAGTTCCTTCCGCGTCTGATTCAGGAGCGTTGCAAATAAATTATGGAAAAATGAAGGGGCAGTCTTTCAATGTGACTCTGATTTATTGGCAAGACATGACTAACGATTCCATTATGATTCTTCCGTCAAAATTAGAAGGAGTTCCCTTCAATGAAACTTATGACCGTTGGATACAGGAATTTCAAATCGTCAACAAATCCAATGAAAGTGTCTATTTATACAATGTGCAGTATGACAGATTGAGTTTTGATGAAGCAGACAAAGGAAGTGTTGAAGTAATTTGGAACGGGAATAAAGTGGAGCCAATCATTCTCTTTCTAAACACTGTGCAATTCTCACCGCTTGAAATCAAACAGCAGACAAACGGGATACTTCGCATTGATTTTCTCTCAACAAACAAATTTCCTAGATGACTCAACCCCAGAAGTCTTGCTTCTTCTCTATTTTTCTGTTCCAGTGTTAACAAGACTTAAGTAACTGTTTGAAGAATCACCTATTGGAGCGAAAGGATTTCTGACATAGAATAGCAGAGTTCGGGAGATATCTCTGCTGTCTTTTGATTGGGACATTGATGATGGGAAAGCTTCTACCTTAAGCTTTTGTACCATTCCGCAAACTTGTGCAGAGCTCTTGCACGGTGTGAGAACGTGTTTTTTTCGTCAATATTCATCTCCGCAAACGTCTTGTTACTACTTGAGGGTTGGAAGATTGGGTCAAACCCGAAACCGGCCTTGTTTTTTCCTTTTCGTTCTTCTCGGGTTATCTCGCCAGCAACTTCGCCTTTGAAGCAGAGGGGTGGCTTTGACTTTGTGGAGAGGTAGGCAATCGCTGACTCGAATCTGGCTTTCCTGTTTTCGACACCGTTCATGAGTCGCAGCAAGCCATTATTGCCGATTGTTTTGTAAACGTAAGCGGCGTAGGGACCGGGAAACCCTCTGAGCGCTTCAACAAACAGTCCTGCATCTTCTACAATCAACGGTAGCTTGCATTTCCTGAAGGCACATGTAACGCTTGTCTTGGCTATGTCTTCCAGACTGTCGCTCTGAATCTCTGAACTCTTAACGCGAAGCATGCCCACCGCAATTCCATGTTCCGCCAACACTTTGCAGGCCTCTTCAAACTTGTGAACGTTGTTGGTAGCGAAGAAAACGATCCGACCCTCCAGCTTGTAAACCATGTTTACTCACGCCACTCTTCCCGTAACATAACGTCCCCTTCTCTCAACCTCTTCAACCTTGCCCAAAACAGCTTTCGCCAACCCAACACCTGAAACACTCGAGTATCCCTCCATGACGCTGCCGAAACACTCATAGGCAAAACGAAAATGCGTGCTCTGCAGAGCCCTCTTCATCAGATGCAAATCGACAGCCCTCGCCTCAAGCTCGCTTGATTTTTCGCCCAGTCCAAAGTCCACGAAGAAAATCTGCTTTGTCGGCGTCAGAATCATGTTCGACGTCGTCAAGTCTCCATGGATTATTCCAGACCTGTGAAGCTTGCCAATAGATTCACCAACTTTTCGGCAAAGCCTTTCTCTTTCATTTCTGGAAACGCCATCTAACGACGTTTTCAACTGTTTTCCTTCGATGAACTCCATTATTATCGTCGCGTTTTTAGCGTCAACAAGGTAGATTAGCGGTGTTGACACGCCCGCTCTTTTTCCCTCATGCAAAAGCAGTGGTTCATGAATCGTGCGGTACGTTCGGATTCGCTTGTCCAGCTCTGAAGGACGATACTTCTTGGGCAAACGCCTCTTAATGACCACCTTTCTGTTCTGCCATTCTGCAACGTAAAGGCTGGCCTCAGCGCCTTTCTTAAACAGCATTGGCTTCTTCAGCCTATCCACGGAACTTCAACCTCGTCAAGCCTCCACCTGAGCCTAACAGAGCTTTCCTCAACAGGCACTGCCAAGCCATGCTTGTAAGCCAGAACGCCAGTCCAAGCAATCATGGCACCATTATCAACTGCAAACTCGCTCGGCACAACACAGAACCTCGCACCATGCTCCTCCGCAATAGCCTCTATCATTGATTGAAGCCTCTTGTTGGCCGCCACACCTCCAGTCAAGAGAACCTCCTTCTTCTCTGTGTGCGCCAACGCCCTTTCCGTAACCTCCGTGACCATGGCAAACGCTGTCTCCTGAAGGCTAAAACACAAGTCCTCAAGAGCGGTCTCACCCCTCTTGAGCATGGCGATAGAGGCGGTTAACAAGCCACTCAACGAAAGGTCCATCCCCTTCACCGTGTACGGCAACGCAACCAGCTTTTCACCTTTTGCTGCAAGTCTTTCAACAACCGCTCCAAACGGTAAGCCTTGCCGCTGCCGCAACCCAGCCTCTCGCGCAAAAACATCTAGGCAGTTCCCTAATGCAATGTCAAGCGTCTCGCCAAAAACGCGATAGCGTCCTGAATCGAAAGCCGCTACTAGTGTATTACCGCCTGAAACGTACAGGGTTATGGGATCTTTGGCTCCCGTTTTCAGCTTCCCAATCTCGATGTGGGCTATGCAATGGTTGACTCCGACAAGCGGAATAGTAAGATACGAAGATAGTGCACGTGCTACTGTTGCGCCTGTGCGCAGGCATGGGCCAAGACCTGGGCCTTGAGAAAAAGCGATTATGGACAATTCTCTTGGTTCTATTTTTGACTTCTTTAAAGCCTCTTCTAGAACCTTGCTCGCCACGTCCGAATGATGTCTAGCTGCTTCGCGTGGATGTATCCCGCCTTCTGCGGGAATGTATGCATCAGTCACGTTTGCCAGAGTTTCACCCTTGAGAGTTGATATTCCAATACCAAAGTCATCCGCTGTAGATTCTATTCCCAGACAGTATTGTTCGTCACTGTTTTCCTTGAATTTACTGCGTTGCAGCATGGTTTTTTTCAACATTAAGCACAACATCTTTATTTGAAAACCACGCATATTTATGCTAGATAGTTGGAACTGATAGTGAATGCCAAAGCGTAACGACCTTGAGCATAAGGCCTTGCAATTCGTGATGAACACAGGTCCTGAAGGCGTGCTTCAATCGGACTTGTGGAGACAACTGGGCGCGAGTAGTCGGGAAGGCTCAAGGATTTCCATAAAGCTTGAAAACAAGAGCTTGATTCGCAGAGAAAAAGAACTGCGGGACGGGAGATGGACCTATAGGTTGTTCCCAAAGAGGATGCCAGCATCAATAGATTCTATAGTCAACTGCCCCTGTCTAATGTGCCCCGATGACCCCAGATGTGACCCTTCAGGCGCAATTTCGCCGCAGAACTGCGAGAGACTGACAGAATGGCTCCTAACGATAGCTCAGGCTGAGCAGGGTGCACTGGGTGACAGCTAGTCTTGCCTAAGGCTTGGATTCAAGACAGAAAAAGAGATTATTACTACAAGAAAGCCAAAGAAGAGAAATATCGTTCCCGATCAACATATAAACTGTTTCAAGCCATAGAAAAATACCGTTTCATAAAAGAAGGCGACGTGGTCATAGACTTGGGTGCCGCACCAGGCGGCTGGATTCAGGCAGCCCGAAAAACTGTTGGAATCAAGGGTTTCGTCTTGGGCGTTGACATAAGACCAGTCGAGCCTTTCGCTGAACACAATGTTCGAACCATAATAGGCGATATAAGCGAACAAGAAACACTGCAGCAAATCGTGGAGTTCCTACCCAGAAAGGCCGACGCTTTGATCTCGGATGTTTCACCCAATATCTCCGGCATATGGGAAGTGGATCATGCCCGCCAGATAGATCTGGCACAGCAAGCCTTGAACATTGCCTTCGAAACCCTAAGACCTGCCGGAAACTTCTT
>Ga0315279_10010020_pt1 | contig 11193 bp, 10 predicted proteins | sample YL17G06_20_MG_FD_203694 | JGI IMG/M metagenome (GOLD analysis project Ga0315279, IMG submission 203694) | Sediment microbial communities from Yellowstone Lake, YNP, Wyoming, USA - YL17G06_20 | ecosystem: Environmental > Aquatic > Freshwater > Lake > Sediment | place: USA: Wyoming | collected...
CCTGCCCGGACGTCATCCGCAGCCGCGCGGCGCCCGCCGCCTCCTGGCACTGAAACTCCGCCTTCCACTGGCCCGACCAGCCGACCGCCACAATCACGGCCCCCGCGCCGGTGTCAACGCGGAAGAACGGGAAGTCCCTGTTGCTCGACCGCCCGCCGCCGGCGCTCAGGACCAGTGCGCCGCCGGGCCGCAGGGGAACCTCGCTTGTCTCGAAGTCAGTCGGGTTGGCGGGCGCCCCGTTCGTCCGGTGCACGACGAAGGCGGCCTCGCCCGCCAGGGCCGGCCCCAGGTCAAGGTCCATCGCCTGGACGTTCTCGATGATCGGCGTCGGCTTATCGCCGGCGTTGCGGAACCGAAGCATCCATTCCACCGCGGGGAAGTCGCCGAACCGCGTCATCTCGCACGTGACGGCAAGGCCCGATGCGGCATCGGTCCACGTAGTCAGGGTCAGCGTGCGGTCCAGGCCGATTTGCTTGCGGGTCGACTCCTTCTTCCAGGTCGCGAGCAGTTCGCCGGACGGCCTGCCATCGAACAGGAAACTGAAGGGGATTCCTTGGTCAGCAAGTTGGTTGCGAAGCACCGGGTTCCCTCCCGCTCTCTCCGTGCCGCCGGGCATCTGCGCGGCACAACCCGCCCCCGCCGCCAGGATAAGGGCGAGAGTCCCCAGGATACCTTGTCGTGCGATCCCGGCCGTGCCCGTCATGTCCCGCCTCCCGCACTCCCTCGTGAGTTGCGGCCCATTCAACCCCGCGCCGTGTGCGGCGTCAAGTCCGAACTCCCGTTACGACCCCTCCCCGCGACCGGCGGGGGCCATCGCTCCGGGCCGAAGCCGTCGCTGAGGCGTTTGAAGAGGCTCATGTTGGCGCCGCACTTGGGGCAGACGACCTTGGGGTGCTGGTGCCGCGGCCGGGCGGGGCGGCCGGGGATGAACTGATGAAGGCACCGTTTGCATCGGTACCGCTGTTCTGCGGAGCGGGGATCGCGTCCGAACTTCCAGACCGGCCCGCCGCAGCGCGCGCAGGCCGCCACATCGAGCGTCTTACTCATGCCAACCTCCTTTCAGACCGGGGTGTGAAAAACAGGGAACGCATGAATTTCACAACCTCTTGTCCCGAAAGGGGTTGGCTTGTCAACAACAACTTGTTCTTGCGATAGAGCGCAGAATCCCGACGAGATCGTCATGAAGCGCTACAGCCTTCTGGGCCTGCCGATCCCCAATGTCCCATCCGGGTACATTCTGCGCACCTACCGCGACGGCCACCAGGACGCCTGGGCGAGCCTCTATGCGGCCGCGTTGCCTGAACAGCCGGACATGCGCAACCTCTGCGGGAAGACCTTCCTCGAAATTCCGCTCTGGCGGCCGGACCGCGGCCACTTCGCGTGTGCCGATGACGTCCCGGTCTCCTGCGCCGTGGCGTGGGAAGACGTGGAGCTCTGGCGCGGGCGGACCGGGCAGTTCCACTGGGTGGCGACCCATCCGTCGCATCTTCGTCGGGGCCTCGCGCCAGGGGCCGTCCTCGCGGCCCTCCAGTGCATGCCCCGGAAGGATCACCGCGACGCAGCGTTGATCACGCAGGACTACCGCGCGGCAGCGATCCGGCTGTACCTTCAGTTCGTCTTCGTGCCCCACCTCGGCGCGTTTCCCGACATGGCCGCGCGGTGGGCGAAGGTGGCGCCCGCTATCAGGGAAGGGCCGTGATCTTCTACGGATCGCTTGCGGGCTTTTCCTCAGTTTCTGCCCGCACTACAGCGCCAGAGCCGCGTAGATCCTTTCTATCTGGCCTCTCACCGCTTCCAGGTTAAAGATGGAGATATCCTGCGTCGCCGACACGATCTCCCCCATCATCTCAAGAAACCCGAACCCGCTTGTGAACGGGGCTTCCTCCAGGAGGCGGAAGTAGGTCTCGTCTCGCTGGTGCCTTCTCGGAAACCACGCAACGCCCTTCGTGGACACGCAGAAATTGTACGCAACTTTTTCGCCGGCCTCGTCGCGCCGGTTCATGTCTGCAATGCGGCTCTTCATCTGCGCGACCAAGTTCCCAATACCTCGCCGCCCCTTGCCTCGATGGAGCCACTGCGTTCCCCGCAGGTGCCAGACAACGGGCCCCGATCTCCTTTGTTGCTGCATGAGACGCTCGAAGGGCGGCTTCCAGTCCTCGGTTACGAAGAAGCCCTGGCAATGCAGATGATTCACCGATGAATGCGAACCTGTGCAGTTATAGCAGAGCCGCACCGAGTCGCCAAGGCTGTCCACCAGCGTGAACATCTCCTCAATGATCTGCGCGTCCTTGTTGTTATCGTTGTTATTGTTGTTATTCGGGTCGAGGTACTGTCGGTGGTGCCCCCCCTTGCGCTCCGGAACCCACAAGAAATGGTAGGGCGCAAACGGATACCGGTTATACAGGAAGTCGGCCGAAAGCCGACCGCCGTACAGCTCTTGCGTGGCGAACACCTCTTCATCGCATGCCGGGCAAGAGTAGTTGAACTGCCGGGGCTGGAACCGAAGACTCAGGCCCACATCGGTCCTTGAAGACCGGCGCCTGGGCCGAAAGGCCCGCACCAGATTGAACTGGAGGCGCATGTCCCCCCCCAACTCTGCCCTGAGCGGTTTCGGTATCACGACCTTGCCCTCGCGGATTCTCTTCAGGGCCTCTGCCAGAACCACGGAATCCCCAGGCACCTCAAACCCTTGACGGTAATCAAGATGGCTCAGCACTTCTGATGGCATATCCTTGCCATGCATATTAAGATTGCCCATGATAGTAATCGCCATTCCAGGCAGAAGCCCCCTTTGCCGAATGAGCTTCTCCAGGGTGCCCATGAACGCCTTATCGAACTTACGCGGCACCATAGCGCACTCCCTTCACGGTTGGCCCATAGCCCTTTCCTGAACCGTATGCCCCACGTAGCAACGAACACGAGCCACATTGGTCTCAAAGCATGTGGCAGCATATCAGTTGCGCCCGCGTCCTCAATCGAAAAAATCTCACGCTTGCGGTTGCCGCAAGTGTTCTTGGTGTGGGATCGGGCCACTGGGCCGCGCCGGGCCAATGGGCCGGGCGCCGGGCGGTTTTGCGCGAAGAATCCTCGCGCGGCATATAGCGCTCGAGTGTTAGATTCTAGCCCCCAGGCCCGTCGGATGCTATACTCCGCGCGCCTTCCGGAACTGCGTGACAGGAGTGCAATGCCGTGGCCGAACCGAAACGAATTTCGCGCATCCGCAAACCCGAACAGATGTCGCTCGAGGCGTGGCAGGTCGCCTTGCGCCGGCAATTCGCCCAGGAGCAGAAGTTCCGCGTGAAGAACATCGGCGCCGAACCGGTCTTCTCCGAGTTCCACGTGACCAATCCCCAGACCGGGAAGACCTATCGCGTGGCCGTCCGCGGCGAGCGGCTGGGCGACAACTACTGCTCGTGCCCGGACTTTGCGACCAACACGCTGGGAACCTGCAAGCACGTGGAGTTCACGCTGGCCAAACTCCGGCGCCAGCGCGGCGCGAAGGCGGCCGGGGCGCTGGTGCATTCGCTGTGGCTGACCGGCCAGGTTCGCACGCGATTCCTGGAGAAGGAAGCCGCGATCATAACCGAGACGCAGCAACGCAACGAGAAGTCCCAAGGCACCATGTGAAAGCCCGCAAGCGGCGGTTGCGTAAACGGGGCATCAAACTGTCGTCGTTACGGTGTTGCATAATGAACCAAGTGGCGTTGTCGTATTAGGGCGAGCAAGGAATAGAGGAGTCTGCCATGATAGAGGGGCGGTTATCGACATGCTGTATTCTGTTTTGTGCTGGTCTTTCCATTGCCGGCTGCGCTGGCTGCCATCAAGCGGCACCGCAAGAGAGTTTCACTGCGTTGGACGAATCTCGCATTCTTGCGGCATTGATGAAGGAAGCGGAAGATCAATTCCCGCACGATTCGCCCGCATACTTGAACTTGCTGGCATCGGATAGCGTAAGCCGCATGGGCGCACACCCGGATCTCTTCTTAGATGCCTGGCGGCATGATCTTCTTGGCGAGCTGAAGGCCAATCCGAGAGACCTCAGCAAGTATGCGGAGGCGCTGCTTGTTGTTCCTAGAGCCTTCTCCGATGCCGATCTGGGGCGGCAAGCGAGGCAGGAATATGTGCAGACCTTACATCAAGTCTGGTCCGACAAGCGGTTGGGCCCCCGTGGGAACAAAGTGGCCATGCTTACGCTGATACAACTCGGTGATCAAGAAGCCATAAAGGCGTCGATTGCACTATACAGGATGGCTAATACGGAGGAACGTAGCGATGAGTACCTAAGAGCCTACAATCATGTTTCCGACATGGCACTTGAGGTCCATGGGGATCCTATTTGGCGGTTGGCCAATGAGGTTCTTTCGGCCTGTAGCAAAATGCCGCCTACCCCTGAACAACTCGAGTGGTGTCAGTGGCTTCGACGCCACCCCCATCGTGCATGCCTCGGCCCGGTGGCCAGGATATTCCAGATGTTGGAGTCATTGTCCCCTACGAAGCAGCAGATGGAAACGTGGCGTTGCGAGTACATTGGGTGGGTCTGGGTCGTGCCAGAGGCTTTGGCTGCCATTAGTGGAAGCGAGGCTATTCCTCTTCTGCGGAGGAATTTTGGGAATCCTTGGAGTGAATTTGCGGAGACGTGTCGCGAGTGCGCGTTGAGTGTGGGTGATCCAGAAGCCCTCAAGTACCTGATTAGCACCATTACTCCAGCATCCATTCACGCGGCTACCAAGCCTGATTCCTTCACGGCCGATGTCGAACGTCTCTTCGAGGTCCTGAAACTTCTTGAGCCTGGAACTTTACCAGAACTTGATGAGGCTCTGGTGCTTTCCGGTGCGGAACCTATTCCGGAGGATTTTGAGAAGGCGTGGGTCCGCCTATATCGGGCCGTAAGAGAGAATCGCGTCGACCTCATTGCGAAGCCCGGATTGAGAGAAGTGGTGTTTCAGGTAATTTATAAGTACTGAAGTAGTCCAGGGGAATTGGGTTCGCCCCGTGTTAGGGCGGAAGGCGGGGCGGAACCGAGTTCTCGTGGGGTCACGGGCTGCGAGATGTGCGACTGGGGCGCGGCCACACGCACCACGTCCAGGGGAAGTTCGATGATAAGGTTGCCCTTGAACGAGAACATCACGACGATGGTGAACAGCAGCGCCGCGAGCGTCACCTGGCTGAAGCGCGGCGCGAACTCGCGCTCATACCAGTCGCGGCCCTTGAGGCCGATGAGGCCGAAACGCGTGATGATTCCGGCCAGGAACGGAATGCCCAGGTACATGAAAACGCTTTGGGCAGCCTCTGAACAGACGCCGGCCCGTCGCTTCTCACGCGGCGGCGATGCTCACTGGCCGCCTCCGGCCAGGGCGGCAATCCGCATCACAGCCTTCGCCTCGCGGCGCTGGGCGCGAGCATGGCCTCGATGTTCTGGCGCTCGACGGCCGCCATCCGCTCGCGCTTCTCCAGGAAGTGGGCGTACTTCTTCCTCTCGTTTTCGTCCCAGGCGTTGGCCTCGGTGTAATCGCCGCAGAAAGGCACCAGCAGGTCGATCCAGCAGGCGATCTTGTCCATCTCTTCCTGGTTGAGCCTCGCCTCGTAATGCCCCTTCTCGAGCATGGCAATCAATTCGCTCTTGGCGGAGCCGGCGAAGTACGGCGGCAACATCGGGGGAATCGACTGCACGTTCAGCCAGTTCACGATCTTGTTCGGATTGCCGCTACGCGTCAGGGCCAGGTAAGAGTCGCTCCACATCCGCTTGGACCCGCGGTCGAGAGTTCGCGTATCGAGCAGGCTGAAGGCCTTCTTGGCGCCCGGATCGGCGGCCGGGGATGGCCGCTGGTCCTCGGCGGGAAGGACCGGCTCGAGGTCCTTCCCCAGCGGGCCTGCCTTGGCCTTCGTCTTGACGGTCTCCTTGGGCGCGGCCGACCGGTCGTTGTGGCAGCGCGTGCAGTGCTTGTCGAGGATCGGCTGGATCTGGTTGGGGAAACTGAAGCCCCTGGGCGGTCCGTAGAAGGGGTCCAGCGTCCGCGGTCCCTGGCGGACCGCCATCGTGATTCCGCCCTCGGCAGGCGGTGTCTCATTCTTGCCCTCGTGGCAGCCGATGCACGAGAACGTCTCGCCCGGCTGAAGCGTGGACCAACTGCGCATGCTCTGGACCACGCGGTTCTTGGAGTCGAGCAACTGGAAGTAGACGGGCGTCCGGGCCGGCACAGTGAACATCGCCGAGCCGTCGGCGTGAACGGGCGTCGTGCCCAGGACGCGCTTGACGTCCCAGGTGGCGTTGCGGACGGCGGGCGGCGTGCTGGAGAGCGCCGCGCCGGCCGGCCCGCCGCTGCCGTTCTCGCCGATGCCCGCCGCACGGAACTCCAGCGCCACCACCCGCAGGGTCTTGACCGTCCCGCGCTCGATGCCCTTCAGGCCCGGGCCGACGTACACATCCTTCACGTAGTAGACGCCCGTGTCCTTGCGGTAGTCCACGCCGGACGGCCGCCGCGGGGGCAGCGGGCGCGGCGCCAGCGGCACGGGCTGATTGCACGAGATCTTCGGATCGCACGCCAGCAGTTCCCGCCGGCCGTCCACGTCCATCAGGTAGATGCCGAAAGGCCCGCGGCCGCGCTTCGCCTCGCCGACCTCCGGGCAGAAAGCCAACACGAACTCCGTCTCGGTCACCGGATAGGGATACTGGAACTGGTCGCCGTCCTGGCCGTAGGCGTCGATGCGTTCGGGCTTGGTCTCGCGAACGGGGGCAATCAACTGGACGCCCGTGGCTTCCTGCGTGCCGCGGTTCGGATCCACGATACCCAACTTGCCCTTCTGGATGCAGTGATGCCCCGACAGGATTCCGACGACCTTCTGGGTCCCGGGAATGCCGCGGGCGTGCATGATCGTGGTGGGGAACCACGAGTTGTTGCCGTAGAACTCGGTCTGCCCGGTGCCGTCGGCGTTCATCTGGAAGAGCGGCTGGGGGTAGATCTGCCCGCGGTCGTTGTAGTCCCAGCGCGTGTAGATGATGCGGCCGTCGTCGAGCACCTGCGGGTAGTTGGTGTGGACCTGGTCGAAACTCAGCCGCCGCAGGTACTTGCCGTCCTTGTCGCAGGTGTAGAGGTTCGAGACCTCGGTCCACCAGCAGTCGACGATCTGCACGCAGCGGGTGGAATTGAACAGGATGTCGCCGCTCAGCAGGTAGACCGGCTCGTAGTCGGCGAAGCCCAGGCCGAAGGTCAGTTGCCGCACCTCGCCGGTTTCGGTGCTCAGTTCGTAGAGGTGATAGTCGTCGTCGCGGCCGGACTTCTTCCAGGCGAAGAGGACCCGCTTGCCGTCGTACGACACGTCGGGATCGCGGATCACGCCCTTGGGGTCTTCAATCAGGGTCCGCACAGCGGCGCCGGAGGCGTCGAGTTCCAGCAGGCACAGCGCGGAGCCCGGCTGGAAGTGCCGCTCGGCCTGGGCGTCGGACTGCCCTTCCGTGTAGGCATAGTGGCTGCCGCCAAGGTTGTAGTGCTTGGTGAAGATAATCTTCGGGAACTCTTGAATCAGATGCTGAAGGCGGACCTTGCGGCGATGTTCGCAGGCGGCTGCATACAGGTCCGCCCACCCCTTGTCGCTGCCGGGCACGCCTTCCTCGGTCAACTGGTCGAGCGTCTTGCGGAAAGGCTTCGCGGCCGGGCCGAGGTCGTTCAGCACCCGCCCAACCATCTCGATCTCGATGGCCGCGCCGCCGCCCCCGACAAATGCCGGCGAGGGGTCTTTGCCGTGGTCCTGGAGTATCCAGTCTTGGAGGATGGCTGCACGTGGCGCCGCCTCGACCGCCTTGACCTCTTCCGCCAAGCAAGGCAAGGCGCCGCCTGCCGCCACGCAGCCCAAGGCCAGCACGAGGACACATCCGGCTTTTCGCGTCATCGTTGGCCATCCACCTTCACAGGCCCCGCAGCGCGGCGTTCGCGCATATTCAACTTCAACAGCAAGGCGGAGTCAAGGTGCCTGCCAAGGCATACCTTTCTTCCGGCCAGAGAGTTGTACGGGCACGGCATGCCGTGGTTAGGGCTTCACAAGATTCATTTTTCGGACAGGAAGTTCGGCACGAAGGTGCGAACGAAGCGCAGTTTGTCGGGATGGCCCTTGCGGTGGGCGGTGAGCGCGATCAGGCAGGTCGTGATGTGCGCGATGGTGCAGTAGTTCTGGATCGCGTGAAGGCCCTTGATGGTCGGGTGCTGCATGGCGAGGGCCATAAGCCGCGAGAAGACTCACTCTGCGGCGAGGCGTTGCCGGTAGTGGCGGCGGAACTCCTCGCTGCCGTAGGGGATTTGCGAGCGGATGGTCGGCGTTTGGCGCAAGAGGGCGTTGCAGCCCTTCTGCGTGGTGAACTTGGGGTGCTGGGCCGGGCACAAGAGGTATCGCTCCGAAAACCGCACGGCACTTCCGTAAGTGACTATCTGACAAGGAGTTGTGCGGCTTAGAATCCGGCGTTTTTCGAATCGCGGCAAGTGCTTGATATTTAAGGAGTTACAAGTATTGTGATGGGCTGACGTGAACTGCTCTAGCCGTCGCCGGTACGGCGACGATCTTTGTCTTGGCCAAACGGCTTGCGCAGGCTGAAGACGAAGAGGCCCGAGCCGACAAAGAGGTATGCCAGCAGCGTCTTCCACCACGCGAGGCCCGTGAAGAGATAACTGTAACTTTCGCCGATGGCGGTCAGGCGGTAGGTGAGGTTCTGGTGGAGCCACTTCAGGCCCAGTTCGTGCTCCGCCACCACGATCGGGTTGGCGTAGACGACCGTGCGGACCAGGGGCTCCTTCCAGGAGGGGTCGGCCAGTTGGGCCAGCGGGCCGACCACGATGACGCCGGCCACCGCGAGCCATCCCAGGAGCATGGTAATCATCTGCGTGGCGCGCGGGCCCGTGAGGCGATACAGGAGCGACCCCAGGCCGACCATGAGGACCAGGAATCCCGCCGCCACCGCCTGCGAGCGAAGGACGCCACCCACAGCCTGCCACGACACCAGGGCCGCCAAGACCAGCAGTAGCGCGGCTGCCACGACCACGGCGGCGGCGCAGCGCCTGAGGCGCAGGCCGGGCGATTCGGGCGGCGGCACCAGCACCGCTCCGACCCAGGCCGGCAGGAGCAGCATCTCCAGGGCTACCAGCATTTCGATGAGCGAGAGCATCACGCCACCTCAACCAGGCAACGCGACTTCGCGCCGAGCGCGCCCCTGGCCCGTTTGGCGGCGAGCCGAAGGCCAGCGCGTGCCTGCGCCGCGCCGACCGGCCGCGGTCGCCTTCGGGTCCCCGCTGAACATGCGTGTGCCAGGCATGAGCGTATCATAAGCGCGCCTGGCGGCGCGCCCCACAAAAAATCGGGGAAGCCCGCTGGGGCCTCCCCGGTGCATCGCGTCCTTCAGTGCTCGGCTAGAAGTTATCGTAGCCGAGGTTCTTCTCCTCCTCCGCCTGGATGATGATCCTGGGCTTTATGAGGATCAGGAGGTTGTTGGCCCGGCGAACGGTAGCGCGGTTATTGAAGAGGCGCTTCAGGATGGGGATCTTCGACAGGACCGGGACGCCGGTCTCGGCCTCGCCCTCGATGAACTGCCTCGTGCCGCCCAGCAGGAGCGTCCCGCCGTCGGGCACGCTGACGGTGGTCTTGAAGTCCTGGACGCGGACTCGCGGCAGGTCGATGGTGGCAGTCGCGATACCGAGGGCGGGCACGGCGGCCGTCACGGTCGAGTGCTCGAACCCTTCAATGTCGGCCACCTGCGGCCTCAGGTCCATCTGGACGTACCGGCGGTCGGCCGAGACCGTCGCCTTGACGTCGAGCGTCACACCGACCGGGATGGCGCCGATGGTCGGGTCCCAACCGACGGCCGCCTCGGCCACGACCGGCGTCACGTCGGCGATGTAGGTCGTCACGGTCGAGACGCTGATGTAAGACCGCTGGCCGTTGTAGAGCGTGACGCGCGGCGCCTGGAGCGTGGTGGACCGGACGTCGGCCTGGATCGCCCTCAGCATGAAGCCCACCTGGATGTCGTCGAGGAAGACGCCGCTGACGACCATGCCGCCCTGGTTGAAGTTGGACGTCCACGTGGGCTGTCCGAACACCGTGCCGCTGACGGGCAACAGCGTCTGGGTGCCCATGCCGTTGGAGCCGGTGTTGGAAACGATGATGGGCTGGCCAAACTGGGTTCCCGCGGCGCCGGGGATGCCGGGCAGCGTATTAAACGGCGGCGGCGCGGCCGGGTTGTTGATCGGGGACCACGGGACGCCGGTCGCCGGGTTCCTGACGAAGCCCCTCGGGCCGACGTTGACGAAGGCGGCATCGACGTCCAGAGTGATGTCCTGGAGGAACTCGTCGGTCACCGTGACGAACCTGGACTCGACGCTGATCATGATGGCCCGCTCGCGGCGCAACTGCTCCAGGAGGTCGGCGACCTTCTCATGGCCGCGACGCGTCTGCGTGACGATCAGCAGGCCGTTCATGTACTCGATGGCGGCAGGTCCGCCTTCGTCGGACCAGGCGGCCACGGCGGGGTCCGAGGTATTGTTGACGGTGCGCTTGATGATGTCCTGGAGTTCCTGTGGGCCGACGGCCTCCTCCTCCGGCTTGCGCGCGGCGGCGCCGCCGCCGAAGAGGTTCATGCCGCCGGCGCCGCCGGCGGCCGCCTGCGAGGCCGCCTGCGTGACGTTGGCGACTTCAAACCGCGGGGCCTCGCCGCCGAAGTCCGGTATCTGGGCCACCAGATCCTGCACCGGGTACGTGACCACCGGCAGGTTCTGCTGCAACTTCTCCTTGGTGGTGATGAGGATGTAGCCCGGCTCGACCTTGTAACCGAGGTCTGCGCCGAGGATCAGGCCCAGGACCGACTCGATGGAGACGCGCTTGACCTTGAGGTCCACCACGCGGGTCGACAGGTCGATCCCCGCCGCCGAGATGTCGGGATCGATGACGATGTTCAGGCCCCGCTGCACTTCGCCGATGTACTTCAGCACGTTATCGAGGCTGGTCTTCTCGAAGTCGAGGTCGATTTCCTCGACCAGGCGCCGGCGCGTCTCGGACACGGCCTTCGGCTCGGCGGAGACGGCCTTGGTGAACTCGCGGCGGAACTGGGTCAGTTCCTTCCAGTCCTTCGGCTCCGGGTACCTCAGGAGGACGCTTTTCCCGCGGACACGGTCCCCCGGATGGATGGAGGCTTCCTCGACGTCGGCGAGGGACTCC
>Ga0315279_10010021_pt1 | contig 11193 bp, 7 predicted proteins | sample YL17G06_20_MG_FD_203694 | JGI IMG/M metagenome (GOLD analysis project Ga0315279, IMG submission 203694) | Sediment microbial communities from Yellowstone Lake, YNP, Wyoming, USA - YL17G06_20 | ecosystem: Environmental > Aquatic > Freshwater > Lake > Sediment | place: USA: Wyoming | collected...
TCTTATCGAGGAATCGCTGGTCGAGACCCGCGTAGGCGTCGATCCGGCGATCGCGCAAGAAAGGCCAGTTGCGCCGCACCTCTTCGATGCGGGCGAGGTCCACTTCACCGGTCACGATCTCCTCGTTGCCGGTCGTGGACTCTGCCACCAGCAACCCAAAGGGGTCGCACAGGAACGATGAGCCCCAGAACTTGATGCCTTGCCCTGAAGTTCCCGCCAGTTTCTCGTGGCCAACGCGATTGACCACCGCCACGTAGACGCCATTGGCGATGGCGTGCGCGCGCTGGATGGTGCGCCAGGCGTCGCGCTGCGCGGCGCCGTATTGCTCCTTCTCATTCGGGTGCCAGCCGATGGCGGTGGGATAGAACAGCACGCTCGCCCCTTGCAGCGCGGCCAGTCGCGCCGCTTCCGGATACCACTGATCCCAGCAGATCAGTGTGGCGATCCGGCCCGCCCGCGTTTCGAAAGCGCGGAAGCCCAAATCGCCGGGAGTAAAATAGAATTTCTCGTAATAGGCCGGATCGTCGGGGATGTGCATCTTGCGATAGAGGCCCGCCATCTCTCCCGTGGCGTCAATCACCGTCGCGCTGTTGTGATAAAGCCCGGCTGCACGGCGCTCGAACACCGGCGCAATGATGACAACGCTCAACTTTTTCGCCAGTTTTCCCAGCGCTTCCGTAGTAGGGCCGGGCACTGGTTCAGCGAGATCAAACGCGGCATGGTCCTCGCGCTGGCAGAAATACTGCGAGCGGAAGAGTTCCGGCAGGCAAACAACTTGGGCTCCGCCGCCCGCCGCTTCCTCCACGCGAGCGGAGGCCCGATGCAGATTCTCCGCGGGATCCGGCGAACAGGCCATCTGGATGAGCGCCACCTTGAACTTTCTCTCGAGCGGCATCGGAGGAAAGCGTACACGAATCTGCGAATGCCGCCAAGGATTTTGCAGGAGCGTGTCGGGACGCCCGGCCGCATCTCGGAACCGACACGGACCTCCAGGGCGTCGATGGGGGTATAGGGTGCTTGACTTCAAGTCCCCCTCGTGGCTAGATTGCGCGGAGACGGGAAGGAGCCGTCCTTCTGCCAGTCTTTCGTCCGACTAGATGATTGCCCCCATGGTCTCAGGTTTCATTAAGCGCAAGGTGCTCGCCGTGCAGGAGTTCACGGCACTCTTCTTCAACTCGACGCGGCATGCCTTCACCCGTCCCCGCTATCTTGTCGACACGCTCGTTCAGATGGACGTCATTGGTTTTGGGTCCTTGCCCATCGTCTTGCTGACCGGGTTTTTCACAGGCGGCGTGCTCGCCCTGCAGACCTACAGGACCTTAAGCACCTTCGGTGAGACCGGTCTGCTGGGACAGGTCGTCGCCCTTTCGATGGTTCGGGAGTTGGGGCCCGTTTTGACCGCCCTCATGGTGGCGGGCCGGATCAGCTCCGGCATCGCCTCCGAAATCGGCTCGATGCTGGTGAGTGAGCAGATCGACGCCATGCGCGCCTTGGGCACCGACCCGCTGCGCAAACTCGTCACGCCCCGGCTCTACGCCTCGCTCCTGACGCTGCCTTTGCTCACCGTTTTGGCGGACTTTTGCGGGATGCTAGGAGGCGCTTTGATCAGCACCTCCACCGCCCGCCTGAGCAGCGCGGAGTACTGGACGTCAGCCTACCAAGCGCTGCACTTTGAAGACGTAACCCAAGGACTGACGAAGCCCTTCTTCTTCGCGATCGTGATCGCGCTGGTGGGCTGCTACTTCGGCCTGCACACCAAGGGTGGAACCGAGGGTGTCGGCCGCGCGACCACCCAGGCCGTGGTCGTGGCCTGCGTCTTAATTCTGATTTTGGATTTCTTCTACACCAAATTCCTCATCGCCATCGGCTTCTTCTAGTGCCGTTCCAACTTATCGTGCCCACTTACCCTCCGTCATCCGGTCGCGCTAAAGTGCAAGCAAGTCTGGGTGATCATTAGTCCCAACAAGTTGGAACGGCACTAGGTAACCAGCCCTTCTCGGAGCTAAAATAGCAATAACGTGGTTACGCTATCAGGAGGTTGGCTATTTAGTGGAACTTCGGCTGGCCGAAACGTCGCGCCCTTCTGACCCTTCCGCAGCCCCGGAAGTGGAGCTCCGCCATGTTTCCATGTCTTTTGAGGACAAGCAGGTCCTTGACGACGTCACTTTTCGGGTGAGCTCGGGCGAAACACTGGTGCTGCTGGGCGTGACGGGCTCGGGTAAATCCGTTCTGCTGAAGCTGATTCTCGGGTTGCTGAAACCAGATTCGGGCCAGATCCTGGTAGGTGGTCATGACCTGGTACCCCTCTCCGAAACGGAGCTTTATCCTTTCCGCCAGCGCATGGGGATAGTCTTCCAGGAAGGCGCGCTGTTCGATTCCCTCTCCGTCTACGAGAATGTCGCCTACCGGTTGCGTGAAGGAGGCGAAAAAAACGAAGAGCGAATCGAGCAGCGCGTGCGCGAGGTTCTTCGCTTCGTCGAACTGGAGGACACACTGGAGAAAATGCCGGCGGAGTTGTCCGGTGGGATGAGGCGGCGGGTGTCGATCGCGCGGACGATCGTTAGCCAGCCCTCCATCATGCTCTACGATTCGCCCACGGCAGGACTCGACCCCGTCACCGGCCACACCATCAATCTGCTGATCGCCAAGCTGCGCGACGTGCAGGGAGTAAGTTCACTGGTTGTGACCCACCGTCTCGCCGACGCCTTCGTGCTCGCCAATTTCGCGTATTCCGCCGAACGGCAGGAGTTGGTCCCTGTTGTAACGGATGGCGGCGCGCGACCGTGTGCTCCCACCCGGTTCCTGGTCCTGCGCGACGGCGCAACCTGCTTCTGGGGATCAACCGAAGAACTGACTGCTACCCAGGACTCCTACCTCCGAAAATTCCTTGCCTGACTTCGCCGGTATCGGCGGGATGGAATACAATAGCCTCAAGGTGTTTCAAGAGGGAGGATCGCGATGCCTGAGCGCAAACAAATCTCCTGGGCGCAATTACGGGTCGGCGTGCTGGTATTGTCCGGCTTGATAGTGTTCGCCGTGGGCGTGTTCTTCATCAGCGGGCGGGGAGGTTTCCTGACCCGCAAGTATACGTTGAGGACCTATTTCTCCGGGGCCGCAGGGCTGCGGGAAGGCTCCCAGGTCCGCCTGGCAGGTCTCCCCGTGGGGGTGGTTCAGAGAATTCGCATCTCGGAATCCTCAGACGCCGAGCGGGCCGTGGAAGTCGTGATGCGCGTCCCCGTCGACTATCAGAAAGAAATCCGGGCGGACTCGTTAGCTCGACTGGCCACCGCCGGCCTGCTGGGTGAGGCTTTTGTAGACGTCAGCCGGGGAAAACCGGACCAACCTGTCGTGCAGAACGGCGGCGAGGTGAAGAGCATCGAGGAAGCCGACATCAAACGCATCGTCCAGAACACCAACGACGTCATCTCCAACCTGCGAGTGCTGAGTTCCAAGCTGAACGAGATCACCGGGCAGGTCCAGGCGGGACAAGGCACCATGGGAAAACTGATTTACGACCAGGCGCTTTACAACCGCATGAACCAGATGAGCCTGGACCTCCAACGCGTCGTCGCGCGCATGGAGAGGGGCGAAGGAACCATCGGCAAGTTGATGGAGGACGAGACGCTCTACCGGCGCACCGTGGCCAGTATCGACCGGCTGAACCAGGTTCTGGATGACGTTCAGCACGGGAAAGGCACGCTGGCCAAACTCATCAGCGACCCGTCGGTTTACAACGACGTGCACCAGCTCGTCGCCCGAGCCACCACGATGGTGGACAATGTCAACAACGGCAAGGGAACGCTCGGCAAGTTCGCCACCGATCCTCAGCTTTACAACCGCATGAATGAGACCTTCGACCGCATGAATATCATCGCCACGCGCATCGAACAGGGCCAGGGAACGCTCGGAAAGCTCTCCACCGATCCGACGCTCTATAACAATCTGAGCACCAGTTCCCAATCGCTGCAGGAGTTCATGACCGAATTCAGGAAGAATCCCCGGAAATACCTGACCGTGCAATTAAAGATCTTCTGAGGCCGCCGCTCCGCGGGCAGAGCCCCGGTCAGGGCAGGGCCCGCGGGGCACGGCATTCCGCCGGGACGGCGCCAGATTGTCCGTACGCGGACTTGTTATCCATAATCGCAATTCCAAGAGCGGGTTGGTATAGATGTAGGAAGCATCTTATAACCACTTAAGAACACTGGCAGGAAAGAGTCGCCGCTTGCTCCCACATCAACAAAATTGCTAAAATGGTTTTGGGGCTGGAGTGGCGGAACTGGCAGACGCACGAGACTCAAAATCTCGCGCTGCGTAAGCAGCGTGGGGGTTCAACTCCCCCCTCCAGCATTGAATAGGCGTAGGTGATCAGGGACCTGCCTCCCTCGCAGCAGCATCGTTCGGGTCACGGGGGTCTGTCAACGCCAAAGGCGCGGTGGGGGTCTCCAACCCCACGGCCGAGTGGCGCTCTGCCCTCAACTACTGTCGAGAGGAGACTGTCACCTTGAAGCAATCTATCGGCAAATCACTGCAATCTATCCGCAATGAAAAAGGTCTTTCGCAAGGAGATATCGAAAAACGGACGGGGCTCTTGAGGAGCTATTTATCACGGGTCGAGAATGGGCACACCGTTCCTTCTCTCGACACGCTGGCCAAGATTGCCGCGGCCCTCCAAGTAAGTTTATGTGAACTCATCGACCCGCCAGCTGGCAAGACAGCCAAATCGGCGCCCTTGCTTGAGGGCAAGGGCCAGGCTCGCTTTTGGAACCTGATGAGAAAGTATGTGCCGGCCTTGCGGGAACGTGACCGGCGGCTGCTGGTGGGGCTGGCACGACGAATGGCCACCGCGCAATAGGATCTCGAAATCAGATGCGCCCAGTGGGGTTCTGCGCCGCTCTGTCTCACCCCACCTTCTCTTCGCGCCGGATGCCCAAACGGCATCGGCCTTCCCTTTCCATGGGTTGCAGAAGAACCAATCGCTCGAAGCCGGTGCCTAGCGCGATCAGGCCGCGAGCGTTGCAAAGGCCTTCCCGGCGGAGCGGATTGTTTCCGCGATGTCGTCCTCACTGTGGGCGGCGGAAACAAAAGCCGCCTCAAATTGGGCCGGCGGGAAGTAAACGCCCTGCGCCAGGAGCGAACGAAAGAAACTTCCGAAGGCTGCGGTGTCGGATGACTTGGCGGAGGCGTAGTCCGTCACCGGCCCCCGGGCAAAAAAGGCAGTGAACATGGAGCCCACGCGGTTCACGGTCAACGTCACTCCGGCGCGCGCCGCTTCGGCCAGAAGCCCCGAACACAGCCGGTCCGTGAGCCCTTCAAGCCGCTCGTAGAAACCCGGCCGCCGCAAGATTTCCAGAGTCTTTAGTCCCGCCGCCACCGCCAGGGGATTGCCGGATAGCGTTCCGGCCTGGTAAACCGGTCCCGCCGGCGCCACGAGGTTCATCAGCGCCCCCTTGCCGCCGTAAGCGCCCACGGGCAGGCCGCCGCCGATGATCTTGCCCAGCGTCGTCAGGTCAGGCTGAATTGCGTATAGTTGCTGGGCTCCGCCGTGAGCCACTCGGAAACCGGTCATCACTTCGTCGAAGATCAGGACGGTGCCCTGCTCCGCGGTAAGCGCGCGGAGCTTTTCCAGGAAGCCTGGCCGCGGGGGCACGCAACCGGCGTTGCCGACCACGGGCTCGACGATCACCGCGGCCAGCTCGTTGCGATGGACGCGAAAAGCCTCCTCGAGCGCGACCGCATCATTAAAGGGCACGGTGATGGTCAGTTCCGCCAGCGCACGCGGCACGCCCGGGCTGTCAGGGAGGCCGAGCGTGGCGACCCCCGACCCCGCCTTCACCAGGAGGCCGTCGGAGTGGCCGTGGTAACAGCCTTCGAACTTCAGGATTTTCTCTCGCCCGGTCGCAGCGCGCGCCACGCGCAACGCCGACATGGTCGCCTCGGTCCCCGAATTCACCAAGCGCACGCGCTCAATGGAAGGGAAGATTTCCCGGATTTGTTCCGCCAAGTCGACTTCGGCGGGCGTGCAGGCACCGAAACTGGTGCCGGTCTCTATTACTCGGGCCAGCGCTTCCATCACCTCGGGGTGGCAATGGCCAAGAATCAGCGGGCCCCACGAACCGACATAGTCGATGTAGCTGCATCCATCGACGTCGGTAAGCCGCGAGCCTTTGCCGCTGGCGAAATAGATCGGGTCGCCGCCCACGGCCCGAAAGGCCCGGACCGGGGAATTCACCCCGCCCGGCATCAGTTGCAGGGCCCGCTGAAATATCTGCTGGGATTTGGTGTGCATGAGCGCTCTCTTGCCTTCGAGCTGATCTCTGTCTTGGGAGCCCGTATCGATGCCGGACGGACCCGCTGCCTTCCTTCTTCCGGCTCCGTGCTCGCTCTCGGAAGCGCGAGAATAACACGCGTCGTTGCGGTGTGTAAATTCCGCGTCAGCGCGTCACAACAAGGCGAGAAGCTGCTCCGTCCGCCGTGCGTGCTAAAATATATACCGGACGTGTTGAGATACAAGGCGGCGCAGCATCATGAGGACCGAAAAAGTACTGCCGCTTGGGCGAGCCTTCGAAGTGGTCGCGGGGTTGAAACGACGCGGCACACGGGTAGTCTTCACCAACGGCTGTTTTGATTTGTTGCATCCGGGCCATACGCGATATCTGGCGGAAGCCCGAAAGCTCGGCGACGTGTTGGTGGTGGCTGTCAATAGCGACCGCGGCGTGCGCGCACTCAAAGGCGCCGGCCGGCCGATCTTACCGGAATCCGAGCGGGCGGAGATCCTGGCCGCACTCGAGTCGGTGGATTACGTCACCATTTTCGATGACCTCACGCCCCAGGCGGTGATTGCCCGCATGCTGCCGCACGTTCTTGTTAAGGGCGCCGACTGGGGGCCGACGGAAGTTGTGGGCCGCGCCGAGGTCGAGGCGGCCGGCGGCCGGGTGATTTCCCTTCCGGTTGTTCCTGGCTACTCAACGACGTCATTGATCCAGGCTGTTTTGAAGCTTGCCGAATAACCAAGTTTGCGCGATGCCCTACCTTCAATCTCTCCTTCAGCCGGTCATCAACCACCCCGCCATTCGTGCCGCGCGCGCGGCAGGCGAGGCCGCTGGGGACGGGCCTTGCAGCGAAATCGTCTTGTCAGGATTAACGCGCCCCGCGAAGGCGCTGGCGCTGGCAGGCCTGGCGCACGAACTGCAACGGCCGCTGGTGGTTCTGACCTCCGACAACGAAACCGCCGACCGCTTGCGCCCAACGGCGTCCACCTTCCTCGAATGGCTTGAACCCGGGTCGGCGGGGACCGTGGGCATCTTGCCGGCGGCGGATTGTTCCCCGTACGAAGGCCGTTCCCCGCACGCCGAAATTTCCGAGCAACGCGCCGTTGCCCTGTGGAATCTGGCCCGCGGCCTGACGCGACTTCTCTTCGTTCCCCTCCTTGCGGCGTTGGGGCGATTCCGCGGAAGATCGTACTACCGTTCGCTCGCCCTGGAACTCAAGATCGGCGACGAGTTGAATCTCGACGACCTCGTCGAGCACCTGACAGGCGTGGGATATGAGCCCGGCGAGCCGGTTTCGAACCCCGGCCAGTTTTCCCTGCGCGGCGGGATCGTGGACGTTTTTCCTCCGGAAGCGGACTGGCCTTTCCGCCTCGAGTTCTTCGGCGACCGGATTGATTCCCTGCGCGAGTTCGACCCGAACACGCAACGTACGCGTCGCCCTGCACCGGCAGCTTCCCTACTGCCGTTCAGCGAGACCAAGCGCTCTCCAAGGTTCTTCGACGCACTCGTTCGGGAACTGGCGTCGCGCGAGCCAAAGAAGAAAGTCCGCGCCACCGGACCCGATTGGGAGCCGGAATATTCAGCACCTTTCCCGGGCTGGGAGTTCTATGTGCCGCTCGTCGAGCCGCAGCCGCATCACCTGCTCACGCTCTTCGACCGGCCGCTTTTGGTCTGGGACGAGCCCGTTGACCGAAGGACGCAACTCCACCGCATTTGGGAAAGCCTGACGGGCGGGTTTGAAGAGGTCCGTGACGTTGTTCCCCCACGGCCAAGACCGGAGGAAGTCTTCCTGACGGAAGCGGAGTTCCTCAAGGCGGTCGAGCACGTTCCCGCGATTGCCCTAAAAGAACTCGCGATCGAGGTCGGCGGTCCGTCGTCCCCTGAAGATCGTGACGAGACAGCGCCTCTTTCTGCGGAGGTCGGAGCGAGTCATGAGTTGCCCCAGAAAGAGTTCTGCCTGCCCACTCAGCCGCCCCCCAAGTTCCACGGCGACGTGAAGGCCATGGTTCAGGACCTGACTCAACGCCGGAAGAGCCACGAAACTCTTGCTGTCGTACTGCCGGCTCCGGGCAAGGCGGACCGCCTGCGTGAAATCCTGACCGAATACGACATCCCCTTCGTGACGGCCGAGGAAGTTCGCAACCCCTCCCTGAGCGCCGAGGCGGCTCCCGCGGATTTACCCTTCCCGGTCGTCCTCGCTCGCGGCGATTTGGCGGAAGGCGTCTCCTTCCCCGAGCTGCGGCTGGTGTTCTATTCCGATGCCGATCTGTTCGGCGAGTTCGCTTGGGGAACGCGCGGCCGTCGTGAGAAGTCCGCGGCGTCGAGTTTTATCTCCGACTTAAGCGATCTCAAGGTGGGCGATTACGTCGTGCACGTGGATCACGGCATCGCCGTCTACCAGGGCTTGCGACCCCTGGAAGTCGAAGGCGCCCCCCGCGATTTCATGCTTCTCACCTACCAGGATGACGCCCGGCTTTACGTTCCGCTCGAGCGCCTCGACCTGGTGGAGAAATACCGCACAAGTGGCGACGGCGCAAAACCAACGCTTGACCGGCTGGGCGGGGCGACGTGGGGGCGCACCAAGACGCGCGTCAAGCGCGCCCTGCGCGACATTGCGCAGGAACTCCTTCGTCTCTATGCCGAACGCCGGATGCATGGCGGCACGGCCTTCAGCGGGGACACCCCGTGGCAGAAGGAATTTGAAGACGCCTTCGAGTTCGAGGAAACGCCCGACCAGATTACTGCGCTGGGTGACATCAAGCGTGACCTGGAATCGCCTCAACCCATGGACCGCCTGCTGTGCGGTGACGTGGGTTATGGAAAAACCGAGCTCGCCATGCGCGCCGCGTTCAAGGTGGTGCAGGACGGCAAGCAGGCCGCGGTCCTGGCACCCACCACGGTCCTGGCGTTCCAGCATTTCACCACCTTCCGCCAGCGGTTGGCGGCGTTCCCCCTGCGCATCGAGATGCTCAGCCGCTTTCGCTCTGCGGCGGAGCAGAAGAAAATCCTGGCAGAAGCCGAAGCCGGCAAGGTGGACATCCTGATCGGGACGCACCGGCTGCTTTCCAAGGACGTGCGCCTGGGCGATCTGGGTTTGCTGATTGTGGACGAGGAGCAACGTTTCGGCGTGGCCGCAAAGGAGAAACTCAAGAAACTGAAAGCCAGCGTGGATGTGCTCACCATGTCCGCGACGCCCATCCCGCGCACGCTTCACATGTCGCTGGGCGGACTGCGTGACTTATCGGTGATTGAGACGCCGCCGCGCGGCCGCCTGGCGATTCAAACCGTGGTCGCGCCTTTTAGCGACGGCCTCATCCAATCCGCCATCCTGCAGGAAATGAACCGGCAGGGCCAGGTGTTCTTCGTTCACAACCGCGTGGAGAGCATCTGGAGCATTGCCTCTCTCCTCCAGCGCCTGGTCCCCACGGCGCGCATCGGCGTCTCCCACGGGCAGATGCATGAAAAGGAGCTTGAGCGGGTGATGCTGAAATTCATGGAAGGCGGTTACGACGTGCTGGTCGCAACCGCCCTGATCGAGAACGGTCTGGACATCCCGCGCGCCAACACGATGATCGTCAACCGCGCGGATCGTTTTGGGCTGGCCGACCTCTACCAGCTTCGCGGGCGCGTGGGGCGCTCGAACCGCCGCGCTTATGCATATTTCCTGATTCCTTCCGAGGAAACCCTCACACCCACGGCCAAGCGCCGGCTGGCGGCTCTGAAAGAATTTTCGGACCTGGGCGCAGGCTTCCGCCTCGCGGCACTGGATCTGGAGTTACGCGGAGCCGGCAACGTGCTTGGCGCCGAGCAGCACGGCCACCTGAACGCCATTGGCATCGATCTTTACCTGAAGATGCTGGAGGAAACGGTGGATGAGCTAAAGGGCGCCGCCCCGAAGCCGGAGGTTCGGACAACGCTCAACCTGGGTCTCGACATCAAAATTCCTGAGCACTATATCGCCGACGGGAGCCAGCGCCTGCGCATGTACAAACGTATTTCGGGCCTCGCCACCCCCGCCGAGCGCCTTGACTTGGAGGCCGAACTGACGGACCGCTATGGCCCCGCGCCACCTTCCATCGCGAACCTGCTGAACTACGCCCTGCTGAAGTCGGCAGCGGAGCAGTTGTTGGTCCAGTCCATTGAGAGAAAGGGCGAAGAAATCTGGATCCGCTTCCACCCGGAGGCGCCGGTCAGTCCGGAAAAACTCACCGGCTTTGTTCGCCGGCGGCGCGGCGCGAGCCTCCGCCCCGACGGCACGCTGCGCTTCCGGCTTCCCGGCCACGATGGCGACTTTTTCGGACAGATCCAAAACGTCTTGCAGGAACTCCACGTGCAGCATTAAGATGGTTGGGGCGCAGCCTGCGCCTTGGCAGGAAGAAGGTTGTCGAGCATGAGGAAACGGCTGTTAACGGTCTTGGCGATGGGATTGATGGTCGCAGGAGCGGCCTCCCCGGCGCTGGCGGCGCGCAAAGTCATCGAGCGCATCATCGCCCGCGTCAACAGAGAAATCATCACGCAGCGCCAGTTCGATCGCGAGAAGGAGAAGCTGCGCCAGCAGATGGCGCAACAATACTCGGGCGCGGAGCTCGACGCGAAGGTCCGAGAGTACAGCAAAGACCTCCTGCGCGACCTGATCGATCAGGCGCTGATGGTCCAAAAGGCCAACGACCTTGACATCAACGTCGAGACCGACATTGTTAAACGCCTGGATGAGATCCGCAAAAGCCTCAACCTGACTTCCCTTGAGGACCTTCAGAAAGAAGTCGAGAAGCAGGGCCTGCTGTGGGAGGACTTCAAGGACAACATCCGCCGCAATCTGCTGGTGCGCGAGGTGGTGGGGCGGGAAGTCGGCAGAACCATCATCATCTCGCGCGAAGAATCGCGCAAGTTTTTCGAGGAGCACCAGAAGGAGTTTGCCTCACCG
>Ga0315279_10010022_pt1 | contig 11192 bp, 7 predicted proteins | sample YL17G06_20_MG_FD_203694 | JGI IMG/M metagenome (GOLD analysis project Ga0315279, IMG submission 203694) | Sediment microbial communities from Yellowstone Lake, YNP, Wyoming, USA - YL17G06_20 | ecosystem: Environmental > Aquatic > Freshwater > Lake > Sediment | place: USA: Wyoming | collected...
CGGTGGCGTCCTGCGGGCAGATGATGAGAACCTTGATGCCCTTGGTGAGCAGCGATTCAACGTTCGCCTTTTCCTTGGCGGAATCGCCCTGGCTGAAGAGGATCTCAACATCGTACCCGGCGACCTTGAGCGCGTCCTTGAAACGGGTCTCGTCCTGAATCCAGCGTGGCTCGTCCTTGGTCGGCAGAACGATGCCGACGCCCAGCTTACCCGCCGCAGGCGCAGTCGGAGTGGCTTTGGGAGCCCCTCCGCAGGCCGATAGAACGGTTGCAGCCACGAGCAAGATGGCCATCAGAACAAAGAGCGGACTCTTCTTAAACATTTCAATCTCCTCCATTGGTTTACATGATTCTTTGAACGCAGCATTGGGTTCTTCAGCACTGTTTTGCAGATCACCTCCTTCTAGCCAATAGTTGCCGCTAAACGTGGCGGACGCCCTTCCGCCACAACTGCCTGCGGTGCTAATGTCTAGTATTACTATAGCACAAGGGCACGTACTTGTCAATTGCTGTCAACAAAACGAACATGGTTTTTCGTAAGTCAGTCATGAAGCGGATCGTGCGCGTGACAAATCGCCGCTTGTGTGCTATACTATAAACGCCGCCTTGATTGCACAGCACAGGAGGATTGGCCATGCGCGAGAAGGAGCCACCCAGCGAAGAGGCCCTCTGCCTCCAAGCCCTGGACTGGAAGGACCTCAACCACTGGCGTTGGCGGCTCGAGGACGCCCACGGCAAGTTCCTGGCGGACCACAGTGTCGCGCTCGACCCCGCGCACACGTTCTACGACGCTTTCCTCGACCTCAGAGATTACCTGGCCCGCTATGCATCGCCCGACCATCGAACTGCCGACGAGACGCGCCTGCTGGGCGAGATCGGCGCATGGTTGGGGGAGCAGGTGCTGGGCCAGGTCGGCCCCGCCATTCTAAAGTACGGCACGCCCGTGACCGTGCGCGTGCTGCTGCCGCCCGAGGCCGAGGCGCTGCTGCAGCGCCCGCTGGAGCTGGCGCACGCCAACGGCCAACCGCTGGCGCTGCAGGACGTCAGCCTGGTCTTCGAGGTCGTGGGCGAGAACCCGCCCGTGCGCCCCAAACCGGTGGGCAACCGGCTGCGCCTGTTGGCCGTCTTCAGCCTGCCGACGGACGCCAGCGCGCTGGCCCTGCGGCGCGAGCGCTACGAGCTCAAGCAGCGCATGGAGCGCATCGCGCAGACGCACGGGCTGGCCGTCGAGCTGCGCGTGCTGCAGTACGGCGCCACGCGGCAGGCCCTGCGCGAGGCGCTGGAGGAGGGCGAGGGCTGGGACGTGATCCATCTCTCGGGTCACGGCCTGGCCGGGGCCTTCGCCCTGGAACGGGCCGACGGCTCGCGCGACCTGATCCTCTCGCAGGACCTGCAGAAGCTGCTGCACCCGGCGCGCGGACGGCTCAAGCTGGTCACGCTCTCCTCCTGCTTTTCCGCCGCCGCGGCCACGGTCGAACAGACGCTGCGCCTGCTGGGCATCCATGCGGCGGCTCCCGCTGGCTCTGCCAAGCCTGGCGCGGACGCGGTGGAGATGACCGCACCACCCGCCGCAGTGCGGCCTTTGCCCGCCGTGGCGCGCGCCCTGGTGCAGGACCTGGACTGCGCCGTGCTGGCCATGCGCTACCCGGTGGGCGACGATTTCGCCCTGCGCTACTGCGGCGAGCTGTACGAGCACCTGCTGGGCAGGGGGCAGCTCCTGCCGCGCGCCGCGCAGACGGCGCTGACGGACGCCCTGGGCCGGGGGCCCGGACTGGGCTCGCGCCCGCTATCGGTGGCCACGCCCGCGCTCTTCGGACGGCGGGCCGTGGGGCTGGCGATACAGGCTCCTGTATTGGGCACGACCGACTTTCGCCCGCCCGCGACGGGGCTGGCCTACTTTCCGCCCGAGCCGACGCGCTTTGTGGGGCGCGTGGGGCCCATGGCGCGGGCCAGCGCGGCGCTGGCGCCGCAGAGCGGCAAGGCGGGGGTGCTGTTCTACGGCATGGCAGGCGGGGGCAAGACGGCCTGCGCGCTGGAGCTGGCCTACCGCTACGAGACGGGCCGCTTCCAGGGCTGCGTGTGGTACAAGGCGCCCGACGAGGGCAAGGACATCGTCACCGCGCTGCGGGACCTGGCGCTGGCGATGGAGAGACAGCTCCCCAACTTTGCCATGGTGCACGTGGTGGACCGCGCCGAGGAGCTGACGGCCTGGCTGCCCAGGTTGAAGAAGCTGCTGGAGACGAACAGCCTGCTGCTCGTGCTGGACAACCTGGAGTCGTTGCTCACGCCCGAGGGCGTATGGCGCGACGCACGCTGGCAGGGGCTGCTGGAGACGCTGCTGGGGCACGCCGGGCTGTCGCGCACGGTGCTGACCTCACGGCGGCTGCCGGCCGACCTGGAAAGGCACCCGGGCGTACAGCGCGAAGCCATCCATGCCCTGTCGTTGGACGAAGCGGTGTTGCTGGCGCGCGAGCTGCCCAACCTGGGGCAGTTGCTGCAGGGCGCGCACCCGGCGCTGCGCGGGGCCGCGGGCGAGGCGCAGGGGCGCGCGCTGTTTGCGCGCAGCGTGAACGTGATGCAGGGCCACCCCAAGCTGCTGGAGCTGGCGGACAAGCTGGCGGCGGACCCGGCCGCGCTGGCGCAGCGACTGGAGCAGGCGGAGCAGGCCTGGCAGGGTGGTGCGGGGGCGCTAAAGGCGTTCTTCGCCACGGGGGAGAGCGCGGCGGGGGAGCAGGACTTTCTGCGCGCGCTGGCGGACTGGACGGTCGGGCTGGCCGCGACGCTGCCGGCGGCCGCGCGCACGCTGTTCGGGCTGCTGTGCTGTATGGAGGAGGGAGACCGGCAGAGCGGGGTGGTGGACTCGAACTGGTCAGACCTGTGGAAGCGACTGCAGTTGCCCGGCGAGGCCCCCGACTGGAAGGCGGCCCTGGCAGCGCTAACGCGCTGCGGGCTGCTGGAGGAGACGCGCGTGGAGCGCGCAGGGCAAAGCGCGCAGCTCCTCCACCTGCATCCGGGCGTGGCGGAGGCCGGGCGGGCCGCGGCGGGAGCGGGCTTCCAGGAGGCGCTGGACAACGAGCTGGCGGCTTTCTGGATCAGCGTCTATCAGAAGAAGGGGATTAAGCAGGAGCTGCAGGGAGGCGGGTCGTGGGTGGTGCTGGGAGGGCAAAGCGCGGCACCCTATCTCATGCGCCTGCGGCGCTGGGAAGGCGCGAGCACGCTCCTGGAGGACGTGATCAACCGCGACGCCTCGCCCGGCACGCTGGCGGGCGTGCTGCCCTGGCTGCGGCGCGTCGTGGACGAAACGCGCGGCACGCAGCGCGAGCTGATCAACGCAGGCAGGCTGGCCAGCGCGCTGCTCAAGGCCGGGCGCTGGCAGGAGGCGGAGGGCATGCTGCGCCAGATCGTGCGCAGCGCGGCGAGTGGCGACAGGCATCTGCGAACGCCGTTGACCTGGTCAACCTGCTGGGTGACAGCGGCCGGGCCGCGGAGGCACTGGGCGTGGTCGACGAGATGCAAGAGTACATGCGCCGCGCGGTCCTGGGGCCCTGGACACAGCTCCTGGGCGACGGCATGCGCCTGCAGCTCCTCGCCGCACTGGGGCGTTGCGCCGAGGCGCTGGCGCGCGTGGAGGAGTTGCGCGGGAGGATGAAGCAATTGCCCGAGCAGAGCGCGCAGGAGGAGTCGGCCGAGCCCTGGAACGTGCGCGAGGTCATCCTGGACGCCGGCTGTCGCGCGGCCCTGGGCCTGCAGCGCTGGGAGGAGATGCTGGCGCTGAACGCCGAGAGCGTGGCCAGCCTGCAGGCGCGCGGCGCGCCGCCCTTGGAGCTGGCGCGCAGGCGCTTCAATGACTACGGCCCGCTGCTGGGCCTGCGGCGTTACGCCGAGGCGCGCGACCTGCTGGAGGGGTGCCAGCGCGTGCTCGAACGCGAGCAGGCGATACCTGAGTTGGGCAGGCTCTACTCCGCCCTGGCGGACCTGGAGGACGAGCTGGGCCACCGCGAGCCGGCCGTGGCCTTCGAAGAGACCGCGCTGCGCTACAAGTACCTGGCGGGCGACCCCGAGGACTGCGCCATCAGCCATCACAACCTGAGTAACCACCTCAAGCGCGCCGGACGCGAGCGCAAGCTGTACCTGGCGCACCGTCTGGCGGCCGGGGTCATGTGGTTGCAGATCAGTTCGGGCAACCTTGCGACGGTCGTCCGAAATCTGGCCATCGACCTGGCCGAGTTTGCGCCGCAGCCTCCGCCCTTCCCCGCCACATTCGAGGAGCTGTGCGGCATTGTGGAGCAGGTGCAAGGGGTGCGTTTGCGCGAGCTGTTCGCGCGGCTGCCGCACAAGGCAGCGGATGGGGACGCGGCGATGCGGGTGGTGATCGAGATGGCGGGGAAGGTGGGGGCGGGCAGCGGGTGACGGGGTTGTCAACGGATATGAAACCGGATAAACGGATGAATCGTGCGCGCGAGGATGCCATCCGATTAGACATTCGTTGACAGTGGACGGCGCGCGCAACTCGAGAGCGAGCTGGCCGAGATCGAGGCGCAGGTGGACCAGGCGGCGGCGGAGCTGTGGGGCATCGCGCCGGCGGAGCTGCGGGAAGTGCAGCGCAGTCTGGCGGAGTTGAGCGGGTAGTGTTGCCTGCTGTAGCACGCAACTGACCTATTCCAAGGGAGGAAAGCGGCATGAAGAAGTCTGTTGCTCTCACAATCACCTTCGTTCTCTTGAGCCTGTTGGCTGTCCGGTGCAGCCCGACGCCGACGGCAACCCTGGTCCCACCCACTGTGACTTCTACGAGCACTCGTGTTGTGCCAACCCCCAGCGCAGTACCGTCTACGCCAACGCCTTTAGTTGTCGGTGTTGGAGATACTGCGTCCACGAGGCCCTGGAGGATTACGGCAATCCAGTTGGGCCAGGAATCCAGTATAGAGTCCACGCTCTCGCGTCTCAGACCTGCTGAAGGCTACATCATTCAGGTAATCCGATTCAGACTGGAGAATACAGCCAGCATGACCAGTACTCTGGAATTGGACCTGAGGGAGCTTACCGTCGTCGACGCCAAAGGTGGCACCTATCCATCGGACGGCGTGGGTTTTGGAGAAGGGCCCATGGATAGACTCGCCGTCATGTATGCCATGCTTGCTGGGCGGAAGGTCGAAGTATCAGGAGGCAGGTTTTCGGGGTCTGACGACAGAGAGGGGCTTTTCGATCTGAACACGAGCGGCGAGTCCGGGACTCTGAGGATCAGAATGCCGGGCGAGAGCACCGTCCAAATCACCTTCGCCTTCACCATACCCGTGGACTGCGGTGGTCCTACGCTGCATTGGCCAGGATTGGTGCCCATCGATCTGCGAGAGGTTCCTTTAAGTTGAGACCGGTCTGGCGCGACCTAGGTTACACAGTGCACGAACCATAGGGGAGGTGAGTGAAGTGGCTCTTACCAGATGGCAAGCAATTGGGGCAATAGCCGCGATGTCAGGCCTTCTTCTAGTTAGCAGTAGTTGTTGAAGACCAAGACCCATCGGTGCGACTGGAAGGGGAAGCTGGCTAGAAGTCAAGGTCGAGTCCGCTGAGACGGCTTATGCTCTCTATTACCGCTCACCATTTGCATCCGACCAAGACTACGAGTATACACCGAAGAATGGCTTTCGGTTCCTGGTCATACCTGTCAGACTCACGAATGTCGGTCCAGATGAACGCCGGGTTGGTCCCCTGTTCCTTGCTGAAACCGATCCAAACGGGCAAAGGTATCCTTGCCAACTGCAGTCTGACAGGATGCAGTGGGGGGATTGGAGTTGGTTCGACACATGCTCTGTGGGCCCGATAAGTCCAGCGGAAACCGTCTCGGTGCGGTTTGCTTTCACAGTACCGCAAGCGACTCGGAAGCTGGTAATGCTCATAGACGATGTACCTCCGGTTCCTCTAGGAGAACAATGAGTAGCGCAATTGGGCCGTAGGGCTTGATCGCCCAGACGGGCCTTGGGGGTGGCAGCATGCGTTAGCGCCTGGGGGTGCTTCTCTGGTGACTGACAACTCGCATGCAGACCCACATCACCATGAATCGGCGATGCTGGAACCCGCCCTGCATGGGCGTGGTGATCTAGCCCCGCCGCCTTGGGGCAGTGCGGGTGTTTCTTTCAGAAACCCGGTTTCGGCAGTAAACCTCTTTCCGCAAATCGGCGTATACTTCTGCAAGAGCACGCCCGGCGAGCCGGGTGGCGCCCGCCTTCCGCGTGCGGAGGCACGGCAGGGCTGGCTCGCACTCTCGACCTACGGAGGTGAAGCATGCACGAGGAGTTTGCCATCCGCACCCAGGGAATGTGCAAGTCCTATGGCAAGGTGCGCGCGCTGCGCGGGTTGGACCTGGAGGTGCGACGCGGCGAGATGTTCGGCTTTCTGGGGCCTAACGGCGCGGGCAAGACCACCGCGATCCGCTGCCTGCTGGACCTGATCCGGCCGCAGGGCGGCACGGCGCGCGTGCTGGGGCTGGACCCGCAGGCCGAGCCCGTGGCCGTGCGCGCGCGCGTGGGCTATCTGCCGGGAGAGCTCAACTTTGACTCCAACCTCAAGGTGGAGCAGGCCCTGCACTACCTCAACGACCTGCGCGGCAACAAGGCCGACTGGAAATACGTGCGCGAGCTCGTGCAGCGGCTGGACCTGGACCTGGGCATGGCCATCAAGAACCTGTCCAAGGGCAACAAGCAAAAGGTGGGCGTGGTGCAGGCCCTCATGCACAAGCCCGAGCTGCTGCTGCTGGACGAGCCCACCAGCGGGCTGGACCCCCTCATGCAGCACGAGGTCTACAAGCTGCTGCGGGAAGCGCGCCAGGGCGGCGCAACCGTTTTCTTCTCCTCACACGTGATCAGCGAGGTCGAGACGCTGGCGGAACGCGTGGCCATCATCCGCGAAGGCGTGATCGTGGAAGAGGCCGAGCCCAGCCATCTGACGCAGATGACCATGCGCCGTGTGCGCGTGCGCTTCCAGCGGGCGGTCGACGCGTCGGGGCTGGCGGCCGTGCCAGGCGTGACCGTGGTGGAGCGCAACGACGTCAGCGCCATGCTGCAGGTGGAGGGTGGCCTCGACGCACTGATCAAGGCGCTGGCCGCGCTGCCCGTGCGCGACCTGGAAACCGAGCACACGTCGCTGGAAGAAGCCTTCCTGCGCTACTATGCCGGGGATAGAAAGGAGGCGCGCTAACATGTTCGCAGAATTCAAGCACACCCTGCGCCGCATGAGTGGCACCATCCTGGCCTGGGGCATCGGCCTGGTCGCGTACGTGGCCCTTATGTCGGCTTTCTATGATTCGCTCACCACCATGGACTCGGCTATCATGGAGCTGATCAACCGCTACCCACCGGAGCTGATGGCGTTCTTTGGCGATTTTGTCATGATCAACACGCCCCAGGGCTACCTGGACACGTATTTCTTCCTCTACATGCCGTTGATCATCGGCATCTTTTCCGTCTCCAAGGGCGCGGGACTGCTCGCCAGTGACGAAGAGAAGGGCATCCTGGACCTGTCGCTGGCGCACCCCGTCAGCCGCAGCGCGATGTTCTGGGGCCGCTGGCTGGGGCTGGCCGCGGCCACGGCGGGCATGCTGGCCTTTACCTGGGCGGCCTGGGTCGGGGCTTCGATGCGCACAACCATGGGCCTGACCTGGCTGCAGTTGCTGCGCCCCTGTGTGACGCTGTGGGCGGTGCTGATGTTCTTTTCTGCGCTCGGACTGCTGTTCAGCATGCTGCTGCCTGCGGCCAGCAACGCCAGCATGCTGGCCGGGGCGCTGCTCGCGGGCAACTGGCTACTGCGCGGCCTGGCGCAGGTCAACAAGAACCTGCAGCCGGCATGGAAGCTGACGCCCCTGCGCTACGTGCAGGGTGGTGACGCGGTGGACGGGCTGCGCTGGAGCTGGCTGGGCGGCATGATCGGCGCCACCCTGCTGCTCTCAGCGCTGGCCTGGTGGCTCTTCCAGCGCCGCGACATCCGCGTGGGCGGCGAGCGGAGCTGGAGCCTGCCCGGGATCCTGCGCTGGGGTCGGAGGTAGGGATGGGTGATGGGTAGTGGGCAATGGTGCGATTTGGGCGAAGCCGGCTGGGCGGCTGATCGATAGCCCGTTAGGTGAGCCGCTGCTGTCAGCGGCCGGCTGGATGCTGTACCAGGACGGGCTGCGCGGGCCGCTGTTACGCGTGGTGGAGGGCCGGCTGCGCGCGCGGCTGCCCGGCGGCGGGCAGGGGTGCGGCGGGCGGCAGCGCATCGAGCGCGAACGCGTACTCCTCGCGCTGGCCGTTCTGGACACGGTGGACCGGCTGATCCGGCGCCGTGCGCTGGCGCCGCACGTGGCGCGCGTCTCGCTGGGACTGTGGGCCAGGGCCGCGCTGCCGCCCTTGGCGCAGCCCGCCGGGCGGCGCTTCCGGGCGCAGTTCGGCTGCGACCCGCCCTGGTTCATCACGCTCAGCCCCGGGCACGCCTGCAACTTGCGCTGCAGCGGCTGCTATGCGGACTCTAGCAGCACGGCCGCGGCGCTGCCCTGGGACGTCTTCAACAGGATTATGCGCGAGGCGCGCGAGTTGTGGGGCGCGCCACTGGTGGTGCTCTCCGGCGGCGAGCCGCTGGCCTACCGCAGCGAGGGGCACGACGTGCTGGATGCCGTGGAGCAGCACCCCGACTGCCTGTTCCTGATGTTCACGAATGGCACGTTGATTGACCGGCAGGTGGCTGCGCGCCTGGCACGCTTGGGCAACCTGACGCCCGCGCTCTCGGTGGAGGGCCTACGGGCGCGCACGGACGAGCGGCGCGGCGCGGGCTGTCACGAGCGCGTGCTGCAGGCCATGGCCTGGCTGCGCGAGGCCGGGGTGCCCTTTGGCGTCTCGGCCACGGCCACGCGCGACAATTGCGCGGAAATTCTCTCCGACGAGGCGCTCGATCTCTACTTTGGCCAGCAAGGCGCATTCTACGCCTTTCTGTTCCACTATATGCCGATCGGGCGCAGCCCCAACCTGGACCTGATCCCCACGCCCCAACAGCGCCTCGAGTTCTGGCGCCGCGCGTGGGAGGTGGTGGAGCGGCGGCGCATCTTCCTGTTCGATTTTTGGAACATGGGCCCGCTGGCGCAGGGTTGCCTCTCCGCCGGACGCGAGGGCGGGTACGTGTACATTGACTGGAACGGCAAGGTCATGCCGTGCGTCTTTGCGCCGTACTCGGTGGCCAACATCCAGGAGGTCTATGCGCGGGGCGGGACGCTAAACGACGTGTGGCAGGCGCCCTTCCTGCAAGCCATCCGTGCGTGGCAGCGCCAATATGGCTACGGCCAGGCGCAGCCGCACAAGGACGGCAACTGGCTAGGTCCCTGCCCCATGCGCGACCATCACGGCGCGTTCCGCGAGCTGCTGGAGCGCTATCAGCCCGAGCCGGAGGACGAGGCGGCCCGGCAGGCGTTGGCGGACCCAGGCTACTACCAGGGCCTGGTGGCGTACGGTTCGGTCTGGCAGCAGTGCAGTCAGCCGGTGTGGGAGCAGGAGTATCTGAGGCAGGAAGGGACGTGAGAGAGGAAGACGGCTGCCGGTTGGCAGTGGCCGGTTGGCAGGACAGTTCAGAAACTGGGTTTCTGCCAGAACCCCAGTTTCTGTTTGAGCGATGCTGGAGCGCAGGGGCCGTGTAGCGTGGTCGTCCAGCACCGTCGCCTCGGGGCGGTGCGGGTCGGGACACGCACGGTCTCGCGCCAAGACCCGCAGCGCCATGAATGGGCGCTGCTACTCATACACATGGCTGCCGTCGCAGAACGGCATGTTGGTGGACTTGCCGCAGCGGCAGAGCGTGACGCGATTGCGCACCTCGTAGACGGTGCCGTCGGCGGACTCGATCGGTATCCCTCCGCGCACCCAGAGCGGGCCATGCGTGCCTTGCGGGGAGTCTTCGACCACCCCGCTAGAGGGTTCAAACTCGGGTTCGATGGCCTGGCCGTCCTTGTCCCACACCACCAGGCGGCCTGAGGGGCAGTCGCCAGCTTGTTCAACGGCGGTCTGCCTGGCCCGCGGGTCGTCGGAGCGCCTGGTGAGGTCCCAGATGCCCCCGGCGCGGTCGCAGAAACTGGCGCCGACGCAGAGTGGGCGCGCGTCGGTCAGGTCGAGGTCGGGGCCGACGATTTGTTCCGCTTGATCGAGGTAGGGCTCGCGACCCGCGGTCTCGGTGCCGTCAAAGTGGACTTGCGCGTGCGTGCCGTCGCAGAACGGCCTGTTCTTGGATCGCCCGCAGCGGCAGAGGGCATAGTTCTCTTGCAGCGGGTATTGCTTGCGCGTGTGCCACCCACAAGGATACCCCTCTGCGTCGGTTTCTGGGGTCAGGGTGACGAGGGGAATGCCGCCGGATACCAGATAGGGGCCATGCGGGCTGACCTTGATGCTGCCCGGTTGGCTCGGCTTGCGGTCTTTGGCTTGCGCGCTAGTGGTCATAGTCCTGGACCTCCGTGCTCTTGGTGCTGCCCTGAAGATGCCGTAGCGTAGCCCCTTGCCGTTCGCCTCGCTTGACGAGGTGGGCGTTGCGACCCTCGTGGAGATTGCGGCCACAAGGGCCTATGCTACGTGGGCGTGTTTTCATGAGCGGTGGCGAGCCGAAGGGCTCATGACGAACTTGTCGCAGCCTGGGCATACTATAGCGCTACGTGTGACGGATGCAAATTGGCACGTCGGGTCACGAAATAGCAGGGCGCGCTAAAGCGCGGACTACGAGCCCGACGCTACCCTGATCGGCGCTCCTGGTGGTATGATAGGGCTAGGCGACGGCGGGCTGCCGCGACTCGATCCTTGGACCGCGCGGTTGCAGGTGCACACAACGCAGCACAGGAGGGTACACAGTCCAGATGCGCGGTGTGTCCACCGCCACCATGCGAGGTTGCAGGTGCACACAACACAGCACAGGGGGTACACAGGGGTGACACCGGCGCGCAGAACGGGCTTTCGGCTGCTGCTGGCGGCGCAGTTCGCGGCCGACACGGCGCAGTATGCGATCCTCTTTGCGGCGACGGTCGTGCTGGAGGAGCGCACGCACTCGAGCACGGGCATAGCCTGGATGATTCTCTCCTCGACGCTGCCAGGGGCGCTGTTTGGCCCCATCGCCGGCCTGGTGGTGGACCGCCGCGACCGAGTGGGAGTGCTGGTGGCAGCCAATGCGCTGCGCTGGGTTGCCGCGCTGGGCTTTGTCCTGGCA
>Ga0315279_10010023_pt1 | contig 11191 bp, 13 predicted proteins | sample YL17G06_20_MG_FD_203694 | JGI IMG/M metagenome (GOLD analysis project Ga0315279, IMG submission 203694) | Sediment microbial communities from Yellowstone Lake, YNP, Wyoming, USA - YL17G06_20 | ecosystem: Environmental > Aquatic > Freshwater > Lake > Sediment | place: USA: Wyoming | collected...
GTATTATTTAGTTGGGTCATCTTTATTACCTCCTTAATGATTTTGGTATTTGTTTTTTATTATGGAGGTTTTTGATGGCCCCTTCAAGTTATTCTAATCACTTTTACAGAAAATATAGCACAGACTCTATTTTTAAAAGACCAATATTAACAATAGCAAATAATATCTAAATTATATTTTTTACTACTAAGTTAATATTTAAAGGATAATCTAAAATACTTTTTATAATTATAATATAGATTCAACTACATTATCGCAAAAAATAATATTTATACTAAACAAAAATTTATAGAAATACAATATCTTAATCTTATCAAATCGCCAACCATATTGCCAACTTATTCGCCAACCTTATTTGATTATATAATGTAAAGCTCTCCCCTTCCCTTCACTTTTAATAATATCTAAGTTTATTAACTTTTTAATCTCTTTTAGTGCTCCTTCGTCAGAAAGCTTGAACATTTCTCTAACGTCTCGATTACTTACCTTGCCATTTTGATTTATAAATTCAATAATTTTCATCTGTCTTTCGGTTAAGGCGATCTGTCTTTCTTTTGCTTTCCTCAGTCTTTTACTGCTTAGTTTTACTATTCTTTCTTTGACTGCTTCGATACTTATATTTACTCCTTCGACAAAATATTCTAACCAATTGGTTAAATCTAAAAAATCTAGTTTAACGCTCTGTAATGCTTTATAGTATGCTGGTCTATCAGAATCATAGTAATCATCAAGGCAAAAGAATTGATTAACATCAAACCCACGTAAATAGAGAATTAAAGCAGCCAGGACTCTGGCAGTTCTACCATTACCATCAATAAAAGGATGAATTCTAACTAATTCATAATGGACGATTCCAGCTTCAATAACTGGATCAAGCTCTTTCGATTCTTCCGAGTTGATCCATTCAAGTAACCCTTTTATTAATACTGGTACTTCATGATTTTGGGGAGGTCTAAAAAATATCTCTCCAGTAAATCTGTTTCCCACTACTACATAACGATTACGAAAAATTCCGCAATCTTCGGAATTGTCTAAAGTAGCCCTGGTTATCAAACGATGGGTATTTAAAATATCTTTTTCAGTAATAAAATTAGTCTTTATCAAGTTTTTAATATTTTTAAGTACATCTAAATAATTTAAAACTTCTTGCTTGTCTCTTCGAGCAGCCATTATTTCTCTTCCCCGAGCTAATTCACTTACTTGTTCCAAGGATAACCTATTCCCCTCAATACTGGTAGATGAATGGGCACTATGAATTATCGCTTCCTGTCTTAAATTGACACTCCATTTTGGGATCAAAGGTGAATTGAGAATTATTTCTCTGGTAGCAGATATTTTAGTAAGTAGTTTAACTATTTTATTGGAATATTTGAAATGTGGCTTAAACATTTTTTATTTCCTTTTTATTCTCATATTACTTATTTTTTATAAAAAATAAAATTTAAATTAATAATCACTGTTTTTGTTCACTGATCTGTTTATCCACTTCTTTTAGATAATCTATATAGGCTGAGCCGAATTCAGTGATAGTTAAAATACCCCCTTCTTCTTTAATAAACTCTAAATCAAAAAGGGCATTTAATATCGCTTCCCGTTCCTCGGGATCAGTTATTTTAGATTTCCATATATTATCAAATTCTTCTCGATTTACCGATTTAGACTTGTAAAGCCAAAATAAAACATATTTTGCATATAAAACCAGATAGGAATCCGCATAAAGAAAACGCCATTTAATATTTTCCCCCTGCAGTTTTCGAATATATTTAGCTTCCCTTTCTTCTGTTAAAATTTTAGAATCTGTATCCTGACTTTCTTTCTTTAATATACTTTCCCAGTTAGAATTATAATTAGAAATCAAACTACTAATATTAAAGTTAGAAATAGATTCAGAAAATAATAGCTGTTTTTGCCTTGACTGTTGAGAATCATGTTGCACTGATTTTTTAGTAATAACAAATTCATTAAAGAACTTATAAATGGTCTTCTCGTATAAGAATATAATCAGAAATAGATACACCATTATCAAGGCCACCCAAGAATCGGTTATTTCTGCTAACGATGGTTTGACTGGCCACCAGATTAATAAAAGAATACCACCTATCATCAGGAATAATCCAGATAAAATTGCAATGAAAATGATTCTACGCATACTTAAAACCTCTTTTCATCTTTAAATTAAATACAGATCACTTTTATAATCTCATCCTATTTAACTTTTAACCAGATGTTGAACTAATTGCTTTTTTCAAGGCAGCCCTGGCTAAGAGTCTAGTAGAATCAAGTACAGGTAGAGAAGAATTCTCTTGAGTTACTAATAACGGTATTTCCGTACAGCCCAGGATAACTGCATCACACCCTTTATTTTTTAACTCATTGATGACTCCCTTAAAATAGACCAGTGCTTCTGAAGTAAAACGAGCATTAATTAATTCATCGAAAATTATCTGGTTAATTCTTTCCCGATCTTTTATTTCGGGAATCATATACTCAATACCAGTCGCAGTAATCTTAGAAGGATAAACCGGACCCTCCATTAAATATTGCGTACCTAAAATTCCTAGACGTTTATATTCTTTGCGTTTCGCTTCAGCGACAACTTCCTCGGCAATATGCAGCCAGGGAATTGGTGATTCCTTAACCACTAAATCAAAGGCCTGATGTATGGTGTTATCAGGACAGATAGCAAAATCTGCTCCCACTTTGGCAAGTTTAGATACCGAAGACAACATTAAATCTGCAACATTTTCCCAATCACCTTTTTCAATATACCTCATATATTCACAAAGAGGAAAAGTGTGCATAATAATCTCCGGATGAGTATATCTTCCTAATAAATTTGCCCCTTCCATACAGATGGTACGATAGCAAAGGGCTGCACCCTCTGCACTACAGGCAACTATTCCGATATGTTTTGACATAACTTTCCCTCCCTTAATAAAAGAATTCTACAAAAAAGAAAAAATTCCTTTTTATTTTGAAAAAATATATATAAAATCTTGATTTTTAATAATAAATGATAACAATCTTTCGTTTTTACTGTTTCAATTTTCATACATATAAAAAACCAAAAACAATTAGAAATTGAGCAAAAATATAGGTTATCATTATAGACGCATAGCCTCTTGATAGTTTAGCTTTAAAATTGCGAAAAGCTAACAATGAATCAGAAGCTATAAAGAAAATTGAACCTATAAAGGGTAGCCAGAATGATAATCCTGTTAATGCCCAAATACGTGTAAAACTGGCAAAACTCATTATAAGAATAATATTTAGATAAACAATCACCAATGCCTTCATAGAGTGAAGATAAGGATTGAGTTTTTTTAGAATAAATACCCCATACCAGATATAGGGGAGTAAAAAAAAGTAAAACCATGCAGGTATAGCGGATAAAAAAGAAGTAGTTTGCAGAAAGGCTATAGTGTAAAAAATATGTCCCATAAAAAAAGATAGTAATCCTGCTATAAAAAAAGTCTTTTTCTGAGACCACAATAAGAAAAAATCTCCCAAAAAACAGAAAATTAAAGCAAAAAAAATCAGTATATTAAGGTTAGCCACACTTATTATATAAAAAAGAGCAAGTATAGGAACCAATAATGTTTTAGTAAAATATCTTAATTTTACCTTGTCATACTTTACGGCAAAAACATCTCCAACAGCAACAATAACAAAAAAAATCATTATTAATACTCTTAGAGCCATATTTTTTAAACTCCACTTAATATATCTCTTTTATATAAGATTCTACTACCCTTTTAATAATTTCTTTATTTTTATTAGTATGTTTTGAACAGAAAATTGGTTTCTTAGTTTCCACTTCAATTTTGCTTAAGCTTCTGATAAATTTTGCTCCTCTCGGTAAAACTTTATCTGCTCCTTTAATTTTTATGGGTACAATAGGAACACCTACCTTGGTAGCCAGGTAGGCAGCTCAGGCTTTAATGGGTAAATTATCCTTTTGACGGTCAACTCCCCCTTCGGGGAAAATTCCCAAAACTCCGCCTCTCTTCAATATTTTCAGGGATTGCTTTATAGCCTTAATATCATTTTCTCTTTGAACCGGGATAGAATTAAACTTTCTTAACATATAACCAAGCCAACCTATTTTGAAAAGATAGGCTGCAGCTACAAAAATTACTTTAGGTCTAACCGACACTCCCAGGATAACCGGATCCAATAAACTCGAATGATTGGCGACAATAATAAACGGGCCATCCTGTGGTATATCTTCTTGACCGGTTACTTTTAACCGAAAAATTAATTTAAAAACAATCCAACAAATACATTTGGCAATATTGTATAAAAAAATAAGCTACCCCATTATTTATTTCTGGTTTGTTCTAAAATCCAATCACCTATTATTTTTAAAACCTCCGGTGAAATTGTTTCTTCAATCTTAGCATATTCAGCAGGCACACCTGTTTGGGCAGTCTGAAAAAGATGATTAAGGCCAGGTAATTGCTTAATGGTGAAGTTCTCGTTACCCCCTATCTGAAGGGCTTCTTTAATCGCACTAAGGTTTTCTTTAGGAGGAACCTGTAAATCTTTCTCTCCATTTATAGCCAACACTGGACACTTTACCTTACTTAAGGTTGGTTGGGGATCATAAGTCAGGAAAAAACGAAACCAGGGAGATAACAAACTTTGTAGTTGCGCTTTAAGATAATCTTCTGGGTTACCTATTCTACTTTTTTCTTCCTCATTCATTTTTTCCCAATCGACCATAAACATCTGACGAAGTATTTCTTCAGCAATTTCACTATCCTCTTCTTTTTTTAAAACAGAAAATATCTTTTCATTAGTCTGCCGCGTTTTTACAATATCTTCTTCGCTAACCCCCATTGCCCTGGAAATTAATGCGCCCTGCAAATATAGAATTTCTTCTCCGGTTAAGCCTGTTCCGGCCATTAATACAATGAATGCCACATCTGATGATTTTACAGCCACCATCGGAGCAATAATACCTCCTTCACTATGGCCGATAAGACCGATCTTCTTTGGATTTATCTCTCTTCGAGTTTTAAGATATTCTATCCCGGCTAACACATCAGAGGCAAAATCTTCACTGGTAGCTGGAGAGAATTCACCTGTTGATCTTCCCACTCCCCGATCATCTACCCTAAGTACCGCAATCCCCTGGCGAGTTAAATAATCCGCTAATATCAGAAAAGGACGATGCCCAGCTATAGCTTCATTACGATCTTGCGGACCAGAACCGGTAATTAATAATGCTGCCGGAAAGTTACCTTCTTTAGAAGGCAAAGTTAGGGTTCCAGCCAGGGTAATTTTTGCTTCTTTATTTTCATAAAATACTTCTTCTTCTAGATAAGGGTAAGGTTTTTTCGGCTCTTGTGGTCTGAGGATTTCAATAGCTGTATTTACTCTTTTCACTGTCAGCGGCAGAGTCTGTCCGGATTGTTTCCATTGCCCTTCTATAGTTAAAAAATCACTACTTATCTTTCCTTCAAAAATACCTCCCAGAGAATTTACTTCCAGATATAAAGTATTATCTTTAACCATAACCTTTTCCACCGGTATACCGGTTACTCCCTGATCAGGGCTATCCAAAGTTGCAGTTAGAGTACCATCTGGATTCTTAGAAATCTTACACACAATCCTAAGTTCTATTCCAAAAACTTTCAGATTTCCTTCCCAGATACCCTCGATACCTGTGGGAGAAAAAATTTGTTGCTGGGCAAAAACCACAAGACTTGCACAGTCCACAATTATTAAAATAAAACAAATCAAACTATAAAATAATATTTTATCTATCTTTTTCATAATATCCTTATCCTTTTTCTGTTTTTTAAAAATAACTATGTTAATCATCGTTCTATTTAATTTTTTTTATTTTATCATAAATCTAATAAAAATTATTTTAGCTACTAACTAAATGCTACATCAAGTACCATCATTATGGTAAAACCTAATATTACTCCTAAGGTTGCTAAATCTGTATTTTTACCACGTTGAGATGCAGGAATTAACTCTTCAACTACCACAAAAATCATGGTTCCGGCAGCAAAAGATAGAGCATAAGGTAAAATAGGCTTCGCCATAATAACAGCAACTGCTCCCACTACACTGGAAATAGGCTCTACTATTCCAGATAACTGTCCATACCAAAAACTTTTGATCTTGGTCATTCCCTCACATCGAAGGGGTATAGAGATGGCTAAACCTTCTGGAAAATTTTGAATCCCTATACCTACCGCCAAGGCTACGGCTACTGGCAAAGTAGCTGAAGGGAAGCCTTCAGCAATAGCTCCAAAGGCTACTCCTATAGCAAGACCTTCGGGGATGTTATGTAGAGTTACAGCCAGAATAAGTAAAGTACTACGCTGCACGGATGTTTTAATACCTTCGGCCTCTTTTAACAGTAAGCCAAGATGAAGGTGGGGAAGTATTTTATCCATACTCCATAAAAAAATACTTCCCAAAAGGAAACCTACTACTGCTGGAAACCATACTGGAAAATATTTTCCTTTAGACATCTCAATAGCTGGAGCCAATAGTGACCAGTAGCTTGCGGCAATCATGATTCCACCTGCAAAACCAAGCATAGTATTGATAATTTTTTCATTCATCTCCTTAATTATAAATACAGTAGCAGCTCCTAACGCAGTAAGCCCCCAGGTAAAAATTCCGGCCAGAAGGGCTTGTATTACAGGATTAAAATTTTTTAAAAAAGTTATCATATTTTAATCGCCTTTCTTATTTCTTTTCTTCTATATTTTAGATCATAGATAATTTATTTCAAAAATAGGTGGGAATATATATATTATTCTATAAAATAATTAAAAATCCTCTTTTCATGTAAAAGTTTTTGCTTTTTATATTAATCTAGTTGACAAGAGAAAATTTTGAATATATACTATATAAGTAAATATGAATATACTTATATAAAAGGAAATAGTAATGACCAATTATGAAATTGAAGAAATTACCAAAATATGTAAGGCTTTATCTGATCCAACTAGATTTAGAATATTTCTCTTGTTAAATAGTGGGATATTTTGCGTTAACGCTATAGTTAATTTTTTACAAGTATCCCAGCCAGCGGTATCCCAGCATCTCAAGATTTTGAGGGAAGCTGGCTTAGTTAAGATAGAAAAAAGAGGTTATTGGGTACATTATTCATCTAACCAGGAGAAGATAGATAAATTTTTAGAGGATTTCCCAACGATATTAAAATTAAAAGGGGGTGAAAAATATGTACAAAAAAATAAGTAAAGAAAGATGTGAACATCCGGAAAGACTTAAGGGTAAACCGGAGGAATGCACTTCTGAACAGATAAAAAAATGTCACGGTGATATTTTCGAAAAAAATCATCAGTGTGTTTCGGAAAAAAAATAAAAGATTTAAAAATAAGTCTGACAAGCTGCTGAACTCTTCTTCTGATAGGTAAGAGTTTGGCAGCTTAATTAACTTTCTTCTGTTCACTGTTCTTATTATAATAATCTCTATAGGTTTGCTTTTAGATTTCGTGTCGCGGACTCATATTTTCAAGATTACTGGTTAATGTTGTTTTTTGAAGCGGCATCACTTCTTAAAAAAGGAGCACCAATTACTATAATTGACGATTTTATTACATTGATTATGATTGGAATAATTATAATTATCTTTAAATAAATTTATAACTACTCAAAGTAATTTGAGCAGGAGTAATAAATATGTTTGATTATGCTTTGTATTTATTGGCAGTTATATTTCTTATAGTTTCATACAAAAAAGATAAAAAGAAAACTAAAATGGCTTTAAAAAAAGCCTGGAAGTCATTCGAAAATATACTACCACAATTTTTAACTATTTTAGCTTTGTTAGGTATAGTGTTAGCCTTACTAAGTCCTGAGGTTATCGCCAATCTTTTAGGTCAGAAAGCTGGTTGGCTAGGTATGATGATTGCTTCAATCATCGGATCAATAACCCTTATACCAGGTTTTATAGCTTTTCCTATTGCTGCCCTACTCCTTAAAAATGGCGCTGGTTATGCACAGATAGCAGTCTTTATAAGCACACTAATGATGGTGGGTATAATCACCCTGCCCCTGGAATTTAAATATTTCGGTAAAAAGATTTCCATCATGCGAAACACGTTTGCCTACCTGTTTTCCTTTATTGTAGCTTTAGTAATAGGAGTGGTGTTAAGATGAAAAAAATTTTCAAAAGATATTTATGGTTTATTCTTATTTTGGGATTAAATATTATATTGCTTATGATTAACAGAAAAATTGGGTTAAAGTCAATAAGCAATTTTGGATCAATTATTTTTGAGATGTTAAAGATACTCCCACCCATATTTGTACTTTTAGGACTTATGGATGTGTGGGTTCCCAAGGAAACAATGGAAAAAATTATGGGAGAGAAATCGGGTTTACTCGGAATTCTAATTGCTTTTTTCCTTGGGTCCTTTGCGGCAGGTCCTCTTTATGCTGCTTTCCCTATTGCCGTAGTTCTGATGAAAAAGGGTGCAAAATTTTCCAACATTCTTATTTTTATAGGTGCTTGGTCAACGACTAAAGTGCCCATGTTCCTATTTGAAACAGCCTCTATGGGATGGAGGTTTTCTGTTACCAGGTTTATAATGAGTATATTCGGAGTAATTACTATAGGCTACTTGATAGAATTATTTACCAGTGAAAAAGAAAAGAAAGGCCTATATAATAAGGCAAGATTAATGTAGTGATTGATATACAAATTGAATGGCGCGATAAAAAACAAGTAAATCTATAGGAGGTAAGGATAATGCAACTATTTAATCTTAAAACAATGAAGTCATATCCCTATGAAGAGAGAGATAAAAATGTCTTTTATAAAGCTAAGGAGTTTAAAACAAGAATTATCGAACTTCCACCAGGTGGAGAGATGCCAACCTGTGAAATGCTTTCTTATGTAATCTTTTATGTTGTTAAAGGAACAGCAGAAGCAAAAGTTAATCAAGAAAAAATTATCCTTAAAGAAGGACAGTGTCTAATTATTGAACCAGCAACACTATCTATGAAAACACAAGATGGCGTCAAAATAATGGGTATACAGATAATGAAAACTTAAATATCATATCAATTTAATTTTATTTTATGCTTTTATTTTTAGAAAGGGTTTCAGAGTTTTCTGAAAGGCACTCCTAAATCCTGAATGTGAAAGGAGGTGATAAGCATGTGTGAAAGAAATCCCCAGCACCATGACTTTCATCAAGAACCAATGGGCTGTTGTTGTGGTGGATTTCATCGCCATTTCATTACCAAAAAAGAGCATCTTGCCCATCTTGAACAATACCGACAAAACCTGCTTGATGAAATTAAAGCAGTTGAAGAAACAATAAGAGAACTGAAAGAAGTAGGTAGTAAGTAGTAGGTAGTAAAAGATTGGAAATAAAAAAAGTTAAAATAGGCTTTCAGAAAACTCGCCCTTTAAAAATTAAATATTAGGAAGGAAAGATTTTACCAAGCGAATCTTATCTTTGTTACCGGTCTTAGCAGCAGTCAAGGCAACCAAAAGAACAGTAATGTGGGCAAGAGTACAGTGATTAGAGACAGCCTGGAGTCCTCTGACACTTGGATTTTGCATACATGGGTATTCCTTTATCGGTAACTGGAAAAAGTATTTATTTTGACCGATAAGTCTGATTAACTTAAGACTATATTAAAAAGGCAAAAGATAATCTTTTGAGAAAAAATTGCACAGTATTTTTATGAAAAAGTGAGAAAAGTTAGTTCTTTTTGATCAAGACGACTACTGAAAGCAAGAAAAATATTAAAAAGATTTGCCCCGTAATATTTAAGCAAAGCTTCTAAAACAATTTATTTACTTCATATTTCAGAAATTATTTTTCAAATATAAAAAATATAAATGGCAATTCTCAAAAATTGGCACAATAATTGCTTCTATAAAAGTTTAGGAAATAATTTAAAAGGAGGTGGATATAGATGAAAAAGAAATTGGTTATCCTAACCCTGATTATAGTAATAACCGTGGTGTTTTTGGGTCTTACTCAATCTATTTATACTCAAGAAAATAAACCAGCAGAAATCGCGCAGGGGAAAAATATCAGCGAGCAAACGCTGATTAACAGCACGCTAAATTGCAGTGGTTGTCTTGGCAATGGAAGTTGCAGCGGTAGCTTTGGTGAAGGAGACTGTAGCGGCGGATGTCATCTGTAAAATAGATACAACTGAGGGTAGAGTAGAAAGCTCTACCCTCTCTGCCCATAAAAATAAATTTATAAAAATATTGAGGCAAAAATTATGTCAATTCTATTATTTTTCGAATATGCGTTAAAGGAATTAATGAGAAGGAAAACTCGGGCCTTATTATCAATACTTGGCGTTATGTTTTCCGTAGCGCTCCTTGTAGGAGTATTAGGAATATCAAAGAGCGTAGAACAGAGCGCGCTACAGCCGATGAAATCGGCCGGGGCGGATATGCTTATACAGCTTCACGGTGAACCATGCGCCTTTGACATTATAAAACTTCCAACTAATTTAAACCCCATGCCGGCCGAGGCCTTTAATAATTTAGGCGATAATGGCGAGATTTCCGCAATAGCAGGCGTGCTGGAGTTTTTGTCATTTAAAGATGGTCGTCCATTTATCATCACTGGGTTAAACCCAGATATTACCGACATTGGTCCAATAAAACCAACTGATAAGAAGGGCGAATGTTGCGAAATAGTTGAAGGGCGGTATCTACAAAATACGGATACATATGCAGCTGTGGTAGACAAAGAATTCGCGATCGGTGAAGGCTTTAAGGTGGGTTCAAAAATTGATATTGGAGGAAAAGATTTTGAAGTAGTAGGTATTATTAACACAGGGCGAACAGCAAGAATAGCGGGAGCCGAAGTTTTTGTCCCTATTAATACCGCAAAACAGATTGTAGACAAAGGTGATATACTTACCACGGTATTCCTTAAACTGTCAAGTCAAGCTGACCCCAAAGCTATTGAAGAAAAAATAAGAACCACGGTAGACGAAAAGGTTACAATCACCACCAGCGCTGATTTTCTGGCCACAGTCGCTGGAATGTCTTCTATGACAAAAACTATGGCCACCGGCATATCGCTAATAGTTATTATCCTGGTAACATTATTTGTTATTAAATCATCTCTGGCGGCTGTTTACGAAAGAAAAAATGAAATAGGCGTAATGAAAGCTATTGGCTGGCGAGATATGGACGTGGTAAAACTGATAA
>Ga0315279_10010029_pt1 | contig 11189 bp, 11 predicted proteins | sample YL17G06_20_MG_FD_203694 | JGI IMG/M metagenome (GOLD analysis project Ga0315279, IMG submission 203694) | Sediment microbial communities from Yellowstone Lake, YNP, Wyoming, USA - YL17G06_20 | ecosystem: Environmental > Aquatic > Freshwater > Lake > Sediment | place: USA: Wyoming | collected...
TGGTCGCACGGGCTGGACAACTGCCCGGAAGCCGGCATCGCGGCGGGCAGCGAGTACCCGCAGGACAGCTTCAACCGCCGGGCTGAGTACGGCAACTCGCTGGCCGACGTGCGGCACGTGCTGAACGGCAGCGCGGTGCTGCGGCCGCGCACCAACAACAAGATCCTCAATAACAACCAGCTCGCGCTGTTCTTCTTCGTCCGCAGCGGCACCACCTTTAACGTGCTCTCCGGCACCGACCTGAACAAAGACTCGCGGAACAACGACCGGCCATACTTCTTTGGGCGCAACACCGGCAAGGGTCCGGCCTCGACGCAGACCGACGCGCGCTACAGCCGCCTCTTCCGGCTTCGCGAAGGGCTGAGGGCGCAATTCATGGCCGAGGCCGCCAACGTCTTCAATACGCCGGTCCCCGACTCGACTACGGCGTCCATCAACCGCACCTACGGCACCGGCGCCACGCCGGTGGCCACGTTCCGCGACATCATCAGCCGCCACGAGATGCGGCGCATCCAGCTCGGCTTCCGGCTGGATTTCTGAAGGAGACCTTAGCCGCAGATTGCGCCGATTCCACAGATCAAATCTGTGCAATCTGCGTGATCTGCGGCTAAAGGAGAGGTATATGAGAGGCGCGCTTTTCTGCCTGTTCGTACTGGCGCTGGCCGGGTTCGCGCAGTATCACGGCAAGACGCTGATCGCCCACCGCGGCGCTTCCGCTTATGCGCCCGAGAACACGCTGCCGGCCTACCGGCTGGCCATGGAGCAGGGCGCCGACTACGTCGAGCAGGACCTGCAGATCACCAAGGACGGCATCCTGGTCTGCCTGCACGACCTCACGCTGGAGCGCACCACCGACGTCCAGCGCGTTTTCCCCGACCGATACACAACCGAGGAGCGCGGCGGGAAAGCGGCGCGCCATTGGTACGTCTCCGATTTCACGCTGGCCGAGATCAAGCGCCTCGACGCCGGCTCCTGGATGGACGCGAAGTTCGCGGGCACACGGATCCCCACCTGGCAGGAAGCCATCGACGAAATCCGGGGCAAGGCCGGCCTGTACCCGGAAACGAAAGCGCCGGAGGTGTACGGCAGCCGCGGCTTCGACATGGAGAAGTTGGTGCTCGATCAGCTCCGCAAGAACGGGCTGGACCGGCCGGGCGCCGAGCCGAAAACGCCGGTCATCATCCAGTCCTTCAGCGAGGCCAGTCTGCGCAAGATGGGCGAGATGGGCTGCCGCCTGCCGCGCCTGTTCCTGTTTGGCGAGCGCGAGAAGCAGAAATGGCTGTCGCGCCAAGCCATCGAGCGCGTCAAGGAGTTCGCCGTGGGGATCGGCCCGGAGAAGACCATCGTTCGAGCGAATCCGGAGATCGTGCAGTGGGCGCACGACGCCGGCCTCTCCGTCACGGTGTACACGCTGACCTCCGCCGACCCCGGCGGCTTCCCCGATGTGGCCCAGGAAGCCGCCTTCTACCTCTACAAGCTGGGCGTTGATGCCCTGTTCATCAACAACCCCGACCGTTTCCCCCGCCGCCCGATGTAGGGGCGCTGCTTGCTGCGCACGGTCGCCCCTTCTCAACCTTGCGTGCCCTGCAATAGAATGGCGGTGTCGAGGGCTGTTACGCATGACGAGGGTCAAACTTTCGTCGAAGTTTCAGATCGTCATACCACGCGAGATCCGCGAGCGATTGCGCCTGCGCCCGGGCCAGCACATGACCCTGCTCGAGCGCGGCGACACCATTACCGTCATCCCGGATCAACCTCTTGCGAAACTCCGCGGAACGCTCAGGGGAGGGGCCGTCGGGGATCTGCGGGAGAAGAGCGAACGGCTGTAGCGCCCGCAGTAGCACATCGCCTCGGTCCGCAGTGCGCAACCGTGCAACCTGTTTGCTTCAGAGCTCTTTCATTTCGGCACCGTGCCGCGTCGAACCTCCCGTTCCGGAATCACCCAGGTTTTGGGAATGCCGATTGCGGCCAAGTCGTCTTTCGGCTCCCTGAAGCTCGGAGCCTCCGGATAGACGGGCCCCAGGTACTTGGGGCTGAATCTTTCGGCCGCCGGAGGCTCCTCTGGCAGCACACGCATCAAGACAAGCTGGGCCATGAACCGGCCGGGGTACAGAAGCAGGGGGGTGTTGGAAACGTTAGCAATTTCGAGGGTCAAGCAGCCACGGTAGCCCGGGTGGATCCAGGGTGCGGTCTCGATAACGATGAACGTGCGAGCGACCGAGGACTTGGTAAGAATCTGGCCAGAAACATCCCCAGGCAGTTTGATGAACTCCAAGGTGGCGCCGAGCACCGTCTGATGAGCAGGCACGACGAGATAGTCCCCAAGGGGGACGTGAACGCTCACCTGCAAGAAGCTGGACGATTTGCTATCCGGACAGAAAAAGGGCTGCTGGAAAAACCTGGGAAGCAGGAAGTACGACCCGAGTCGCAAATCGACCGAGTCGCTGTCGAATGCCTCGTCTCCCTCCAGAAGCGGCGTGATGACGAGGCTGGTCGGATTGTCTACCTCCCGCTTCATCCGCTCCCGGATTTCACTTCTCGATAAAACAGCCATTTATCTCGCTTTTTTGCTGCTTGCTCAACAGCGCATGGTCTTCGATGGCCTTCATCGTCCAGAGCTCGATTCGGCCAGCGACCCGACCGTAATCGGATACCTGCGGCTTGTTCGACTCATAGCCTTTGATCTTTTCTAGCAAAGCGCCCAAGGATGCCAGTGAGAACAAGAATCCTGAATTTATGGTCGCCACGTCTGGTGGGTAGAATGTCTTCCCCTCTAAATTCAGGGTAGAGGGAACCGTAGCATTGACGAGGTATTTCCAAATCGTCTTGTTGAATGCGATAAACGGGCCGGTGTCTGCTGCGCCGCCCCCGCACGTTTCCGCAGCCAAGTCGCGTACCGCGGCCCGCATCAGTAAAAACGCCTCTATCAGAAGGTCGCCGAGCTGAGGGTAGTCGGGAATCCGGTATTCATATTCCTCCTCCTTCTTAGCAGCTAGCTTCTCGATCAGTTCCTGATGCTCGGTGCGCACCTCTCCAAGAGCCGCCCACCAACCGGAGGTCGTGAGGTAGTTGAGTTGCTCGTGGAAGCGATACGCCTCGGCTGGGTGGTCGTTCCCGAATTTTAGTGAATGCGGCTCCTCGAGAAGCGCTAATAGGTTGAACAATTCTATCGAAGCAAAGGAATAGGCGGGACCAATCAGAGAGGCGGCAAAGAGGTCGGCGTACGTTTCTTCGCACCAAGCGAGCAAACGATCGCGGCACCACCACCTCAGGGCTTCGGAAGCGGAGGCGAATTGGGCGGCCAAGACAGCGGTCAGCGCGCTGTCCACTTGCGGCAGCAGGCGGGCCGCGTCGTCCTCCGTCTCGAAGACGAAATGACCCAGTTCGTGGTAGAGCAGCAGATTTGTGAAAAGGCAAGACTCTTGGGAGTAGGGGATAGCGATGAATCCGAGGCCCTCCGGAAAAGGGGGTGCGTCGGGTACGAACAGCGTCAGTTGCGCCGCAAGCCCGCGCAAAGGGCCCGTGCGGTACTGGAAATAATTGAGGTCTGGAGAGAGCAGTGTTACAACCTGCGACTTTGAGAATGTGCCCAGCGCATGCAGTTGCTGTTCAAGGAGCCCTAAAAGCGGCGCGGGTATCTTCAGAGTGTGTGCGTCTGCGGCCGGTTTTATAAGTCCGTGGAGTATCGTCCAGAAAGCCTTGACGACGGCCAGCTTCAAACGCTCCACCCGGAGCGAGCGGTCGGCAGCTTCCCCTTGGCCGATCAGATCTTGCAGGAAGGCCTCTGTTTTCTCGGCCAGTTGGTGGACGTAGTGAAAAAAAGACACTGACGAGGGTAGATAATGGTGACTCGCCCTTCGTTCTTCGCAGAATTCCTTTAAGAAACGGACAAACCGGTCCAGCGAAGCTGCATCCTGCAGTAAGCCCGCTAGCTCGCTTTGCATAACTCGCGCATGCCGCTCGGCAGCGACTCGATTGGCTGATCGAAATTGCGCAGGGCGTGGCTTTCCAAATGGAAGAAAAAGTCGATCGCGTCGTTCAGTTCGCGTCGCTGCTCGGCGATGTGCCCCGTGTTGCGGCGCTCGAGCAAGTCCTCCAGGATATGGATTATCTTCTGGATTCCGGCCTGGTTGCTCACTTCGTCGAGCGTGCGCACCTGTTCGTAGTTCCTAAAGGCGCGGACGTCGCCCGGTCGCCGCTCTGCCGGTTGCGTTCCCGTCGCCGCCCCGAGTTCCCGAATGGCGGTCGCTAGGGTCGCATCCAACCCCACCGCACTTCCGCTCTGTGCAAACTTCGCGAGGGCATCGAGGACTCCCTGCGCGAAGAAGGCGACGCTGAGATAACGAATCCTCGCTTCTGTGCCGCTTAGCATCATCCCGCTTCCTCCTCCCCTCAGGGCGACTGAGGGGTTGCCGTACCGCTGGGATGGGAACGCATTCTAGCGCCTTTTGTCCAGCCTAACAAGCCGGATCGTCAAGGCCAATTTGCGGCGCTAGAACTTTTGTAAACTTTAGTTGACGAAGAAACGATTGTCAACGAAAATATTCGGATCGGGGGGTGCTATGGGTGTGTCAATTAAAGTTAACAAGCGCCGAAGGCCTGCGACTCGTTCGGACTCCGATTTTCGATTTGAGGTGATGCGCAAGTTTCGGCGCGCCGTCGAGGCGGGCGGGCTCACACAGGCGGCTGCTGCCGCTCAGTTGGGCGTCAGCCGTCAGGCATTCAACAGGTACTGGAAGGGTTTGGCCACTCCCAGCGCCCCCGTGCTTGCCAGCGCTTGCCACCTCTGGGGGCTGAAGTTCAGATATCGGGGAGTCGATTTCGGCACGGCCGCGTTTTTTCATCCAAGCAAGGCCACGCAACCAAGCACCGCCCAACTGGAGCTCTTTGAGCCGCCGCTTGCGACCGACGGTGGTGGCCTCCTGTTAAAGTTCGGTGCGAAGGGTGCCGACAGGCCGGAGTTGACCGTCGAAATACGCCGAGCCGGCTAGCAATTGTCCAAGGCCCCGTCGGCGGAAGATCGCTCCACTGGAATCGCCTGCGGTGCTTCTCCAAACCGCAGGGACGACTCGAAGCCTCCTCCGTTAAGGTGCCTTTCTTGGTACATTGAACCGGACATGCGTTTCCTCAGCGAGCTGTTTGGCAGCAGCGAATCTCGTCTCTACGATGTGCAGACCCGCGCGGCGGGGGCGGAGGGCAAGCTGCCGCTGACCGCTGAGATGCTACTGGCGCGGCCCAGCGGGGACGTGTTCGGCCTCACCCAGGACGCCGGCATGGGCTGGGCGCCGGATGAACTGGGCCGCAAGGAATTCCTAATCCTAAGCACCCAGGGCGGCCTGCGCGCGCCCGATGGCTCCCCCATCGCCCTCGGCTACCACACCGGGCATTGGGAGGTCGGGTTGCTGGTGGAGGCGGCGTCCGAGGAGTTCAAGAGCCGCGGCTTCATCCCCTTCGCCGGCTATTGCAGCGATCCCTGCGACGGCCGCACGCAGGGCACGCCGGGCATGATGGACAGCCTGCCGTATCGCAACGACGCGGCCATCGTGCTGCGGCGCCTGGCCCGCTCGCTGCCCACGCGCCGCGGCGTGCTGGGCATCGCCACCTGCGACAAGGGCCTGCCGGCCATGATGATGGCGCTGGCCGGGCTGCGCGACCTGCCCTGCGTCATCGTGCCGGGGGGCGTCACACTGCCGCCCATCGACGGCGAAGATGCGGCCGTGATCCAGTCCATCGGCGCGCGCTTCGCCCACGGCAAGGTGAGCCTGGAGCGGGCGGCGGAGCTGGCCTGCCGGGCCTGCGGCACGCCGGGCGGCGGCTGCCAGTTTCTGGGCACCGCGGCGACGGCGCAGGTTGTCGCCGAGGCTCTGGGCCTGGCTTTGCCGCATTCGGCGCTGGCGCCTTCTGGGCAAGCCATCTGGCTCGACATGGGCCGGCGGTCGGCGCGGGCGCTGGCAGCGATGGAAGCGCGCGGCCACGCCACCCGCGACATACTCACCGACAGCGCCATCCGCAACGCCATGGTGGTCTACGCGGCGTTTGGCGGCTCCACCAACCTGCTGCTGCACCTGCCGGCCATCGCCCACGCCGCCGGGCTGAAGCGGCCGGCGATCGAAGACTGGATCCAGGTAAACCGCTCTGTTCCGCGGCTGGTGGATGCGCTTCCCAACGGCCCGCAGAACCACCCCACGATTCGCGTGTTCCTGGCCGGCGGCGCGCCTGAAGTGATGCTGCACCTGCGGCGCCTGCGCCTGCTGGACGAAGCCGCGCTCACCGTGAGCGGCGAGCCGCTCGGCCGCCAGCTCGAGTGGTGGGAAAAGTCCGAGCGGCGCACGGTGCTGCGCCAGTTGTTGGACAAGCGCGATGGCGTCTCGCCGGATTCCGTCATCATGAGCCCGGAGCAGGCGGCGGCTCGCGGCCTGACCAGCACCGTCAGCTTCCTCCGCGGCAACCTGGCCCCGGAGGGCGCAATCGTGAAGAGCACCGCGATTGATTCGGCGGTGGTCGATGTCGACGGCGTTTACCGCAAGGAAGGGCCGGCGCGGGTCTTCACGCGAGAGAAAGACGCGGTGGCGGCCATCAAGAGCGCCGGCCCGGAGCGGATCAAGGCCGGCGACGTGGTGGTGCTGATTTGCCGCGGCCCGCAGGGCGCGGGCATGGAGGAGACCTTCCAGGTCACCTCCGCGCTTTCCAACCTGGATTTCGGCAAGCACGTGGCCGTGCTGACCGACGGGCGGTTTTCGGGCGTCTCGACGGGCGCTTGCGTGGGCCACATCGGGCCGGAGGCGCTGGCCGGCGGGCCCCTCGGCAAAGTGCGCGACGGCGACCTGATCCGCATCGTCATCGACCGCCGGAACCTGGAAGGAAGCGTGGACCTGGCGGGGACTGCGGAAGGCCGCTTTGGGCCGGAGGAGGGCGCGCGCGTGCTCGAGGCCCGCCGCCCGCGACCCGACCTGGCGCCCGACCCCGACCTGCCCGACGATACGCGCCTGTGGGCGCTACTGCAGGCCATGAGCGGCGGCGCCTGGGGCGGCTGCGTCTACGACCTCGCGGCCGTCGCGGCTACATTCGCCGGTACACGTCCTTCCGATCACCGACCTTAACAACCAGGATGAGCAGGTCCTGGTCGTGAATTTGAAAAACCACGCGGTAATTCCTGCCCGGTCCGATGCGCAACCGATACAGCTTTTCCTTCCCCTTCAGCCGTTCGATGCCGGGCGGGCGCGGGTTGCCGGCCAGAAGCTCAATATCCGCGAGCAGTCTTGGGGCGATAGACGGGTCGAAGCTCTTCAGGTTGCGCAACGCGGCTGGACGAAATTCTATGCGATAAGCCACCGGGCGCCTTCTCTACAGGCCCAGTTCCTTCTTGACGGTTTCAAGCGGAATGTTCTTGCCGCGTTCGGCCAAGGCAGCACGAGCATCTTCTATGTCCCGGCGGTCCACTTCATCACCAGCCAGAGCCTCAAGCAACGCGAGGTCGTCCATAGGAACGACCGCAGCCAGGTCTTTCCCGCGCCGTGAAACGACAGTGCGCTGCTTTCCATAAGCCGCACGATTCACAATTTCTGGAAACGTCTCTCGGGCTTGGGAGACAGTCACACGGGTCATGATCCCTCCGCTAGGACGGTTCGTACAACTCGTACAATTATGAACTAAGGCACGTTCTATCTCAAGGGCGGCAGCGCCTGTACCTGGCTGCCAAGCCCATCCAGGTGACCACAAGGGTCGCCCCTACACCTTCTTCCGCGCGCCTTCCCAGCGCTTCACCAGGCCGACATCCAGGCCAAACAAATCCAGGACGCGGCCCACGGCGTGGTTGACGATGTCGTCGATGGATTGCGGGTGGTTGTAGAAGGCGGGCAGCGGCGGCGCGATGATGCCGCCCATCAGCGTCACCGCTTCCATGTTGCGGATGTGGGCCAGCGTGAAGGGCGCTTCCCGCACCAGCAGCACCAGCTTCCGGCGCTCCTTCAGCGTGACGTCGGCGGCGCGCGCCAGCAGGTTGTCGCACACGCCTGTGGCGATCGAGGCCAGTGTCTTCACCGAGCACGGGGCGATCACCATGCCGTCAGTATGGAACGACCCGCTGGAAAGCGACGCGCCGATGTCGCCAACCGGATACCAGTGGTCGGCCAGCTTCCGAACATCGTCGGCGGTGTAGGAGGTTTCCCAAGCGATGGTGCGCTCGGCCGCCTCCGATACGATCAGGTGCGTCTCGGCGGCCTGCTCCTGGCGCAGCACCTGAAGCAGGCGGATGCCGTAGATCGCGCCGGTCGAGCCGGAAATGCCCACAATCAGCCGCATGGTAATATTTCACCACGGATGAACACGGATGAACACGGATAAACGCGGATCAGAACGGCCACACTTCACTTCCCGACACAGAATGTGGAGAAGATCTGGTTCAGGATGTCGTCCACCGTGGTCTGGCCGGTGATCATGTCCAGGGGGCGGAGGGCGCTGTAAAGGTCCAGCAGGAGCATCTCGTGAGGGACGCTGGCCTGGACCGCGCGGCGAGCCGCATCCAGCGCGGCTAGGGCCTCGCGCAACAGTTGCTCGTGCCGGATGTTGGTGAGGAAAGCAGTCTCGCGCGAGCCGTCAAGCCCGGGCAGCGCGCTATCGAGAATGGCGCGGCGCAAGGCGGGTATGCCCTCGCCGGTAAGGGCGGAAACCCGCCAGGCCTCAGTGGCACAGCCTTCCAAGTTGTCCGGCGCAGGGTTCCCTGGGAGCGCGGCCGTCCCGGCCGCATACCCGGCGGGCGAGACGCCCGCGCTCCCAGGAAAGCCTGTGCCACCTAGATCCACCTTGTTCCAGACGACGAGCAGCGGCCCTGCCTTATGGCTCTGTTCGATCAGTTCCTGGTCGGCAGGAAGCAAACCGGCCGCGGCATCCAGCACCACCAGCGTCAGGTCGGAATCGGCCAGGGCCTCGAACGACTTCTGAACGCCGAGCGACTCAGCTTCATCGCGCGCCTCGCGGATGCCGGCGGTATCCACCAGCCGCAGCGGAATGCCTTCCAGGTTGATGGTTTCGCTGACCAGGTCGCGGGTGGTGCCGGGCGCGGCGGTGACGATAGCGCGCTCGCGCTCCACCAAGCGATTAAACAGGCTGGATTTCCCGACGTTGGGGCGGCCCACAATCGCCAAGCTTAGCCCGGCCTGCACCACCCGGCCGTACCGGAAGCTGGAGGCAAAGGCGGCCAGCGGCGCGCGCACGCCTTCGATGCACTCCAGGATCCGATCGTTGGGGAGGACCGAAACATCGTCCTCGGCGAAATCGATGCCCGCTTCCAGCAGCGCGATCAGGTTTACCAGTTGCTTCTTGATCGGCGCCAGCTTGCGGGCCACCGCGCCGGCCACCTGGCGGGCCGCCACGCGGGCCTGGTAGAGCGTCTGCGCGTCAACCAGGTCGCGGACGGCTTCGGCCTGCGCCAGGTCCAGGCGGCCGTTCAAAAAGGCGCGCAGGGTGAATTCGCCGGGCTCGGCCAGCCGCGCGCCCAGCGCCAGGGCGCGCTCCACCGCAAAGCGCAGAACTACCGGCGAGCCGTGGCAGCTCACTTCGACTACGCCTTCAGCAGTGTAGGAGTGGGGCGCGCGGAACCAGGTGATCACGACTTCATCGACCACCTCGCCGGCCTCATCCACCAGTTCGCCCAGGCGGGCGCGCCACGGCTCGGCATCTGCCGTGGTCCGCACCAGCGCCCCGGCGATGGTGAACGCCTGGCTCCCGGACAAGCGGACGACACCAATGCCGCCCCGCCCCGGCGGCGTGGAGATGGCCACAATGGTGTCGTCGGTGTGCATAATGCGGAGTGCGGAGTGCGGAATGTGGAGTGTGTTGGATTCCGCACTCCGCATTCCGCACTCTACACTTACCGAGAGGGGGCGTGGGGCTTGGCGGCGTGAAGCGCGGAGGGCTGCGCCGGGTGGATCACCACGCGCCGCTGCGGCCCGGCGCCCTCGCTTTCGGTGCGCACGCCGGCTTCGCCGCGCAGCGCCATGTGGATGATGCGGCGCTCGCGCGAAGTCATGGGATTGAAGCGGTAGGCGACGCCGGTGCGGCGCACGCGGTCGGCGGCGGCCTCCGCGGCCAGTTGCAGCTCCTCGACGCGCATCATGCGGTAGTCGTGGCAGTCGAACAGCACGCGCTCCCGCCGCTCGGCAACCCCGGCCGCCTCCAGCACAATGTGTTCCAGCGCGGTGAGCAACTCGCCCTTGTTCTGCAGCAGCAGGCCGGCATCGGCGCCGTCGAAGTTCACGATCAGGTCCGGGTTCTCGAACTCGCGGTCCAGCGCGGCGCTGGCGCGCTGGATCTCGAAGGTCAGGTTGAAACCGGCCAGGCGCAGAATGTCCTTCAGCAGCGGCTCGATTCGGGCCGCCAGTTCGTCCGGGTCAAAGGTTCTTTCCATGTCGTTCTCGGCTCTGTCGCGGCGGTCTTTAGACCGCCACGTGGGTCGGCCGCGGCTTGGCGCGGTCCGCGCGCGATTTTCGGCTACTTCGCGGCCAGGGCCGGCTTGCGCGGCGGCGCGGCCCCCAGCCCCGCCTTGTTAATGTACCACTGCTGCGCGATGCCGACGATGTTGCCTACCAGCCAGTAAAGCACCAGCCCGCTGGAGACGTTCATGAACATGAAGCCGAAGATCAGGGGCATGAACATGAACATCTTCTGCTGGGCCGGGTCGGTGGCGGTCTGCGGCGTCATCTTCTGCAGCAGGAACATGGTCAGGGTCATGACGATCGGCAGGATGTAGTAGGGATCCTTGGACGAGAGATCCCGTATCCAGCCGAACCACGGCGCATGACGCATTTCAATGGAAATCGCCAGGACCTTGTAAAACGCATACAGGAACGGAATCTGGAGCAGCATCGGGAAGCACCCGCCCACCGGGTTGACCCCGTGCCTCTTGTAGAGGTCCATGATCTCCTTGTTCTGATCCTGCTTTTTGGGGTCGTTGAACTTGTACTTCTTGTACTTCTCCTGGATGGCTTTGATCTGCGGAGCAAGCTGCTGCATCTTCAGCGCCGATTTCATGCTCTTCAGCTTCAGCGGGAACAGCAGGAAGTTAATCACGATGGTGATGATGACGATGGCCCATCCGTAATTGCCCACCACGTGCGCGTGAATCCACTTGAGAACCAGGAGCAGCGGCTTGGCGATGAAGAAGAACCAGCCGAAGTCCAGCAGATCGGCCA
>Ga0315279_10010030_pt1 | contig 11189 bp, 9 predicted proteins | sample YL17G06_20_MG_FD_203694 | JGI IMG/M metagenome (GOLD analysis project Ga0315279, IMG submission 203694) | Sediment microbial communities from Yellowstone Lake, YNP, Wyoming, USA - YL17G06_20 | ecosystem: Environmental > Aquatic > Freshwater > Lake > Sediment | place: USA: Wyoming | collected...
TCTGCCGCGACGACGTGCCGGTGGCCACGACGAAGAAGTCCGTGACGGGCGAGAGTTTCCTGAGGTCCAGCACGGCGACGTCGCGGCAGCGGTTCTCGGCGCACGTGCGGGCCATCACGACGGCCAGGTGACGTGTGGTGTATTTGCGTTTGGCCATTACTTTGCCAGATGGTCCCACCCGATATGAAGCCAACTGCCGACGATCGGGCCGAACTTGACGATGAGGCCGGCGAAGACCACGCTGACCATGCTCATCAGTTTGATGAGGATGTTGAGCGACGGGCCGGAGGTGTCCTTGAAGGGATCGCCCACGGTGTCGCCGACGACGGCCGCCTTGTGCGGCTCGGACCGCTTGCCGCCGTGATGTCCCTCTTCGATGTATTTCTTGGCGTTGTCCCAGGCGCCGCCGGCGTTGGCCATGAAGACGGCCACGACGAATCCCCCGGTCAGCCCGCCCACCAGCAGCCCCAGGACGCCGCCCACGTCCAGCAGCAGGCCGACGCCAACGGGGGCGATGATCGACAGGAGGCTCGGGAAGACCATGGCCCGCTGGGCGCCCTGCGTGGCGATGGCCACGCACCGGGCGTAGTCCGGCTTGGCCGTGCCTTCCATGATGCCGGGGATGGTGCGGAACTGGCGCCGCACCTCCTCAATCATGCGTCCGGCCGCGCGGCCGACGGCCTTCATCGTGAGCGCGCAGAAGATGAACACCAGCAGCATGCCGCCGAAGACGCCCACCAGGAAGTTCGGGTTCATGGGCGTGACGCCGTAGTGGCGCATGAAGTCGAGCATGCCGGCCTGGTGGGCGCCGACGTCGGGCAGTTTCTTCTTGGCGAGTTCTCCCGCGGCCACCGGAACGAGATAAAGCACGTCCTTGCCGTCCTCCTTGAACACGCCGCGCGTGACGCCCGCGGGCGCCTCGCGGGCCACGGTGTTCTCGGCCTTGCCCGGCGCCTGGATGTAGGCAACGGTGGCCATCATCTGCTGCTGCCGGGTGGCGGCTTCGGGCGAAACGTACTGGGCGAACTTGCCGAAACCGAGCGATTGAACCTTGGACTCGGAGCCCGCGGTGCAGACGTAAGCGGCGGCCGCCTCGCGGTGCATGCCGACGCGAAACTCCTCGACGCAGGCCGCCAGGAGCGCCAGGGCCGTCAGGGCCGCGCTGCCGATGGCAAAACCCTTGCCGGTGGCCGCCGTCGTGTTGCCGAGGGCGTCGAGGGCGTCGGTGCGCTTGCGGACTTCCGGGGGCTGATGGGTCATCTCGGCGTTGCCGCCCGCGTTATCCGCAATCGGACCGTAAGCATCGGTCGCCAGCGTGATGCCCAGTGTCGAAAGCATGCCGACGGCGGCAATCGAGATGCCGTAGAGCCCCATCGAAATGTCGTGGAATCCCCCGGGCAGCCCGAACGCCACGATCATCGCGGCGCTCACCGACAGGACGGGAATCCAGGTCGAGATCATGCCGGTGGCCAGGCCGCCGATGATGACCGTCCCGGCGCCGGTCAGCGACTGGTCCGCCAGCCACCGGGTGGGCTTGAAGGAGGAAGACGTGTACCACTCGGTCGCCTTTCCGATAATGACGCCGCACAGAAGCCCCGCCACGACGCTGCCGAAGAGGCTCCACGGCAGGTCGAACGCGTAGATGACCAGAGCGGTTGCGGGAACGACCAGGGCGCTGGCGAGGAAGATGCCGCGGTTCAGCGCCGCCATGAGGGTCTTCATGTTGGCGTCCTCCCGGGTCCGCACCACGAACACCCCCAGGACGGAGGCGGCAATGCCGAGGCCGGCCAGGACCAGCGGGGCCAGGAGCATGTTGAGGCGGGTGGTCTCCGCCGCCGCGCTCTCGGCGGTGCCGAAGACGGCCGCCACGCCGAGGGCCGAGGCCGCCAGGATCGAGGCGCAATACGACTCGAACAGGTCGGCGCCCATGCCGGCCACGTCGCCCACGTTGTCGCCGACGTTGTCGGCCACGGTGGCCGGGTTCCGCGGGTCGTCTTCGGGGATGCCGGCCTCGACCTTGCCCACCAGGTCGGCGCCGACGTCGGCGGCCTTCGTAAAGATGCCGCCGCCCACGCGGGCAAACAACGCCTGCGTGGACGCCCCCATGCCGAAGCACAGCATGACCACCGTAATCTGCTCCAGGGTCATCGGCTCCCAGCCGAGCGCCCCGGCCCATACGTAGCCCCAAATCTGATGGAGGAAGTAGAACCACACGGAGATGAGCAGAAGGCCCAGCCCGACGACCGTCAACCCCATGACGGCCCCCGCCCGGAAGGCCACCGTCAGCCCGCGATTCAGGCCGGTCTTGGCCCCCTGGGCGGTCCGGGCGGATGCCTGTGTGGCTGTTTTCAGGCCGATGAAGCCCGAAAGACCGGAGACGAATCCGCCCGTCAGGAATCCCAGCGGCACCAGGGCGTGCTGGACGTGCAGGCCGAACGCCATCACGGCCAGCAGGGCCGCAATGACGATGAAGACCATGGCCGCCACCTTGTACTGCTGCCTGATGTACGCATACGCGCCCTCGCGGACCGCTGCGGCGATCGACTGCATCTCCGCCGACCCCTCGGATTCGCGCATGACGCTCTTATAAAAGAAATACGCCATGGCCAGGGCAAGCCACGAGCCCAGCGGCGCCAGCCACCAGATGGCCGGCAACGGCCGGGCGACCGCCTCAACCCCGGCCTGGCCGCCGCCCGACTGCTGGCTCAGCACCTGCGACACAAGCAGCCCCATGGCAGCCAGCACAACCGCGCTGGGCAGGTACCGCAGAAATCCAGGCGTTCGCTTTCTCGGATGGCGCCTCATTCCACTGCCTTTCGTGTTGTCTTGACGGCGGATGCATGCATCCGTGGACCTCCCAGCGGGGTTAAAGAGCCCAATTTTCTACGACCTGACCGACACCGAAGCAAGAAAAAAACAGCGCGGCTCGTAATGCGCGGTGGGAACCAGGTCGGGAAAAAACGCTTGAAGACGCCGATGTCGCGGCTATACTGTGGGGCTTCGGTCAAGAGGGTTTGTGCCGGGTACGCGCGGCTGCGCGGCGGCCCGGCATGGGCATGCGTTCTGACAACAGGCAGCCTGGAGGATAGCCGTGCCGGCAAAATGTGAGATCTGCGGCAAGAGGGTGGCGTTCGGCAACCGCGTCAAGCGTCGCGGCAAGGCGAAGTACCTGGGCGGCGTGGGCCGGAAGATCACCGGCATCACCCGCCGCCAGTTCCGCGCGAACCTTCAGCGCGTGCGGGTCCAACTGCCCGACGGTACCCGGCAGCGGATGCGCGTCTGCACGCAATGCATGCGCAGCGGCGGCATTGTCAAGCGCGTCAAGCGCATCATCCCGCAGCCGGAGGCAAAAGCCTGACGCACGGTGCGCGGACGCTCCCGGGCGCCACCAGCCATGGCCCTATCGAAACAGGAAGTCCTGAAGGTCGGCGCCCTCAGCCGCATCCGCCTCTCGGAGGCGGAGGTGGAGAAGTTCACCACGCAACTCTCCAGCATCCTCGGCTACGTGGACCAACTGCGCGAACTCCAGACCCAGGACGTGCCGCCGCTGGCCCACGCGCTGCCGCTCCAGAATGTCCTCCGCAACGATGAGCCGCACGCGGGCCTGACGACGGAGCAGGCCCTGGCGGGCGCCCCGGAGGCCGCGGGCGACTTCTTCCGCGTCCCGCGCGTCCTGGACGAGGGCGCCAGCGCGTAGGGGCAACTACGCGGCTGGTCCGCGGCTTTGCGCGGTGGGTCTCCGCACCCACCGCGCCTGCGTGGTCAAAACGCGGCGGGTACGGAGACCCGCCGCGCGAAGGCGCGATGAAGGTGGTTTACACTATGGCGATCACCGACCTGACAGCCCGCCAGATGCGCGACGCCCTGCGGCGGCGGGAGTTCTCCGCCACCGAGGCCGCCGAGGCCGCGCTGGCGGCCATCGCGCGCCTGGACGGGCAGGTCAAGGCCTTCCTCTCCCTGGATGCCGACGGCGCACGCCGCCGCGCGGCCGAGATCGACAAGCGCCTCGCCGCGGGGGAGAACATCGGACTCCTGGCGGGCGTCCCGGTGGCCGTCAAGGACAACATGTGCACCGCCGACGGCCAGCCCACCACGTGCGCCAGCCGCATCCTCGGGGGCTGGCGTGCCCCGTATAACGCCCACGTGGTGGAACGTCTGGCGGCCGAGGGGGCCGTCATTGTCGGCAAGACGAACCTGGATGAGTTCGCCATGGGCTCCTCCACCGAGAACTCGGCCTACGGGGCCACGCGGAACCCGTGGGCCCTGGACCGCGTGCCGGGCGGCTCCAGCGGCGGCAGCGCCGCGGCCGTGGCCGCACGCATGGTGCCCCTGGCGCTGGGGTCCGACACCGGCGGCTCCATCCGCCAGCCTGCGGCGCTCTGCGGCGTGGTGGGCGTGAAACCGACCTACGGCCGCGTCAGCCGCTACGGCCTGGTGGCCTTCGCCTCGAGCCTCGACCAGATCGGCCCCTTCGGCCGCACGGTGGCCGATGCGGCGCTCCTGCTTCAGGCCGTGGCCGGCGGCGACACGCGCGACTCGACGTGCGTGTCCGACGAAGACCGGCCCGTGCCGGATTACCTGGCGTCGCTGGAAGAGCCGGTGCGCCCCTTGCGCATCGGACTGCCGAAGGAATTCTTCGGCAAGGGCCTCGACCCGGAAGTCGAAGGCGTGGTGCGCGAGGCCCTGGCCGTGTACGAGCGGCTGGGGGCGAAACTGGTGGAGGTCAGCCTGCCGCACTCCACCGAGTACGCCATCGCCACCTACTACATCGTGGCCACGAGCGAGGCCTCCTCCAACCTGGCCCGCTACGACGGCGTGCACTACGGCTACCGCTCGCCGGACCATTCCGACATGATTGATATGTACATGCGCAGCCGCGCCGGGGGCTTCGGCGACGAGGTCAAGCGCCGCATCATGCTCGGCACGTACGCCCTGAGCGCGGGCTACTACGATGCGTACTACAAGAAGGCCCTCCAGGTGCGGCGGCTCATCCGGCGCGACTTCGAGGAGGCGTTCAAGACGGTTGACTGCCTCATGGGCCCCACCAGCCCCACGGCCGCCTTCCGCATGGGCGAGAAGACCGCCGACCCGCTGGCCATGTACCTCTCGGACGTCTTCACGGTGAGTTGCAACCTGGCGGCCATCGCGGGCGCGAGCGTTCCGTGCGGCTTCACGGCCGACGGGCTGCCCGTGGGCCTCCAGGTCCTTTCGGACGTGTTCACCGAGGACCGGTTGCTTCGGATCGCGCGGATGTACGAGCGGGAAGTCCAGTGGGCCGCGCGCCGGCCGCCCGTCTGCGAGGCCGCCTCATGAGCGCCGCCGACCTCGTGCCCACGATCGGCCTCGAGGTGCACCTGCACCTTAAGACCCGCACGAAACTTTTCTGCGGGTGCCGGGTGGAGTATGATGCGCGGCCGAACTCCAGCGTCTGCCCGGTGTGCCTGGGCATGCCGGGCGTCCTGCCGGTCATGAACGCGAAGGCCGTGGAACTGGCCGTGCGCATGGCCCTGGCCCTGGGGTGCACCATTCCCGACCTCGCCAAGTGGGACCGCAAGCACTACTACTATCCGGACCTGCCGAAGAACTACCAGATATCCGAATATGACCAGCCGCTGGGCGTGGGGGGGCATCTGGACGTCGAAACCTCCACGGGCGCCGTGCGCGTGGGCATCACGCGGGTCCACCTGGAAGAGGACGCCGGCAAGTTGATGCACGATGAGCGCGGCGGCAACTTCAGCGTGGTCGACCTGAACCGCACCGGCACGCCCCTGCTGGAGGTCGTGAGCGAGCCCGACATCCACTCCGCCGAGGAGGCCCGCGCCTACGCCGAGGCCCTCCGCCAACTGGCCGTCTACCTGGGCGTGGGCGATTGCAACATGCAACTGGGCCAGATGCGGTGCGAGCCCAACGTGAGCCTCCGCATCGGCGCGGGCCCCGACGGCAAGCCCCGCTACACGCCCATCTCGGAACTGAAGAACCTGAACTCGTTCCGCTCGGTCGAGCGCGCGGTGGCCCACGAGATTGCCCGCCACCGCCAGGAATACCTGGCTGATCCCGCAAAGTACACCCTGGAGAACCTCGGCAAGGAAACGCGCGGCTGGAACGACGACGAGGGCGCCTCGTTCCTCCAGCGGTCCAAGGAAGAGGCGCACGATTACCGCTACTGCCCTGAGCCGGACCTCGTGCCGTTCGTTCCCGACCGCAAGTGGGTCGAGGACCTGCGTGCAAGCGCGCCGGAACTCCCGCAGATGCGCCGCCGCCGCTTTCTCGGCGACTACGGCCTGCCCGAGTACGATGCGGGCGTGCTGACCGCCGAGCGTGCCGTGGCCGACTTCTATGAGAAACTCGCCACGAGCGCGAAGGACCCCAAGGCCGCATCGAACTGGATGATGCAGGACGTGATGCGGGTGCTGAATGAGCGCAAGATCGGCATCGGCGAACTGCCCCTCGGGCCCGAGGGCCTGGCTGAACTCATCGCCCTGGTGAAGCAGGGGACCATCAACCGTAACACCGGGACTGAGGTCTTCAACAAGATGCTGGCGACGGGTAAGTCGGCCGCCGAGATCGTGAAGGACGAGGGGCTTGCGCAGGTGGGCGACTCCGGCGCAATCGAGGCGTTCGTCGACCAGGCCCTGGCCGCCAACGCCCGGACCGTCGAGGATTACAAGGGCGGCAAGAAGGCCGCCTTCGGCCGGCTCATGGGCGAGGCCATGAAGGCCTCCGGCGGCAAAGCCAACCCCCAACTCGTCAAAGAAATCCTCCTGAAGAAACTCGGCGGATAGGGTGCGGCCATACGCCGCCGGTCACCCGTGCCTTTTTAGCCCCCCGTGAATACACGGGGGGCCGACCGTCGCAAGACGCATCCCCACCCTGACGCATCGTCCGCCGCGCCGCCCCCGGTGTATTCACCGGGGGCTAACTGGGCCGTCCCCACGGCGGCATCTTTCCGCCCCAAACTTTGTTCTCGGCGTCGCGTCAGGAAAGCGCATCAGGCGTCAAGCGGATCGACGAGTGGTTGAAGGACTTGGATGAGCGGCGGCAGATCATCTCGCACGGTGCGCAAAAGAATTTTCAGGTTGATATCATAATAGGCATGCACCAGGCGGTGGCGCATGTCGATCATCTCGCGCCAGGGCAGGGCGACGACTTCCTTCTGCCCCTCCGCTGAGACCTGGCTGGCGGCCTCGCCGATGATCTCCACGCATTTCACGAGCGCCAGGGCGAACTGCCGGTCGCGGGCGAGGTCCTCGCACGTGCGGCCCTGGGCGAAGGTGACCGCATCGCGGGCAGCGTCGAGCATGTGCCGCAGGCGGATCTGGTCCTCAACCCGCAAATTGCACCTCCGCCGCAGCGAGAACCTGGGCACGAAAATAGCGGCTCAGGTCCTCGGCCGTCCGCACATCCACCTTACGCCCGCCGAAACACGAAGAAAGTTCCCGTTCCATCCGTGCCACCCCGAGAAGGCCCGGGACATGCTCGGCGTCGAACTCCACCAGAACGTCCACGTCGCTCTCGGGGCCGAAATCCTCTCGCAGGACCGAGCCGAAGAGCGCCAACCGTCGGATATGGTTTCGACGGCAGAACTCCGCCAGCCCGTCCCTGTCTACCGTGACACGGACCATCGCGTGTTCTCCGTATCGGTTCCTGGTTCGCGGGTTCCGATTATATCATCCGTCGCCCGGACAGCAATGAGTTGCGGCACCGGCCGGCAATCTTCGGATGGCGGCTATGGGTTCCGACCTGGTCGCGGCGATTTCTTCCCGCCCCACAACTTGTTCTCGGTCCCCTTCATCAGCCGCGCGTAGTTTGACCGGTGCCGCACGAGAACAATCGCCACCAGGAGCACGACGAAAACCGTCACGGGCAGATACGTATTCCACGCCTCGCCGCGCTCCAGCCACAGGTACCCCGCCGCAAACGCGATCGCCGCCACACTCGATGCCACCGACACGTAGCGGGTGATGAGCACCACGACGATCCACACGCCGAAGGCCCCGAGCGCCAGCCACCCCAGCATCGGCAGCGCCAGCAGCACCCCCAGGCTCGTGGCTACGGCCTTGCCGCCCTTGAACCCGAGCCACACGGGGAATACGTGTCCCGCAATCGCCGCCGCCGCCACCAGAACCAGCAGCAACCAGAATGTCCGCAGCCCGCCCGGCAGGTCCTCCAGGGGCGCCATCACGCCCGGCTTGTATAGCACGGCAGCGTAGACCGGGAGAAAGCCCTTGGCCACGTCCAGCACGAACGCCGCCAGGCCGTACGGCCATCCGCACACCCGCCAGCAGTTCGTCGCGCCGATGTTCCTGGACCCGTGCTCGCGGATGTCCACGCCGCGCGCCTTCCCGAGGAGCCACCCGAACGGAATGGACCCGAGCAGGTACGCGCCCACGAGCATCGCAAGGATTACCAGGACCGCGGTCATGCCTTTTCGGCCTCCTTGCGGGCCTTGACCTTCTCAAAGACCGCCATCATCTCCCGGAAGTTCTGCTGGAGGGAATGGTCCTTGACGGCCAGGCGCGCCGCCTCGCGCATCGGCCGGCGGCGGCTCTCTTCCAGCAGGTGTTCCAGGCAATGCGCGAGTTGCTCCGCCTGGTCGGGCGATTCCACGACGTAGCCCTCGCGGCCGTCCTGCATGAGTTCGCTCGCGCCGTTGAAGCGCGTGGTGATGACCGGCAGGCCCGAGGCCAGCGCCTCCAGCACCACCAGGCTGCACGGGTCGTACCACGTGGGCTGCACGTACACGTCGGCGGCGCAATAGGCCGGAATGACGTCGGCCACCGCCCCGGGAAAGAGCAGGCGGTCGGCGCAACCCAACGGCTCGGCCAGTTCCAGGTAGGGCTTGGCGGCGGCCTTGCCGATGACAACGACTCGCCAGGGCCGGTTGCGCGGCAGGCGTGCGGCCGCCTCGATGAGTTCCCGCACGCCCTTCAGGCGGAAGTTGTGCGCGATGATGAGGAAGCACGTCTCATCCTCCGCCAGGCCGAGCGCCGCCCGCGCCTCGGCACGCTTGGCCTCGCACGCGGCAGGCGAGAACCGCTCCAGGTCCACCCCGTTGTACACCAGGTGCAGCCGCTCCTCGGGCACGCGGTGGAATTCCTGCATGTCCTGTCGGACCATGCGGCTGATGGCAACGACCTCGGGCGGCGGGTGGTCCGCATATTGCCCCGCCTCGATGTACAGTTGCATCCGGATGCGCGGGTTGGCGAAGTCGAAGCCGTCCTTCAGCGCCCGCAGAAAGCCGCTGCGGATGAGCAGCAGGTTCTGGCGCCGGCTGCCGCGCAGCGTGCCGCCGTGCGGCTGGAGAACGTCGGCCCCGAAGGTGCGCCCGACGGCCACCACGACGTCCAGCCCGGCCCGCCGGGCGGCGCGACCGGCGGCGCGGGCGAAGTGCAGGTCGCGGCTCCACCGCGTCAGGCCCCGGCGCATCACGCGCCACGTAAAGGCCCCCTTGGGCGTGGCGCCGAACGCCCCGGCAATCAGGTGGACCTCGTGGCCGGCGGCCAGGAGTTCGTGCGTGAACTGGGAGACGTACGTCTCGGCCCCGCCGCGCGCGGGTTCCAGGTGCTCAATCTGGAATCCGATCTTCATGGGGCGGCCTCCCGGCTCGCCAGGGCGACGCCGTGGCAAGCCCGGCGGCGCCGGCGACCCTCGTGCCGCGCCACCCGCCGCGCCTTGGCCGCGATGCGCCGGATGAGCCGCTTGTGGGCCGCCTCCAGCCGCGGCGCCTGGAAATATTCCCGCGCGAACCGCACGGCGTCCGTCCGCGTGAAGACCGGCGAGCGGATGCCCGTGGCGGCCGACGGCCACGATGAGTAAAGGAGCGCCGCGAGGTCCTTCACGATCCACCGCTCCGCGGGGCCGCCGCGGTGCTGGGTCACCCGCGCGAGGTCTATCAGGTGCAGCGCCGGCGCCGCGCCTTCGACCGGCCGCACCAGGAAGTGACACAGGTAGAAGTCACGGTGCACGAGGCCCGCCTGGTGGAACCGTCGCGCCAGCCGCGCCACGGCCAGCACCAGTCGCCGCCTGGCGGCCGTGGCCTGGGGCGATCGGTCGCGGCCGAAGGCGGCCTCGCAGTAATCGTCGGCCTGCGTCGCCCCGGCGATTTCCTCGGTCACCAGGAGGCTCTTCTGCGCCGCCGGGCCGCCGGGGCGCTCCTCGCCCAGCGCCACCCATCGCATGGCCGGGATGCCCGCGTCGATGACCCTGTAGATGTTGCGGAGTTCCTGGTCGGCCGCCGAGTGCGCCCCGCCCCGGCCAAGCAGCCGCCGCAGCCCCGCGCCGCACGGCCCCCGCGTGTACCGCTTGACGTAGAGGGCGTGCGTGCCGCCCGCCGGGCACGGCAGTTCGATGCGGACGGTGGTGCGGCCGGGGACCTCTCGGTACGGCTCGCCGCCTTCCAGGTTGATGAGGGCGTCGAAGGTGGCGAGGCCGGCCGCCTGGAGCGCCGGGCGGAAGGATTCGTTGACGAGCAGGCGGCCGCCGTCGAGCGAGATAATCCGCTCGTCGGCCGCGTGGGCCTCGCGTGCGGCCTTCAGTCGCGGGTCCTGGCCGCGGCCGCGCATCCGCGCGGCCAACTGTTCGACCTGCCGGGCCGCCCAGCGCCACTCGTCGCCGAAGTAGGCCTTGAGGACCCGCAGGCGGTCGCTCGGGCGGATGCCCGCCACGGCCGTGGTCGCGTGCAGGGCCGCCAGGTCCTCCAGACGCCGCCGCCGCGTCAGCCGCCGCAGCCGCGCTACGTCGATGAGGACAACGCGCGGCCGGCCCTCGTCCAGCCCCTCCAGGTACACGTGCTTGGCGTAGAGGTCGGGGAACGAGATGCCCTCGCCGTGCAGGCGGCGCACGGCCTGGCCGATGGCCTCGGCCACCGCGCGGCGGAGGGCAGGCGGCGGGGCATCGGCCGACCGGGCCGCCCCGCGGACCCACGATGCCAGCGACGGGCCCGCCACCTCGCGAAACGCGATGAGCGAGCGCGGCCCGCCGGCCGACCGGCTCCAGCCCCACGCCACCGGCGCGGCTACGGCGATGCCGCGCGCCGCCAGGTGCAGCGCGTTCCGCCACTCGCGCCGGGCGGGCGCCTCGGGCCGGCGCAGGTCCAGCAGGTCCCGCCAGGACGGCCGCGCGGCGGCGCCCCACTGGCGCTTGAGGTAGATGACGACCGCCCGGCCCCCCGGGCCCGCGAGTTCCAGGCG
>Ga0315279_10010031_pt1 | contig 11189 bp, 11 predicted proteins | sample YL17G06_20_MG_FD_203694 | JGI IMG/M metagenome (GOLD analysis project Ga0315279, IMG submission 203694) | Sediment microbial communities from Yellowstone Lake, YNP, Wyoming, USA - YL17G06_20 | ecosystem: Environmental > Aquatic > Freshwater > Lake > Sediment | place: USA: Wyoming | collected...
CAAGAGAGGGGCTTAAGGCTAAAGCTACAAGAGAGAAGCTTAAGGCTAAAGCTACAAGAGAGGGGCTTAAGGCTAAAGCTACAAGAGAGAAGCTTAAGGCTCTAGCTACAAGAGAGAAGCTTAAGGCTATTGATGCTGTCGGACCCAAGATTGCCGATAGTATTATCACCTTCTTCCGGCAGGAAGAAAATCGCCGTATCATTGACAGGCTGAAAAAGGCAGGAGTCAAGCTAGGAGTCAGCCCGGAGGCAGCTAAACCTGAGAAGCTACCCCTAGCTGGGCAGGAGTTTGTCATCACCGGCCGGCTGGAAGCCTCCTCCAGAGAGGAGGCGGAGGCACGGATAAAGGCCCTTGGCGGCACAACCAAAGATAATGTTACTCGAAAGACTACCTACCTAGTGGTCGGCGCTGACCCCGGCTCCAAGCTAGCCCGGGCTCAGGCTCTGGATATAAAACAGCTCACCGAAGAGGAATTCCTGCGTCTCCTCAACGAGGCGGCCCGATGAAGTTAATCATCGGCCTGGGTAATCCGGGGCGGCCTTATGCCCATAACCGCCACAATGTAGGCTTTACTTGCGTTAACCATTTTGCCCGGACACACGGCATACGGCTTGATAAGGGGCAAGGTACAGCCCGCGTCGGCACCGGCGAGATAGCTGGCGGCAAGGTAGTGCTAGCTAGACCCCAGACCTTTATGAACCGTAGCGGAGAATCAGTTAGCCGCCTGGTGAAGCGGTTTAATATCAGCCCTAGCGACCTATTGGTCATCCATGACGACCTTGACCTTCCGCTGGGTAAAGTCCGCATCCGCCAGGATGGTAGCTCCGGTGGGCATAAAGGGATTGAGTCCATTATCTCCTCTCTGGGCAGTCAGGATTTCCTTCGCCTTCGAGTAGGCATCGGCCGACCGAACCCGGCCCAAGACTCAACCGAGGTCAGCGAGGCTGATATTGTCGCCTACGTCCTCAGCGATTTCACTCCCGAGCAGAAACAAATCATTGCCGGTGTCATACCCAGAGTAAGTGAAGCCATTTACTCCATCCTTACCGAGGGTCTGAGCGCAGCCATGAATAAGTACAATTAGGCTTATTCGCTGAAAGCGGTATATAGAAACAATAAGATTGTTTACCAACCCCCTCACCCTTTACTAAGAACCTCAAACGATTCCCTTTGCCAATACTCAGGCTCAGATGATATAATTGCCAGCATCTACCTGGTGGAGCGTCTAACCAATGGACAAGGACAGGAGAAAATTCATTGCTGTTATTGGGGGGGGGCAGTGTTCCCAGATGGAAGCACGCTTGGCGGAAGAGGTGGGTCGTGAGTTAGCCAGGCGGGGTGCTGTCTTAGTTTGCGGCGGACTGGGTGGGGTTATGGAAGCTGCCTGCCGGGGGGCTAGCTCAGAGGGTGGGATAACCATTGGTATCCTCCCTGGAGACAGCCGGCACGCCGCTAATCTCTATGTCGAGATTCCGATAGTCACTGGTACAGGTTATGCCCGGAATCTGGCTGTGGTCAAATCAGGTCAGGCCGTAATCGCTGTCGGTGGCAGTTACGGCACCCTATCTGAGATAAGCCACGCCTTGCAGAGTGGCATACCCGTCATCGGCCTCAATACCTGGTCATTATCCAGGGACGGCAAGCAGGATGACTCAATAATTCCGGCTCAAAGCGCGGTTGAAGCTGTAGATAAAGCGCTTAGTTTAGCTATTGATTAGTCGCCTAATCAAGTCCAGGTGGGAGAGAACATGTCAACTATTGAGACGGTCAAAGCTAGAGAAATCCTCGATTCCAGAGGTAATCCGACGCTGGAAGCGGCGGCCGAGCTAGCTGGCGGCGCTAAGGGATGGGCGGCTGTGCCCTCTGGAGCCAGTACGGGTAAGTACGAGGCGGTGGAGCTGCGGGATGGGGATGGCTCCAGATTCAACGGGCTCGGCGTACTTAACGCGGTAGCTAATGTCAACAAACGTATCGCCCCAGCTATAGTCGGCATGCCAGCTACTGACCAGGAAGCCGTTGACCGCAGGCTGATAGAGCTTGACGGTACGACCAACAAGTCCCGGCTTGGCGCTAACGCCATTCTGGGCGTGTCACTGGCTATAGCCCACGCTGCCGCTAATCTAGAGGGTGTCCCTCTCTACCGCTACCTGGGAGGCGCCAACAGCCACACTCTACCCGTACCCATGATGAATATACTGAACGGGGGCAAACATGCCACCAACTCGACCGATTTTCAGGAGTTCATGGTAGTGCCCGCGGGCGCCACCAGCTTCAGACACGCCCTACAGATGGGGACCGAAATCTACCACTCCCTGAAGCGAGTGCTTCAGAGTAAAGGACTGGATACCAACGTCGGCGACGAGGGCGGCTATGCTCCGCCCGGACTGTCGAATAACCAGGCAGTAGAGGCTATCCTCTCGGCTATTGAAAGTGCCGGCTACAAGCCGGGGCAGGACTGTTTCATAGCGCTGGACCCGGCAGCCAGCCAATTTTACGAGGACGGTCGCTATGTCCTGTCGAGAGAGGGCGCTTCACTAAGTGCCAGCGAAATGGTTGACTACTATGCCCGGTGGGCGTCAGCTTACCCCCTTATCAGCATCGAGGATGGGATGGCTGAGGATGACTGGGACGGTTGGCGGCTCCTGGCTAAGAAGCTGGGGCGTAAAGTACAGCTTGTTGGCGATGACCTGTATACTACCAATGTGGGGCGCCTCAGCCGGGGCATCGAGTTAGGCGCATCCAATTCCATCCTTATCAAACCGAATCAAATTGGCACACTCACGGAAACCATCACTGCCATCAAGATGGCACAAGAGGCGGGGTGGACAGCAGTAGTGAGCCACCGCTCAGGCGAGACCGAGGATACCACTATCGCTGACCTAGCCGTGGGTCTGAATACGGGCCTCATTAAAGCTGGTGCCCCGTGCCGCTCGGAGCGCACGGCTAAGTACAACCGCCTGCTCAAAATAGAAGACGAACTAGGACCCAGTGCCGAGTTTGCTGGGATGTCAGCGTTTTACCACCTAGAGGGAAAAGGATGAAGGAGATTATACCTAATCTCTACCTGATAGAGCTGCCTCTGCCCAATAATCCCCTGGGTTATGTCAACGCCTGCCTGGTTCGAGGCGATAACGGATGCCTACTTATTGATACCGGCTGGGATACTGAGGGGGCATTCAATTCCCTCAAAACGCAACTGGCCGAGATTGGCGCTCGTGTCGAAGACATCTCTCAGATAGTAGCCACCCACATCCATCCCGACCACTATGGCCTGGCTGGTAGACTGAGACGGCTGTCCCAAGCCAGAATCAGCCTGCACCACCTGGAGAGAGACCTGGTCCAAACCGTCTATAGTGATGTAGGCAAGCTCATCCAGCAAGGGCTGGAGTGGATGCAAATCAACGGGGTATCGGCTGCCGAGCTGGCGCTGGGATTATCACAACTCCGAGCCACGCGCCCGGAAATGGTGCAATTCACTGCCGCCGTCCTACCCGATACTGTCCTGCGTGGTGATGAAGCAATCTCGGTTGGTTCCTTTACCTTCAAGGTGCTGTGGACACCGGGACACTCCCCAGGGCATATATGCCTGTATGAGCCAAACCACGGAATCCTTATCTCAGGAGACCATATCCTGCCTGATGTCAACACTGATGTTAGTCTCGAGCCTCAATCCGGTCCTAATCCTTTGGGTGACTACCTAAACTCCCTGAGCGAAATAAAACAGCTCAGCATCTCTCTTACTTTGCCGGGCCACGGACACCCATTTACCGGTTTAGAACGAAGAATTGATGAGATTATCCAGAACCAGAGGCAAAGAGGCTCCGAGATTCTGGATAAGGTGAAACCCGGAGCCAAAACAGCCAGCCAAATATCTGGCGAGCTGACCTGGATGAGAAATGCCAACCAGATCAACTGGCAAGATTTAAATCCTTGGGATAGGAGGCTGGCGCTGCTAAAGACCTTGGCTCACCTGGAGGCGATGAGATTTGGTGGCAAGGTGGAAAAGTCTACCCAGGGCGGCATTATATACTACCAGGCGATAGGCGCTGGATAGGTCGACTCGCCGGGGAATTTGCCGCAGATTAGGTCGGAAAGCAAGGATAAAAACTGAGGGGGTGTAAAGATGACAACCAGAATCGGAATCAATGGCTTTGGGCGTATCGGCAGACTAACTCTCAGGGCGGTTAACCAGTACCATAAGGACAGGCTGGAGGTGGTAGCCGTCAATGACCTCACTGATGCTAAAACCAATGCTCACCTATTAAAATGGGACACCAGTTACGGTCGCTATCCGGGCAAGGTAGAAGCCGGTGACAGTTCTATCGTTGTCGATGATAAAGAGGTAAAGGTGCTCTCGGAACGCGACCCGGCTAACATCCCGTGGCGGGATTACGGCATAGGCATAGTGATAGAGTCGACCGGGCTATTTACCGATGCCACCAGGGCAGCCGCCCATTTCAAGGGTGGTGCCAAGAAGATACTCATCTCAGCGCCGGCTCGCAATGAGGATATAACCATCGTCCTCGGCGTCAACGAAGACCGGTATGACCCGAAACGGCATAACATAATATCCAACGCCTCCTGTACCACTAACTGCGTTGCTCCCGTGGTCAAGGTACTGCACCAAAGCTTCGGGGTAAACCGGGGGTTTATGACTACTATCCACGCCTACACCAACGACCAGAGAATCCTGGACATGTTTCACCGGGACCTGCGCCGGGCGCGGGCTGCCGCCGTCAACATTGTGCCCACTACCACCGGCGCGGCCAGGGCAGTAGCTCTGGTTATTCCCGAGCTTAAGGGCAAACTGGACGGAGTAGCACTCAGGGTTCCAGTAGCTACTGTCTCTGTTACCGACTTTGTAGCTGACCTGAACCGGGAGGTTACCGTCGAGCAGGTGAACGAGGCTTTCCGAGCCGCTGCCGAGGGAGCTTTGGCTGGAATCCTGGAGTATTGCGAGGAGGAGCTGGTCAGCATGGACTTTAAGGGTAATCCGGCCAGCTCTATTTTTGATGCACCGAGCACCATGGTCATTGCCGGCAACATGGTCAAGGTGCTTGCCTGGTACGATAACGAGTGGGGCTATAGCTGTCGCTTGGCTGACCTTGCCGCTTACGTGGCTGATAAAGGGCTCTAGGTGGTATAAGCACCGCGGTTACTAGCAGAGCGGTCACGAAGCCCGGAAAATGGTGCTCCGTACCAATAGAGTTGTCGTTGGCTCCTTACGGAGGGGGCTACTCAGGGCTTTTCCAGTTCAATCCCCTTGAGCCGGATATGGTCGAACATCGTGCCGCTGGCACTCCTGAGTTCCAGACAGTCAATGATACCTTTATATTGCCCGCTTAGCAATCCTTCACCTATGATATAGGCCCCTTCGGCAGCCTCTTTAGCTACCCTGGCGCGCCGCCTCACCTTTCGCACCGGGCCAAAATGAGCCAGCCTCTCCCGCATAGTCTCGGCAATCTCCGGAATGCCGCTAAGCCTCCCCGAAAGCAGAATCTCACGTGGCTTCCCCACCGAGACCATCATGGCTGCCACCCCCTTGACCACGCTCTCCACCATCATGTTCCAGGACTGCGAATACTTGTGCTGCTCTTTAGCCATCTCCTCGGGGCTCAGGTCGTCCTTGCCACTCATATCCTTGGCACCGCCGCTGAAAAGCACTATCTGCGGGAACCCGCCCAAGCGCATGGCCAACTCCGAGTCCATAGCGCCCAGGGTAAGAAAGCCGGGGCCTCCCGATGTGCCTCCCGCACCATCAACAATCTTCCCTCCCTCAACCCCGATTACGGCATTGAAACCATAACCCAGTTCGGTCAAGATGAAACAGGTCTCATTGTAATCTATACCGAGGTATTCTGCCTCATCCTTAATCGCCAGAACCACACAGCACACCTTATCTGCGGTGCCCATGTCCATCTTGTTGGCTTTCCTGTAGGCGGGCACAGTAGGCAGGTGAATGACCCCGGGGGTGAAGTAAACAGGCAGCCCTTCCGCCTTCATCAGCTTGACCACCCCGCTGATGCCTTCGTTCACCGGGACGCTCTCATCCAGGGGTATCATCAGAGCTAACTCTCTATCGGTTATGTCCTTAATATGAGTTAACGGCAGACCATAGCCCGAGGGGCCAACTATCATATCTAAGGGCAGGATACTTTTGACGGTATCTAATATTATCTTGGGGTTTTGAGCCACGTCTTCTGAAGATACAGAAAAGTCCAAGATAACCTTAGTCCCTTCCATACCAAAGAAATCAAAGCTATGAGTCCCCGGGTCGATACCTATGATTCTCATCTGTCCTCCTCTTTAACCCCTAGTGCAAGACCCAGGGGGCAGCAGGGGTCGGAGGCAAACCAGTCTCCGGTGAGAACAAAGGTCCGGGAGCGACATCCCTTGCAGTCCGCTAGGTAAGGGCAGCTTCGGCAGTATCCCGTTCTAGTCTTCGGGTCTTTAAGTTGGTGGAAAAACGGTGAGTCCAGCACCTCCTGCCATATTTCACCGAGGGGTTTCTGATTCACATTGCCTAAATCCATCGGCGAGAAGCTGCAAGGTCTTACCTCGCCATCAGATTCGATGAAAAGATACTCACCAAAGATGCAGGCTGTGGTAGAGGAAAGTAAAATCCCGGTGCCAACCGCTGGCATCTGAGCCAGAAGCCCCCGTTCCCTGACAGCAGCCCAGAAAAATGGCTCGTCAAAGAAGAACTCGACTCCTGTTTCCGCTGCACCCTGGCAGGCAAGCTTGATAGCCTCTCCATATTCTTGAGGAGACAGTAGCTGCTCAACGTATTGTTCACACGGCTTCAGGCCGATAAAGGTTACCCTCTGCACTCCGATTGAGCGCGCTAGCTCTAAAATTCCTGGTATCTCGGCATAGTTCATTTTCATAATGGTAAAGTTTATCGCCTCCAGGAGTCCTTCTTGGGCACAATGGCGAGCCGATTCAACTACCTGGCTAAAGCTAGCGCCGTTCCTTATCGCCTCGTAAGTCTCTGGTCGGGCACCATCAATGCTTATCATCACCTTTATCCCGAGCAGCCTGAGCGCTGCCAGCACCTCTGGGCTCACCAGCATACCGTTGGTAATCAGGTGAACCTCGAGTTCTTTTTGCCGCATCAACGCCAGCAACTCGAATATGTCTTTGCGGAGGAGCGGTTCCCCGCCTTCAATAATAACCCAGCTGGGCTTCAGCTCGGCGATTTCGCCGATGAGCTCTTTGGCTCTGTCGGTTGAGAGTTCCACCTCCGGCATGCCCCGACAGTGCCGGCAGCTCAGATTACACCTCCTGGTTATGGGCCAGTCTACAAAGTGCGGGTACTGATACTCACGCAAAGGACGACCTCCTTCCGACTGGGCATTATCTTCTACTGCCGATGGTGATAAATTAACGACATAGCCTGTGTTGACTTCATCTGAGTATATCCGATGCCAACAGCAAAATCAAGCCGAGCCGCTCCTGTCCTTTGGCCATTCAATAGCCCGAAACTTAGCTACCAACCCCACTTTGGAAACTGGAGGATATAGAGTATAATATAAGCGCAGGAAGATGGCTTCGCAGGTTTTCTATCGCAAGTGGCGTCCTCAGACCTTAGCCGAGGTGGTCGGACAGGAGCCGGTAACCAAGACACTACTTAATGCCTTGAGTAGTAGTCGGGTATCCCATGCTTATCTTTTTTGTGGTCCGCGGGGCACAGGTAAGACAAGCACCGGACGCATCTTGGCCAAGGCGGTAAACTGTCTCACCCATAACGGCCAGGGTGAGCCGTGCAACACCTGCCATATGTGCCAGGCGATAACCAGGGGCGCGGCTCTGGATGTCATTGAGATTGATGCTGCCAGCAATCGGCGCATTGATGAAATGCGAGACCTCCGCGAGAGGGTGAACTATGCGCCCAACCAGGCCCGTTACAAGGTCTACATTATAGATGAAGTCCATATGCTTACTAACGAAGCCTCCAATGCCCTGCTCAAGACTCTGGAGGAACCACCGCCACACGCTATTTTTGTTTTGGCTACTACTGAAGCCCATAAAGTCCTGCCCACGATTATGTCGCGTTGCCAGCGCTTCGATTTTCGGCGTATCTCCCAGGCGGACGCAGTGTCAAAGCTAGCCCAAATCTGCAGTGAAGAAGGCATTGCTATAGAGCCAGAGGGGCTAAGGCTTATTGCCCGCAGTGCCACTGGCAGCCTGCGAGATGCGGAAAACCTGCTTCAGCAACTGACCACTTACTATGGCTCTCGGGTTGAACTCCAGCAAATTCAGGCCACTCTGGGTATCACCGGAGACTGGCGAGTCAAAGAACTGGCCAAACATATCATAAATAACGATATTTCAGCTGGCATGAGGACTCTAAGCAGTGTTAATAGTGACGGCCTGGACTTAAAGCAGTTTAATCGGGAACTGGTGGAATATCTGAGAGGATTACTGCTGGTAAAGACTGGTGCCGACACAGCTTTAGACCTCACCAGCGAGGACATAGCCGAACTGAAGGACTTATCAGCTAAGGCTTCCCTCCCTCAGGTATTGAAAGCAGTCAAGCTCTTCGGGCAGCTCGATTTTGGCTTTGATAGTTACTCTACTTTGCCCCTGGAGCTGGCGCTGGTTGACTGTGCGCTACCGGCACAAGAGGAGAAAGCAAGCCCAGTAGCTCAAGCTGAACATGAATTGAGCCAACCAGCGGCAGTGGCACCGACACCAGCCTCACCAAAACCACCCGAACCGCCGCTGGCTAAATCTGGGCCGGCTGCAGCGCCAGAGGCGGCTCCGGCAAAAGTCGCCAGGGGAGAGCCGAAACGACCAGTGGTGAAACCTGAGCCGGCCGCAGTGCGAGAGACAGCACCTAGCCCAGAAGCAGGCAGTGAAATAGAACGGTTGAGATTAAATTGGAAGCGGATTATTGATGAAGCGCCGGCTGAGGTCAAAAAGACCACCGCCGTGGCTATCCTCAGAAGTGCCAACGTTAAGCCAGTAGCCATAGACGGGGATACTGTTGTCCTGTCTTCCCGATATGACTTCCATAAAGAGCAAATAGAGAAGCCAGAAAACCAAAAGGTAGCTGAGCAAATCATAAGTAGCTTCCTCAAGCGTGCCTGCCGGGTGCGCTGCATTCATAAGCCGGAAGGTAATCACCTGCTGCGGGCAGCCCTGAAAATGGGTGCCCAGGTTACCAGCGTGGAGGAGAAATGAACAAGTTTTTGCGTCAAGCCAAGGAGCTCCAGTCAAAGCTAGCGAAGGCTCAGCAAGAACTGAGCAACATGACCCTGGAAGCCAGCTCAGGCGGGGGGGCGGTTAAGGTTACCATCAACGGCCAGCAAAACGTGCAATCGGTAAAAATATCACCTGAGGTAATAAACCCGGATGACGCCGAACTTCTGGAGGACTTGGTTCTAACGGCGGTGAACGAAGCCATTGCCAAATCCCAGGAAGCGGCCGCTCAGCGTCTAGAGGGATTGACTGGGGGTCTCAAAATACCCGGGCTAACTTGATTAGAAATCATTTAATAAGAGGCGGCTTGCCTGAGAATTTTGAAGGGGGTAAGGTTGACCCAGGATTCCATACCTACTGTCGGAGCGGTAGCCAGGCTCATCCAGGAGCTTAATAGATTGCCCGGCATCGGGCCGAAGAGTGCCCAGCGACTCGCTTACTACCTGTTGCGCGCCCCTGAAGAGGAGGCCAAACAGTTGGCCGAAGCTATACTGTCGGTAAAGCAGAAGACCAGGCTCTGCTCCATCTGCTGTAATGTTGCCGATTCTGACCCCTGTGCCACCTGTCGCAGCGAGCAGCGCGACCGCAGCCAGATTTGCGTCGTGGAACAGCCGCAGGACATCCTGGCTCTGGAGCACACCCGGGTTTATCACGGACTCTATCATGTGCTCCATGGTGCCATCTCACCCACTGAAGGAGTCGGCGCCGATAGCATAAGAATTAAGGAGCTTCTGGAGCGGCTGAAGGATAGCCAAATAGGTGAGATAATCCTGGCGACCAACACCAATCTGGAAGGCGAGACCACCGCCATGTATCTAAGCCGCCTGATTTCACCCCTGGGCATCAAGGTTACTCGCCTCGCCCGTGGGCTGCCCTTCGGCACCGAACTGGAATATGCCGACGATGTTACCCTCACTAGAGCCATCGAAGGCAGACAGGAGTTTTAAGAATAAAATAAAATCAGATTATTCTCAAACAGAGAATTGGTTATGACTACTAAGACCACGAAGCATCCCCCTGCACTTTTTTTACCAGACCTTCTAGGTCAAAGTGCACTGGACATTGGAGCAAGCGCACTGTTCTTTGATCAGATAGGCTTTGATATACCCATGTTCTTGCAACCGGAAGTTATAGAGCACTTTAATGAAATTGGTATTGCTGCCAGAGAAACTAAATCTTTCACAGAGACCGCTTTTGTGATGGCGGCTGAACTGTTTAAATTAGCACAAGAAGATTCACTAAAAACTCAGGATCTCCTTAGACCACTATTCGAGGCAAAGCTGTTTCTTGGGGTGTTAACAGTCCATTTTATTATGAGGGGTGGCCGTGAATTGCTGCGGTCTCAAACAAAAGGGATATTTTCACCGATTGCCTCTCAAATTGAAAATCCTGCTATGCTTTCTGTAGCTGCGAGAGAGTTTGTTTGGCATATGCATGAAACTTACCTTGAATTAGAAGGAGATGTACAACAGGTAGTTCAATATGTAGAAAAAGATGTAAGACAATATCAAACCCCACTTCAGTTTCTGGCTTCTTTTATCTGTCACCGACTGCCAGCTCTTGAAGGTAATCCGGGACCCGTTTTAACCAATAATCGGCTTATGACCGACGTATTAGCAGCTATCGGGAAGACGGTCATGTCGGAGATGCCTCAAAAGCAGCAAAATATCAATAAAGAGTATCTAGCTTTCACACTGTTTGATTTGGTCGTTCAACCGTTTGCACCAAGACTTGATGGGAAGATACCAGAAAAACTTGTACGTTTGCAAACGAACAGAGGTAGTGAACTGAATGCTTTACGGAAACATGTTAGGGATATTGCTACTAAACTATTGGAAGATTCATGTGACAGAGAATTGAGTGAATTACCCCCCAGCAAGCTGGGGGGCATCTTAAGGTTTATCGAACATGCGTAGCTGAAGGGAGTTCTCTTCATGGGTTTGATATTCGATATACTTCCGTATTATGTCAGCAGTGACTTTGTC
>Ga0315279_10010032_pt1 | contig 11188 bp, 11 predicted proteins | sample YL17G06_20_MG_FD_203694 | JGI IMG/M metagenome (GOLD analysis project Ga0315279, IMG submission 203694) | Sediment microbial communities from Yellowstone Lake, YNP, Wyoming, USA - YL17G06_20 | ecosystem: Environmental > Aquatic > Freshwater > Lake > Sediment | place: USA: Wyoming | collected...
GAAAGGACTCCTCTCCAAAAAGGAGAATCGTCACCAGCTTCACCCGCGCAGTCTCGATATTGCTCAGGGTCCGCAGGAGATGAAGCGTGTCTCCGCTGAGGAAATGCACTTCGTCAATCAGGATGACCGGTTTAACCCCATCTTTACGGAGTTGATAAATCCTTTCCTGCACGGCATTCATGAGGGCATGAATTGTGAGGCGCGGGGCGAGGTCTCCAATCTCCAGTTCCTGAGCCAGTTCCCGAAGCAGTGCGCTACGCGAGAAACGCGGGTAGGCAAGGATGAGTGCGGGACAGTATCTTGATTTGTCCAGTTCCTGAAGGAGAATCTGGGTGAGAAGCGTTTTGCCGGTGCCGCTCTGTGCGGAGATGAGTCCAAGCGCAATATTATCCTCTATGCACTTTTTCATCTTGAGATAGGCATCCTCGTGAGCCTCTGTGCGGAAGAAGAACTCCGGATTGACATTATCCAGAAAGGGATTTTCCCGCAGGTGGAAAAAGGCGACAGGGTCGGAGGATTCTGGCGTGAACTCCGCCTGCGTCGGTCCTGCTTCCGGTCTGTCCACCAGTTCAATGATATTCACTTCCATTGTTTTTCTCCTCGCTCCGTCGCCAAAGCTATAGAGCGTCGGCGACTATGTCATCTCCATAGATGACTGAACATTCTGAAAATTTCTCACACCCCCGCCCCTGCCATTGTTCTCCTCACCGCGCCCATCAGGTCCTGGAAGGATGACTCCTTGCGCATATTAACAAACACTTTATCATTCAGGATAGTTTCGGTGATTCTCTTAATGGCGAACGCGGCAGAGGAATCGGGGAAGGAGAGCAGGAGCGGCTTGCGCAACTGGTTTGCCGCCCTGACATATTCATCCGACTCAATATATCCCAGGTCGCCGAGGGAATAATCCAGATATTTTTCCGTTGTCGTATTGATACGGTTAAAGATGTTCTTGCTATGATACATATTCCCGACCTCGTTTGTGACGAGACCGATTTTGGCATTAGGCTCCATGCTGAGGAGGATTTTGATGATGGAATAGGCATCCGCCGCGGCTACCACATTTGGCGTGGTGATGACGATGATTTCATCCGCGAAGGAGGCAAAACGAAGGACGTTTTCCGAAATTCCGGCGCCCGTGTCCACAAGGAGATATTCAACGGTGCGCTCCAGCTTGTCCAGCTGCCGAAGCAGGGTGCGGCGCTCCTCCTCCCGCAGATTTGCCAGCTCGCGGATACCCTGTCCGCCGGAGAGAATCTGGATGCCCAGCGGTCCTGTGGCGATGACATCCTCTAAGGCAAAACCGTCCTGGATTAAATGGGAAAGGTTGAACTGTGGTTTGACGCCCATGAGGATATGGACATTGGCGAGTCCGAGGTCGGCGTCAAAGATTGCCACCTTTTTTCTCTTGAGGGCAAGTGCGACGGCGAGGTTCACCACCAGCGTGGTTTTTCCAACGCCCCCCTTCCCGCTGGTGACGGCGATGACGCGGGCATAGCTTTCGGGGCGCGCCGGCGCGCTTTTTTCACCGCCCTTTTTAAGAAGGCTTTTCAGCTCACGTTTCACCTCATCCACTGCAAAACCGCGCTTCTGGATGAGGTCTTTAATGCGAATCAGGATATCAATCTGGTCTTCATTGAATTCATTGTGGTCGGGTTCAAGGCGGGTAAAGGAGAGAAATTCGCGGAAGGTTGTTTCGTAAAAACGGACTTCACTTTCTTCAAGCCCTGTCTTCTCCACAACCTGCTTGACAGAAAACCTGCGGACAACCACGGCAACCACCTCCTTGAGAGCGGTAAGAGCGTTACAACAGGAACGGACAACGGGAACGATTGCAGGGTCTTTTATTTAATCTTTGGCAATAAATATTCTTACACGCCGATTCATGTCAATAACAAAAATATATCTCATTGCGGGAAATAATTTACCACCAAGGCACGAAGGGCGTTTCCTTTTAATCTTTGTGTTCGCGCTCCGTCGCCAGAGATATATAGCGTCGGCGACCTGAGGTGGCTTGAGGTTTTGTGGTAAAAAATCCCGCAAACCCCATTAAAGAAAGGATTTGCGGGATATATGACTGGTGCCGAAGCCGGGACTTGAACCCGGACGGAGTTTCCCCCACTGGACCCTGAACCCAGCGCGTCTGCCAGTTCCGCCACTTCGGCACGATTTTTTCTGATTAAAAAATCCGTCTATCAAATAACCAATCTTTTGCATACCCCGTCGCTTGTAAGCGTTTCAAGAGTTTTTTCACTTTTTCATTGCCCCCACCATCTAATGACATTATGTAATAACTGCGTGTTTTATGCAATGTGAAAGGATAATCTAATGCTCCGTTCCTTCATTGCGCTGGAACTGTCGGACGATGTGCGCAAGAATCTGGAAGGGCTCATCGTGGACCTGAAAAAGGGCGTTCAGTTCACCCCCGCCGCCCCTTCCTGGGCGAGGGCTGAAGGTATTCATCTCACCCTCAAGTTTCTGGGAAATATTGAGGAGCCAATGGTGGAAGGGATTGCGGATGTGTTAAAGCGGGCTGCTGCCGGAACGAAGCCGTTTCTCTTGAAGGTGCGCAACCTGGGTGTCTTTCCGAGCGCCCGACAGCCGCGCGTCCTCTGGGTAGGCGTTAAAGATGGTGATGAGGAATCCTGCACACTTCAGGCAAAGATTGAAGAGGGTCTCCTGCCATTGGGATTTGAGAGGGAAAATCGACCTTTTCACCCGCATCTCACACTGGCAAGGATTAAGAGTCTGCGCGGAACTGCCGCCATGATGAAGATTGTGGAGATTCACAAATCCCGCTTTGTGGGTGAGTGCATGATTGACCGTGTCATCCTGTTCAGGAGTGAGCTCCATCCTGATGGGGCGCGGTACACAAAACTCTTCGAGGCGCCCTTCGGGAGCGCCGCATCCTGAAAGGTAACATCAGCAAGCCGGAATCATTCATAGAGGCATTCAAGATGGTTTATGCAACGGATGTTTTTTATCTCCTCGCCGCCCCATTTTTTCTCCCTCCATATCTTTATAAGATAATCTTCAGGAAGAAATATCGCGAGAGCACAAGGGGGATGCTTGGGGTGGGGCTTGCCTCAAAGCCATGGCCTCATGATGCCCCGGGGCGGCGGCTCTGGCTGCATGCCGTCTCTGTGGGCGAGGTGGTGGCGGGCAAGGCGGTTCTTGCAGAATGGATAAAGATAGAGCCGGATACCCGCATTGTGGTCTCCACGGTCACGGAGACCGGTCAGAAAAAGGCGCGGGAGATGTTGAAAGAGGCGCGGGAGTTCATTTATTACCCCATCGATTTTTCACCTGTGGTGAACCGTTTTCTCACCTATTTTGACCCGAAGGTTTACATCTTCATGGAGACGGAGATATGGCCTAATTTTCTGCGCTCGGCTGGCGCGCGCGGGGTGAAAATATTCCTCGCCAACGGCAAACTATCCGAGCGCTCCTTTGCACACTGGAGTAAGGTAAGGAGCCTTTTCAGAGGCACATTTGACGCCATCACCGCTGCATGCGTCCAGACAGAACGGGACAGGGAGAAATTCACCGCCCTCCTCGGACGCCCGGAGTGCATCTCTGTCACGGGGAACTGCAAATTCGACTCTTCCGGTTCTCCCATCACGGAAAAGGAAAGGTCTGAACTTCTTGCGCGCCTGAAATTACCCCACAATGCGCCTGTCATTGTTGTGGGAAGCACACATTCAGGCGAGGAGGATATCATCCTGAACGCATGGGAGGTGGTGCGGCGGGAGAACCCGGATGTCAGACTTATCATTGCGCCCCGACATCCGGAACGCTTTGAGGGTGTGGCGCGCCAGCTTGCGGAGCGGGGAATCCGCTTCTCACGATTCACCGAGCCGGCTGTGGAAAACCCTGAGGTCATCCTTGTGGACACTATCGGTGCGCTCGCCGGACTCTATGGATTGGGACAATTTGCCATTGTTGGGGGAAGCTTTGTCCCCGTCGGCGGACACAACCTCCTTGAGGCGGCGGTGCACAGCATACCGGTGCTTTATGGTCCCCACATGCATAAACAGCCGGAGATTCTGAAAATCTTTCAGGAGGGCGAAGGGGGAATCCAGGTTTCCGCAAAAGACCTCGCTTCCCAGATGGAACGACTTCTCAGTGACGAGGACGAGCGGCGGCGTCTCGGGGAAACCGCCGCCCTGACGGCGCGTAAAAATTGTGGCAGCGCCGGACGCACTGTGGAATTCATCAGAAAATTTTTATAAGGATAATTTTAATTTAGACGTGATTTGCAAGATAAACAGGATTATAAATATTGTAAATCCTGTTAGATTTTTAACCTCTCTGGTTGGAGATTCTGAGCTATGAGACTCGCTATTTTATATTCCAATACCGGATTCGCCCGACACATCCGGTATGTGTTCACCTGGATGGCAGAAACTCTGGGAATTGAGTCCTGCCAATTCCTGAGCTATGCGAGCCTGCCTGAAGGCGCGCCTGATGCGGATGTGCTTGTCTCCTATGGTCCTGAGCGCCCCGCCGCATGTCCCACAAACATTCACATCAGTGAATCGGGTCTCTTCCGGGCGCACTATATGAAACCTCAATCCCTGCCCTGCCTCCCTCTTGAACACTGGAACGAACTTCCTATCCTGTATGGCAAGAAACCTGAACCGGGCGACTGGGTGATGGAATCCGCCTCAGGCGGAGACGTCTCAATCACCTGCCATATCGACCTTATCGCCAGCATCTTTTTCCTCCTGACCCGTTACGAGGAATTGCTCATCACGGAACGTGACAGATATAAGAGATTTCCCGCGGAGACGTCCCTTCTCACCCATGCACACCTCCTTGAGCACCCGCTGGCAGATGAGTATGCAGACCTGTTTGCCTCGTGGCTCAAACGCCTCCTGCCTGAGTTTCATCCACGTGAGCCCTGGGGCGGACGCCCGTTCGCCCTGTATGTAACCCATGATGTGGATGCGCCGTGGAAATACACATGGCGGGGACTTCCATCCGCAAAGGGGAATCTGGGGCGCGCTATTTCCTGCCTCCTTGGAATCTCTCAAGACCCATATTGGACATTTCCCGAACTCTTAAAACTGGACCGGCAATTCGGTGTGCGGGCGGATTACTTTTTCATGAGCGGCGGCTCTCATCCCCTTGACCGCGGCTATGCCATCGGGAGCGCCCCCATCCGCCGCCTGCTCCGGGAACTCCGGGAAAATGGTTGCGGCATTGGCGCCCATTTCAGCCTCTCCGCCCATCTCTCGCTTTTCCGTGGGGAGAAAGACCTCTCAGGCAGTGAAGCGTTTGCGCGGGAGCTGGCGCATTTCATCTCTGTTACGCGAAACTTCCCCATCGGGAGCCGACAGCATTATCTTGGCATTCGCGTGCCTGATACATGGAGGCAACTGGAGGCGCTTGCAATCCCATTTGACACCACACTCGGCTTTGCAGAGTCTCCGGGGTTCCGGTGCGGGACATGCCGCCCATTCCATTGTTTTGACGCCGAAAGGGGAAAACCTCTCTCTCTTGTGGAAATTCCTCTCACCGCCATGGACAGCACATTCATTCACCATCTCAGGACAAATCCGGAGGAGGCGCTTGAACGGATGCAGGCGTTACTCGCTCAGGTGGAACGGCACAGGGGCGTCTTCTGCCTTCTCTGGCATCCGCACATTCTGAGCAGAGACGATTACCCCGGCTGGAAGGATGTCTATCGGAGATTTCTTGAAATGGCGGCGGAGAAAAATCCCCTTGCGGAAAATCCAATGGAGAGTTTAATAGGCGGGACGCAGACAAAACAGGGCAAATAGTTTGGGGAGAATAGCGGTTAGCGATTAAATGGCATTGCGCCTGATTATTCTTCCTCCTCTTCTCCCTCCGGCTCTTCCATTTTTTCCTGTTCCAGAGAGGCAATAATCTCAAAGGCGGTCTGGCGGTCTGATTCAAAGACATGAATATCCGCATATCCCCTGGCTGGCACAAAGATGTCATCATATGCGGCATCCACAGAAGGCACCTCAAGGCAATCAATGCCTATCTCTTCCAGCGCCTCCCTGATAAGGGTGAGTTCCACAAGGTCTTTTGCGGTGCAGAGCCTTACCGTTTTTTCATTGCGCCGATTTTTGTCCATGTCTCACTTCCCTTCTGCTCAACACTATTAGGGGAAAAAAGACCTGAGGGGGCGGACTTGTAAAGGGTTATTTTTGAGTATTGACGCCGTTCAGCCATAAGTGTAACATTTCTTATTATAGTCAGGTGAAAACGGGAAGGTGAAAAGTCCGTGAAACTCTTGAGTGACCTTCTGGAGAAGGGCGCCATACTGTGTCCTCTTGACGAGGTGGAGAAATGGGCGGCGATTGAGAGGTGTGTGCGGGCGCTGCCGCAGGTGACTTCGAAAGTGGTCAGTTATGATGATGCCATGACCGCCATAAGGCAACGCGAGGGGCAGGAGCAATCCACCATGCTTGGTAATGGCGTTGCCATCCCGCATGGCATCCTGCCCGACCCGGCGCCGCTTGTGGGCGCGCTCGGTGTGTCGCATACAGGGGTCACATATGATGTGGGTGGGAAAAAGGCAACCTTGCTCTTTATCATCCTCGGTTCCCGCTCAGTTCGGAAGGATTATCTTGGAGTTCTGGCGCAGATTGCGCGGCTCTTCAGGAGCAAAGACCTCCGTGGGAAGGTCATACAGGCAAAGACCCCCGAAGAGGCGCTGGCGATTATCCGCGAGGCGGAGAAATAATATTCACCCCCACTGCTGGATAAAATCAAAAGTATGACTCCGGGTAAAATTAAGTGATTTTTACAGCGCATCACTTTGAGAATGAATAATGGATATTTGCGTTCCTTATGTTCAGGAAAAAATTATGGCAAGGGTGGCGGATGACCGCATAGCCGGCATTATCCATCCCAATCCGGTGGAATGCGGGGATGAAGGGGAGACACTTCGCTCCGCCCTCGCTCATCCTCAGGACAGTTCAACATTTTCAGAATTCCTGGCGGGAAAAGGCAAAACGCTCTTCATCGTGAATGACGGCACCCGCCCCACGCCCACATCCAAAGTCGTGGACATCATCTGGGATGACATCAGAGACAGGAATTCCGACTTCATCATCGCCACGGGCGCGCACCGGGCGCCAACGGAGGAGGAGTTCCGGTTCATTTTTGGAAAATACCTTGAGCCTCTCCGCCGGAAGAATCGGATTTTCGTCCATGACGCAAAAAAGGCGGACGAGATGGAGTTCATCGGGACCTCCTCGAACGGGACGGAGATGCGGGTCAACAAAAAGGCGCTGCAGGCGGAGCGCATTGTGAGCATCGGCTCCGTTGAACCACACTACTTTGCGGGATATACCGGCGGGCGGAAGTCCTTCCTGCCCGGTCTTGCCTCCTATGAGACCATCACCATGAACCACAAATACGCGCTGCGTCCCGAGGCGAAAGCCTTGGCGCTGAAAGGCAATCCGGTGCACGAGGACATGATTGACGCTCTCAAAACTCTTAAGGACAAAAAGATATTTTCCATTCAGGTCGTGCTGGACAGCGAGCGGAGGATTTACGCCGCCACCGCGGGGAACATCATAACCTCAATGAATGCGGCTGTAGAGGCGGCAAATCGTGTGTTCGTGGTGGACATCCCCCGCAAAGAGGATATCGTCGTCTCTGTTGCGCCTTATCCGATGGACGTGGATCTATATCAGTCCCAAAAGGCTCTGGATAATGGAAAACTGGCGCTGAGGGAGGGCGGGATACTTATTCTGGTTTCCAAGTGCCGCACGGGAATCGGCGATGACGCCTTCTATCAATTGCTTTCCTCATGCGCCTCGCCGCGGGAGGTGATGGCGAATATCGCGGGCGAGTATAAACTCGGCTGGCACAAGGCGGCAAAGATGGCGGAGATCGGGCTTTGGGCTGAAGTCTGGGCGGTGACCGACCTCGCGCCGGAATTACTAAAGAAAATTTTCATCCGACCATTTTCAAGTCTTCAAGTCGCCCTTGATGCCGCCCTTGAGTCAAAAGGCTCTAAGGCGCGGGCGCTGTTTCTCATGGATGGCAGCCTCATCGTGCCAAATATTACCCGTTAAAAGCTATCATAAATAATTGCAGTGCAAACTATCCACCCCGGCAATGCATGAAACCAACTTGACTTCATATTTCCCTGTGCGTTATTTATGTCTTAATGGATTGTTGATAAAGAAATCCCTACCGCGCCCCAGGGAAAATGGAGGTAACACGATGGACTCCAGCAAGACTGTATTGGAAAAAGCCCTGCAATTGAAACCGCAGGAACGGATTGTCGTTGTTGAAGGACTCTTAATGAGCCTTGATGAACCGGACAAGGAAATCGACGAGATTTGGGCTGTTGAGGCGGAAAAACGTCTCGCCGCCTATCGAAGCGGAAAACTGAAGGGCATTCCCTATGAAGAGGTCTTTGGGGAAAAGATATAGATGAAAGTCATCTTCAATGAACTTGCAAAGCTTGAACTTGAAGACGCCGTAGAATTTTATGAACTTGAATATCTGGGACTGGGCATTAGATTTAAGGAAGAGATTAAAAAATCCGTCAAGAGAATTGTGGAATATCCAAAGGCATGGTCTTTGGAAGAAGGAGAAATAAGGAAATATCTTGTTCATAAATTCCCCTATAAAATCCTTTATTCGATTGAAAAGGATCATATTTTCATCATCGCTATAGCGCATCAGCATCGAACACCAAATTATTGGGTAGATAGAATAACAGAGAAATCCTGAATGTCCGCTGTCTGTTGCCCAACGCGCAAGCGCCTGATGCGGGGCATTTGACATTGTCAATAATTCTTTGTGCCCTCGTGTCCGCCGCGGCGGATTGTGCGAGAATAAAAAATGCAAAACCCACACGGAGACACAAAGACACCAGGAAATACATGAAACCAACTTGACATTCATATTCATGCTGCGATACTTGCATCTTATTGGATTGTTGATATAGATGACCCGCTTGCGCATCAGCGAAGTGGTGCGATGCTCAGTTAATTCATTATTGGTCTTTTAATAAGGTGTGCTTGAAAATCTGAGAGTAATATGAATATTTCAGCAGAACTGCTTGCTATCCTCTCTTATCTGATTCCAGGTCTCATTGCATCGGGAATCATGAATGCGATTATATACCGGAAAGAGAAAGATATATTTGCCAGAATTGTTGAGGCATTGATCTACAGTTTCATTGCATACGCCATTATGTCATTTTTTAAGGGAGAAACACCTGTTCAACTTGTTGCCAAAAAACAGGGCGATAATATGATATTCGAGACTATTTTTAAACACAATGTCATGTTGCCCTTATTATTGCTCTCAATCGGAATGCCAGTCGTGGCTGGCTTCCTCATTCAATGTGATATTCCGATGCGCATACTACGTTTTCTTGGAGTATCCAGACGTGGACCTCATTTTGATATATGGCATACGGTGTTCACCAAGGAAGGGAAACGACGGATTGTGATAAACCTGAAAGATGGGCGGCGGGTGTGTGGCTGGCCTTTATACATATCAGATTCATTAGAGGATCAGTCCCTATACCTTTATAAACCAGCCTACTTTATGAAAAATGAGCAAATCCAGAAACTCCCGATTCATGGTTTGTTTTTAGTCAAGAAGGAGTGGATAGAATCAATCGAGTTTTTATTTAATAAACAGGAAAAGGAGACTATTAATGGAACCAGAGAAGGAAAAACAACAAATTGAGTGGCAAGATATTACTGAATGTATAATCAATCTCCCCCAGAGTGGCGAAAACCTTGAACCGGAGTTTACTCCGCCACCGCCCCCGCCTGAGAAGTCTGAGGCAACAAATAACGATTAGTTCAACAATTGAATCGAGATTTATTAGCACCAAAATTCCTCGCGAGAATTCTTGTAGCCTTTCCGGCATTTGTAAAAAATTATATTTTTATCTGAATTCATCTGTGTTGATCTGTGTCTAATGTATATTTTCAATTCAGGTTTGGGTTTGACAGAGGCAGGGCTGGGATGGAAAAAATCGTTGCATATATGCGGATGTTCAGGAGGCTTTGATGAAGATTATTGAAAAACGGGCGGGACCTGAAAGCATCAGCGCTATACGGGAAATTGTGGGCGCAGAGCATGTCAGGACTTCCAAAGCCGACCTTTATGTGTATGGGTTTGATGCCGGCATGCACCGAAATATCCCGGATGCCGTGGTTCGCCCCCAAACGGCGGAACAGATTTCCCGGATTGTAAAACTTGCCAATGAGCACGATTTCGCCATTGTGCCGCGCGGGGCGGGCACGGCGCTTTGCGGTCACAGCATCCCCATTGCGGGCGGCATCGTCCTCGACCTTCAGGGCATGAATCGAATCAAAGAGATTAATCCCGGCGATCTGCTCTGCGTGGTGGAGCCGGGTGTCGTATGCGATAACCTGAACGAGGCGCTGAAAAATTACCGCTTCTTTATTCCCGGTCCGGCAAGCAGCGAGGCGGCGACCATCGGGGGCATGGTGGCGACCAATGCCTCCGGCGACAAGGCGCTCAAATACGGCGCAACGCGGGATTATGTCCTCGGTATGCAGGTCGTCATGCCCACGGGCGAAATTGTCCGTTACGGCACCCGAACGCTGAAAAATGCCAGTGGCTACCAGATGGAAAAACTCCTTGTGGGCATGGAAGGCACGCTGGGAATCATCACTGAAATCACGCTGAAACTTGCCCCGCTTCCCGAAAAAACGGCGGTCTGCACGGCGGCGTTCCGTGAACTGGTGGAAGCCGGCCAGACCGTGGCGGATATCATCGCCGTGCCGCTATTTCCGGCGCAACTGGAACTCATGAGCGACATCTGCGTCAAGGCGGTGAACAAAGCCACGGGGCTGGGATTGCCGGAGTGCGGCGGCTTTCTCCTGATCGCCTGCGACGGGCATCCCGAGGCGGTGAAGGATGAAATCAGGAAGGTGCGGGAAATCTGCGAGAAAAACGGCGCCTTCTTCATGGATTACACCGAAGACCCCGAACGCATCGAGGATTTGTGGAAGGGGCGCAAACAGATGCTTGCCTCGCTTTCCATTCTGAAGCCGGAATTTGCCACGATCATGCTGGCGGACGACATGGCTGTGCCGATCTCAAAAGTCCCGGAGGCCGTGAAGGGCTTCCTTGAAATACAGGACAAATACGACATATACATTCCGCCATACGGTCATGCGGGGGACGGCAATCTCCATACCAA
>Ga0315279_10010033_pt1 | contig 11188 bp, 11 predicted proteins | sample YL17G06_20_MG_FD_203694 | JGI IMG/M metagenome (GOLD analysis project Ga0315279, IMG submission 203694) | Sediment microbial communities from Yellowstone Lake, YNP, Wyoming, USA - YL17G06_20 | ecosystem: Environmental > Aquatic > Freshwater > Lake > Sediment | place: USA: Wyoming | collected...
CGTTCACCCGCATCAGGTTCACGTGCGGAATGGCGCTCAGCAGGCTTTGCTGCAGGTGGCGGCGGAAGCCGTTGGTGATGGCCAGGGCGATGACCAGCGAGGCCACGCCGGCGGTCACCCCCACGATCGAGATCACGGTGATGATCGAGAGCACCGCCTGCTTTCTCCGCGCCTTCAGGTAGCGCAACGCCACCCACAATTCGAATCCCATAGCTACGGTTTCAGTTAACCACAAAGACAGAAAGGACACAAAGGGTCACCAAGAAACGATCTTCGTGGACTTTCTGCTCTTAGGTCTTTGTGGTTCATTCACCCAGCGGCTTGATGAGGCGAACGTGCAGCGTGCGCCGGTGGATGCGCGCGGCTTCCTGGCCATCGCTGTAGGCGATCAGCCATTCGCCGACCAGCTTCAACTGCGGCGGGGAAGGTCCCAGCGGCGGCCATACGAAGAAGCGGCGTTCCTTCTTGGGGAGGTCGGCCCAAACGTTTCCCTTGAGGAAGCTGAGCCACTCGGTCCCCGTCTTCGGGTCGCTCACGCGCCCGGCCAGGGCCGCCGCAGGCAGCGCGCCGAAGGCCCCGGGCAGGTAGCGCGGCACCAAGTCAAACTCCTTCTTGCCGGCGTAATCGCGCAGCCAGAGCAGCACGGCGGATGCCGGGTCCAGTTCGTCCAGCCAGCCCTTCTCGATGGCGTGGTAGTCGGCGGCCTGATAGAGGAGGTAGGCGCTCCCGTTCCATTTGAAGGCCAGGTCGCTGACGCGGAAATCGCGGTAGCCGTTCCGGGCGCGGGGAAAGATCTCGCCGGGCGCCGGCGTGGCGGCCAGCAAGGCGCCTTGCCGCGGCTCGAAGATGCTCTTCCAGCCGGCGGCGGCCGGAGCGACGACATCCAGGCGGCAGCCGCCCTGGCCGCAATCGGCGACCAGATACTCGTGCTTGCCGTCGCCGTTCAGATCCGCGCGCCATACCGGGGCACGGACCACCCGGGCGCGGCATTGCCCGTCGCCGCAAACCACGCCGAGGGCTTCGGCGGGCAACCGTCCCGCCGGAAGCCGTTCCCAGAACCGCAGCATCGGCCCTGCCGCCCCCACCGACAGCGCCAGCAGTATCGCCCAACCCGTCACGTGCTCCATCATACCCGGTTTTGAGCGCAGGCGAACGAGCACGTTCACGAAGCGGCCACGGCTGCAGACGAATCTGCGTGCGCGGCCACATCCAGGAGCTTCCGCGACGCAACCGCTCCGCCGCTGAGCATCGCGCCTAGCGATTCGCCTTCGACCGGGAAGCGCTCCCGGCGGCCGGCTGGGTTATACTGCAACTGCGGAGCAAAGACATGAAAGCGGAGAGCCTTGCTGAGATCGTTCGTACGCTGACGCCGGAGGAGCAGGCAGTCGTCCGTGAATTCATTGATTTCCTGAAGCAGAAGACGCGCCCGTCGTCGGATGGCCAATTTCTCGCGGCGATCGAGGAATTCATGGACGAACATCCCGATCTGTTGCGCCGCCTCGCCCAGTGACCATCCACCCGACTGTCGAGCAAGTGATTGCCGCCCACGCGCGCCTTATCAGGGAGTTCGGCGGTTCGCCAGGCCTGCGCGATCGCGGCGCGCTTGAGTCGGCGCTGGCCCGCCCGCAAACCGGTTACTACGCCGACCTAATCCAGGAAGCGGCGGCGCTGTGGGAGAGTCTCTCCCAGAATCATCCGTTTGTTGACGGTGACAAGCGGGTTGCTGTCGCCGTGACGGCGGCGTTTCTGCGGGTAAACGGCTACCGCCTGGACTTTGAAGATGCGGCCGCCTATCAGTTCCTGCTGGGTCTGTACGAGTCCGGAGGCTTCATGTTCTCGGCGCTGGAGGGTTGGTTGCGGCAGCACGCGGTCCCGACGGGTCGGCGCCAGTGACGCTCGGCCTCCTCTTTCAATGAGCTTACCGGTTCGTGAGGATGAGCTTGCCGCCGGAAGAGGCGAAGACGCGCCGGTCCAACCAGCGCTTCCAACTTCGGCTTTCCCTCGGCGGGCGTGAACGGAAAAACCCGGCCCGGCTCCCGCCAGATGCGGGCCAGGTCGCTGTTTTCGAGGAAGATTTTCGGGGCGTCCGGGTACCACGAGCCGGCCGTAAGTCACTTCTTCAACGGCAGGATGCTGATCTCCTTGAAAAACACGCTTGATTTTTCGTCGTGGTTCTGCACCCCGATGTAGCCGGCATCGGGGCGCGGGCCACGCTCCGGCTCGTACCATGCTTGGCGCGGCGGCACCGGCTGGTCGCCGCGGAAATCGTTCATCTTCACGCCGTTCAGTGTGACGATGGTCCGCTGGCCTTCCAGCCGGATTTCCATGGTGTTGAATTCGCCGGCCGCTTTGGCCGCTTTCCCGGCGGCCTTGCTGAGCGAGTAGATGGCTCCGGTCGAGTGCCATTCATCGGCGCCGTGGTCCAGGATCTGCACTTCGTAGCCGTGGTGCACGGCGAACCATTCATCCTTGGGCCGGTCGGCGATGCGAATGAACACACCCGAGTTGGTGTCCGGCGCCGAACTCTTGTAGACCACCCGGATGATGCAGTTGCCGAACTTCTCGCCGGTGTACCACAGCAGTCCCATGCCGCCGTGGCTGCGCAGCAGCCCGTTTTCCACCGTGAAGGAGCCGGGGCCCACCTGCTCCCAGCCGCTCAGGTCCTTGCCGTTAAACAACTGTCGGGCCTCCGGCGGCGCCGCCGCTGCTACCGCGGCCCAGACCAGAACGGTCAACAATATCCTCAACCAGCGCATGCCTGAATTCTCCTGGCGCGTATTTTGCCCCAGCCCGCCGCCGTTGTGCAACGCTGGCAAAAGGGCCTTGCATGGCCGGCGCTGTTGGGTTACAACCCGCCTTGCCATGAAAAAGCTATTACTGCTGTTGTTTTGCGCGGCGACCGCCGCTAACGCCCAGGGACCGTGGCGCGGGGGTGGCACCGAGCTGGGCATACTGACCGGCGGCGGACCGTCCATCGCCGGCGGGCTGGGAGACCGCGGTTTCTGGCTGCTGGCCGCGCGCTGGGGACGGCAGATCACCCGGGACCGCGGCCAGGGCTGGATGCGCGGGCACGTGCAGTACGCCGTCGAGGTCATCCCCGCCTATTTCCAATTCCAGTCCAGCAGGGTCTACGGCGGTGGCGTCACCCCGTTTCTGCTGCGCTACCAACTGAGCGGCGGCCGCAAGATTTCGCCCTTTGTCGAGTTCGGCGCGGGGCTGCTGGCAACCACCAGCGATGTGCCTGAAGGCACCTCGAGTTTCAATTTCACTCCGCAAGGCGGCATCGGGATTCAGACCGTGCCGGGCGGCCGGGCCTCGTGGACGCTCGGCGTGCGCTACCACCACACTTCCAACGCCGGCATTGCCCGGCACAACCCGGGCATCAACGCCATCATGGTTGACACCGGCATTTCCTGGTTCCGCTGACTTAGGGCTGAAGGCGCTGCAGCAGCCAGGCCATGTTGCGCCCCAGGGTCTTCATGGTCTGGATGCCTTCGGCGTCGTTTTCCACCTCGCCCTTCTCGCGGCCGATGGCGATATTCCAGTACGACGAGCCGGGGATGATCATCTCCATGATGAGGAAGAAATGGTTGAGGGCGTCAAAGGCGTGAATGGCGCCGGCCCGCCGCACGGCCACCACCGAGGCGCCCACCTTGCGGCGGAACATGTTGTCATTGGCGCGGCCCACCATGCAGGCACGGTCGATCAGCGCCTTGATCTCCGGCGAAACATCGGCGACGTAGGTGGGCGAGCCCAGCAGGATGCCGTCGGCCGCCGCCATCTTCTCGATGCAGACGTTGCCCAGGTCGTCCTTTTGCGAGCAGCGGCCGTCTTTGCGGCTGAAGCAGGTGCGGCACGCCAGGCAGCCGTGGATCTTCTGCCCGCTCAGTTGCACCAGTTCCGTCTCGATGCCTTCCTGTTCCAGCTCGCACAGGACGTAGCGCAGGAGGATGGCGGTGTTGCCGTCCTTGCGCGCGCTGCCGTTAAACGCCACGACTTTCATCGCCATGCTCCTGTGGCCTCTTGTCACCGGCTGGGCGGCGGCTCCGCGGGCGGCTTCTGCTCGGGCAGCCCCTGTTTGCGCCACCCCCGGATTCCGCCGGCCATGGATCGCACGTTTCCGTAGCCCATCTTTTGCAGGTTGTCGGCCGCCAGCGCCGAGCGGTATCCGCCCCCGCAATACAGCACGATTTCACGGTTGGGATCGGTGATCAGCGTTTCCACATCGCGCTCCAGCACGCCCCGGCCGATGTGCCGCGCCCCGGCCGCGTGGCCCGCCGCCCATTCGTTATCTTCCCGCACATCGACGAATTCGAACGATTCCGCCGGCCTGCAGTTTTCTCCATGTCTCATCGATGGCGATTTCGCGGATGCGTGTCCTGGCGTCCTCGGCCAGCTTCAGGAATCCCGGTGAGTGCTTGTGTTCCGTTTCGGCCATATTTCCAGGCCGAAAGCTACATCAAAACTGTCCTGCAAATCAACTCAGGAGGGCAGACGGTTACGGATGGCGGCGACCCAAGAGGCGTCCGAAATGGATTCCAGGTTGATTTCGACGTTGGCGCGGGCGCCCTCCATGGCGGCCTCGGCCAGCAGCGCGCCGACTTTCAGGTCGCTGGCCATTTGCGGGCTGCTGATGGACAAAAGGCGGGCCAGCAGCGCGCGGACCTCGACCGCCCGCTCCGCCACCCCCAGCGGCACTTCGGCAGCGCCGCGCAGCGCCTGCTGGATCGCTTCCTCGCGGCCGGGGCTCTCTTTTGGCAGGCGATAGGCGGCCAGCACGCGCTCGTAGCTCTCCGCATCGCGGTCCATCGCCTGTTTCAATTCCACGCCGAGTTTCGCCAGGTGCTCTAACAGCCGCGACAGTTCCGGCTCATGCTGGGCGCATGCTTTCTTCTTGCGCGACAAGGCGGCCACCATCCGGCCCAGCGCGGCGGCCAGCGCTCCGGCCAGCGCCGCGACGGAGCCGCCGCCCGGTGTCGCGGTGGGGGCCGCCACCGCCTCTAGAAAAGCGTCGCAGCCGGGAGAGCTCCTTTTCACCACAGAGCCACAGAGATCACTGAGACCGGTTTTCTCTGTGTCCTCTGTGCCTCTGTGGTGAGTTGCGTCCTCCAGCGCCGCAGCCAGGCGGTTTTCCAGAATCATTTCCGGGCTGAAGTTCTCCACCTTCAGCAACGAGGCGGCCGCCAGTTCCAGGGCCTTCTTGGGAACCAAGCCGATGATCTCGCTGCCGATGGGCTCGGCGCCGTACCGCGCCGCCTCGGCTTTGACCGCTTCCCAGACGGTGTAGATGGAAGTCTGCTCGAAGTCGGTCAGGTTCATGGAGACCTGGGCCAGGTTGCGGGACCCCAACGCCACGCCCATGGCCTTCACCGCCGGGAAGCCGCCGCTGGAGGCGCGAATGGTCTTGGCGATTTTCTTCGCCACCTCAAGGTCCGGGGTATTCAGGTTGATGTTATAGGCGATGAGGAACTTGCGGGCCCCGACGACGGTGGCGCCGGCCGTGGGGTGAAGGCGCGGCTCGCCGAAATCCGGGCGCCGCTCTTCGTTGGCCGCGATTTCGTCGCGCAGGCCCTCGAACTGCCCCTTGCGGATTTTCTCCAGGTGGCGGCGCTCCGGCCTGCTGGCCGCGGCCTCGTACAGATACACCGGGACGCCAAGCCGCTGCCAGATCTGCTCGCCTGCCTGGCGGGCGATGGCCACGCAATCGTCGAGCGTGACGCCCTCCACGGGCACGAAGGGGACCACGTCGGCAGCGCCGATGCGCGGGTGGGCGCCCGTGTGCCGGGTCAGGTCGATCAGCTCCACGGCGCAGGCTACGCCGCGGATGGCGGCTTCCGCCACCTTCTCCCGCGAGGCGATGAAGGTGATCACCGAGCGGTTGTGGTCGGCGTCCATCTCTTTGTCGAGGATGTAGACGCCGCCCACCGAGCGGATCGCTTCCACGATGGCCTCGACCTTGCCCGGGTCCCGCCCTTCACTGAAATTCGGCACGCACTCAACTAGCGTTCGCATATCTCAAAAGGGAGGATTAACCACGGATGAACACTGATGAACCCGGACCAGCATAGCCGGAACCAACAGAGCCCCGAGTGCAAGACGGGGGCCGGCGAGACGCCAGCGCTCCATAGGCGGCCGTTTATGGAGCGCTGGCGTCCCGCCGGCCCCTGGTCGGGCCTGCATTTCGCTGCCAAAAAACAGCGAATGGTACGACTGCTACACGGATGGGCCGGACAGCCGCGCTTTTGTCTGCGTTTATCCGTGTTCATCTGTGTTCATCCGTGGTGAATCAGCTCTTTTTGAAGTCCGGAATGGCCACAGGCGCGCCGCCGGCCTTGATGGAGGCCGCCGACAGCGGCCGAATCGCGGTCCACGTCACGGCGTCGTACACATCGATCGGGATTGCGCCGCTCTTGACGGCCTGCAGGAAATCCGACAGCACGAAGTAATCCCCGCCGCCGTGGCCGCTCTTGAGCGCCTCCTCGCCCTTCGTCTTCCAGTAGGGATGGTCGAATTCGGCCTGATATTTTTCGATCGGTTCCCACTTGCTCTTCGGGCTTCTTCCTTCCAGGTAGAGGTTGTGCTGGCCGGACGCGCACTCATAGGCGCCGTTGGTGCCCTGCAAGGCATGCTGCCCCATGCCGTGGGGGCGGGGCGAGGAGGTGTCGTAACGGACGGCGATCAGGCGCCCCTGCTCGGTCCGGATCAGCGCGTTGTTGCTGTCGCCGTTCTGGAAACTGATCTTGGCCGCCTCGCTGCCTTTCCCAAAGCGGCGGACGGCATAGGCCCGCGTGGCCGCCGGCTTGCTGGCCATGGCCGCCAACGAAACCAGCCGGTCGCTGCGGTTGATGCCCAGCCACTGGCAGACCGGACCGATGGCGTGCGTCGGGTACAGGTTGCCGATATGGTCTCGGGCATTCTCGCCGCGCCAGGTGAGCTTGCCCTCCTTGGTGAAGCGCAAATCCTGCACGTCGTGGATGTAGGCGCCCTCGGCGTAGGTCAGCTCGCCGAACACTCCCATCCGCGCCATGTTCAGCACCTGCATGGCGTGGCGCGTGTAGCAGTAGTTCTCCAGCATCATGTAGCCGGTCCGGGTCTTGCGCTGGGTCTTTACCAGCGCCCGGCACTCCTCGAGCGTGATGCAGGCGGGCACCTCGCTGCCAACGAACTTGCCGGCCTCCATCGAGTCGATGGCCATCTGGGCGTGAAGCTCCTGCGGGGTGGCGATGATCACGGCGCTGAAATCGGCGCGCTGGAGCATGCGCCGATAATCGACGGGGCCGCGCGCAAAGCCCTCGGGGCGCCGCCCGCGGGCCTTCTCGACGATGGTCAGGGCCCGGTTCAGGGCCGCCGTGTCGATGTCGCAGATCACCGGCACTTCCACCTCGGGGTGAACCAGGATGCCCTGGAGCAGTCCTGTGCCCCGGGACCCGACCCCGATGAAGCCGATCCGCACTTTCGCATTCTGTGCGGCGAGCGGACGGGCGAGCATGCCGCTCGCCGCCAGTTTCAACAAATCTCGTCTGTTCATAGGTTCAACGCAGAGAACCCCTCTGCGTGTCTCGGCGTCCTCTGCGCCGCTGCGTTGAGATTCACTATAATCTATGTTTCGTGACTCGCTGGAGGGGAAAACGATGGAGGCATTTCGTTATCACGTTTTCATTTGCGATCAGAAGAAGGCTGAGGGCGTGCCCGGCTGCAACGCGAGCGGTTCCGAGCGGGTGATCGACGCGCTGCGGCGCGAGTTGGGTGCGCGCCGGCTGATGGATGAAGTGCAAGTCACGGTTTGCGGCTCGCTGGGGGTGTGCGAGCGCGGGCCGAACATGCTGGTTTATCCGGAGGGCATCTGGTACTCGGGCCTGACCCCGCAGGATGTTTCCGAGATCGTCGAAAAGCATTTCCAGCAGGGACAGGCGGTGGAGCGGCTGGTCAACCGCGATGCGGCGGCGCTGGCCACCGAGATCCGCACCAACCGCGACAAGTATCTCGCCGCGTTGCGGGCCAAGGACGCGGCCGGCGCTCTGCCCGACGACCTGCAAGAGAAGATCCGCGGCTTCCAGGAAAGCCGGGTGATCCTGACGGCGATCGAGCTGGACGTTTTCAGCGCGGTCGGTTCGAGTGCGGAGTGCGGAGTGCGGAATGCGGAGTGTTCGAGCGTAGCCGGGGCAAGCGCGAGGCAGGTGGCCGAGAGAATCGGCGCAGAACCCCGCGCCACCGAAATGTTGCTGAACGCGCTGGTGGCTATCGGGATGCTTACGAAACAGGGCGATTTCTTCCACAACACGCTGGTGGCTGCTCGCTACTTCATCGAGGGCGCTCCCGACGATGCCCGCGCGGCCCTCATGCACACCGTTCACCTGTGGCAGCGCTGGTCCACGCTGAGCGATTGCGCGCGTGCCGGCACTTCCGTCACCTACCAGGAAGCCGCCGACCGCGGCGACAAGTGGACCCGCGCCTTCATTGCCGCCATGCACCGTAACGCGGCCGAGCGGGCGCCGCATGTCGTGCGCGCCGTGGGGATCGAGGGCCTCGAGCGCATGCTCGACGTGGGCGGCGGCTCCGGCGCCTACTCGATCGCCTTCGCCAAAGCCGGCGAGAAGCTGCGCGTCGAACTCCTGGACCTGCCCGCGGTCTGCAACCTGGCGCAGGGCTACATCGAGAAGGCGGGGCTGAGCGGGCGCATCGCCACCCGCACCGTCGACCTCCGCTCCGATGATCTGGGCAGCGGCTACGACCTGGTGTTCGTCTCTGCCATCTGCCACATGCTGAGCGAAGAGGAAAACCTGGATCTGATCAAGCGCTGCCGCCAGGCGCTGAAGCCCGGCGGGCGGCTGGTGATCCAGGACTTCATCCTGGAGCCGGACAAGACGTCACCCAAGTCGGCGGCACTGTTTTCGCTGAACATGCTGGTGGGCACCGAACACGGCGCCAGTTACAGTGAGCCGGAATACGCTGTTTGGATGCGCGCGGCCGGCTTCGCGAACGTCGCCCGCGTCCGCCTCCCCGGCCCCTCCGGTTTGATGATCGGAGCTAAGTAAGGAAGCGGCATCAATCACAAAGGCACAAAGTCACGAAGACACGAAGTACCCTTCTTCGTGCCTTTGTGCCTTCGTGCCTTTGTGATTCAGCCTAAACTGGGTCAGTCTTGGGTTGCGCGCCGGTGAGGCCCTGGTCGGCCTTTGCCGGGTCGTAGTTGGGGTTGAGCTGGGGCATGGCGGCATCGACGGAGGCGCGCCACTTCTTCAGCAGTTCGTGCAGCTCGGTGGCCTTCTTCGGCTGTCGCCTGATGAGGTTCTTCTGCTCACCGAGGTCATCAGCCAGGTTGAACAGCTCCAGCCGGCTGTCTTCGTAAAACTCGATCAACTTGTAATCGCCCAGGCGCACCGCAGCGGAAGGGACGCCGCCCTGGTTGCTGTAGTGCGGGTAGTGCCAGAACAGCGGGCGCTGATCTAGTGCCTTGCTGCCGGCCTGCTTCAGCAGCGGCGCCAGGCTGCGACCGTCGACCGGATGCGCGGCATCCGGGCGCGCGCCGGCCAACTCCAGCATCGTTGGGAAGTGGTCCACGCTCGACACCGGCACATGGCACACGCTGCCCGGCTTGACGACGCCCGGCCAGCGCACGATCAGCGGCACGCGGATGCCGCCTTCGTACAGGTGGCCTTTGCCGGCGCGCAGCGGCAGGTTCGACGTTACCGGCTCTTTGCGCGAGCCTTCGTGAATCAGCCCACCATTGTCCGAAGTGAAGAAGATCACCGTGCGCTCGGCGATGCCCAGCTCGTCGAGCTTCTTCATCATTTGCCCTACGGCCTCATCCACGCTCTGCACCATGGCGGCGTAAGTCGCGTCGTGCTGTGGATCGCCGGGCTTCGCTTTGGCCCGGTAATGCTCGATGAGCTTCTGCCTGGCCTGCAGCGGGATGTGCACGGCAAAGTGCGGCAGGTAAGCGACGAAGGGCCGGTCGCTGTTTTTCTCGACAAATTTCAGCGCCTCGGTGCTGAGGCGCTCGGTGAGGTAGTCGTCCGAAGAGCCGCCTTTTAGGCCCGGCAGGTCGAACGGTCCCCAGTAGGACGCGGGGCTGCCGCGGAAGGTGCCGCCGATGTTGAGATCGAACCCCTGGGTTTCGGGCGAGTAGCCCTCGCCGCCCAGGTGCCACTTGCCGATGCTGGCCGAAGCATAGCCGGCGGGCTTCAGCGCCTCGGCGATGGTCACTTCCTCGAGCGGAAGCTGCTGGTTGAATTGCGGCGTCAGCAGCCTGGCCGCCGGCCACTGTTTGCGGCCGGGAATCCAGTCGGTCAGGCGCAGCCGCGCCGGGTATCTGCCGGTCATGACGCTGGCGCGGGTGGGCGAGCACACCGGGCAGGCCGCGTAGGCGTTGGTGAACTTCAACCCTTCGGCGGCCAGCCGATCGATGTTGGGCGTCTCGTAGAATTTGCTGCCAAAGCAGCCCAGGTCGGTCCAGCCCATGTCGTCGATCAGGATAAAGATGAAGTTCAGCTTCTGCGCCGCCGCCGCCCGCAGAAACAAGGGCAGCGCCGCCATTTGCGTCAGGAAGAGCCGTCGATCGATTGAAGACATAATGTTCACCGAAGCCGCAGATTGCACAGATTACACCGATTCCCATCTCTGCTGGAAGTGGAAACGCGCTCGCCCATCCGCCGTGACGGGCCCCTCTGATAGAATCGAACCTCTCACCTGAAGACGATGACGCACAAACCACCCAGCACCGGAACCAGCATCAAGCTCTGTGAGTTGTTCTACCCGGGGCAACCGGAGCGGTATCGGCTGGCGCGCCAGGTGGGTGTCAGCCACGCCATCGCCAGTGTGTCGCCGGCGCTCAGCAAGGTTCGCCGCGAGCAGTACCTCGAAACCCTGGCCGGCATCAGATCGGAGTTCAAGGACGCCGGGTTAACGATTCTGGGCGTCGAAAGCCATCCGGTGCCGGCCGAGAAGATTAAGCTGGGGCTGCCGGGCCGCGATGAGGAGATCGAGAACTACCGCGCCGCCATCGAGGCCCTGGCACGCGTTGGCATCCCGATGATCTGCTACAACTTCATGGCCGGCCTGGGCTGGTACCGGACCAAGACGGACGCCCTCGAGCGCGGCGGCGCGCTTACGAGCGAGTTCGACAACCGCGAGGCGCTCCGGCAGGGGTTGACCGAGTGGGGCGCAATCAGCGAAGAGAAGGTCTGGG
>Ga0315279_10010034_pt1 | contig 11188 bp, 8 predicted proteins | sample YL17G06_20_MG_FD_203694 | JGI IMG/M metagenome (GOLD analysis project Ga0315279, IMG submission 203694) | Sediment microbial communities from Yellowstone Lake, YNP, Wyoming, USA - YL17G06_20 | ecosystem: Environmental > Aquatic > Freshwater > Lake > Sediment | place: USA: Wyoming | collected...
CTACCCCCCGGCCCAGCAGAACCAGATCCGGGCGATGCTCTCGAACACCCTCCAGTCGGTCGTCAGCATGACCCTCATGAAACGCCAGGACATGCCGGGCATGGTTCCCGCCTGCGAGATCATGGTCTGCAACCCCGCGGTCCGCAACTGCATCCGCGAGAACCGCATCCACGAGATACCGAACATCATCGAGACCAACCGCCAGCGCGGAATGTGCACGCTGGACGACTCGATAAAGAACCTCTACCTCAACGGAGCGATAAGCTGGGAGGACGCCATCGCCAAGGCGGCCCGGCCGGAGGCGCTGCACAGGGCCCTGAGCGCATGACAGGCTCAAACTAATGGAGACATAGATCGATGCCCGGCTACAAGTACGAGATAAAGACCCCCGCGGGACAGTTGATGGCGGGTACGGTACAGGCCCAGAGTCTTCTGGACGCCACGGCGATCGTCCGCGCCCAGGGCGGCGTGCTGGTCAACATAGCCCCTCTCGCCGGAGGCGTCGCGGGGGCGATGGACCGCATGCGGACCATAAGCTTCGAGATGGGCCCCAGCCTGCGGGACGTGACGGCCTTCACAAACCAGTTGTCCGTGATGATCAAGGCCGGCATCAACATACGCAACGCCATCGGCGGCATAGGCGACGGCATCAAGAACAACAAGTTCCGCGCCATAGTCTACCAGGTCAAGGCCGACGTCGAGGCCGGCCAGCCTTTCTCCGACGCCCTGGCCAAGCACCCAAAGGTCTTCAGCCCCTTGTACGTCAACATGGTCCGGGCGTCGGAAATGTCCGGCGACCTCGGGCGGATGCTCGAACGCCTGGCCCAGTTCCTCGACCAGCAGGCCGACACGAGGCGAATGGTCGTCGGCGCGATGATCTACCCCTGCATTATCGCCGTGATGGCCATCGCGACCACCATCGTGCTGCTGACGTTCGTCCTGCCAAGGCTCATGCCGTTGTTCAAGGGAAAGGAAAAGTACCTGCCCGGGGTGACCAAGTTCGTCATGGGGCTCAGCGACTTCCTCGTCGCGTTCTGGTGGGTGCTGCTGATCGTCCTGGCGGCGATGATCGTTGGCTTCATCATATTCAAACGCACGGATCTCGGCCGGCGGTCGTTGGACACCTTCAAGCTCAGGGTCCCGCTGTTGGGAAAGATGTTCCGGGCCGTATACATCTCCAACGGCCTGAGCACACTCGGCGAACTGGTTTCCGCCGGCGTGCCCATGCTCGAAACGCTCAACATCACCTCCGACGTCGTCGGAAACACACTGCACAGGGAGCTCTGGCGAAAGGTGTACGAATCCGTCAAGCAGGGCGGAAAGATCGTCGAGCCCCTGAAAAACCAGACCCTGCTGCCCTCCAACGTCGTGCAGATGGTCTCGGCAGGCGAGGAGTCCGGCAACCTCGGAAACGTCCTCCAGGACGTCTCGGAGTTCTATGGCCGGGAACTCAAGGCCACCATCAAGGCCGTCACGGGCATGATCGAACCGGTCATGATGATCGTCATGGGCGCCATAGTCGGCGTGATCGTCTCCAGCGTCCTGCTGCCGATCTTCAAACTATCGACGATCATGACCAAACATTGACGCACCCGAGGGCGAGGAAGGAAGTGCCATGAGAACAGCGACAGCAAGGCCCGGCCGCGGAGGCTTCACGCTCGTTGAAGTTGTGGTTGCAACCGTCCTGGTGGGCCTGGCGCTGACGGCGATAATGATTTCGGTCAGGTCCAACACGAGCGTCAACGACGCCGGGACGAAGCTCACGCAGGCGAGCTTCCTTGCCCAGGAAATACGCGAGTGGACGCTGACGCTGCCGTTTCGCGACCAGGACGTCGGCGACCGCGGCAACCCGCCGGGGCCCGACGGGTCCAACCCGCAGGTATGGGTGGACGACCTGGACGACCTGATGAACGTCACGTACTGCCCGCCGCGAGACGGCCAAGGCTTCCCCATCAACGCCCTGCCGGCCTGGAGCCAGACCATCACAATGACCTGGCTGGACCCCAACAACCTGGGCAACACCGTCGCGAACGGAACAAGCGACGTCATCTCCGTCAACGTCAACGTCAAGCACAGCAACAAGCTCGTCCTCAGCAGCGGCTGGCTGGTGACCAAGAAGCCGGGCGAGTACTAGGCCGCGCACGGTGAACGCCGCGCGCACCCGGAGCGGCCAGGGCAGGAGAAACCGAAGAGTTGAAAAAGAGAATGGACCCGTAACCATGAACGCAAGACAACAATATCAACATCGGCCCCGCCGCCCCGCCGGCGGAGGCGGCTTTACGATCATCGAACTGCTCATGTCCCTGCTGCTCGTGTCGATGCTGTTGACGGCGATCGCGCTTGCCATGAAAGCCTCGATGGACTCCTACCAGCAGAACCACAACGCCGCGGCCGTAAACCAGGCCTCACGCTCGCTGGCGCTGCGAATGCAGCGGGAAATCCGCCAGGCCAAGGCCGTCGATTACATCGCCGCGGCGTCCCAGGTCGTCATCACTCCGCCAACCGGCGCTTCCGGGCTTCAGGACATCACCTACACCTACAACTCGGCCAATAAGACGCTCACGCAAAGCCTGCACTACACCGATAGCGGCAAGAACACCACAGAGACGCTCTTCAACTCATCCAGCGAGGTCTTACTGTCGGGCTTCTTCGTCACCCGCGTGCCGACACAGAACCTGAGCCCCTGCACCAAAGTGATATGCACGACGTACTTCACCATCGACGGGCAGAGCAGCCCGCTCGTCTTCACCGCCTCCCCACGCCGAAACCAGACATATTGATTGCGGCAGACTCACCCCGGCGAGTCCGCTATTTCGGCGAAGGTTCCCTGGCGCCGTTGGTATATAAGTCTATCCCTCCGGCGCGAATCCATCGGGCCTTGCAGATCACCTTTCGGATCTCGTGGACTTCCGCGGCCGGCAGCAGCGACTCCTCGGGCTGGCCTGGTTTGGGTTTGCAGGCGGGGCATTCGACGGACCCCGCGCCGCCGCAGGCCTGGCAGACGACAACCCCCGCGCCGCCGCACTGGCCGCACAGGCCGAGGACCCTGCCGTCGCTCCCGCGCAACACTCCGGCGCCGCCGCACTTGGGGCAAGGCACGTATCCGGAGCCGGTGCATCGGGCACACGGCGCCAGCCGCGTGTCGCCGCACCGCAGGCAGAAGTGGGCGGTCTCGCGGGCCAAGGCCGCGGCGCGGCACTGTGCGGCGACCTCCTCCAGAGGCCTCGCCAGGGAGCCGGCCAGCGCAAAGACATTCGGGTTTCGCGTCGCCTTGTCAAGAGGCCCGGCTGCAAGCCGTGGGCCGACCTCCAGGTACAGCCGAAGCCCCCTGGCGAGGGCGTCCAGGGCGTCGGCGTCGCGCTGCAAACGCCGGTTGCGCAGAGCGACGAGTTCGCTCAGGGCCGCGTCGTCCGGCGGACCCGCCAGGAGCTTTCGCAGCAGTTGGGCCTCACGGGCGGCGTCGCCTTCGCCGGCGGGCTGGAACCGGACAACCACCGGCGTAGCGTCCGCCACCGGCCCGGCTTGCGCCCGCGGCGGCGCCAGGGCCGGAGTAACCACGGCTTCATCGCCCGCCGGCATTGTCGCCGGCGGCTGGGCACTTTTGCCAGCCGGACTGGTCTGGCCCGTCGCGGCCAGGACGACGGCGCCGGCCAGTACCCCCGCCAGTGCCGCCGCACAGGTTATGTTCTTGATGCTCATGCGATTCGCTGCCTGTCTGCCTGGTATTTGTTTGTCACCCGGTGCTTGCCGTTTGAAGTTTCCGCATTCTGCCGGGCATCATTGGCCCTCGCGCGCAAGCTGCTCCAGCAGGACGAGGTTCTGAAACGCCAGTTCCCGCAGTTCGTCCAGCACGTTAGTCGTCGCGGCCAGAATCTTTTCGTGTGCCGATCTCAGGGAACGAATTGCCGCGTCGGTCTCCGGTCGCCCGTCGGCCTGGCGCACAAGCACCTCCAGGGTCCTTGCGGCCTGGTCCAGCCGGACCGCCGCGGCCTGCATCGCGGTCCCGGACGCCGCCACGCGGGCCCTGGCGTGGTTCTCGATCTCGTCTAGCCTGGCGGTGAACTTGCCCGCTGCGTCGGCTGCGCGGGCGAGGCGGGCGAGTTCGCCGGCCAAGGTGTCGGCCGCCACCGCAAGCTCGTCGCCGGTGACCGGCGCGGGAATCTTCGCCGCCCCGCCGGGAACCGCGGGGGCTCGGCCAGCGCCCGGGGCCGTTGTCGTGGCGGCCTGGCCGGCAGGCTTGAAGGCCCGCAGCATCTGGCCGGCGTTGCCGGCGTAATACACGAAGGCCGCCAGGAGCTTCTCGGTCTGCCCGTCGGGCTGCCACGCCACCTCTGGGACCTTCTTGACGCCGATGGCCCTGTCCATCTGGCCGGGACCCCAGCCCGCCGACTTGGCAACGGCCTGCCATTGGGCGGCGGCCGCCTTTCGCTGGGCGGTATTGTGGCTGACGGGCAGCAGGTAGTTCGCCTGGTCGGTGTTGCCGGCCCGGCCCGTGCCGTTCAGCAGCGTCATGACTATGCTGTTGGCCATGGCATTTGTCTTGGCCGGCTCGATCAGCGCAGCAAGTTTGTCAGGCAGCCGAGGGTCGTCAATCTTCGTCAGCGCCCGCAGGAGGCGGTTGATGACCGTGAGGTCGCCGGAGTTGCCGGTCCTGACCAGTTCGTCGAGCCGATCAAGGAGCACCTCGCCTGCCGGCGGGCCGCCGAGCCGCTGGAGGACGTCGATTGCCTGCAACCGCTCGCCGGAATCCTGGCTGCGAAGTCCCTTTCGCAGGGCATCGGCCACGTTGGGGTCCAGGCCGATGGGCGTGGCGATCACCGCGGCGACGACGACGTCGGTCAGCACCACGTCGCGTGTCAGCCGGGCCGTCCTGGCGGCCAGGTCGCGCTGGGAGAGCACCGCGCCGAGCTCGCGGTGCAGCGCGTCGGTGTGCAGCGAGAGGCGTTCCACGCGGGCGGCGCACGCGAGCATGGTCGTCGCCAGGTCGGCGGCGAGGGCCTCGTCGGCGTACGTGCTCGACCACGTCCCCCGAACGGAAAACGCCAGGACCGCGTTGAACACGCCGGCTGGCAGGCCCTGGTCGGGCTTCGTGGCAGGAGCGGTCTGGGCCTCGCCGCCGCCGGCCTGAATGACCCGCCTCATTTCCTCGGCCGCCTGGCGCCGGAGGGGCGGACTGTCCAGAAGCATCTGGCGAAGCGCGTGTCGCGGGCCCAGGCCCATCGCGTCGGCAAGTGCCGTCAAGGCCGCGCCGGCCGAGGCGGCGTTCGAGGCCGCGCCCGCCGCGTCGGCCAGGGCCAGCCTGGCGATGTTGACAAGCCCGGGCGGCAAGTCCGGGCTGCCGGCGGTCGAGCCCAGCGCCGCCAGGGCCTTGTCGGAGCCGGGACGGTTGGGGTCGCAGGCCATCGCGGCCAGTTCGGCCGCCAGCGGGCTGAAGCGGGCAGCGTCGGCACGTTCGGCATAAATGCCCAGGCTGCCGCCATCGACGACGGCGTAGGCCAGTCGTTTAGGGTCGTTCACCGGATCGGCCGGGGCGGCGGCCACGCTCTCCCGCCAGACACGCCGGCACCGGTCCAGGAAGGGCGCCACCTCGTCAGGATCGTTGGCGTCCGCCAGCGGGTCCCCGCGCAGCAGCAGGGTCCTCGAAAGCAGTCCCAACGCCGTGGGGGCCGGGGGGCGAACGCTTTGCCCGCCGAGAGCGGACGAGTTCGCGTCCGGGGCCGCGCGGGTGGCGAGCCGGTCGATCAGTGCGGTCACGGCCGCGTTCTGACAGGCCGGCGACGCGGGCGGACAGCCCAGCACGACCTCGAGCAGCATCTCGGCCGAGACGGCCTCGCTCGGCGTGCCGCCGTGGACCATCGTGCCGGCCAGGATGCCGAATGCGGCGGTACGATCCCCGCTGTCGGCGTTGTCGAGCAGCCTGCGGGCCCTGGCCGGGTCCGACAGAGCGGCAATGGCGGCGTCGAGCACCACCGGGCGGAGGGGCCCGCTCGGCGCCGACGATGGGCCCCCGCCGGCCCGCGAGACGCCGGCGACGAGGGCATTGGCGTCGCCGCCGCGCGACAACCGCCTCGAAAACTCCGACCACAGCGCCGCCGCAACCAGCACCGACATGCCCAGGACGACACCCGCCACCAGCAGCCCGGGCCACCGCTTTGGCTGGGAGGCGCCTCCGGTCCGCGGGCGAAAATAATCGTCGATGACCTTGCCCGCCTCGGCGGCGCCTAGACCCTCCGCCGCCGCCAGCGACAGCAGGCGCTTGCGGTCCGCCACCGTCGCGTCGGCAGTCGGGAACATCGCCAGCAGTCGCAGCTTGAATTGGGCGGCCAGCGCCGATGCGTTCCGCTCGCCGCAGGAGGCGCCCAGGGCCGACAGGCGATCCTCGATCCCCGACAGCGCCACCTTCGCGTCGATGTCAAGCCGCTCGGCCAGAGTCATGAGCTTCCGCTCGTCAACTCCGCCAAGCAGGCCGTCGCGAATCTCCATGTCCACGGCCGCCAGGAAGAACGCCATCGTCTCGGCCAGCACGGCGGCGCGGCTCCGGCCTGCCTTCCCGGCCGGCTCGTCGGCTTCGCCAGTCCGCCCCGCATCACCGGGCCCAGTTGGGGCATGCTGCTGCGCCGCCTCGCCGGGCGGGCATGGAATGTGCTCCATGACGTAGCGGACATCCTGCTCGCCCATGCCCGCCGCGTGCAGCCGACCGGCCAGTTCATCCCGCCTGACCATCGCCAGCGTGCCGTCGTGTCCGACCATCGACCGCACGATCTGGCGGCACTCGGCCACGATCCTGGACCGCTGCTCGCCGGTCGGCTCGTCCTTGCCGGCCTTTGCTCGCCCCAGAAGGGTCTCGTTGTACTCGTATCGCCGCCGGGGGTCGCGAAGGATCATGGCGGCCACGTCAAGCTCGCGCTCGATCGCGGCGACGATGGGGACGAATTGCGGGCCTGGAATGTCCCGCCGCAGGCCCGCCTTCCTCGCGGCCAGGGCCTCATCGACGGCGCCTTCGGTAACCATCCGCGGGTCCAGCCCGAGCAGATGGTACGCCGTCGGCTCGGCTACCGATTCCGGTATGCCCAGAAGCTTGTAAAAGGCCGGGCCGTAGATCATGGTTCTCTCGCTGGCAGTCGCCGGTCCCTTGGCCGCGCGAACCCGGCGCCGCCGCCGGACTTGTCCGCCTTGGCGGCGGCCGAGGCACGCTACAACCAATAATACCGCGCCCGCCGCAAATCACCGGCGAGTATTTTGCACAATCGTAAGCAAAGAGTCCTCCCCTTGACAGGCCCCAATGGAGTTTTCGAGCCATTTGCGGGTGAGCCGAAGGCTCATGAAGAACTGTCCCCGATATTCAATCTGGGTAGGTGTTTAGCGACTCGCTCTTCCGCCAATGCGGGTGGCGGGTTTCTCCCAGATTTCTACTTGGTCTATGGCAACTTGGGCTGAGTGGCCGTCAGAAGCTGCGGGTGCCCGTCACGTGCGGCGGCCTGGGCGAGAGGTCGCCTACCGCAACCTTAACCGGATGCATCCCGCCCTGCGGATCGATCAGCGTCAGGCGGTCCGCCGTCCCAGGGTTGAAAATCACTGGGTCATTCTTGCGTTTGTCGTCCGGGCTCCAGTTGTAGCCGGTGGTTGAGGCCCAGTGGATCACCAATCGCCACCCGTCATCCGCAACGAGTACAATCTCTCGGACAGGATACCAATGGTAGGTGTCGAAGAGCCCGTAGTTGCGATGCCCCGTCTGGTTGAATTCGACGCGGATGAACTGGTGGTCGCTCAACGGCTCGGTTGCCCGGAGCTCTCGGTTGTAGTCCGTCGCGCAGCCGGCAACCATTGTCACCAACACCCCAAGCATGATTCCGCGTGTCATTGCGTCACCCCCTGAGTCGTTGGCATCGCTGGCCTGGTGGTCGGCGTAGGGGGCGGCGGCCGACTCCACGTTGGGTCGCTCCACTTGGACCACAATCCCAGGTGGATTCGCTCGTTATTCGCTGGATTCCGGATTACCACGTATGGACTGTCCCCGACAAAGACGTTCATCTCCCGGCCATCGGTAAGTCTCAGAGTGTAATGAGTGGTTTCAAAGCGATGCCAATACTCGTCAAACTGGGAATTATAGGTCGCGCGGTCTTCCATGTGCTCGACGATGACCGGCTCGATCTGCACCGGGTAAGGCAGTTCGACAGTCCGCGTTCGGAGGTGTATAGGATCCGGCGGGCAACCCGCCTGGGTGATCAGCATCACCAGCAACCCCAGCGGCAGGACGCAGCGACACCTCCGGATAGCATGCCAGCATTTCCGCCACATAACCAAATCTCTCCTGAACCACGATTTCCCAACCGTCATTTACAGGATGACTGATCGCTGATGACCGCTGCCAGCGATGTTCACAACTCCACCGGACCGGATTCGGCACACACTATGGACTATCCCAAACTCCGCAGTTTGCGCAAAATTTCCGCAAAACGATATCGTGTTCCCCAAGAACCACCATCTTCGGGCTGGTGGCAGACATGCGCCTGATCTTCTGGGTGCGCGTCGATACTCCCGCGTTGACCGCCGCCACTATTGTTCTGGTCCTGGCGACCTTCGCTTTCCGACTGGCAGGTCTGCTGCGGAGGTTAAGACGCTCGACCAAGCCTGAGTAACGCGGCTACGGCGAGGACGGCGATGACGGCGAGGGGCTGGAACCTCTTCTGCCGCGCCCGTCAGCCCATTCTTATCCCTGCAAGAGCCCAAGGGGCTCGCACAGCCTAGCCCAGGGCAACGCCCTGGGTGACAGGTGCTCCCTAAAATGGAGCCCTGTAAGGGCGAAACACCCTCCGCGACACACATTGCCAGGCCGAGTCCGTTCAATCCCACACGTATTGCTCGTCGAATTCGATACCGTGCTTTGCCAGCAGGGCCAGGAATTCCTCCTGAAATGTCATCTTGCGGTGGTGTTGGTCTTGATTGAGAATGTATTCCTGTACGGCCGGGACATTGGACTGACTTACGGAAAACGCCCCATATCCCGCCTGCCAGTGGAAGTCGCCAAGCGCCGCCGATTGGGTCTTGAGCCACTTGGACGAGCCCTTCTTGACTTCTTCGACCACCTCGGCAAGGGAACGTTTTCTCGACAGGGCGAACAACAGGTGCGCGTGGTCGGCGACGCAGTTAATCTCGATCGCGGAGGATTCGAGCTTGTTGAGGATGCCGCTCATATAGGCGCAGAGGCCCGGGCGGATTTCAGGCGTGACGGTCGGCCGGCACTGTTTGGTGCTGAATGTGAGATGAGTGATGAGCCTGATACCCAGGGCGGCGCTTCGCTCTGCCCTGGGCTAGGCTGTCACAGCCCTTCGGGCTGAAGATGCATCACTACCCTTTGCTCTTGCCTGTCTTCTTCTTACCTCTGTGCCTCTGCGCCTCTGCGGTAATCTGTATCTGTTTCTTCTGTTTCTTCTGCTTCTTCTTTCCGCTTTACAACTCCGCCTTGAGTTTCCTCAGCAGTTCCAGGGCCGCCATGGGGGTCATGTTGTCCAGGTCGGCGGACTTTATTTCGCGGGCGATCCTGGTGGCGGGGTCGGCGAAGAGGTCGTGCTGTGCGGCGGCTCGTTTGGCCCTCTCGGCCAGTTCGGGCATGTCCAGCCCCTCGGCCAGGTGTGCCTGGAGCTGCGGCAGCAGGCTCTTGGCGCGATCGAGGACCTCCTTCGGCACGCCGGCGAGCCGGGCGACGTGCACGCCGTAGCTGCGGTCCGTGCCGCCCTTGACGATCTTGTGCAGGAAGATCACCTCGTCGGCCCACTCCCTCACGGCGACGTTGAGGTTCTCTGTGCCGTCGAGCACCTTCTCAAGCTCCGTCAGTTCGTGGTAGTGCGTGGCGAAGAGCGTGCGGCACTTCACGCGAAGCGCTATGTGCTCGCTGATGGCCCAGGCAAGGGCAAGCCCGTCGTACGTGCTGGTGCCGCGCCCGACCTCGTCGAGTATCACCAGCGAGCGGGCGGTGGCGTTGTTGAGGATGTTGGCCGTCTCGACCATCTCCAGCATGAACGTGGACAGGCCGCGAGTAAGCTCGTCGGCGGCGCCGACGCGGGTGAAGACGCGGTCGGCCAGGCCGATGGTCGCCTCCTCGCACGGGATGAAGCTGCCCGTCTGCGCCAGCAGCGTCAGCAGCGCCGCCTGGCGGATGTACGTGCTCTTGCCGGCCATGTTGGGTCCGGTGATGATCAGCAAACGGTGGTTCTTCTGCTCCATGTGCACGTCGTTGGGGACGAACTTCTCCTTTAGCTGCTCGGCCAGCACCGGGTGCTTGCCGCCGACAATGTTCAGGACGTTCTCCTGCGTGATGGTCGGGCGGCGATAGCCGCGGTCGACGGCGGTCTGGGCGAGCGAGGCAAGCACGTCCAGCGTCGCGGCCGACTGGGCCGCGGCCTGCATGGCCGGCAGGTGCTCGGCGAGCTGCCGGCGGACCTGCTCGAAGATGTCGGCCTCGAGCGCCTTTGCCCTTTCCTCGGCCGTCAGGACCTCGGACTCGTAGTGCTTCAGCGCGTCGGTGATGTAGCGCTCCGCGTTCTTGAGCGTCTGCTTGCGGACGTAGTCGGCGGGCACCTTGGCGGCGTTGACGTTGGTGATCTCGATGTAGTAGCCGAAGACCTTGTTGAAGCCGACCTTGAGGTTGGGTATTTCCAGGCGGCGTGCCTGCTCGGCCTGGTAGCTCGCCAGCCAGCTCTGTCCGTCCCGGCCGATGCTGCGGAGCCGGTCGAGTTCGGCGTCGAAGCCGCGGGCAATCACCCCGCCGTCGCGGACGACGCTGGGGCAGTCCGGGTCGATCGCGCGGGCAATGAGCGCCGCGGCGTCCTCAAGACCGAGCAATTGGGGTCGAAGTTGCGAAATAAGCTCGGATTGGCACTGGCAAAGCGCTTCCGAGAGCGCCGGAAGTGTAGCCAAACTAGCGCCAAGAGTGACAAATTCGCGCGGCCGGACACGCGCAAGCGCCATATTGGCGGCAATTCGGTCGATCTGGCCGACCTGGCCGAGCATTTCCCGCACGGCCAAGAGGCGTTTTCGGTCGCCCATGAGCTCCTCGACGGTGTCCTGGCGGGCGACTATGGCGCTATAGCGTGCCAGCGGGAACGTCAGCCAGCGCTCCAGCAGCCTGGCGCCCATGCCGGTGACGGTGTTGTCGATGCAGGCCAGCAGGCTGCCCTCGCGGCGGTTG
>Ga0315279_10010037_pt1 | contig 11187 bp, 4 predicted proteins | sample YL17G06_20_MG_FD_203694 | JGI IMG/M metagenome (GOLD analysis project Ga0315279, IMG submission 203694) | Sediment microbial communities from Yellowstone Lake, YNP, Wyoming, USA - YL17G06_20 | ecosystem: Environmental > Aquatic > Freshwater > Lake > Sediment | place: USA: Wyoming | collected...
CCGTCCGGGTCCTGTCCGCCGGGCGAACCCACTGTCGCTCCCGGGCCTCGAACAGGTACCTCGGTACGGCCCGTCCGCGACAGGGGTCCGCCCGCGGCCACCCGCACCGGTTTTGAAACCACTTCTCGCCGACCCACGATTACCGCAGTCCGTCCAGGAGCGCCTCGATCTCGAGTTCCAGAGTGCGTTCAGTGTCCGCGTCGTAGACGCGCGGTCTGAAGATCACCCGGCCCTGGCCGTCCAGCAGGAAGCCTTCAGACCGGGACGTCGCCGCCCGGTCGGTCGTGTGTCCGCCATGGGTACCTCGGTTGCCGATTCGCGCGAATTATACGCTTCGCGCGGGCTATTCGGCGCGAAGCACTTCGATCGGATCGACCGTGGCGGCGCGCCGGGCGGGGAGGTAGGTGGCGAGCAGGGCGATGGCGGCCAGCAGTACGGCAACGGCGGCAAACGTGGCTGGATCTCGCGGCTTGATCTCGAACAGCAGGCTCGCAAGCACGCGCGTGAGGGCCGAGGCAGCCGCGATGCCGAGGGCCAGGCCGAGAGCAACCGGCACGACAACCCGGATCGTCATCGTTCGGACCACGCGGCCGGCGCTGGCCCCGAGCGCCATCCGCACGCCGATCTCGTGCCTGCGCCGGACGACGTCGTGCGCGGCGACACCCGCGATGCCGACGGCCGCCAGCAGCAGGCCAACCGCGGCGAACAGGCCGACAACGAGCGCATAGAAGCGTGGATCCGCCACGGCGTCATCGAGCCGTTCGCTCAGTGGCGTTGCCGTGACCACGAGGTCAGGATCCGCGGCCGCGATCGCCGATTGGATGCCCTCGATCAGGTTCCCGTGTTCCGGGGACGTGCGAACAATGAAGGTACGGGCGCGGAATCGCCGGTACGACGGGTCGTACGGGACATAGATCGTCGGCTCCGGCGCCGCGCGAAGGCCCGTGCGAGAGTCCCGAAGCCTGTTGCTGACGTCGCCGACCACGCCAATGATCTGCACGGCCGTGTCTTTCCATACGACGACGCGCTGGCCGATAGGGTCAACGCCGCCCCAGTACCGCTTCGCCATCGTCTCGTTGATCACGGCTACCGCCGCGCGCTGCTCGTCACCTCGGTCGAAGACTCGACCGTGCAGCACGGGAATGCCCAATGTGCGGAAGTACTCCGCGTCCACGCGGTACGTTGCCGGATGCTCTTCGCCGACGCGTCCCTGAATGCGTGCCGGCATCCCCATCGCCGCGCCGTTCAAGGGAGCCAGCTCGGCAAGACAGGCCGAGCGCACGCCCGGCACCGACCGGAGTCGGGCCAGGCCCTGTTCGAAGAACTGGGCGACGCGTTCGTTGGAGGGGTAGCTCGAGGGGGTCAGGAACGCGCCCGCCGAAATGATGTTCGACGGGTCGAAGCCCACGTTGACCGACCGGAGCCGCACGAAACTGCTGACGAGCAGACCCGCGTTGATCAGAAGGATGAGGACGAGCGTGATTTCGGGAACCAGCAGCAGGTTCCTCATTCGACCGGGCCGGCGGCGTGGCTGCCGCGCGCCGAGTTTGAGCGATGACATCAGGTCCGGCTTTGACAAATCGAGGGCGGGAAGAGATCCGAACAGAACCACCGTGCCGAACGTGAGAACGGCAGAAAAGGCCAGGACTCGGCGATCGATGACGACGTCGCCCCCGAGGCGGAACCACCCGGGCAGTTGTGCCAGAAGGATGTCGAGCGTCCAGTACGAACCGAGCACGCCCACGACGCCGCCCGCGAGCGCGAGCAGGACGCTCTCGGTGAGCAACTGCCGGACGATGCGCCGTCGCCCCGCTCCGAGACTGCTGCGAATGGCGAACTCGCGCTCCCGCTCGCGGCCACGGGCGACCAGCAGGTTCGCGACGTTCACGCACGCAATCAAGAGCAGGAACAGGACGGCGCCGAATACGATCATCAACGGATTGCGGTGGAAGATCACCATCTGACTTCGCAGCGGCGTCACGAAGATGCCGGGCGACGCCTGGGCCGGTGTGCGTGGGCCAAGCCGTGCCGCGATGACATCGGCTTCCGCCTGCGCCTCTCTCAGCGAAACGCCCGTCCGCAGGCGTCCGATGAGCAAGTGAATCCCTCTCGGCGGAAGGGGCTTGTCCCATTCGATGGGAAGGGCGCGAAGCATTTCCGGCGCCCCCTCGGCTGTCGTCCTCGGGTACCAGAACTCGGGCGGCATCACGCCGACGATGGTGACGGGCCCTTCGAGAAACGACACGGTGCGGCCGACGACCGATCGATCACCACCGAAGCGGCGCTGCCACAACCCGTACGTGAGGATGCCGGCGTCCTCTCCCTCGCGCGCGTTGAAGGCGCGCCCGATGAACGGGTGTACACCGAGCACCGCGAAGAAGTCGGATGAAGCGTCGGCCGTGCGAACGTACTCGGCGTGCCCGCCCCCGGTGAGCGTGAGGCGGTCGATCAGAAAGCCCGCGTACGAAGCCACGGCTTCGAATGACCGGGCCCCGTGCAACGCGGTGAAATCCTCCTGCTTCAAGCCCTCGGCCAGGTCGCCGGCCGGGCTGCGCCCCATGAGCATGACGACGCGGTCCGGGTCGGGATACGGCAGCGGCCGGAACAGGATGCCGTCCACGATGCTGAACGTGGAGGTGGTGGCGCCGATGCCGACGGCAAGCGTGAGGATGGCGGTGACCGTGAACACACGATCGCGGCGGAAGCTGCGAACCGCATAGCGAACGTCCTGCCAGATCGAGTCGAGCCAGGTGTGACGGGTGTCGCGAACCGCCTCCTTCATCTGGGTGGCGCCGCCAAAGTCGCGCAGCGCGACACGCCGGGCTTCGGCAGGCGACATCCCGGCGGCGACGTTCTTCTCGATCTGCATCTCGAGATGGAAGCGGATCTCGTCATCCATCTCGTCATCGAGATTGCGTCGTCTCAGCCGTGATTCGAGGCGGTTCCGGAGCTTCAAGAACATGTGGTCGCGCCGACAGCGTTCAGCCGGCCTCATCGGGCCGCAGGATGCGGGCGATGGCCAGCGACATCCGGTCCCAGTTCTCGGTTTCCGCCTCCAGGCGCCGGCGCCCGGCGGCGGTCAGGCGATAGAACCGCGCGCGCCGGTTGTTCTCCGACGTGCCCATCTCGGACGTAATCCACCGTTTCACTTCGAGCCGGTGGAGCGCGGGGTAGAGCGACCCCTGGTTCACGCGCAGCACGTCCTGCGAGATCTGCTGGATCCGCAACGAGATCCCCCAACCGTGCATCGGTTCGGGAGCGAGCGTTTTCAGAATCAGGAGGTCCAGGGTGCCCTGGAGCAGGTCGGTCTTTTCACGGGTCATTCGCGTTCCTCTAGACGGTCGACAAGACGGTACGCCCGCTCTTGTCGAATGTCAAGAGGAGGGGGGGCGGTCGTTGGTCTTTGGTCGTGGTCGTTGGTCACGGGTCTTGAGTGGCGGCCGTCCGGAAGGATCCAGGCGGGCGCAGCGCGGTGCAGGACACAGCGCGAGCCATAGACGCGGGACAAGCGGACAGGCAGCGAAACCCACGGCTGAGGCCGCCTCGCCCATGGCGTGGGGATGGGGGCCCAATCGAAGCGGCGCCCCGCGCCGTTCTTGAGACGATAAGCCGAAGGCGTGGGTTTGCCGAGGACAGGGCTCGAGCGTGGCCTGCACCGCGTTGCGCACGCCGCAGCGCTGACCCGACGCGCCCTCACTCAACGATTGACTATCGACTATCGACCATCGAGAGCCAAGGCCGAAGGACGTCGTGGGCCCGTCCCGGCCTGCCCGCCTTCGTTCCGCGGGAGTTCAGCGGAACTACGGCGAGGTCTCGCCGTAGCGCCGTCGGTTCATGCGGCGCGGAGGCGGAAAGGCCGGAACCTACGGCGGCCCTGAAGGGCCGCCCTACTCGCTACTGACTACTCGCTACTGACTACTTCTTCTGCCCGCGCGCGCCTTCGCCACCATGTCCTTCACGTCCTTCATCAACGTCGGCACGTGGTACGGGATGCCGTCCTTGATCGTCCACTCGATGCCGCCGCCGTGCGTGATCTTCGCGTTCGGATCGCCGGGGGAGATGTTCGTGTAGTTGTCGATCGGCTTCCCGTTGTAGGTGAGGATGTCCGTGCCGTACGGATTGAGCACCCGCAGGTTCTCGAGCGGGTTGCCGTTGACGACCAGCAGGTCCGCGACGTAGCCGACGCGCACCCGGCCGAGGCGATCCTCCATGCCGATCAACTTCGCGCCGTTCACCGTGGCGTGCCTGATCACTTCGAGCGGCTGGAATCCCGCCTCCTCCATCAGCTCGAGTTCATGAATCTGGCCGAACCCGTACAGCGAGTAGATGAACCCGGCGTCATCGCCGACCGTGATGTTGCCGCCCTTCAACCCGAACTCGCGGAGCGCCTCCATCCACACCTGGTAGTCCTTCTTCCAGCGCACTTCCTGCGTGTTGGTCCAGCCGAGGAAGAACGAGCCGTGGTGCTGCAGGTCCGGCTTCCAGTACTCCTCCATGGTCGGGTGCAGGTAGTCCCTGTACCAGGGCAGGTTCTGCTCGCGGATCACGTCGCGGCCGGCGACGTAGATGGACAGCGTCGGGCACCACGAAACGGCCTTCTGCACCATCAGGTCGAGCACGGCGGACAGCTTCTGGCGACTGAGGTTCGGCTGGATGTAGAGCTCGCCCGCGCGCCCGAAGCGGTGCACTTCGTTGCTCGCGTTGTGATCGGGCGGGAAGTTCTGGATGCCGTCGAGCGCCGCGTCGGCGATGCCGTAGAAGTGCTCGATGGAGGTGCCGCCCAGCTCGGCAAAGTCCCTCGCGGTCGTCTCCTCGACGGCCATGTGGGTGGCGCTTCGCATGCCCAGCTTGCGCGCTTCATCGAGGACCGTCGCCATCACGTCGCGGTCCATCCCGAACAACTTCAGGCCGTCCGCTCCCTCGGCCTTCACGCGTCGCACGCCTTCGCGCACCGCCTGCGGGCTGTCGCCCTGCGACCGCCAATCGGACGTGTAGATCAGGATTCGCGGCGCGACGAGCGTGTGCGCGGCGCTGTCGGCGCGCCACTTCTTCGCCTTCGCGAAATCCGATCCGACGTCGCGCACCGTCGTCGCACCCGCGGCCAGGTACAGGTTCATCTCGTACTGGAACGGCTGCGGCACGCCGCCGCGCTCGTCCTGCAGGTGCATGTGCGTGTTGACGATGCCGGGCATGACGTACTTGCCGGTGGCGTCGATGACCGCGTCGGGCGGCGGAGCGTTGGCGGGCGTGCGGCCGACCCGCGCGATGAGGCCGTCCTGCACGAGGATGTCCACCGGGCCGAACGCCGGCCTGGCGTTGCCGTAGATCACCATCGCGTTCCTGATCAGCAGTCGCCTGACGGCGGTTGCGTGAGCCGGCGCCGGTGAGGGTGCCTGTGCGCGCGCGGCTGGACGCTTTGTCGTGCCGGCGGCGCCCTGGTGCTCGTCGTGACGCACTCCAGCGTGCGCGGTCGTCAGCGCCACGGCGCCAAGGAACGCAACCAGCCAGCCCAACGGGCGTTTCGTGGAACGATGCATGGCGCTGCCTCCGGTGCAGGGGCGATTTGCGGGCGGGAAACCTCGTGCAACCCTGGATGATAGCGCGGACCGTGCTCCAAGCTCAGCCGGCCCGGTTTTTCACAGGAAAGTCACAAAATATGCCATCCTGCGTCGTATCCACGAATATCATCGCGGCAGGAAAAGAGGATTGCCTGCAAGCCAGGGCCAACAGAGTCGGCGTCCTCTGGCCGGACCGCGATTTCTTCAAGAAACGGGATTAACGCGTGCGCAAGAGCCTCTCCGACCCAGAACGCCGGCTGGTTCGAACCGTGATCAGGTGCGCGTTCGTCGCTTTGTGTTTCGCCCTTGCGGTGCGAATCGTCGCGGCCCAACAGGACGCCGGTTGCGCCGTCTACGGCGTCGTGAAGGCGAATGGCGTCCCCCTGCCCGGCGTCGCGGTCGTGGCAATCGAAACGGAATCGAAAGCCGCCCGGGCGACCTCGTCTGGGCCGGACGGTGGATACCGAATCACGCTGGCTGCGCCGGGACACTACGAGTTGACGCTGCAGATGGCCGGCTTCGCGCCGGTCGTCCGAGAGGTCGATCCGCGAGCCGTCGCCTGCCCGTACAAGCTGGACATCGCCATGATGCTGGCATCGCGCGCGCCGGCACCGGCGGCACCGCCGGCCGCGGGTGCACCGCCGACGGCCCAGGCGCCGGCGACGGCGCAAGCCGGTGGTCGTGGCGTGGCGCCACGCGGCCAGGTTGCCGCGCAGGGCCAGCGGGCCGGCGCTCCGGGCGCGGCAGGTTCCGCCCAGCGCGGCGCTCCAGGCGCCGCAGGTTCCGGGTCGGGCGCGGGACAGCGCGCAGCCGGCGAAGTGAACGTGACTGCTGAAACGGGAGGCGAGCAGATTGATGCAGCCGCCAAGATGCTGCTGCCACCCGGGTTTTCCATCGAGGCGCCGACCGAGGCGCTGACCGCCGTCGGCAACGCCGGCCAGATGAACGACATGTTCCTTTTTGGCGACGGGCGCGGCGGACGCGGCGGAATGGACAGCTTCGGCGGCATGCCCGGCGACGCAACCGGCGGGCAGCCCGGTCAGGAAGGAGCGGGCGGACGCGGCGGCGGTCGGGGTGGTGCCGCAGGCGGCGGCGGACGTGGTGGCGGGGCGGGCGGCGGGATGCTGGGCCGGGCACTGGCGGCCGGCGGCGGCGGATCCGGAGGATTCGGCCCGGGCGGTTTCGGCGGCGGCATGCGCAACGCCAACCGCATCAGGATGACCGCCAATTACAACCTGGGCGGCTCGATGCTCGACGCCGCTCCGTATTCGCTCACCGGACAGCCCGTGCAGAAACCGAGCTTCCTCTCGCAGCGATTCGGCGCGAGCGGCGGCGGGCCGCTGAACATCCCGGGGCTGCTCGACGGCACCAAGACGTCGTTTTTCGTGACCTACACCGGCAACCACTCGACAAACGGCTACAGCTCGTACTCCACCGTGCCGACGCTGGCCGAACGCGGCGGCGATCTGTCCGCGTTCTCGACGCAGATCTTCGACCCGCTCACGGGCCAGCCGTTTGCCGGAAACCAGATCCCGGCGTCGCGAATCAGCCCCGCGGCGGCCGCCCTGCTCAACCTGTTCCCGCAACGCACGCTGCCCGGAACCACGCAGAACTTCTACTACGCCACCAACACGGCCACCAGCCAGGACGACATCAACCTGCGCTTCACCCGGAACTTCGGCGACACGGTGCAGCGCGCGCGGCGCGCGATCGCCCGGGCGGTGCTCGGTGGCGGCCGGGGCGGCGGCAGGGGTGGCATCCCGGACGGCATGCAGAACCTGAGCATCGGCATTCACTACCACCGATCGACCGGGGCGAGCGCCAACCCGTTCCCGGCACTCGGCGGCACAAGCGAAGCGCACGCGTGGGACGTCCCGGTCAACTACTCGTTCACGAAGTGGGGCCTCGTGAACATGGTCCACGCGCGCTACAACCGGAGCGAGTCGCAGATGTTCGGGAACTTCGCGTTCAGCCAGAACCTGGCGGGCGACGCGGGGATTGGCGGCGTCTCGCCGGATCCCTTCGACTGGGGCGCGCCGGGCGTCTCGTTGTCGTCTTTCAGCGGCCTGCGCGACGTCAACCCGTCGCGGCGCCTGGCGCAGACGATCGACGTCGGCGATCAGCTGATGAGGCTCAAGGGGCGCCACGTGATCCGGTTCGGCGGCGACTATCGAGCGTATCTCACCAACAGCCGCACCGACTCGAACGCGCGCGGCACGTTCGTGTTCACGGGCCTGTATTCCGCCGATCCGGCGGGCGGCCGCGTGGTGGCAGGCAGCGGCCTCGACTTCGCCGATTTCCTGCTCGGCATGCCGCAGCAGGCCACCGTGCAGTACGGCCCGGGGACGGAACGCTTCCGCGGTCGATCGTGGGACCTGTTCCTGCAGGACGACTGGCGGATGAGCGCGAAGGTGACGCTGAATCTCGGCCTCCGCTACGAGTTCGTCTCGCCGTTCTGGGAAGCGGACGGCCGCCTGGTGACGCTGGACGTCAACCCGGACTTCACCGCCGCGGTCCCCGTGCAGGCGGGCCAGTTGGGTCCCTTCAGCGGCCAGCTCCCGTCGACGCTGGTGCGGCCCGATTACAACGACCTGGCGCCGCGCATCGGCGTGGCGTGGCGGGCGACCGACAAGACGGTCGTCCGCGGCGGCTACGGGATCAACTACAACGCCGGCATCTACAACGCGATCGCGCAGCAGCTGGCGGCCCAGCCGCCCTTCGCCATGACCGCGACGAGCCTCGGCACCGCACAGGCGCCGCTGTCGTTTTCGAACGCGCTGCTCCTGGTCGACCCAACCACGACGACCAACAACTTCGGCATCGATCCGAATTACCGGCTCGGCTACGTCCAGATCTGGAACCTGGACGTGCAGCGGACGCTCGGGCGCACGGCGGTCTTCGGCCTCGGCTACACGGGCACGCGCGGCGCCAACCTCGACATGCAGCGCGCCCCGAATCGCGGCCCCGACGGGCTGCGAATCGCCGGCGTGCAGCCGTTCATCTGGGAAGCGTCGCAGGCGCGATCGACGATGCACGCCTTCTCGGTGCGGCTGCAGAAGCGGCTGACGAAAGGCTTCTCGGGCGGCGTCAACTATACGTACTCGCGCGCGTTCGACAACGCGTCGACCATCGGCGGCAGCGGTGCGGTAGTTGCCCAGAACGATCAGGACCTGGAGGCGGAGTGGGGCCCGTCGAGCTTCTCGCAGCCGCACCGCTTTGCCGGGACCTTCACCTACGAGCTGCCGTTCGGGCCGAACAAGCGCTGGCTGAACACCGACAGCGCCGCGGGCAACATCTTGGGCGGCTGGCAGCTGGCCGGCAACCTCTCGATCGCCTCCGGCTCGGTGTTCACGCCCCGCGTGACCGGCGCGATCGCGGACGTCGCGCGCGGCGTCAACGGCACGCTGCGCGCCGACTATACCGGCGCACCGATCTACCTCGGCAATCCGACGATCGGGGAGTGGTTCGACACGGCCGCGTTCGTCGTCCCGCCGGCGGGCCGGTTCGGCGACGCGGGCAGGAACAGCATCCGCGGGCCAGGCAGCGCCAACCTGGACATGTCGATGTCGAAGGACATCCGTTTCGGCGCCGCCACCGGAGGTCGCGGCATGAACATCCGCGTGCGGGCCGGCAACGTGCTGAACCTCGCGCAGTTCTCGGCCATCGACACCGTGGTGAACTCGCCGACGTTCGGACGCGTGGTTGGCGTCCGCCCGATGCGGAGCGTGCAGATCATCACCCGGTTCAGGTTTTAGCGAAGACTCTGGGCCTTGGGCTTTGGGCGGCTTTCGGCGTCGATACCCGGCGCCCGCGAGGCAGGTTTCGATCATGCGCGTGCAACCCCGACTGCTCGTGCCGCTCGTCATGGGAATCGCTGCACTCCTCGTCGTGGCCGCGCCGAGGGCCTCGCAGCAGGAAGGGCAGGCGACGGGCGCCGCCCAGCAGAAGCCCGTGCGTCCCCAGAAGACGGTGATTTTCAAGTCGAACATCGAGCTCGTGCTCGTCAACGTCGTCGTGCGCGACAGGGACGGGAACGCCGTACGGAACCTGAAGCGCGACGACTTCACCATCGTCGAGGACAACAGGCCGCAGACGATTGCGACCTTCGACGTGGAGGACCTGCCGACGACAGCGGCGGCGGCCGGCGGAGCAGGCGCCCCGCCTGCGACCGGCGCGAAGCCGATGGCGCCCGCACCGGCGCCCGCGAAACCGATCCTGGTGACTCCCCCGCCGCCGACCGCTCCCGCGCCGCCGTCGCCGCCACCAGCCGTTGACATGCACGGCCGGCGCCTCCTGGTCTTCTTCTTCGACCTCAGTTCGATGCAGCCGGAAGAGATCGAACGCGCGGTGACCTCGGCGCGCGAGTACGTGCAGACGAAGCTCACGCCGGCCGACATGGTGGCCGTGGTGTCGCTGTCCACCTCGCTCCAGGTCGACCAGGATTTCACCGACAATCGTGAGGATCTGCTGCAGGTGCTCGGCGGCGTGAACGACGCGTCCGCGCAGGGGTTTGCGGAAGGCGCGAGCGCCGATGCGACGGTGCTGCCGGACACGGGCGCGGACTTCACACCCGACGACAGCGAGTTCAACATCTTCAACACCGACCGCCGGCTGGAAGCGCTGCAATCGCTGGCCGAAGCCTTGTCGGGCATCCAGCAGAAGAAATCGATCATCTATTTCAGCAGCGGGATGAGCCGCACCGGCCAGGACAACGAGGTGCAGCTGCGCGCGGTCGTGGACAAGGCCATCCGCGCCAACGTCTCGATCTATGCCGCCGACATGCGCGGGCTCCAGGCGATCGTGCCGGGCGGGGACGCCACGCGGGCGAGCGTGCGGGGCACGGCGGCGTTCTCGGGACGCTCGATGTCGAACCAGTTCGATCGGACGTTCGCGTCGCAGGAAACGCTCTCCACGCTGGCCGAGGACACGGGCGGCCGCGCCTTCTTCGATTCGAACGAGTTCGCCGGCGTCTTCGACCGCGTCGTCGCCGACACCTCGTCGTATTACGTCCTCGGCTACTCGAGCACCAACGAGGCGCTCGACGGCCGCTTCCGCCGCATCCAGGTGCGGGTGAACCTGCCGGGCGCGAGGATCGAATACCGCAAGGGCTACTACGCCGGTAAGGACTTCACGCACGCCAACAAGGACGATCGCGAGCAGCAGCTGCAGGATCAGCTCCTGTCCGCGATCTCGTCCACCGACCTCGATCTCTTCCTCTCGACGGCGTACTTCCGCCTGGACAAGTCGCGCTACTACGTGCCGGTGTCGCTGGTGGTGCCGGGATCGCAGGTGCCGACCACGCACGCGGGCGACAAGGACAAGGCGACGCTCGACATCCTCGGACTGGTGAGGGACGGGCAGAAGCGGCCGGTCGGGCGCATCCGGGACACGATCAAGTTGTCGGCCGGAGAAGGCGAGGTGGGCCGCAAGAACGTGCAGTACTCCACCGCGTTCCAGCTGCCGCCCGGCAAGTACACCTTCAAGGCGGTGGTGCGCGAGAACCAGGACGGCGTCGTCGGATCGTACGAGACGGAGATCGCGGTGCCCGACCTCTCCCGGGAACCGGTGAAGGTGAGCTCCGTCGTGCTGGGCACGCAGCTGCGGGCCGGCGTGAAGGGCGACCAGGCGA
>Ga0315279_10010038_pt1 | contig 11187 bp, 6 predicted proteins | sample YL17G06_20_MG_FD_203694 | JGI IMG/M metagenome (GOLD analysis project Ga0315279, IMG submission 203694) | Sediment microbial communities from Yellowstone Lake, YNP, Wyoming, USA - YL17G06_20 | ecosystem: Environmental > Aquatic > Freshwater > Lake > Sediment | place: USA: Wyoming | collected...
CGGGCCTACGCCGACGACTTGCTGCGCCGCATGACTAATCCATTCCTGCTGGATACGGTGGAGCGCGTGGGCCGGGACCCGCGGCGCAAGCTGGGGTGGAACGACCGGCTGATCGGCACCATCCGCACGGCGCTGGTCGCCGGCGTCGAGCCCCGCCGCTACGCCTTTGGCGCTGTCGCCGCGCTGGCCCGGTTGGATAAGGGCGCGCCGGGAAGCGCGCAAGTGTGCGCTGAGCTGCTGGACGACATCTGGCGCGCCGATTCGCCGGACCAGCGGGAGCGGGCCGCGGTGCTTGGCTTGCTGGAGCGCGAGCGCCTGCGCCTCGCCGAGTGGCGGCATCGCGGCTTCCCCGCCCTGCGCGCGCTGTTCGCTCGGCCGCCGGCATCGCGCCGGTAGCGGCGTCCCGCCGCGCATCATGTAGCGCCGGCGTCCCGCCGGTAGTACACCAGTAGCTCCCTGAGAAACAAGACGTCGAACTTTCTTGCCGCTGTTGCCCGGTGAATCAGCTTGCCCGCATGTTCCCAAGCGCCTAACATGGTGCCGGAAGCCGGGCGATGTGAGGACCATGCTATGCGCGCGAAATATGTCGTTCTGATTGTTCTCATGCTCACGCTGTTGGGGACCGCGCTTCAGGCCCAGGAAGCCCGCGGCACAATCACGGGCCGGGTCATCGATCCCAGCGGCGCGGTGGTGGCCGGGGCCGAAATCCGGGTAACGAACGTGGCCACTGGTACCTCTATCGCCGGCCGCACCAACGACAGCGGCAATTACGCCATCCCGTATTTGCTGCCCGGCGTATACAACGTGATTGCCGAGTTGGCCGGCTTCAAAAAAGCCGAGCGGTCGGGAATCGAGGTCCGCGTCAACGACATTCTCGACATCCCTCTGCAATTGCAGGTGGGCAACGTGAACGAGACTATCGAAGTGGTGGCCGCGGCGCCGCTGCTGGAATCCACGACGGTGTCGGTGGGCCAGGTGGTGGATGGCCGGCGCCTGACCGAGCTGCCCATCCAGGCCGGCAACGCCTTCGAGCTGGTGCTGCTGGCTCCGGGCGTTTTGAACACCACCAATATGCGCCAGCGCAAGGCGGGCTTCGGCAACGCTTCCTCGCAGTTCAAGACCAATGGGAACCAGTTGTACTCGAACGAGTTCACCCTGGACGGCGTGCCCAACACTTTCACCTTCACCGACAGCCCGCAGGTGGCGTTTCAGCCCCCGCGCTCGGCGGTCAGCGAGTTCAAGGTGAACACCAGCGCCTACGATGCCAGCCTTGGGCATACCGCCGGCGCAGTGGTCAACCTGGTCACCAAAGGCGGGACCAACCAGTTCCACGGCGAAGTGCACGAATGGCTGACAAACAGCGCCCTGGACAGCTCGACTTTCTTCCAGAACCGCGCGGGGCAGGCCAAGCCCGTCTATCAGGACAACCAGTACGGTGCGTCGATCGGCGGGCCGGTGCTGCTCCCCAAGCTCTATAGAGGCAGCAAGCGCACCTTCTTCCTCTATGCCTGGGAAAGCAACCAGTTTGGCAAGCCCATTACCAACATCGGCACCGTGCCCACGGCGGCGGAGGAGAATGGCGACCTGTCGGCGCTGCTGGCGGCAAGCTCCAGCTACCAAATCTACGATCCCCTGACCACCACCCCCGCCACCGGCGGACGCCTCAGCCGGCAGCCGCTGGCGAACAACATCGTCCCGGACAAGCGCATCGATCCGGTGGCCAAGAAGCTCATGGCCTACTGGCCCGCGCCCAACACATTCGGCACGGTGGACGGGCAAAACAACTACACGCGCGCCACTAAGGACACCATGGACTACTGGGTGCATTTCGCGCGCCTGGATCACAACTTCTCGGAGAGAAACCGCACCTTCCTGCGCCTGGACTGGGACGATTACAAGGAAAGCAAGGAAAACTTCTATAACAACATCACCATGGGGCAGAACAACTTTCGGCGGAACCAGGGGCTGGCGCTGGATCACGTGCTGGTGTTGACGCCGGCCTCGGTGGCCAATTTCCGCTACGGCATCACCTATACGCGGGCGCCGCAGGCTCGGAAAAGCCAGGGCTTCGACCTGGCCTCGCTGGGGTTCTCTCCGACGCTGGTGTCGCTGGTCGATAAAAGCGCGGCCAGCTTCCCCAACGTGTATTTGAACACGAAAAAGGGGAATGCGGCCTGCAAGGGCACCTGCACCGGCACGTTTTCGGGATTCGGCGAATTCGACAAGGGCGAGGGTGTCAACACCGGGATGATCCATAACTTCGCGGCCACATTGACCACGCTGCGCGGCAGGCACAATCTCCGCTATGGAGCGGACTGGCGGGGCTACCGCGCCTTCGTCTCCCCGCTGCGCTTCGACGTGGCGCCCGGCCTCCAGTTTCTGCCCACCTACACGAAAGGCCCCAGGGACAACTCCGCCGCCGCGCCGCTCGGCCAGGAGCTGGCCGCGTTCCTGCTGGGGATTCCGGAAGGCAACATGGACCGCAGCGCCAGCGCCGCCATGCAGAACACTTTCACTGGCTTTTTCATCCAGGACGATTGGAGGCTGACGCGCAAGCTGACGCTCAACCTGGGATTGAGATACGAGTACGAATCGCCGGTCAGCGAGCGCTTCGATCGCGCCGTCCGCGGCTTCGACTGGACCGCGGCGAATCCAATCCAGGCACAGGCGCAGGCCAATTACGCCAAGAACCCCATTGCCGAAATCCCGGTGAGCCAGTTCCGGGTGGTCGGCGGGCTGCTGTTCGCCGGGCCTGGGAATCATGCCCTGTGGCAGCCGGATAAGAACAACCTGCTTCCGCGCCTGGGCCTGGCCTACCAGATCGACACCAGGACGGTGCTGCGCGCGGGTTACGGCATCTTCTACGACACTATCGGGGTAGACCGCAGCCCGGCCATCCAATATGGCTTCACCATGTCCACCCCCATCGTCCCTTCCAATGACAATGGCTTGACCTACGTCGCCACCACGGCCAATCCCCTTCCCAACGGGTTGCTGGCGCCGCGCGGTACGGCCGACGGCCTGGCCACCAACCTGGGGCAGGATGTCGCCGTGTACCCGTCCAGGCGCACCCCGCCTTATTCGCAGCAGTGGACGTTCGGCGTCCAGCGCCTGCTGCCCGGCGACTTTTTGCTGGACGCCAACTACGTGGGGAACAAGGGTCTCCGCCTGGGACTGGACCGCAGCATCAATCAGAATCCGTACCAGAGCACTTCGAAGGAGCGCGACCAGGCCTGGGTGGATTACATGAGCCAGAACATTCCCAATCCGTTCTATGGCCTGAACCCCATCTTCACCAAGACGACGATGTCCCGCTCCGATCTGCTGCGGCCCTTCCCGGAGTTCGGCGACGTGCAGGAACGACAGCCCATCGGCTACTCCTGGTACCACGCCTTGCAGACGCGCCTGGAGAAGCGGTTTGCGAAGGGCTACACGCTCAACGCGGCCTACACCCGGTCGAAGTCCATGGACGCCACCAGCTTCCTGAACAGCGTGGACACCATGCCCTATCGCTCGCTCAGCCGTTATGACCGCCCGCAGCGGCTGGTGGTCAGCGGGATCGCGGAGCTGCCGTTCGGGCACGGGCGCAAGTTCGCCGCCGGGATTCCCAAGTCGCTGGACCGCGTGATTGGCGGCTGGCAGTTGAATGCCGTGGTAACCAAGCAGAGCGGGCCGCCGCTGGCCTTTGGCGACGTGGTATTCCGGGGAGACACCAGAACCATCGCGCTGCCCAAGGACAAGCGCTCGGTGGACCGCTGGTTCAACACCGATGGCTTCGAGAAGCGTCCCAGCAATCAACTGGAATACGCCGTGCGGTCCTGGCCGCGTTATTTCTCGAACCTGCGCGCCGACGGCCAGTCCAAGTACGACTTCTCGCTGATCAAGTATTTCAGCTTCGGAGAGCGAGCCCGGCTGCAGTTCCGCGCCGAGTGCTACAACTGCTTGAACCATCCGAACCTGGATACGCCGGACATGACCGTCACCAGCAGCACCTTCGGCATGGTCAGCGAGCAGGCATCGACGGCGCGGCAGTTCCAGGCGGCGCTGAAATTGACGTTTTGAACAGGGAATCACCACAGAGGCACAGAGATCACAGAGAGAGCTTGCCTCCGTGTTCTCTGTGCCTCTGTGGTGAATTAGATCAGCATGAATAAACTAACGCTTCTCTTGATTCTGGCGGTGCTGTGCGGCGGGTTGTGTTTCTGCGAGGACGTGAAACGGCCCCGGATCCTGGGCGTTGCGCACATGGCGCTTTACGTGAGCGATCTGGCCAAGGCGCGCGCCTTCTACAAGGACTTCCTGGGCTTCGACGAGCCATTTGCGATCAAGCGCAAGGACGGCACGGAGCGCATCGTTTTCATCAAGATCAACGACCAGCAGTACCTGGAGCTGTTCGCCGAGCAACCCAAGAACGCCGGCCAGCTCAACCACATTTCTTTCTACACCGACGACGCCAAAGCCATGCGCGACTACCTGGCGGCGCGCGGGGTCAAGGTCCCGGAAAAGGTGGGCAAGGGCCAGACCGGCAACCTGAACTTCAACATCAACGACCCGGACGGCCATACCGTCGAGATTGTCGAGTACCAGCCCGAAAGCTGGACGGCCCGCGAGAAGGGCAAGTTCCTGCCCGAGACCCGCGTCTCCACCCGCATGACGCACTTCGGGGTGCTGATCGGGCCGCTGGAGCCAGCCATGAAGTTCTACCGCGACATCCTCGGCTTTGAAGAGACGTGGCGCGGCAGCGGCTCGCCCCGGATGCTGAGCTGGGTGAACATGCGCGTTCCCGACGGCGAGGATTACCTGGAGTTCATGCTCTACAACAAAGAGCCCGACGCCCGGCAGCGGGGCGTCAAGAACCACATCTGCCTGGTCACGCCCGACCTGCAGAAGGCGGTGGCCATGCTGGAGGCCCGCCCGGTGCGCAAGAGCTACACGCAGCCGATTGAAATCTCGGTGGGCACCAATCGCAAGCGGCAGGCCAACCTGTTCGATCCCGACGGCACGCGCATTGAGCTGATGGAGCCCAACACCATCGACGGCCAACCCGTGCCTTCCTCGACGGCGCCCCCTCCCCGCTGACCCGAATTGAAGTACACTTGCGGCGTGGAAACGATGAATCGCCGTGAGTGTCTTGGGCTTCTGGCCGGCGTGCCGGCCGCGCTGAGGGCTTGGGGCGCGTCCCCCGCGCCCAGGCCGAACATCGTGATCATCGTGTCGGACGATCACGGCTACGCGGACGTGAGCTGTTATGAGCACCCGGTCGAAATCCGCACGCCGAACATCGACCGCATCGCGCGGCGCGGCGTGCGCTTCGTGCAGGGCTACGCCAGCGCCTCGGTGTGCGCGCCCACCCGCGCCGGCTTGATGACCGGCCGCTACCAGCAGCGCTTCGGCTTCTACACCGCTCCCGACTCGCGCGCCGGCCTCCCCCTCACCGAGATCACCATCGCCGACCTGCTGCGCAAAGCAGGCTACGCCACCGGCGCTTTCGGTAAATGGCACCTCGGCATCGAGCCGCCGTACCACCCGTTGAAGAGGGGCTTCGACGAGTTTTATGGGTTCCTGGGCCACGGCGCGCACGATTACTTTGACTTGAAGCGGACTGCCGAGCCGTTCCAGTCCATCTGGCGCAACGGCGAGGTCATCGACGACACCGGCTATCTCACCGACAATCTCGGGCGGGAGGCGGTTTCCTTCATCGCAAAGAACGAGAAGCGGCCCTTCTTCCTCTACCTGGCTTTCAATGCCGTGCACGTGCCGATGCAGGCGCCGGAAGAGGTCATTAAGAAATACGACACCGGGCGGCACAGCCGCGACATCTACCTGGCCATGCTGGAGCGCGAGGACGTGGCCGTGGGCCGGGTGCTCGATGAGCTGCAGCGCCGCGGCCTGGACCGCAACACTCTGCTGGTCTTCTTCTCCGACAACGGCGGCGCCCGCGCCAACTCCTCGAGCAACGGCGCGTTGCGCGATTTCAAGCTGAGCGTATACGAGGGCGGCATCCGCGTTCCGTTCATGCTGAGCTGGCCGGGGCGGCTGCCGCAGGACACCGTCTCGCGCGAGCCGGTCATCTGTCTGGACGTGCTGCCCACGGTTTGCGCCGTGGCCGGCGTTCCGCTCCCCGACGGCCGGATCTACGATGGGAAGGACATTCTGCCGGCGCTTGGCGGCAAAGCATCCGGTCCTCTGCACCCGGAGCTGTTCTGGGATGGCGACGACCTGAAGCGGGCCGTCCGCGCCGGCCGCTGGAAGCTGGTCGATAACGCCGGCAAGATCGAGCTATTTGACCTCGAAGCGGACCTCGGCGAGAAAAACGATCTGGCCGCCGAGCGCCCGGACGTCGTCCAGCGGCTTCGCGCCTCGTTCGACAATTGGAGAAAGCAGATGGCGCCCCGCATCCGCAAGCCGGGCCCCGGTGAGGCGGAGGAGGAAGAGGGCGGGCGGCGGCCGACCGGCGGCGCCCGCAAGAAAAAGAAAGAATAACGGGGCCCCTGCATTCTTCAAAGTACTACCTGAGAAATCGCTTGGAACTCCCTGGTTTCAAATGCGTTATGGCCGGGGCCGGCTACTTCGCCGCATTCCAGGCCGAAGCCTGGAATCGGCTCCCAGGCGTGGCCGTCGCCGCGGTGGCTGACACCGACGAAGCGCGCGCCCGGCAGTTCGCCGCGCGCTGGGGCATCCCCGCCGTTTACACCGGCGTCGCGGACATGCTGGCCCACGAACGCCCCGCGTTCCTCGACATCGTGACCCCGCCGGCGACTCACCCGGCGCTAACGGAAATGGCCGCTGCCGCCGGGGTGAACGTCATCTGCCAGAAGGCGATGGCGCCCGCGCCCGGGCAATGCCTGGCGATGGTCGAGGCCTGCGAGAAGGCCGGGGTCCGCCTGCTGATCCATGAAAACTGGCGTTGGCAGCCCTGGTATCGGGAGATCAAGCGCCTCATCGATGCGGGCCGCTTCGGCCGGGTCTTCCACCTGGGGTTCCGGCTGCGCTGCGGAGACGGCCGCGGCCCGCAGCCCTATCCGGCACAGCCCTATTTCCGAAACATGGAGCGCCTGCTGGTGTACGAAACGCTCATCCATTTCCTGGACACGTTCCGGTTCCTGGCCGGCGAGTTGCGCTCGGTGTTCTGCCGGACGGCGCGGATCAATCCCGTGATCCGCGGCGAAGATTGCGCGCTGATCCAAATGCCATTCGGCTCGGGCGCGCAGGGCCTGATTGACGCCAACCGGATCAGCGGCCCGCCGCAGCCGGACCCGGCATTCGGCACGTTTCGCCTGGAGGGCGAGCGCGGCATGGTTCGGATGGCGCCCGACGGCCGCTTGTTCGTCACCGAACACGGGGGCCAGGAAGCCGCGCACAACTACGCCATTCCGCAGCTCGGCTACCGCGGCGACAGCGTGCGGGCGTTCCAGGAGCACGCGCTGGCCTGCCTGCGCAGCGGCCAGCCGTGCGAGTCGGAAGGGCGCGAGTACTTGAAGACGATGGCCGCCATGGAGGCCTGCTACCAATCGGCGGCCAGCGGCCAGGCGGTGGAGTTGGATGGCGGTCGCCGGCCATAGCGCCGGCACGGCTCACTTCCGGTCGGCTGAGGCTTCGATATAGGTCTTGAACTCGTTCGGTTTGCCCGGCGGCGCGATCTCAAACTTCAGCGTCACCTCGTTCGGTCCCTTCTCTGCATAGCTCAGCCGGTAGCGCGGCAGCGCTGGAACCGCATCGCTCAAGAAGACCGCGGTCTGCCGGTCGGCAGCAACCGTGACCCGGTACTCGATCACGTGGCCCTCCATATCGAAGTAGATGGCGCGCAGCGATTTGTCGGCCGGGTCGCGGTACACGTACATGAGATCGTCGTGGGTGAAGGCCGGCCGGTTTTTGGTGGCCGGATACTCGGCGTGATTTTTGCGGACCAGAACGGCGCCATTCAATTCCGGGCGGAACGAGAACCAGCCGCTGCCCTGGCCGGGTTGGCCGCCGCCACCGCCCGTCCATTCGCCGATCAGGAACTCCAGCCCGCCCCATGAAGCGGCGGGACGCTCCTGCTGGGCCGCAGCCAGCGCCGCGAACAACAACCCAAGGACAACCATGGCGCTTCCGTGTCTAACAACGGTCATCATTCCGCGGAGGATACCACGGACCCGTAACTCTTGGCGCTGCGGTGGGTCTACTAGACATGGTGCCGAAAGCGGTGAGTGTGCGCGGAACGCGCGCCGGGCCAGCCGGGTCCGGGCACTGCTGTTCCGGCGCGCGCCTCTCGCTTGGCCAGGTTCCCTTCTGCCAGCGGGCAGACTCTTAGCGACCCAAGGCCCTCGCGCTCTCCACGGAGAGCCCCGTGATCATGCCGGTCTTCTCTTGGCCGTCCACCAGACCGCCCGAAGTACAAACACCAGCATCAGGACCGCGCCCAGGGCAAAGACCAAGTCCGGCAGGATGCGCGCCCAAGCGAACGCGCGCATCACCTGGCCGGAGGTCACCTCGGGACTGCGCGCATACCACACGCCATCCCGCACCGCATAGTAGAACTGGTAGAACCCCGAGGGCGCCAAGTTGAACAGCGTCATGGCCATCAGCCCGCCGTTAAGCCCCCAGAAGCTCCATTTGAGCAGCCCGTCCGACCAAGCCGCTTTGGCCACGGTGTGACGAACCGAGAAGAGTAGGAGAGATAGGGCCAGCAAGCCGTAGACGCCAAACAGCGCGGTGTGGGCGTGCAGCGGCGTGGTGTTCATGCCCTGAATGTAGTACAGCACGATGGGCGGGTTGATGAGGAAACCGAAGACGCCGGCGCCGACCAGGTTCCAGAAGGCCACCGCGGTGAAGAAGTAAATGGGCCAGCGGTAGGGGTTGTCTGGGCCGCCCGCCTTGGCGGCACGCAAGTTGCGTACCACCTCAAAGCCGATGAGTGAAAGCGGGACGATCTCCAGCGCCGAAAACACCCCTCCGAGGGCCAGGATGGGCGTGGGTGCGCCCGTCCAGTAAAGGTGATGGAAGGTGCCGATGACGCCGCTGCCCAGGTACAGGAAGACGACGAAGTAGGTGGAACGCAGCGCGAACTTCGGGCCAATCACCCCGATGCGCGCCAGAAGAAACGCCATGGACACCGTGGCAAAGACCTCGAAGAAGCCCTCCACCCACAGGTGGACCACCCACCAGCGCCAGTACTCGGCGTTGCTGAGATGGCTGCCCTGCCCGTAGAGCAGGCCCACCATGTAGAAGGCCGGAATGCTGATGGAGCTATAGAGCAGCAGGTGGGTGAGGCCCCCCGCGTCCTTTTCCTCGGAGAGCGCAGGTCTGATGGAACGCACCACGAGCACCAGCCAGACCAGCATCCCGGCGATGAGCAGAAGCTGCCACAGGCGGCCGAGCTCAATGTACTCGTAGCCCTGGTGCCCGAGCCAGAAGCCCTGGCCTTCGAAGGCTCCGCGGACGGAAAGGTAGGTCCCCGTCAGCGCCCCGAGTACCACTACCACCACCGCGCAAAACAGCGCCCAGACCAGCTTGCTCTGGTGCTTGGGCTCGCGCCCGACGAGCGGGCCGAGGAAAAGGCCGGCGGCCAGAAAACAAGTGGCAATGAAGAACACCCCGAGCTGCACGTGCCAGGTGCGGGCGGCGGCGTAAGGCAGAAGCTGGCCCAAGGGAATGCCGAAAAAGCGCGTCCCCTCTACGGTGAAGTGGCCCGTCACGGCACCCAGGCCCACCTGCACTACCAACAAGGCGACAGCCACCAGGAAATAGGCGAGGGTGGCTTTCTGGCTGGCGGTGGGCGAAGGCTCCGCAAGCTCAGTCACCGGCTGAGACGCGTAGTCCCCCTCGTGGAGGTAGCGCTGGTAGACGAAGATCGCTCCGGCGATGCCCAAGACCAGGAGGATGACGCTCACAATGGACCACATCAGTGCGTCCGGCAGGGGGTTGTTGCCGACCAGTGGGTCGTACGGCCAGTTGGTGGTGTAAGTGTAGCTTTTGCCGGGGCGGTCAGTGCCGGCGGCCCAGGCCAGCCAGACGAAAAAGCTGGTAACACTGCGGCCCTGCGTGCCGCTGCGGACGATGCCGGGCTGCAGCCCCATGCGCTCGTTGCCACCTCGGAAGAGCTCGGTGTAGTAGCGCGCCAGGCTCTCGTAGGCTTCGGCCTGGAAGGGCGTCAGAATAAGCCGTCCCGAGGAGGAGTCGTATCGGTTGGCTTTGATTTCCTCGGTGACCAGCGCGGTAATACGGGCTTTCTCCGGCGCCTTCAGGCGGTCAAGGTCCGCCTGAGTGAAGCGTGCCGCCTCTTCCGGGTTCTGACCCAAGTAACGCGCCGCCAGGAATAGGCCGGTGCGGTGGAGGCAGTCGGCGGACCAATCCGGCGCCAGGTACGCGCCGTGGCCCCAGATGCTGCCCATATGCTGGCCCCCGCGGCTGTAAAAGTAGTTCTGACCCTCAAGTACGTCTTTCCCGGTGAAGACCGTGGCGCCGTCCACAGTCGCCGCCACCTGCGGAATGGGCGGCTTCTCCCGGTTGATGAGGTATCCCCCGAACAGGAGAACACCGAAGGTCAGCGCCAGAAAAAAGAGGAGCAGTGCCCTGGTCCTGGAACTCTCCATTTCTTGGGCTCCTTTCCGATCCTTGGTTAGCTGAGCGCCGCGAACAACAGCCCAATGACAACCGTGGCGCTTCCGTGTCTAACCATGGTCGTCATTCCACAGAGGATACCACGGACCCGTAACTCCTGGCGCTGCGGTGGGTTTATTAGAGCCAGGATGGGTAGGTGTGCGCAAAACACGGGCCCGTTCCGGGGGCCACTATCGAGGCGCGCCTTTCTGGCTTCGGTGGCTTCCCTTCTGCCGGCGGGCCGCTTGCTGCACGGCGCGCAGGAACGGACCTTCTCCGCCGAGGTCAATGTGGTGAACGTGCTGGCCACGGTGCGAAGCCGCAAGGGAGACATCGTCCGCGACCTGAACAAGAACGATTTCCAGTTGGAGGAGGATGGCCGCCCGCAGACCATTCGCTATTTCTCCCGCGAAACGAACCTGCCCTTGACGCTGGGCCTGCTGGTTGACATCAGCGGAAGCCAGCGGCGCGTTGTGGGTGAGGAGCGCGAGGCCAGCTATCGCTTCCTGGACCAGGTGCTGGACGAGAAGAAGGACCTGGCCTTCCTGATCCAGTTCGAGAGGGAGGTGGAGCTGCTTCAGGATTTGACTTCCTCGCGCCGGGAAT
>Ga0315279_10010039_pt1 | contig 11185 bp, 7 predicted proteins | sample YL17G06_20_MG_FD_203694 | JGI IMG/M metagenome (GOLD analysis project Ga0315279, IMG submission 203694) | Sediment microbial communities from Yellowstone Lake, YNP, Wyoming, USA - YL17G06_20 | ecosystem: Environmental > Aquatic > Freshwater > Lake > Sediment | place: USA: Wyoming | collected...
GTCAATGGAGACGATGCATAGGGGTTGTTCCACAGAGAGACGAGGCCTGTGAGATGGGTTTGTGGGGCCCCCGGCGAGGACATGGCAAGGCCGGTCGGGCGGAAGCCCGACCGGCCTTGATCGGTGTCCATCTGCGTGGCTAGGCCGCCTTTGGCGGCCGCCATGGCGGTTCACCTAGCCATCTATCTCCGGTTCAGGCCGTTCCGCCGTTCACCGCGAATCGCTCTTCGCCACCTTATCCTGCACCACCGCCTGCGCCGCAGCGAGGCGGGCGATGGGGACGCGGAACGGCGAGCAGCTCACATAGTCCAGGCCGAGCCGGTGGCAGAACTCCACCGAGCGGGGGTCGCCGCCGTGCTCGCCGCAGATGCCCAGCTCCAGCTTGGGCCGGGTCTTGCGGCCCAGCTTCACCGCGGTCTCCATCAGCTTGCCAACGCCCTTCTGGTCCAGGGTCTGGAACGGGTTGTCGGGCAGGATCTTGTCCTCCACGTACTTGAGCAGGAACTTGCCCTCCGCGTCATCGCGGGAGAAGCCGAAGCAGGTCTGGGTGAGGTCATTGGTGCCGAAGGAGAAGAACTCCGCCTCCGTCGCCACCTCGTCGGCGGTGAGGGCGGCGCGCGGGATCTCGATCATCGTCCCGAACTTGTAGTCCACCTTCACGCCCTTCTCCTTCATCACCCGCTTCGCCACGGGCTCCAGGCGCTGGCGGATCAGCCTCAGCTCGTTGATGTGGCCGACCAGAGGGATCATGATCTTGACGTGAACGTCCACCTTCTTCTTCTCGCACTCGCAGGCCGCCTCGATGATGGCGCGGGTCTGCATCTCCACGATCTCGGGCATCACGATGCTCAGGCGGCAGCCTCGCAGGCCGAGCATGGGGTTCATCTCCCGCATCCCCTCCACCTCCGCCAGCATCGCCCGCGCCTTCTTCAGTTTGGGCGATTTCGGCGACCTGCACTCCAGCTCCGTCACCTCCACCAGCAGCTCGTCGTGGTTGGGCAGGAACTCGTGCAGCGGCGGGTCAATGAGGCGGATCACCACGGGCAGCCCGTCCATCGCCTTGAGGACGCCGATGAAGTCGGACCGCTGGAAGGGAAGTAGTTCGTCGAGCGCCTTCGTGCGCTCCTCGGAGGTCTTGGCGAGAATCATGCGCTGCACGATGGGCAGGCGCTCGGTCTCCATGAACATGTGCTCGGTGCGGCAGAGCCCAATGCCCTGCGCCCCGAAGCTGCGAGCGCGGATAGCATCTCGCGGGTAGTCGGCGTTGGCCCACACCTCCAGGCGGCGGATCTTATCCGCCCAGCCCAGGAGCGTGGTCAGCTCCTTCTCCTTCGTCAGGTTCGGCTCGATGGTGGGGATGAGGCCGGCGAACACCTCGCCGGTGGCGCCGTCAATGGAGATCGCCTCGCCTTCCTTCAGCACCTTACCGTCAGCGGAGAGCCGGCCCTTCTCCTCATCCACGCGGATCGCCTCGCAGCCCGCCACGCAGGGCAGACCGAGGCCTCGAGCGACCACCGCGGCGTGGCTGGTGGCGCCGCCGCGAGCGGTGAGAATGCCCTTGGAGGCGAACATGCCGTGCACGTCATCGGGCGTGGTCTCGGGCCGGACCAGCACCACGGCCCTGCCTTCGCCTCCCAGCCCCAATTCCGCAGCCTTGTCCGCGGTGAAGACGGCCGCGCCTGAGGCCGCGCCCGGGGAAGCGTTCAGCCCCTTGGCGAGCAGCCGGCCCTCCTTCTCCGCGCGCTCCTTCTCCTTCGGGTCGAAGTCCGGCAGCAGGAGCTGGTTGATCTGGTCCGGCTCCACCCGCATCACTGCTTCTGCTTTGCTGATGAGCTTCTCGCCCACCATCTCCACGGCAATGCGCACCGCGGCGCGGGCGGTGCGCTTGCCGACGCGGCACTGCAGGATGTAGAGCGTGCCCCGCTCGATGGTGAACTCGATGTCCATGGCGTCGCGGTAGTGCTTCTCGATGCGTGTCGCCAGCGTCACGAACTCCTTGTAGATGCGCGGGCTCTGCGTCTTCATCTTCGCGATCTTGATGGGCGTGCGCACCCCCGCCACCACATCCTCGCCCTGGGCGTTCATGAGGAACTCGCCGTAGGTCATCTTCTCGCCGGTGGCCACGTCGCGGGTGAAGGCGACCCCGGTGCCCGAGTCATTGCCCATGTTGCCGAACACCATGGTCTGCACGTTGACCGCGGTGCCGAGGTCGTGCGGGATGTGGTACTGGTTGCGGTAATCCACCGCCCGCTTGATATTCCAGGACCCGAACACCGCCGTGATAGCGGTCTCCAACTGCTCCATGGGATCGGTGGGGAAGTCGCGCTTCATCTTCGCCTTGAAGAAGGCCTTGAACTGCGCCACCAGCGCCTTGAGATCGGCGGCGGTTAGCTCGGTATCTTGCTTCACGCCGCGCTTCTTCTTCATGGCGTCCATCATCTTGTCGAAGTTGGACCGCTCCAGGTGGAGCGCGACGGAGGAGAACATCATGATGAAGCGCCGATAGGCGTCGTAGGCGAATCGCTCGTTGCGGGTGAGCTTGATCATGCCCTGCAGGGTCTGGTCGTTGAGGCCGAGGTTGAGAATCGTGTCCATCATCCCGGGCATGGACATCTTCGCCCCGGATCGCACGGAAACCAGCAGCGGGTTCTTCGGATCTCCGAACCCCTTGCCCGTCTCCTTCTCCACCTGCTTCATCGCCGCCCTCACCCCGTCCATCACCCCGGCCGGCATCCTCTTCTGCTTCAGGAACTGCATGCACGCCTCGGTGGTGATGGTGAACCCCGGCGGCACGGGCAGGCCGAGGTTGCTCATCTCCGCCAGGTTCGCCCCCTTGCCACCCAGCAGATCCTTCATATCCTTGTTACCCTGGGGGAAGAGGTATACTTGCTTCTTTGCAGTCTTTGAGGCCATCAAACTACTCCTTCCTTCCGTCCTCATCTAGCCGTAATTGCCTTCGCCCAATGTGCGTCAACTGTGAAAGACGTACATTATGCGGGCCCCCCGCTCCCGCAATGTGCGCTGGCGCACCTTACCGCCAATCGTCCGAAGACGCCCCCCTGCCTCTGCCGAATCCCTCCACAAATCTATCCACCCTCTCCCTCAGCGCCTGTTCGGCGTCCACTCCCTTAGCGCACGCCAGGTCAACCACCGCCAGCAGCAGCTCGCTGACCGCCCTCTCCGTCGCCGCTCCGTCCACTCCCTCCTGCTCCAGGCAACGGATGGCATCCTCTGCCGCTGCTCTCGCCTCGACGGCGGAGCGCCCCAGCCCAGCGCGAGAGGCGCGGCGCCGGACTACCTGCGCCCTGGCAAGCGCCGGAAGCGCCTTGGGCACATCGGTGAGAGGAGCTTTGCCCTCCACGCCTTGCTCCTCGCGCTTCAGGCTGTCCCACTGATGGAGCACTTCTTCCGCCGTCTCCGCGGTGGCCCCGCCGAACACGTGCGGGTGCCGCGCCACCAGCTTGTCCCGCAGGCCGGTCACCACATCCTCGATGCCGAACTCGCCCGACTCCGCCGCTAATTGCGCGTGGAATACGACCTGCAGCAGCACATCGCCCAGCTCCTGGCGAAGCGCCTCCGGGTCCTCTGCGTCTATCGCCTCGAGCACCTCGTACGCCTCCTCCAGGAGGCATGGCCGCAGCGAGCGGTGGTCCTGCTCCCGATCCCAGGGGCAGCCCTGTGGACCGCGGAGCCGGGCCATGACCTCAACCAGTTCGGCGAATGACCGCTCCACTGTACGTTGCTTGCTCGTCATACTGGCACTCGGCGACTCGTGCGGTAGCCAGGCCCGACCGCCCTCAGCCTATCGCCCTCCGCCGCTGGCAGAGCGGCCGCTCCGCGCGTCACTCCGCCGCTCCCGCCCCTCGGTGGGTGGTGCGGGTACGGCGGCGCCGCCCGGCGGCGCCTGCTGAGCGCCCGGGGGCACTCCCTGCGGACCCGCCTCGGGGTGGGCCTTCTGCTCCTGCATGCGCCGCAGATTCCCATACGCCTCGCCGAGGCTGCGGTAGCGAGGGCTGCGAAAGTCAATCGAGGCGCTTGCCCGCAGGTTATCGTAGAACTCCTCCAGCCGAGACTGGAAGCGCGGGTCGCTGGTCATCCATTCCTCGATGATATCCGCGTTGCCCTCCATGGTGATCTCGTGCGGCGCAATGTGCTTCTCCACCTTGACCAGGCGCCAGAAAGACGGCTTCTCCCCCTCGTCGGTGACACCCGAAGGGCTGACCGGAAGCGGCTCCGAGATCTCCCCCGGCTTGAGACTGAACAGCACCTTCTCCAGCTCCGGGTCGGGCGGACTCAGCTTGCCCTTCACCGCCCAGCCCACCATACCCCCCCGGCCGCGGGTCATCGGATCCAGCGAGCGTTCGTCTGCGATCTTGGCGAAGTCTGCGCCATCTTTCTCGGGCGCCAGCAGTTCCTTCCGGATCGCCTCCGCGTCCTCTTTCTTCGCCACCACGATCTGGCGGTAGATCACCGATTCGCTGTTGTGCGGAAGCTGGGCCAGTCGCTCCTTGTTGGCGTCGAAGAACTCCTTGCGGTCCTTCTGGGGCAGCACCAGCTCACCGGTTAGGATCTGCAGGTTGAGGCGGTCCTTGTAGTCGGCCTCCGTCTCGCCGGAGCTCTCCAGCCAGGCCTTGAAATCCATGCCGGTGCGGGCCAGGATGTAGTCCTTGGCCCCTTGCAGCCTCCTCTCCAGCTCTTCGGGCGAGACAGTGATGCGGCGTTTCTGCGCCTCCTGTCGGATGAGCTGACTGAGAATCAGGGCATCCAGGGTCTGCTCGCCGAGGGTGTGAGTGTCCGAGGGCATCATCCGGAAGTAGCCTTCGGCGCGCCGCATGATGTCCACGTAGTTCTCCTGAGTCATGCTAATGTTGTGGCGCGCCAGTTCCTCCTGAACCAGGCGCAGCGCGATCAGCTTCTCCATGTCTAGCCGCCGGGGGTCGTTCTGGTCAGTGCGCTCCAGTGCTCGCCAAAGCTGCTGCTGGGTGATCGGTTGGTTGTTCACACGCACCACCACTTCGTCCTTCTGTCCACCGCGACCGATGAGCGACCACACCAGCAGCGCGCCAAGCACCACCATCCCCGCCAGAGGACCCCATTTCGCCACCACTGCCCGACCTTGAGACGACTGCTGGCTCATCGCCGTACCTTTCTGTGGCAGTATAGCGGGCAGGCCCTACCGGACCGCCCTATCTACTGAGTCTCGCCAGACGGGATGCAGGCAGGACCCAGACAGAGCCGCACCTGGCCCTGCCGCACCACCCCGGGACCACCGCTCTCATCTGTGAAGGGCAATAGCGCAAACGGCCCGCCCGCTTTGCGGACAGGCCGCCTGGCTCCGCCCGCTTGCCGCGAGCCGAGCTGGCATTGCGCCACAACTCCCGGATTCTACCCCCACCAAAGGGAAAAGTCAACGACGCGGCGCGCCGTAGCCTCTTGTCCGCCGTAGCCTCTTGTCCGCCGTAGCCTTGGCGAAGGCGGATGGCGAAGGCGGATGGACAGCGGTGTTGCACACCCCTCACCATCTGTATCTCAACGCCGCCTCCCTCATCCCCAGGAAGTTCTCCAGCGGCACCAGGTTGTGCACCTCCGTGCTGCTGCCCACGAGGATCTGCCCCTCGGTCTCTTCGATCGCCTGCACCACCGCCTCCCTGATCTCCTGTGGCTTGCCAAAAGGAAGCAGGTGGCTCACGTCAATCCCTCCCGCGAACACTAGCTTGGGATAGCGGCGATGTAGGTCGGCCAGGTCCATGCCGGCCATTCGCTCGATGGGGTTGAGGATATCGGCGCCCGCCTCCACCAGCCCGTCCATGATCGCGTTCAGGTTGCCGTCGGAGTGGAACATCACCTTCTTGCCTCTGGCGTGCAGCGCCGCGATCACTCTCGCCAAGCGGTGGAAGTAGTGCTTCTCCAGCCACTTCACCTGGATCATCGGACCGGTCTTGAAAGCGATGTCCTCGCCGATGAACACCGCCTCGAACGGGTCGTCCGCGGGCAAGCCCTCGGCCCAACGACAGGCATACTGCGTGTTCGCCTCGAGCTGGCCGATGATGGCCTCTTCGCAATCGTAGAGGTAGTAGCTGAACGGTTCCAGCCCCACCTCTTCCCAGATTCCCATCAGGCCGGTGTGAGGCGGGCAGAGCAGGTAGTAGAAGTCATCGGGGAACCATGACCTCACCTCGCGCTCGCGCAGGTAGTGGCTGTCCCTGGCCGTGTCTACCGGCCTGCCTGCCAGCTCCAGCAGCTCGGCCGCCTGCCGCGCCTTCAACTCCCGGTAGTGCTCGCTCGACTCGTACTTCCTGCGCTCGTGCCAGGCCGTCCAGCGGAGGACTCGCACCTCGCGGCCGTCGTCGGTGCGCTCTGTGCGCTCCTCGGAGGGCGACAGCCGGGAAGAGCGCGACCCATCAATCGCCGCCGCCATCGCCCGCGCGCCAGTCCGATCGTCTCCGATCTCCACTGGCACGCCGCTGTTGAAGTGCCTGAACACCGCGTCGTTGTGCAGCAGATCGAACAGCGGCGGCCGGTCCGGCTTCTCGCCCGCCACAACCCGGCGGATGCGGTCAAGAGAACCTTGCATGAACACCTGCTCGTGTGTTGCCTGCTGGCCGACCCTGATTCCCTGTGAAGCGTCGCGGACCTGCTGCGGCTGCCCGCAGCCAACGCTGTCCAGCTCACAGCCGCCCCGGTGTGGGCTGACAACCATCCCGCCGGGCTGGGACTAGTCGCCCTCGATCAGAAGCTCCGCCTCGCGGCCGAACACGAGGGGTTCAGCACGCTCCCGTAGGGACCATCCCCTCCGAGTCTCCACAGCCCCTCTGCGTCCTCTGCGCCTCTGCGGTTCAGGCCGTCACACCACCTCCACCGTCAGCTCCCGGTTGGTGTAGACGCAGATGCTCGCGGCGATCTCCAGGGCGGCTCGCACGACCTGCTCTGCGGTGAGGGAGGTGTGCTTCAGCAGCGCCCGCGCCGCCGCCAGCGCGTACGGCCCACCCGAGCCTATGGCGAGCACGCCGTCGTCCGGCTCGATCAGGTCGCCGTTGCCGGAGATGAGCAGCAGGTGCTGCTTGTCCGCGGCGATCAACAGCGCGGCAAGCTGCCTGAGAGCGCGGTCGGTTCTCCAATCCTTCACCAACTGATAGGCCGCTCGCGGCAGGTTGCCGGCGGATTCCTCCAGCTTCCCCTCCAGCCGCTCGAACAGGGCCAGCGCATCCCCCGCCGCGCCCGCAAACCCGACCACCACGCGCTCTTGATAGAGGCGCCGGACCTTCCGCGCCCCGCTCTTCATGATCGTGTTCTCGATGGTCACCTGACCATCCCCGCCAACCGCAGTCTGCCCGTCCTTGCGCACCGCCAGGATAGTGGTCGCGTGCATCGCCATCTCACAACACCCCCTTTGTTGACGGTACCCCCTTCACTCTCCCCGGCACCTCCACCGCCTGCCCTAATGCCCGGGCGAAGGCCTTGAACGCGGCCTCGATCACATGGTGTGTATTGCGTCCCGCCAACTGCCGCAGGTGCACATTCATCCCGGCCGCGTTCACCAGAGCGCGGAAGAACTCCTCCACCAGCTCGGTGTCGAACTGCTTCACCCTCTTGGCAGGGAGCGATAGCTCATAAGACAGATAAGGCCTTCCCCCTAGATCAACCGCGCACATCACCAGCGCCTCGTCCATCGGCACCACCGCCCAGCCATACCGGGCGATGCCCTCCTTCTTCCCGAGCGCCTTCTTCAGCGCCTGCCCCAGCACGATCCCCACATCTTCGACCACGTGGTGGTCGTCCACATGCGCGTCGCCCTTCGCCTGCACGGTGAGGCCCAGGCCCCCGTGTCGCGCCAGCAGATCGAGCATATGATCAAGGAACCCGACCCCAGTGTTCGCCTTCCCCGCGCGCGGTCGGTCGAGCGCCACTTCAACCGTGATCGCTGTTTCCCTGGTCTTTCGTGCCACCTTCGCTTTCCTCATCGCTCATCCCCTGCCTGCGGAGTTCACCCTGCGCGTAGCTTGCCCTGAGCTTGCCGAATGGGTCGAAGGGCGCCCCCACCTCTGTCCTCTGCGTTCCTTGCGCCTTTGCGGCGAGACGCCCTTCACCCTCGCCTCCACCGCCCTCACATGCCCCTCCAATCCCTCCACCTCGGCGAGCACCTTCACCGTCTCCGCGTGTTCCTCAACCGCCTTCTCGGAGGTATAGACAACGCTAGACCGCTTCATGAAATCCATGGTGCCCAGCCCGGAGGAGAACCGCGCCGTGCGCCCGGTCGGCAGCCAGTGCGACGGGCCGATCACATAGTCCCCGAGCGGCACCGGCGACGTCTGGCCCACGAAGATGGCGCCCGCGTTCCTGATTTTCGGCAGCACTGCAAACGGACGCTCGGTGCAGATCTGCACGTGCTCGGCGGCGAGTTCGTTCACCACCTCCGCGCCCTCCTCCAGATCGTACACGATCACCATGCCGCCGTACCGGTCCAGGGACTCCTGCGCGATCTTCTTCCGCGGGAGCGTCGCCAACTGCTTGCGGATCTCCCTCTTCACGCGCTCCGCCAACGCCCGCACCGGTGTCACCAGGAACACCGGCGAGTCGTGTTGGTGCTCGGCCTGGGCCAGCAGATCGGCCGCGATCAGCTTCGGGTCAGCCTTGTCATCGGCGAGGATAACGACCTCGGATGGACCATACAATCCCTCGATTCCTACCTCACCATACACCAGCTTCTTCGCCAAGGTGACGTAGATGTTCCCCGGCCCCACGATCTTGTCCACCCTGGGGATGGTCTTCGTTCCATAGGCGAGCGCGGCGATCGCCTGCGCGCCGCCCACCTTGAAGATGATCTGCGCCCCCAGCTCACCCGCCGTCGCCAAGATCGCCGGATGCACGGTCCCATCCTTGCGCGGCGGGGTCACGATTACCAGCGCCTTCACCCCCGCCACCTGGGCCGGCACGACCCCCATGATCAGCGATGACGGCAGGGCTGCGCTCTGACCGGGGACGTGAATGCCCACCCGTTCGATGGGCGTGAACCTCTGCCCCAGCACCGCTCCCGGCACCCGCAGATCGAACCAGTCCGTCGGCAACTGCTTCTCGTGGAAAGACCGCACCCGCGCCGCCGCCGTCCGCACCGCCCCCAGAAACCCCTCGCCCACCTTCCGGCGAGCCGCCTCCATATCTCGCTTCGTGACCCGCAGCCTCGCGGCGGCGGCCTGCGGCCAGTCCCACCGACGGGTGTACTCGATCACCGCCCGATCGCCGCGGGCGCGCACCGCGGCCACGATCTCGCGGACCACCCGCTCCTGCTCCGCCGCCTCCGACGCGGCCGGGGCGAGCAGCTCGTCAGCTACCTGCCGTGGAGTCCTGCCCCTTGTGGTGACGATGCGCATCCCGCCCGAACTCCGTGTGGTTCTGATCAGCTTCACTCCACCCACACTGCCCCCTCGCCGAGCAAGCCCCGCACCGCCTCGGTGAAGGTGTCGTCCCCGGCGACCAGGTAGTCCGGGCCGAGCCGCAGCCGCCTCTCTTCCTCCCCCATCTGGACGTGCAGAAGCACCTCCGTGTCGCCGTGGAACTGGCCGATCATCTGTTTCAGTTGCCCGATGGTCTCGGAGCCGGCCTCCGGCGGAACCCGGATGTGGACCTTGCCCCCATTGCCCTGCTGCTCAACCTGTTGAGCGGGGGTGCGCCTGTTGCGCCGCGGGGGTGCGGCAGGCTTTGCGGTGGCGCCGTTGCGCCCTCGAGCGTTGTTCCCCACGCGCCTCAGCAGATTCTCCTCTCCAAGCGGCGCCACCGCGTCCGCGATCATCCGATGCTGCACCCCTCCCTCGCGGTCCTCGCAGCCGCGCTCATCCGCCTCTCCCCTCCCTCGCACCACCACCACCGCCTGATCGGCCAGGTTGCCCCCGTACCTCTCGTAAGCGTCCGGCGGCAGCATCACTTCGATGGAGCCACTCAGATCTTCCAGCGCAAAGAAAGCCATCATTCGCGAACTGCTGCGCGTCACCAGCTTCCGGTAGGAGGTGATGATCCCGCCTACCACCACTTCCCCTTCTTTCCTGCCCTCTGTCACCTCCACGATGTCCGCGGTCGTCGCCGTCCGCAACTGGCGGCTGACGGCGTCCAACGGGTGGCCGGAGAGGTACGCGCCCAGGAACTCCTTCTCCAGGCGCAGCACTTCGACCGGAGGCAGATCCGGCGCCTCCGGCAGCGCAGGCGTCGGAGACAGCGCGCTCTCCGCCACCCCCGGGCCCCCGAACAGAGAGCTCTGCCCAGCCTCCTGATCTCGCCGGACGCGGGCGCCCCACTCCATTGCGTCCCGGCTGGCGGCGGCGATCTGCTGCGCCCGCGTGCCCTCCAGATAGTCCAGCGCGCCCGCTCTTGCCAGGCTGTCTAGCGACGTCTTGTTGAGCTTGCCTGGCTCCGCTCTGCTGCAGAGCTCGTAGATGCTCTGAAAAGGCCCGCCCTCTTCTCGTTCCGCGATGATGGCGGCGACCGCCGTCTGACTGACATGCTTGATGGCGGTGAGGCCGAACCGGATCTTGCCTACCTCCACGCTGAAGCCGGCCTGGCTGGTGTTGACATCCGGCGGCAGCACGCCGACGCCCATGCGCCGGCACTCCTGGACGTAGGCCGCCACCTTGTCCTTGTCGCCCATGATGCTGGTCAACTGCGCGGCCATGAACTCCGCCGGGTAGTGAGCTTTCAGATATGCGGTCTGGTAGGCGTTGATCGCATAGCTGGCGGAGTGCGCTTTGTTGAACCCGTAGCCGGCGAACTCTGCCATCTGACCGAAAAGCGTCTCGGCCGTCTTGCGCGCGACCCCGTGCTTGGTGGCGCCTTTCACGAACTCATCCCGCAGGGCCTCCATCTCCTCCGCCTTCTTCTTGCTCATCGCGCGCAGCAGCGTCTCGGCCGCCGCCATGGAGAAGCCGGCCAGGTCGCGGGCGATCCACATTACCTGCTCCTGGTAGACGATCACCCCATGCGTCTCCCTCAGGATCGGCTCCAAGTCCTTGTGCAGATAGGTGATCGGACGCGTCCCGTGCTTGCCGCCAACGTAGCTGGGAATCTGCGCCATGGGCCCGGGGCGGTAGAGTGCCACCAGGGCCATGATATCCTCCAGCCGGTCTGGCTTGAGGTCCATCACCACCTGCCTCATCCCTGCGCTCTCGAGCTGGAACACCCCCGCGGTTTCTCCCCTGGA
>Ga0315279_10010040_pt1 | contig 11185 bp, 8 predicted proteins | sample YL17G06_20_MG_FD_203694 | JGI IMG/M metagenome (GOLD analysis project Ga0315279, IMG submission 203694) | Sediment microbial communities from Yellowstone Lake, YNP, Wyoming, USA - YL17G06_20 | ecosystem: Environmental > Aquatic > Freshwater > Lake > Sediment | place: USA: Wyoming | collected...
TCAATATCTTCCGTGATCTTGGGTCGACGTCTGTCTTTCCTCTACTACTTGGCAACACTTTTAGGCGCAAGAGGGGTACGCTTCCGTCAGCATGGTCAGTGTGTGACAGTTGGTGTTGCTCTCTCAGAAATTGTGGGAAGCCCTTCGGACCTTGGGAACCACACTGAGTCCCTCATTTCTTATGAGGTCGCGGTTTGTCGAAGTGGCCGTCACTAGGTTAGGCAAGTCTAGTGGCCAACTAGAAATCGTTCGTCGCGTTGTTCGCCGGGGAGACGTAGTATTTGACGTCGGTGCTCACACGGGTGATTTTACGACACTCTTTGCTCATCTTGTAGGGCCCGACGGGCGCGTGCACGCCTTCGAGCCTGTGCCACCAACGTTCGAAAAGCTTCGTCGAAAAGTGAGGATTGCGCGGGTACATGATCGTGTCGTTCTCAACAGGTGCGCGCTGAGTGACAGCTTAGGTCGCTCAGTGATCTACGTGCCAGGAGATGATCTCACACAGGCTGCATTGGTGTCTCATCATTTTGCTTCTTGGAGTTCAGGCCCAGTGGCATCATATGATTGCAGGCTACAAACCTTAGATAACTACGCGTTGATCAATAAGATTCATGCGGTAGACTTTGTCAAGATCGACGTTGAGGGAGCGGAGACTCTGGTGATAAAAGGAATGCGCAATGTGCTAGCTAACTCGGCTCCCTTGGTGATGTTGGAGGTTTTTCCTCCTTGGATGAGAGATTTTGGCTTCACTCCCAGGGACTTGTTCTCCTTGCTGGAAAAGGCCGGCTATGCTTTCTACTTCATTGAAAAAGATCGTCTCGTGGCTTGTCAGGATGCCGTCGATGTCTGGGGCTTGGTGAGATTTCCGGATTCCCTCGATTTCATTTGTTTGATTCCGGACGTACATCGTGACAGAGTTCGATTTCCGACTGGCGGTTCCTAGCTCTCCTCGTGCAACCAACCATAACCGTTTTTCGCAGGTCAAGAGAGCGCTGGCCAATGCGGGCGCGTTTTAGCCCGGAGACCGATATATGTAGTAGCATGGCTTCGAAACGGGATTGGCCACGATTGTTTTTGTCTGGGTGACGAGTTCGAAGAGTCCACTCTCGCAGACCACTAAGTCAGGAATGGTTTTGCTACCGATCGTTCTAGTCGCGGGATCATCCTTTCGTTCACTTTAGGGATACTCGCTTCCTTTCTTCTATGAATTTGATACCGTGAACTACGTTGGAGTGACCCACTAGATTGATGTTCTGCACTCATTTGAACTGCACATAATGTCGGCCCAAGTTCGGTTACTATCAGCCACGTTCAGTCGGAGAGCCCAATTTCGACAAGACGATTGTTGGTACGGTCCAAATTGCGACGATCTGTTGCACTCGCGAGTTCCGAATGGTCATTGGCGTTTTGCATAGGCTCCGAAGAAGGTCTCGGGTTTCAAAAGCTCGGTCTGGAGATGGCAATTGTCCAATGTCATGATAAACCAAATATTGCGCGGTCCAATGGCTGACTCAGGTCATAATTGGGCCCGAACTTGGCACCGAAGAAACGCCTTGCTACACAGAATGCGGGACAAAAATGAATTTCACTCAAGTGCGTGCGCAGTGGAAGCCTTAATGTTATAGGCTAAGGAGTGGCATTCGATGTCGATGAGTCGGCACAACGGTATTCGGCATTCTATGTTTGAGGAGCTTGTCGACTTCACCCAACTGCGCCGTTCCTAAAGCTCCATTTTGAAAGCCGCTCCTGGGTGGCGCCGCCTGTCACACGAATTCCCCAGAGAATCGAGATTGACCAAGGAGACCGTGACTGCGTTCTTTAGGAGCGGCGTTGGGTTCGTACGGAAGACGGTGAGGTTGAACCGGGGCAAGCTCATCGCAGCATATTTGCTGCTTGCACTGCTGATGATTGCGGCCTCCTACCAGATTGTCACGCCATCCTACTTCTATGACGAGTGCCTGTATGCTAAGATGGCCAGGTCTATGGTCCGACTGGATGCAGTTGCTTTCGCGGATACCAGCATGACATATCCGCCACTCTACCCTTTGCTGATATCACCTGCGTTTCTATTTCACGACATGGCTGTCACATATTCGGCGATCAAGATAATCAATTCAATCACCTTGTCCACGATGGTATTTCTCTCGTGGTTGCTTCTGGGGTGAGTGCGGCTTCTCCCAGGCTGATGGGCACGTTCCTGGGTCTGCCAGTTTTCTTTGAGGCTGGAATCACGCTATCACGCTTGTAGGCTTCCCAAAGCTGCTCTGCCCGTCTCTTGGAGCCCCGTTGGATCAACGCTATTTCGCCTGCACTCCTCCTCAGCTTCTCATGGATGATCCAACGTATCTTCCGCTCATTCAGCTTGACCATGTAACGCATCTTACGGGATGCGAAGTTATTTCGGGAAACGAGAGTATGAAAGGAAGCGTCAATACATAATAGCTAGCTCCAATTGATACGTCAGCCGGAGCTTCGCTCAAGCTTGAGTGCCCGAGAGAGAATCGAGAGGCACCTCAACAAGATCGCCATTAGTCCAGCAATGCCGCTCTTTCTTCTGCTACTTACTGTTTATGTTTTCAGCGCAGGGGGCCACCTGTATGCCTGGGACGAGCTCTTCACGTACGCAACGACACGAGCTATTGCAGAGGAAGGATCCATAAACATTGCCCACTCGCTTCCACTCTTCCATGAACTTGGCTTCTTGATGAACTTGCCAAATGACACTCAAACATTGTATTCTGGCTACGGTCTACTACAATCTGTGATGGCGGTTCCGTTCTATTTTGTCGGCGGATTGTTAGGCCTCGAACCGTGGAGAACGGTCGATCTCTTCTACTCGCCCTTGCTTATGGCAGCAAGTGGCCTACTCCTCTATGGCGTTTCACGCAGGTTAGGAATTTCATCGCGTTTGGCTGTAGTTCTCAGCTTATTGTATGGATTTGCAACTATTGTGTGGCCATACGCCAAGTTCTTCTTCGATGTGACAACGGGATTGGCCATGCAACTCGCGTCAGTCTATTTTCTCCTTGATCCCAGTCGCAGCCGTAGGTCGGTATTCTTGTCGGGCCTCTTCGCGACCTTGTCAGTATTCGGGCGAATTATGCTGGTCATTGGACTACCTGCTATGCTCCTCTATCTCGCCTTTAGGCCCGGGGTGGATCTTCGCCGGAGAACCCGGCTCGGAATATTCATGATTCCGGTTGTAGCAGGGGCAGTACTCTACATGTGGTTGAATGTTGTCCGATCGGGTTCACCACTCATTTTTGGCGAGAATTACGGATTCGTTGGCCGCCTCGTAAGCCCGGAGCTGTTGGGTAATCCGCTCGTCGGCATCTACGGAATGCTGTTTAGTTCCGGAGTCGGACTGTTTATTTACTACCCGATTTGCGGACTCGGGGCGTTTGCGCTAATTGTCTCCGATAAGAATCACAGCTGGGAGGGTTTCATTTTCGCATGGCTCTTCCTTTCGAATCTCATCTTTTATGGGAGCCTCAATATCTGGGATGGCTCGTGGGGAGTAGCTTGGGGAGCACGATATCTTGTGACAAGCGTACCTTACCTGATCCTCGCCTGCGCGCCGTTCGTTGATTCGGCAAAGACATCGATTGTTAGAGCTTCTGTTCTGCTCTGTGCTGCTCTCGTCGGCGTCTTTTCGAATATCCTTGGCGTTTTGATAAACCCTCTATATGCTGGCGCCTATTTGTGGTTTGTACTAGGCAAGACCTACCCTGACCGAGGCTTTGGCCCGCCTCCGCCGGAGATATGGATTCCAGGATTCTCGCAATTGCGCGTCAGTTGGGATCTTGTTTGGTCGCAGGAATATCCCGCGGCCTGGTTTGGAGCCGCCGAGATCCTCTTCCTCAAGGCAAGGTTCGACCTCTTTCTCTACAACAGTTACGGCGTCACGGCACTCATTGTGACTCTTTTTCTTGCTCTGCTGTTGGTGCTCTGGATCGCAATGACTCTACGGCATCACCAGGCAGAACCGCAGCCCAATTCTTTCAAATGAGATCGTCACATGTCATGAACAGTCCTTGATTTGTGAAACCAGCGTGTTCGCCAGCACCGGCCGCTCTCACAGGTTACGACTCATACCTTGGATTGGCAATAGATGCTCGAGGCTATCGAAAATCGTCCCTCTCAGTCTGAATGTCAGCGTGATTCTCGGCTCGACCCAGAGCTTGGAACCTACCCATTCTCCTTGAACTGCCGATCAAGGTACGCTTGAGCTGGCCGAGAACTCCGCCTTCTCTTTGGTTATCGCTCATATGGTCTTCACGCATCTCCTTCAAGATCACGCCGAGGTCTACTTGCCTGAGTCACGATGCAAAATGCAGCCGACAGACACATTTTACAGCACTTGGTTCCTGTTCTATCGCCAGGATTTCCCGGTTCAGGCCAAAGACCAGAACACGTTCTCTGTGAACGAGAATGGCATAACTCAAGCTGTTTACTACGACTATGGCTACCTCATATCTGAACTTGCAGCTGCAGGACTGCGCGCGGTGTCGTTCACACCCCGCAAGTGAAAGGCTATCAGTGGGTCGTCCTGATGAAGGCGTGCTAGAATAGGCAGAAGACCGATTCAGACCTCAGTGATCCTCGCCTTAGGAAGGTGCTAGTTCTGTACGGTCTGGAGACCAGCATTCTGGCATAGTCCCTTTTTTTGTTTTTTTTGGACGGCTATTCGTCCATGCCACGCGTTGCTTGGAAAGATCAGGTCTGTAGAAAGCCGAGTCTGTCTGCCGCCTGCGATGGCACCCAGCGCGATGCTAAGCGGTTGAACCACCTCGTCTGTCGAGAGCCAGTTGGTCGTGAAGTTCTCTTGACCATAGCAAGGCGAGCGCAAGCTCCTGTCTCTAGATATGGAGTAGGCGAGCCCTCAGTAGTTTTAAAGGAGTACATTCAGAGGCAGAGTAAGAGATGAAACGCACCAACCTCTTCAACCTTGCACCGACACGAGAACAGCATCGCATCCTACAAGAATTAGGAATGAACTGCACGAAGCTCTGGAACGAGGTCAACTACCTCCACCGGCAACAATACAGCCACTACGTGAAGTTGGACTGGAACCCGCAAGCCTACAAGAAATATGTCCCGTTCGTTGGCTCCGCTACGGCGCAGCAGATCATCCGCAAGAACAATGAGGCATGGCGTGCGTTTCTCGCGTTGAAGCGTATGGAGAAGAATGGTGAGCTTCCATCCACGATCAAGCAAGTGAAGTCTCCAGGGTACTGGAAACGCGACGGACGATACATGCTGCGGGTACTGTTCCGCTGCGACAGCTATCACATACGGGAAGGGCATCTGGATTTGCCGCGTCGTCTCTCCGTACCCTTCAAGGGTGAACTGAAATGGACTGGCAAACAAGGACGCTTAGAGGTTGCGTGGGATGCATTGTCAAGGAAGTGGCGTGTCTTTCAGCCTGTGAATGTGAAATCGATCATCACCCCGTTAGGGTCCAAGACATGCTACATCGATTTGGGCGTAAGGAACCTCGCAACCGTCTGGCTCCCAGAATGGCGTCAACCAGTCGCATACCAGTCTGGCCGCTTGCTGGCGGATTGGTGGTACTGGACTAACCGTATAGCCCGACACCAGCAGCGACTCCTCACCGTGAATGGAAGGAAGAAGTCGAAGCAACTCTCCAAACTCTACAGGATAAGGAAGAAACGTTTCAGACATGCAGTAGCCACATTTGCTCGACAATTCATCAAGGACATCTACAGGGAAGGCGCGTCAACAGTCGTTATCGGTGAACTCACAGGAATCAGAAACAATAGCAATCATGGACGGCAGGGAAATGCGATGGTTCACAACTATTGGAGCCATAAATATGTCGCGGATAGACTCAAATGGACAGCAGAAGAATACGGCATGAAAATTCGGATAATCTCTGAAGCGTACACGAGCCAAACCTGCCCACGGTGCGGTTCACGACACTCACTGCGCGTTCTGCGTGGTTTCCGCTGTCTGGATTGTGGTTTGGAGGCACATAGGGACGCAGTTGGCGTCTTGAATATAGCTGCTCGCTGCGGCGAGTATGCTGTCAGGCCGATGGCTTGGCCTATGCTTCTACACTGGGATGGATGCGGGTGGAACCGCAACAACGGGATGCCCACCCAACAAAGGATCAGAGTGGAAGCATGAATCCCCGCGACTTCAGTCGCGGAGAGAGTCAAAGATCGACATTGTAGCATCTAGGTACTCGGGTTTCGTGACCAATCGGTAAAGACGATCTTGAGACCTTGTTCTAGTGTTACCGATGGTTTCCACCCCAGCTCTCTCCTTATCTTCTCGCTATTCAGAACTATGTAGTCTGTGTCTTGTTTGGCTGGCCGATAGGGATATCCAGGGGGATATGATCCTTCGATGATTTTGCCCTTGTAGTCCATGACCTGGGCCATCCGTCTCGTCAGTTCGATGTTTGTGACAGGGTTTCCCGGCGAGACGTTGAATACCTCTCCTTCTGCTCTTTCCTTTTCGAGAGAAAGAACGTATGCATTCACGTGATCGTCAACGAACATGTAGTCTCGGACATGGTCTGGGGCACCTATGAAAACTGGGCCGCCGTCCAGCATGGAGGTGATGACGTACTCGACCAGAAAGCCTCTTTCACCCTTCCTCCCATACGTGTTGTTGCACCTGAGAATGGTGTACTTCAAGCCGAACGCTTTGCCGGCCATCTGCACGTACTCGTCGGCTGCGGATTTGGAGACGCCGTAGGGGGATGATGGTCGCAGTACGGCTGTCTCTTCGATGGGGTTGTTTCCCTGCCATCCGTAGACCTCTGCCGTTGATGCATAGATCAGCCTTGCCTTCGGTGCCACGTCGAGAATGGCGTGCACTAGGTTGCATGTTCCTTGGAAGTTGATGCGAAGAAAGGGAAATGGGTTCTCATAGCTTAATCGTACCGGCGTCAGGGCACCGAGGTGAACTATGAAGTCAGAGTTGGCACTCTCCACCGCGGATGCCACGGAATGGTAATCTGTCAGGTCGCTCTCTATGAATCGGACCTTGCTGATAATAGACTTCAACGGCTGCAGGTCCCCGTGTGCGGTGTGCCTCACGAGGCCATACAGCATGTTGCCCTTTTCCACGAGTTTCTTGGCTAGGTTCGATCCAATGAAACCCGTGCAGCCAGTCAGCAGAATGGTGGCGATATCAGACTACCTCCTCAGCGTGCTTAAACACGCATCGTCCCCTAATAAGAGCTCTCGGGATTCATTGCCATTCATTCTGACTAGACAGGATTCGGTCAGCCTCTTTCAGATCTTTCAGAGTGTTGACAGTAATCCAAAGCCCAGAATGTCTGTAAGCTCGCAGCTTTCTTTCCTTCGCAAGAGAAACAAATGTTGTTCTCTCAAGGTCGCCTCTCTCCGGTATGTACCGGAGGATCTCTCTTTGAAACACATAGATGCCCATGCTGACGTACACTGATCCCACGAGACTCTTCTCCTGAAACTCGAGGATCCTATTGTCATCGTCCATGACGACAACTCCAAAGGGGCTCCTTAATTGGCTCACGCAGACAGTGGCAGTTGACTTGTGCTTTCCGTGATACGCTAGGAGAGATTCCAAGTTGATGTTGCAGAGTTCGTCTCCGTTCATGGCGATGAACGTGTCATCGTGTACATGCCTCTCGATCGCCAGCCTGAAGCCCTCTGCCGTTCCCCCTTCCACCGTGTGGGTACTGTACACGAGATCGAGACCGAAACGAGAACCATCTTGGAAATAGTCCACTATCTTTTCCTTCTGATAGGCCACACCCACTACAACTCTGCCCACTCCTTGCCTCGCAAGCCACTCCAAGACCCATTGGAGGATCGGCTTGCCTGCGATCGGCAGCATTGCTTTGGGAGAATCCGTTGTCAATGGATGCAATCTCACACCTGCTCCACCTGCAAGGACCACAGCCACACTTGGTCTCATCTCAGTGAATCACCGCCTGTTCGTTAGGTACCAGTGGTAGTTATGTCCTGCAACCGATTAAGTATGTTCGCCAATCAGTCAAAGCATCTGGGGAAGATCTAGCCCTGTGGGTTCAGTTGCCGCTGAGAGCGCGTTTGGCAAGCTCAAGTGATGAAGCGGCTTGAGTATATCTGTTGCAGTCTTGCCCGCATCTCCTCAGAGGCGGTTACGGGATTCATGAATTCCCTGATGTCCTTCGCGGCCCTTTCCCCTATTCTCCCAGCAGATTCTCTGTTCTGGCAGACCCAACGCATGAGTTCCGACGCATGTTCGACATCCGGGTCAGCCCAGACGTTTCCTTTCTCGTATGGCCCTTTGTCTGTGTCAAGCTCGACTAGTTCGTACTTCACGGGTAGGCTGTTGTTCGCATTCATGAAATCGACGTTTCCTCCGTACGCGGTGGCAATTACCGGTTTTCCTAAGTACATCGCTTCTGCCATAGGGACTCCCAGTCCTTCTGATCTATGGAGCGAAACATAGCAGTCACAGGCAGCTAGAAGAGAGAGATAGTCAGCGTCCGACAAGTGTTCCGAGGTTATCTTTACGTCCAGGCTTGCAGACGCTTCTTCCACCATTCGCATGCTCACCGGATCCGCTTCGCTGTTGATGCAGTTCAGAACCAGCAAAGCGTTATCATTTCTATCAAAAGCCCGTCCAAATGCTTTCAGCACACCTAGCGGGTTCTTCCTTTCAAAAACGCTCAGAAAATCAAAAAGGAATAGGAAAACAGAGGCGTCTTCCTTTATGCCAACCTTGCTTCTGAACCCATGGTCGATTCTCGTTGTGTCAACACGGAGCGGGTACCTCATCTTGACAACCGGAATCGGGGATATCCTCGAAAAACACTCTGCTATGAAGGAGCTTGTTACCCATATCTCATCGTAGAACCTGAAGGCGGGCAGCCATCGTGCAGGAAACTTCGAGGTCTCCCAGTACCATATTCCAATGTTGTACCTGCCCCGTGAGTAGGCAGGGCCATTTGAATTGAAGAACGATTCTGCCATGTCTGCGTTCACGTGAACCAGATTGATCGGGTACGGGTTTGTGTCAGTGAACGCACTGGAACTTGCGTGTCGTTCTCCATGAATCTCAGCAACGATCTTGTTGAGGACATGTGGTATGTGGGCAAGCTCTAGGGCCTTTGCGAAGGCTCTCGAACTCTCTGCAACTCCGAAGCGACCGGTGAAATAGCCCGCAAGGTTCACTCCGAAATCGAGCTTCTGAGTCTGCGACGCTTTCTGCAAGGCGTCTCTGGTCGTGCTTCTCAAATCGGTATCTTCGCGAGCTCTAGTCCCAGACGGTGTGGGAAGGTGCCTTGGCCCGAGGTCGAGTGCGGGTCGGATGATTCTATGCTCGTGCTTTCCAATCTTGAGAGCAACCTGTCGCACGAAGCTTATGATTCCTTCCTTTCTGATGACTTCCAAGCTTCTCATTACTATCACAGCGAGTTCATTCAACGCTCGAGCGATCTTTAGGCCGACTGTGTCGACTGACTTTCGCTGTTCAGAGAGCTCGGAGAGACCGAAGTACTCTTCAGGCAGAAAGGCCTTGTCTACGCCATGTTCTTTCCAGCCCGTGTTGATCGCCCAGCTAATGAATCCTAGGCGATTCGAACCGAATAGGTCTGGGTACGCCTCGCGCACATCCTTTCTGAGCCCATAGATCTCATCCCAAAGTCGAGTGATAGGCAGGCTCGTTGGCACCAATTCGGCGCTGGTATTCAGCCAATCGAAGTAGGTCTTTCCTGTACGGATCGCAAAAGGATTCGGGTATTTGCGCTGGAGTTCAGTTGACTCACGGTAGATCTTTCTTGCTGCTTCGGGAACTTTCACGCCGTTATCAAAGTAATCGCACGTGCAAGGCCAATGTCTGACCGTTTTGTGGCCGGCGGAATAGAGCAGATCCCTGTAGGTTTCGAAGAGTCCTGCATGCTCTGGTAGGTCTTTGAGGGTGAAACGATTCTGATGCCGGGAGATGCGGTTGAGATCGTCGGGGTCGAGTCCGCTGAAATGATAGAAGCGAAGAGGTCTATCGTTTGCGAAGTGCTTTCCATTAGATACGGTAAGCCTTCTAGTACCCATGTTCCAGTAAGCGATATTGTAGCCCGGGTCACGAAGGATGTATATGCCATCGAAGAATCCTAGGGCGAGCTCTACCCACTTCTGGTCCACATGGAATCCCTTTAGCGGGTCCATTATACAATAGTCGTAGACTCGTCTCTGCCACCACTTCAAGAACGATGCCGTGTTTTCAGTACTTGAGATTGCTATGAACCCAAGATTGTATGTCCCGGCGAGCAATATGTCCAGCTCGCTGGGTCTTCTATCGTCGTCCATCGGCTCGAGTATGTGAGGCGTTAGAACAATATCGTGGCGGTCGAGGAGCTCTGACAATTCATGAAGTGTGTCTGTCACCAATATGTCAGGGTCCAGATACACGACCTTTCGGAGACCAAACTTCCTGAATAGATACTCAAGAAAGAATGGTTTTACAGCTGTAGAGAGTTCAATGACTTTGTACTTGAACCGGAATGCGTCGGGCTTCTCTATGCCGAGCTCCTCAAAGCGGACGAGACGGAATCTCTCTGCACCAGGATCGAAGTAGTCATCGACCTCGTCTACCAGCAATACGAAGACCGTGGAGGTCGGATGATACTTCAGAAACGAGTCGGTCAACACGCGAGCCTGAGAGAGATAGTTCTTCGCTACAATTGTGCATGCTACGAGATCGTCCGGGAAACCTGGAACAATAGTGCTTTCCCCTTGGACGATTTCCAAGGGCCTCTTTCTATTCCTGGAAGCGGAGAGGAGGGGGCCTCCCCATCGTAAAGGTGCGCTGAGTCTCCAACTCCAGGAGTGCAGAAGGGCTCGGACATGCGCCTCCAGTACGCTCCTCTCCCTGTCTAGTGAGTGGATTTCTGATCTGAGCTGAGCTTTCTCTTTCTCAGAGTTTGCTAGTTGATCGTGTAGTAGGGTTGTTTCTGATCTGAGCTGAGCTTTCTCTTTCTCAGAGTTTGCTAGTTGATCGTGTAGTAGGGTTGTTTCTGATCTGAGCTGACTGCTCTGTTCCTCAGACTTCGACAGTCCAACGTGCAGACCGGAGATCTCACTCTTTGCTTGAACAAGTTGACGCCAAGGATCTAGTGCGTACCACTTGGCGTAGCGCGCCAAGCGGATGTAGTCTCTATCAGTCCGGTTGTTGACCGTATCGTTAG
>Ga0315279_10010041_pt1 | contig 11182 bp, 4 predicted proteins | sample YL17G06_20_MG_FD_203694 | JGI IMG/M metagenome (GOLD analysis project Ga0315279, IMG submission 203694) | Sediment microbial communities from Yellowstone Lake, YNP, Wyoming, USA - YL17G06_20 | ecosystem: Environmental > Aquatic > Freshwater > Lake > Sediment | place: USA: Wyoming | collected...
CCGCTCGGTCAACAGCCTCTATAATCTCGCAGTCTTATGGCTGGAACAGAAGAGAACCAGGGAAGCTATACCTTATCTTGAAAGAGCAAGTCAGTTGGGCCTGCAGGATCCCGAGGTTGCTGTTAACCTGATTCGGGCTTATCTTGATTCCCTGTGAAAGGCACAGAGATATGTGCGGGTGGTTGATGTACTATTCTCATGCCCGACGCGACCAGCGTCGTCGCCATCGGCGGGTGTCACCGTGACCGGTGACGCACACGGTTGTGCGGATTGGAGGATTAAAATGAAACGTCGAACATTCATACAGAGTTGCGCCGCCGGCGCGCTGACCCTGATTGGCGTCAGGCCGCGTGCCGGCCACGCCGTCGAGGCGGGAGAGCTGGAAGAGGCCTTCCGGCATCCGCCGGCATCGGCTCGTGCTAAGACTTGGTGGCACTGGATGAACGGCAACTTCACTGCGGACGGCATCACCCGCGACATGGAGGCCATGCAGCGGGTGGGCATTGGAGGGTGCCAGGTCTTCCAAGATGGCGAAATGCCCAAAGGCCCGGTCAACTACGGGAGCCCCGAATGGCTGCACCTCCTCGAGCACGCGGCGAAGGAGGCCGACCGGCTGGGGCTGGAATTGTCGATGCACAACTGCCCTGGCTTCTCGTCGAGCGGCGGTCCCTGGAACACTCCGGAGCTTTCCATGCAGCAACTAGTGTGGACCGAGACGTTCGTTACCGGCGGCAAACTCGTAGACGTGACTCTGCCACAGCCGTACAGGAAGCGGGGCTATTACCGCGATGCATTCGTGCTAGCGTTCCCGTCACTGGCGGGGGAGAAGCAATCCCTGCGGGATATGCTCAGCAAGGTGACTTCGAGCAGCGGCCCGGTAGACGCGAAGCTGTTGACTGACGGCGACCTGGGCGTCCCGGTCGAGGTTCGCCCGGCCGCCAGCGGCCAACCGGCGCATCTCCTGTTGGAGTTTGCCGAGCCCTTCGAGGCGCAGGCGATCGCGATTTACACAGTCCCGCCCTCCGACGGGGAAGAGTCTTTCTTCGGCGGCGGCAATGCGATGACGTTCGAAGCCTCCGACGACGGTGTTCAATTCCGGAAGGTTTGCGACATCAACACGCCCCTGCGTGCTGGCGGCGCAACTGACGTTCCTGCAGCGGTGAATTTCCCCACGGTTCGGGCGAGATATTTCCGCCTGGTTTCTCCCAAGGCAAGCCGCATCTCCGAGATCCGGCTCTCGGGGGCCGCACGAATTGCTGATTGGACTCGCAAGGCAAACTTCAATCGTCCGTTCGAGTTCGGCCCGGTGGTGGGAGAGCCGCTCAAGGCGACGGAAGCTCTACCCAGCGGGTCCGTAATCGATCCTGCCGCAGTTGAGGATATCACCCAACACATGGACGGGCAGGGCCGGCTGAACTGGCAGGCGCCCGCCGGCGAGTGGACCATCCTCCGCTTGGGACACACCACGACTGGCGTTGAGAACCATCCCGCCCCGGACGGCGGCGGGGGGCTGGAGTGCGACAAGTACAGCCGGGCGGCCTACGACTCTCACTTCAATCACTTTTTCGGGAAGTTGTTCTCGGCGCTGGAGCCACTGGCGGCCAAGGGGATGGCGGGCGCGGTGATCGACAGCTATGAAGTCGGCATGCAGAATTGGACCGTGGAATTCCCGCAGGAGTTTGAGCGGCGTCGCGGATACGACCTGCGGAATTACCTCCCGGCAATGACCGGCCGGGTGGTGGGCAGCGGCGATATCTCGGATCGCTTCCTGTGGGACATCCGCCGGACGTGTGCCGACCTGATGGCGGACTACTACTACGGGCGCTTCGCCGAACTGTGTCGGCAGCACGGCATGAAAGCCTACACGGAGCCTTACAGCGGCGGGCCGTTCGAGGAGACACAGGTGGGCTCCCGGGTGGACGTGCCCATGGGCGAGTTCTGGGCGGGGCAGGGCAGTCAACGGAGCGTGAAGCTGGCAGCCACGATCGGGCACGTGTTCGGGAAGCCGGTGGTGGGCGCAGAGTCCTTCACCGCGACACCGCAGGACGGGAAATGGCAGAATTACCCCTACGCGTATAAGGCGCAAGGTGACTGGATGTACACCCAGGGACTCAACCAGTTCATCTTTCACCGCTATGCGCAACAGCCGCATCCTGACGCCGTGCCGGGCATGACCATGGGGCCCTGGGGATCGATGTTTGAGCGGACCAACACGTGGTGGAATCAGGGCAAGGCCTGGCTTGAGTACGTGGCGCGCTGCCAAACTATGCTCCGGCAGGGCCTCTTCGTGGCGGACCTGGGCTACTTCACGGGCGAGGACGCTCCCGTAGATACAAAAGTTGGGCCGAAGGAACTGAACCCCACACCCCCGCAGGGCTACGATTACGACGTTGCCAACGCGGAGGCGATCCTGACGCGTATGAAAGTCGAGAATGGGCGGATCGTTCTGCCCGACGGGATGAGCTACCGGGTGCTGGTCCTTCCGGACCAGAAGACTATGACCCTGGAAGTCATGCGCAAGATTCGCGACTTGGTGGAACAGGGCATGTGCCTGGTGGGTCCCAAGCCGGAACATACTCCCAATCTGGTCGGATATCCGGCAAGCGACGAGGAGTTGCGCCGCATCGCCGGCGAAGTCTGGGGCGGTCTGGACGGAAAGACGGTGACGGAACGGACCTTCGGCACGGGCCGGGTGTTCTGGGGGCAGCCGCTGACCGCAGTGCTGGACAAGCTGAACCTCAGACCCGATTTCGAGTTCACGGCCCGCTCGGGGGACGCGCCGATCAACTACATCCACCGGCACGTCGGGGACGCCGATGTGTACTTCGTGGCCAATTGCCGGCGGCGATCCGAGGACGTGGTCTGCACGTTCCGCGTGGAGGGCAAGCAGCCAGAATTCTGGAACGCGGAGACCGGCGAGATCACGCCGGCCGTGATCTACGACCTGGTGGATGGCCGGGTACGCGTACCGGTGCAGCTCGGTCCGGCCGGGTCGGTATTCGTGGTGTTCCGCTCGCCGGCGCCCGCCCTGCATCAGCGGGCCGTCGCGAAGGATGGCAAGACGCTCGTCGGAACTGAGCCTTTCCCGGTGCCGCCCGCCGGGCTCCATCGTGGGGTGACGAACAATTTCACCATAAGCGTCTGGGTGAAGCCGGATCTGGACGGCAGCCTGCCCACGGTCGGGGCGCCGGCTGGAGGCTTTGGCGACTTCTTCGGCAGCGCCGGCTACATCGTCTACCCGCCGGCGGGCGAGACGGCTTACGGCGCAGGCCACGCGGCCTGCGGGTTGAATGCGGTCCGCAACGGCGTTGCCCTCTTCGAACGGGCGACCGGCAACCCAACTCCGGTGCTGTCGGTCCGAACGCCGCTCGCGGGCTGGACGCACCTGGCGGTCGTCTACAAAGCGGGCGTGCCGTCGCTGTATGTGAACGGCAAGTTGGCGCGGCAAGGGAGCAAGTCAGGCAAAGTGGTCCACCCGGGCATCGGCGAGGCCTATCAAAGCGATGGCGCCGGGTACTTCGAAGGACACATGAGCGAGCCGGAACTATTCACCAACGCGCTGGGCGAGGATCGCATTCAGCAACTGGCCGCAGCGGGAGTGCCCAAGCCGGAGGAGCCCCCGGCGCTCGAACCGGCGGGCGGCACGAAAGCGGAACTGCTCATCTGGCAGGATGGCCGCTACACATTGCGCGACAGCGCGGGCCGGACTTCACCCGTGCAAGTATCGGGAATCGGCCGGCCGGTGGAGCTCGCGGGGCCGTGGCGTGTCAGCTTTCCGCCGAACCTCGGTGCGCCGCCGGAGGTGACGCTGCCCGAACTGATGTCGCTGCATAAACACTCCGAAGCGGGTGTCAAATACTTCTCGGGCACGGCCACGTATACCAAACGCTTCAGCGTTGCAGCCAACGCCACAGCGGGCGGCAAGCGGCTGTACCTGGACCTGGGGTGGGTGGAGGTGATTGCCGAAGTCCGGCTGAACGGCCGGGATCTGGGCACTCTGTGGAAGCCTCCGTACCGGGTGGACATCACGGATGCGGTCCGCTCTGGGGACAACGACCTGGAAATCCGGGTCACGAATTTGTGGCCGAACCGCCTCATCGGCGACGAGCAACTGCCGCCGGAGAACGAGTATTCGAGTGGAGGGCCCGGTGGTGCCATGGACTTTCTACGCATCGGTCAGATTAAAAAGTTGCCAGACTGGTATGTCCAAGGCAAGCCCAAGCCTCCGGGCGGGCGGATCACATTCACGACCTGGAAGCACTACAGCAAGGATTCCCCATTGCTGGAATCCGGGCTGATCGGACCCGTGCGGCTGCGAACGGCGGTACGGCGGGCAATCGGCTCCTAAGCGGGGCCTGACGGAAGGCGGCGCCGCTCGGGTTTCTGCATCCGGCAGCCGCCCGGCAGGCGGGCGAGATTTCGCTCATCCTGAAGCTCAACAACCACGACGTGGTGCACGACGAGAAAAACCCACTCTCCGCTGTCACCGGCAGCAGGCGGGATGCGCTTCGCCTCGACTGCGTGGGGGTCGGCTTCAGCATTTATCCGGGCTCGGCAAATGCGCGCATCATGTACGAGGAGCTGCGCGCTCTGGCCGAGGAAAGCAAGGCGGCAGGCCTCGCCGCGGCTGGGGGCCGGTGCGGATTGCCATGGAGTTGGACATCGGCTCCAGGCGAGTGCCCCTGGTTCCGGCCCGCGACCGCGATCTGGTATCTTCACAACAGATGTACTGATTGACGCCAATTCGCGGCGGACCTTTCGTCGAAAAATGTACTGCTCGGCCTACGGCGCAGCCTCTGAGTCAAGTTCCTGTTTCGTCACTTCTCGGGGTGAGAGAGCTCTCTTGATCAATGATCTCTCCTCGCGCTCCCTTTGGCTTCGCAGGCGCTGGAACTCCGCCAGTGCTTTTTGCTGCTCTGTGACGTTGCCCAGCGCTCTGTAAACTTGCGCGAGGTGAAAATAGCAAACCGAGTCCTCCGGGTTGAGGGAGACGGCCTTTCGGAGATGGGGCAAGGCCAGGTCAGGTTTCCCCAGGGCAATCAGCACGCGGCTCAGTCCTACCTGAGCTTCCTCAAAATCAGGATAATATTTCAGAGCAGTTTCAAAAAACTCCTCTGCTTTGTCGCGCTGTCCCGACTTGCGATGGATTTCTCCCAACTCGTAAGCCGCATTGGCATTGGTGGGATCCAGCTGAAGTTCCTGCTCGAATTCCTTCAAAGCTTCCGCCCTGTCCTCTGCTGAATTGGTTGTTTGCGAACGCGCCAGAAGCACTCGACCCAGGCGCAAATGGATCCCCGGCCGGTGCGGGTCGAGCGCGAGTACCTGCCGGTATTCGCTGATGGCAAGGTCATAGTGTTCCTGACTTTCGTAAACATCCCCTGCGGTCAGACGCATCCAGATTGAAGTTGGCGCCGCTTCTTGAAGTTTTTGTACCGTCAGGTAGGCGAAGTTCCCGAACAGCCGCCCCGTGTGGTAGAGGACCTCCGGATCATCCGGATAGAGCCGGTTCAGTTCCAGGGCGACTTCAACCGCTTTGCTGTCACGCCGCAAGCCTGTGTAAGCCCTCTCGAGCTGAAGGCCGCACATGCGTTTTACGGCAGGATCAGTTGACCGGCGGAACCCCTTCTCCAAACCGGGCAATGCTTCAGTGTACTGGCCAAGCTCAGACAATGAGATGGCCAGCAGAGTGTCCGCCTTCGACAAGCTGGGCTTGAGCTTTAGGGCACGACGCAGGGTGGGAACAGCTTGCTCGAATTTTTTCTCCTGAAAGTAAATCAGGCCAAGATTGGCATGCACTTCGGCGGTTCCAGGCTCTAGCTCTCGCAGTTTTTCGTATGCCTTCTCGGCATCGGCATAGCGCTGCTCCCCCAGCGCTCTCTGTGCCTCCTCGGAGTATCTTTGAATCAGACTGGTGTCAGGCTGCTGAGCCAGGAGGGAGGAGCCCGACAGACAGAGGATCATCGACACTGTCAGCAGAACCTTTCCGCCAGGGTGGACCATTGCTGCGAGTGTACCGCCGATAAAAAAAAACCGCCAGGCCGAAACGGCCTGGCGGATTTCTTCAGAGGGTTCGTTAGAAAACTAACCTCACCGGGTTGTCAGAAAAGTACCTTCAACCCGAGCTGGATGATACGAGCATCACGCGCGCTCGAGACCACCCCGAAAGTCGGACTGGTCATGCTGTGGTCTGGAATGTTGTACTGCGGATGGTTGAAGGTATTGAACATCTCCGCCCGGAACTGCAGGCGCAACCTCTCGGTTAACGAGAAGCTCTTGCCAAAACCCAGGTCCCAGTTGTTGATGCCGGGCCCCCGCATGGTGTTCCGGGAAAGGGTGCCGTAGTGGGCCACCTCGGTCAGCTGAAATGCGCCAGTATTGAACCACTCGTTAAGACTCTTGGTTCCGCTGTTCGGATCGCCGACGAGATTGACCCGGTTTCCCGAGCCAAAGGGCATCAGCAGATTGAGAAGATCGTGGCCGTAGATGGTGTAGGGGAATCCCTTCTGGAAGATTGTGATGCCGGTCACCTGCCACCCGCCAAGAGCGGCATCCACGACTTTGTTCACGCTGCTGATATAGTGTTTGCCGCGGCCGAAAGGCAGTTGGTAGACAAAGTTGGCGACGAAGCGATGGTTTACATTGAATTCCGACGGCCCGTAATCCAACCCCGGATTGTGATTGTCCATGAATCCATCCCACCCGATGGCATCGTTCCCGATGCCGGCAGCGGCGGATTTGTTGTCCAGGCTCTTCGCCCAAGTGTATACCGCCTGCAACTGCAGCGTGGAAGTGCGTCGCTCGAACTTCGCATTGAGCGAGTTGTAGGTGGAATTGCCCCACCATTCGCTGTTGATGTAACGTCCCGTAAAGTTGGGGTAGGGCAGCCGTCCAAGTATTCCGCAATCACCGTTGCTTTTGTTGATGTCGGTTAGGTTTAGGTTGATGTATTTGCCGCTCGCATCCTTGGCGGAACAGAAATCAGGATCGCTGGGCGGGAATTGCTGCGCAATGTCGGTGCGCGTAAGCAGATGAATCCCCCTATTGCCGATGTAGTTCACTTCGAGCGTCGTATCCTTGAAGAGCTCCCGCTGAATGGAAAAAGACCACTGCTGAACGTAGGGGTTCCGTGGACGCTCCGAGATGATCACCGCGAGGAAGGTGAGTTTGTCGGGGGTCACTGGAGTGATAGTGGTGAAAGCGGGATACAGTTGGTCCGTCAACTTAGGCGCCGACACAATCGGCTGCTTCGTGGGATCTAGGTTCGAGCGGACCGAATAAGGATAGATGTCCCCAGAGTCATCGATCTCGCGGCCTTCCGCGGAATCGAAGAAGACTCCGTAACCGGCACGGATCACTGTCTTCTCCCCCCATGGCCGAAAGGCAAAGCCGAAGCGAGGAGCGAAGACCTTCTTCGAGGCATCGGCAGGATTGCGCCGACCGCAATACCTGTACATGCTGCCGGTCGGGGCAATACCCCTGGTCAGTAATCCCGGGTCGGCAATACACAAGCCGCCCTCAGGGTTTTGCATGTCATCCCAGCCCATCTTGTTATCCGCTTCGAAGGGAATAGTGCGGAAGTCCCACCGAAGCCCCATGTTCAATGTAAGGCGAGGGCTCACCTTCCAGTCGTCCTGCACGTACGTGGCAAAAGACTTGAAGTGGTAGCGGTTCGTATTGCCGATTTGGCCCGGCTTGCTGAACGGCCCCGGCTGATAAATGCCGGTGCTACTGTAATAGCCGAGCATAAAATCCGCTATGGCATTGCCGGTCCCACAGTAGGGGGTGGGACACTGATATCCGTTACGGAGGATCAAATCGTTCGTGAAACCAGGTGTGCCGAGGTAGTCGGCGTTGAGGTTTCGATTCTGCACCCACTGGCGGAAGTCCACACCCACTGCTACCGTGTGTTTCCCCCGAACCGTCGAGAAGGAATCGGCGGCTTCCCACGTGGGTATGTTGCTGAGGGTGGTATCATTGACCGGGCCCCCGACGCCTGAATAACGGGAGAGTCCCACGTCTGGGTACGATCGCGCGCAGTCGTCCAGATTCTGGAAAAGACCCGTCAACCCGAGGGCGTCAACATAGGACTGAGGCACCGGAGTGCCACACTGATTTGAGGTCGCCTCCAGGCGGCCCAAACGGACATTATTCACGTTAGTCGGTCCAAGAGTGACCGTATGGGAGACCATCCAGCTTGTTTCGTCCTCAGCAAAGTTGTTATCCCCATACGGTCGCCAGAGAGTTCCTAGAGTGGTGGTGGAGTAGTGGGATATTGTCCCGCGGCCAAAGACCCTTCCCCAACGCCCCAGATCTTGATCGGCCTTGTAGCTTTGCTGGTTCATCGTCTGCGGAAGAGTGGCGAGCACTTTATAGTTGTTTCCCGAGCAAACCGCGGGATCGCAATTCGGGGCCGGCCACTGGTTCAATGAGAGGGTCTCTTTGGCGTAGCGCCCCCAACGGGCTTCCGGGACCTTGTTGCCTGGGAACGGCAGTCCTGTTTGCGGGTCAATCGGCATGCAGGGGGCGTCGGTCTCTAGTTGGGCCGTGCACGCCGGTGTGCCAAATGCGGGTAGCCCCGATGCAGAAAAGTCGCCGGTTAGTAGCACGGGGGCTGGCACGATGCCTTGCTGAATGTCTCCCCGACGGACCCGCCAGCCTTCGTAGTTCGCCAGCCAGAAGGTCTTGTTGCGCCCGTCGTAAACCTTCGGAATATATACCGGGCCGCTGGCGTAATAGCCGAATTGATTTTGCCGCAGCGTAGGTTTACTAGGTGCAAAGGTATTTCGGGCGTCGACCGCGTCGTTTCTGAGAAACTCGAACACCGAACCGTGTAAGTCATTGGTGCCGCTCTTGCTGATGATGTTGATCTGATTGGCGCTGAAACCGTATTCCGCCGAGTAAGTCGCAGTTTGCTCTTTGAACTCCTGGATCGCATCCTGCGACAAGATGACGGCTGGGGTGTTCAAAGCCACGTCGGTATTGACCAAGCCGTCCAACATGTAGTTAAGAGATGTGGGCCGGGCGCCGTTGATGCTGATGGCATCCCCTTTGCCCTGACGCATCGCGCCCTGCTCGCCGCCGGTGGTGACCGCACCCGCGCCGAGCAACAGGAACGCGGTGAAGTTCCGCCCGTTAAGAGGCAGTTCATTGACTTGCCGTTGGCCTATGAGTTGCGTCACGGCCGATGTCTCCGTGTCCATCGCAAGCGCGGACGCGCGCACCTCGACGGTCTGGGTCATCGCTCCTACCGCCAGTTCCAAATCGATGCGTAGGACGTCTGCGACGTTGAGCTGAATGTCGGACTGTTTGGCGAGCTGGAAGCCCTGCTTCTCCGCGGTTACGGAGTACACGCCGACGGGCAGAAGCGGAAACACATAGTCGCCGCTAGCGCTCGTGGTGACCTCACGAGTCATAGCCGTGAGTTGACTGGTAAGAGTGACCTTGACCCCGGGCATCACAGCACCGCTTGGGTCTTTCACGGTGCCAGTGATTTGGCCGGTGGCCGTCTGTGCCTTTAATGTGCCTGCCATGACGAGCAGAGAGGCAAGCACAACGCTGAGTAATGCTAACTTTCTCATTGCTTTCATGGCTCATCTCCTCCTCTGTGGAATATCCCAGGGACACCGATATATCCAGACTACGCGCCCCTCGAGGTTCCCCTTTGCGACCCACACCCGACGGAAAGAGCAATACTCCAGTATTGATGACTGTGCACTTGCAACTGTCCCGCTCTCCTAGCGACTTGGCAAGCTTGTTGTGTCGGTCTTCCAGGAATTTGACAACGGAAATGCGGGTAGAAATTCTTCGCATTCATCTCTTCTTGCTCCTTGCTGGCTGCGGATTAAACGGAGATGCGGATTGCGGGACGACGGGAGGCACCAACTTCCCCCTTTTCTTGGCTACACCCGAAGAGGACCGACGCAGTGAAAAGACTTCAAAATGTTGAAATATCTTTCTGGCTGATAATCCTATAGAATTTCGGCTCTTTGTCAAGGGCTTTCTATGGTTTTCGGAATGGGTCGTCACTGTTCCGGCGAGGATAGGTGTCAGCTCGCCGAATCCAGCAACAGAAAATTGTTGTATCTCCGCGCAAACGATACTAGTAATACTACCGTTCTGTCGTCGGCCTTCCAACCGCTGGGTTGTCCCAACGCAGTTGTGAGCGCCGAGGCACCGGATACCATCCCGGGGGTGACACATGCGTCGTCGGAATTTCCTGAGGACGTCACTGGGCGCGGCGGGCGCTGCCCTGACGCGCTTCGGAATACCGCCGGCAGCCGTACTCGGTCCGGGAAAGCTCTTGGCCCGGGCGGCGACGGGCGAGCACGAAGCGAGTTACACTGCGCTGAGGTCCGCGTTTGAAAACCCTCCCAATGACTTTCGCAACTGGACGCGCTGGTGGTGGTTTGGGCCGCAGGCCAGCGAGCAGGGGATCGCCTATGAGCTAGAGCAGATGCACAAGCAGGGGATGGGCGGAGTGGAAATGCAATGGATGACTCCGCTCGAGCTGGAAGGGAACTTCGAGTTCCTCTCCGACCGCTGGGCGCAACTGGTGAAGTTTACGGTGCAAAAGGCCAAGCAATTGGGTATGCGGGTCGATTTTACCCTGGGCACGGGCTGGCCCTATGGAGGTCCCTGGATTCCCATCGAACTTAGCTCGCAGTGCATCCAGTTGACGGTCGCGGAAGAGCTGGGACCCAACGGGTACGGGGTGAGGATTCCCGGAGAGCTGCGCGAGCACGAGAAGTTGATTGGCCTGTATGCCGCCCAGACTCTGGACTCCGGAGACACACTTGATCCGCCCAGCATTCACGACCTCACGCCCTATCTGCGTTATTCCGATCCGAAGTTTTGGGCGGTGGTGCGCCCGCCCGTGGGCTGGGCGGTTCCCGCGGGCCGGTGGAAAATCATCTCGCTGAAGCAGACCCCGACCCGACAGGCGGTGCGCTTCGGCGGCCCGCCTTTTTCATTGAGGAGAAGCGCCCCCGGCTCACCTCATCCCAAGACGAGCTGTCTTGACTTCGCGCTTTATCCGACCCTAGACTCGGACTGGCAGGCCTGAACGCCAAGGTCGTGATGCGCCGTATCCCATCTCTCATTTTGGTTGGTGTCTGCTTTGCTTCTTTTTCGCAAGCTGGCCAAACCTCTGCCCCGGCTACGTCCGAGACCAGAAGGTCTCTGC
>Ga0315279_10010043_pt1 | contig 11182 bp, 7 predicted proteins | sample YL17G06_20_MG_FD_203694 | JGI IMG/M metagenome (GOLD analysis project Ga0315279, IMG submission 203694) | Sediment microbial communities from Yellowstone Lake, YNP, Wyoming, USA - YL17G06_20 | ecosystem: Environmental > Aquatic > Freshwater > Lake > Sediment | place: USA: Wyoming | collected...
GCCGCTACGCTCGCATCGCAGGCTGGGCATCCAGCAGGTACGTCGAATCAGGGGCAGGCCGCCACATTGTAGCGACGCGATACATCGCGTCCGCGGGACGGGTTAGCTGCGACGAGGCACCTTTTCCGCCTGTTCCTGACCATGGTGGCGATGGCGTTCCTGCAGCACCTGCAGCTGGCCGGGCGAAAAAGGGGGCGCTGACGTCAACAGGGCCCCCGCCCACGCCGAGTCTGCCCGCTGTGCGCCGCGCGATACGAGGTCCACCTTCACCCCGACGAGATCGCTCAGGTGGTACTGGAGGACGACGAACTCCACGAGCACGTCGAGGTCGCTCCGCGCGCTCTCTTCGCCGCGGACGTACGAGCCGAAGAGGTCGAGCGACCGTACGTGGTAGCGCTCGCGCAGCTCCGGCATGTGCTCGCGGAGCGTGCGGATGATCTCGTCGGTCGTCTGCGTCGCGTACGGGACATGACGCGCCCTCCGATGTCACATGCGGGCGCGATCTGTACCCCCTGCGGGGCGAGCGTAAGCCGGGCAGGAACGGCCATCACTGCTCTTGGCAGTCCGATGCGGCTGATTCCTTGGTGATGATCCGTTCCACCTCGGCGCTGTACCGGACCGCGTCCCGGGTAGCCGCCTTCCAGACTTCCTCGACGACGATACGAAAGTACTGATGGGTCATGCGGTCCCTCATTCCCGCCATGTCCTTCTATGGCACCTGCGGGTACCTTCGCCGGACCTCGGCGGGAATGTGCTTCGCCGCTTCACCCGCGTTCTCGATCGCTTTGATGGTGGCGAGACTTGTCCGTCGGTCGTGGGCGAACTGCTCGAAGGTCATTCCTTCGACGAACCGCGCGGCAAGGTCGAGATGCTCCCGGATATCTTCCAGGAAGTCGAGGTACTCCCGTCCAGTGTTCCTCACGATATCGGTATCGCCTCCCGCAGGATGCGCTCGCCGATCCGGCGCCTTAGGCCAGCCTTCGGGACGAGGTCGACCTTCACGTGCAGCAGATCGGCCAGATGGTTTTCGAGGTGGACCTCCTCCAGCAGGCTGGGTACCTCATCGTACTCCACGAGCACGTCGAGGTCGCTCCGTGCGCGCTCTTCGCCGCGGACATACGAGCCGAAGAGGTCGAGGGACCGAACGTGGTAGCGCTCGCGTAGCTCCGGCATGTGCTCGCGGAGCGTGCGGATGATCTCGTCGGTCGTCGGTCGTCTGCGTCGCGTACGGGGCATGACGCGCTTTCTGATGTCACATGTGGGCCCGATACACTGCACCCCCATAATGTACCCACCGCGGGGCGAGCGTGAGCCGGATGCGTGACGAACACAGAGCCGGGCTACCCGCAGGGCAACCCGGCTCCGATGCGACGCGATGGTCTGCGACGACCCCTATGCTCCCATCTTCTTCAGCTTGCCGGCATGGGCGAGGATGTCGAGCATGAACTCCGCGCCGTCGAACCGACCGAGGCTGCCCTTCATGGCCTCGCGCTCGCCGAAGCTCGTCGTCTCGTCCCGACGGACTGACTTGCCCCAGAGGATCGCCGGCACTGGATGCCACGTGTGCGCCTTGAACATCGCCGGCGTCGAGTGATCGCCGGTCACGACGAGGACGTCGGGGCCGAGCTCCATGAGGCGAGGGATCAGCGCGTCCACCTCCTCGATCTTGTGCACGCGGCCGACGAAGTCGCCGTCCTCACCGTAGCTGTCGGTCTTCTTCACGTGGACGAAGAAGAACGTGTAGCCCTTCGCCCAGTTCTCCTTCAGCGTGATAAACTCGTCGGCGATCTCGTCCCCGGTCGGCAGCACGTCCATACCTACCATGCGGGCGACGCCGCGGTAGTCGGGATACGTGGCGATGCAGGCGGCCTTGAGCTTGTAGCACTCCCGCATCGAGGGGAGCTCGAGATGCCGAGCGAAGCCGCGCAGGAGGATCATGTTCGCCGGATGGCGTGAGGCAAGAGCCACCTTCGCTTGGGCGACGAACTCAGCGACGAGCTTCGCCATGCGCTCGCCCTCCGGCTTCGTCGCCTTCACTGGCTTCGCGGGCACACCGACGACGCCGGGGTCGGTATCAGCCACTTCGATGGAGAGGTCGGGGCCGTCGAAGACGACGACGGCGCGGTAGTCCATGACCGGGTGAACCGCGACCTTGACGCCGGGCAGCTTCACCGCCACGTTGAGCACCGTGCAGAGCTCGGCGCACTTCTCTGTGGGAATGCGTCCGGCGCGGCGATCGGCGATCTTGCCGTCCCGCTCGGTGCAGAAGTTCAGCCGCGCGGCGACCTGGTTCTTCGTGAGGCTCAAGCCGATGCCGTTGGCGGCGATGGCGCCGCGGCCGATGTCGTGCTTGTACGAGTCGTAGCCGAAGAGCGCCAAGTGCGCAAGGCCGCTGCCGGGGGTCACGCCGCGGCCGAGGGTATCCATGAGGCCGGTGGCGCCCTCGGCGGCCAGGCGGTCGAGGTTCGGCACGTGAGCCGTCTCGAGTTCGGTCTTCCCGCTCTCGTTGGGGAAGCCGCCGAGGCCATCCATGACGAGGAGCACGATGCGCGAGTCGGTCTCGATGGCAAGACTAGGTGCAATGTCGGAGCTGATCATGGTCGATCCTTCCTGTTCCTGTCGGTAATGCCGTGCCCTGCGCCTCGAAAGGGTGCCGTCACATCGCTCGGATGGGATGGCATATGTCGAATGTCGCGTCCGCAGGGGCGAACCTCGTGTTCGCCCTTGCCGCGAGAGGCGGCGATGCGGTTCGCGTCGCCGCAGGCGCAGCCTGTCAGTCTGGCAGCACGCCGGCGGCGACCATGGCGCGCCGGAGCATGGCAGTCTCTTCCTCATCGAGGGGCGTGAGCGGCCGTCGCGGGGCGCCCACCGGTTGGCCGAGGAGTTCAAGGCCGCGTCGCACGCCGGGGATCGGATTCACGCGGCCCTTGCCGCCGAAGGCGACGAACACGGGGAACATCCGCAGGTGGAGCGCCGCCGCGTCGCGGAGCCGCTGTTCCACCAGGGCGGTCGTCATCTGCTTCATGAGTACTCCTACCACCTGTGCGCCGCCGGAGACCACGCCGACGGCTCCCTGGGCGATGACCGGCAGCGCCATCATGTCGTCGCCGTCGTAGATCTTGAAGTCGGCGCGCTCCTGCGCAAGGAGGAGGAGCTTCGTGCTCTGCGGCGCGTTGATGCCCGCCTCCTCCTTGACCGCGACGATGTTCGGGATGCCCATGAGGCGGCGCACCGTCGCCGGCTCCACGTTGAGCCCGGTGAAGAGCGGGATGTTGTAGATCATCACCGGCAGGCTCGTCGCCGCGGCGACGGCGGAGTAATGCTGGTACACGCCATCCTGCGTCGGCTGCTGGTAGAATGGGCCGACGACCATCGCCAGGTCGGCGCCGACCCGTTCCGCGGCACGCGTGAGGCGGATGGTATCCCGCGTGGAAGCGGCACCGCAGCCGGCGATGACCGGCACGCGCGCCCCGACGGCGTCGATGACCACCTGCCAGGCGCGGATGCGCTCCTCCTCGGAAAGGACCGGGAACTCGCCGGTCGTGCCGGTGACGATGATGGAATCACCCCGCCCGGTGCTGATGACCCAGTCGGCGAGTGCCGCGAGGCGATCGAAATCCACCGACTCGTCCTTGGCGAACGGCGTGACGAGCGGGACGAGCACGCTGCCGGGATCGCGGAAATTCACGGTGAGGTCCCTCGTAACATGTGGGGGATGGCCGCAGGGAACGCCAACCGCCGGAAAGAACCCGCCTCGAAGCGATCAGGAGACCATCGCTTCGGCCGCCTCGCCGGCGCCTTCTCACGATGGTGAAAGCTATCTCTCAGTGGTAATCGGCACAAGGCTTGTCCCGAGGCCCCGCCTGCGAGGCCCGCTTGACGGTTCGCCGGAACTGTCGTATATGCAGAGCATGATATCCCTCGGCTTGTCCGGTGGGTCTGTAACGCACCTCCCCCATGAAGATGAGCCATGATGCGATCCCTTCTCGTCTGCATCTGTGCTGTCGGCCTGTCGAGCGCCCATCCGGCCGACGCCGCGTCGCTGGTACCGCAGTCGCTCAACCTCCCGGCGCTCCGCTACGGGGCGCACGCGTGGGCGCCGCTCGACACGTTCGGCACGACGTCGGGGCGATCGATCCTCGCGCTCTCCGGGCAGACGCCGACGGGCGAGCTGAAGACGTACATCGCCCACATCGGGCCGAACCTCTCCGGGCAGCCCTCCATCGTCGGCGCCATTGATGGGACGTCCATCCCCGGCATGGTCTTCGGCCAGCTCGATTGGGCCGACTACGACCAGGACGGAGACCTCGACCTGGCAATCGCCGGCCGCATCAACGCGGTGAGCGGCTCATCGGCATCAGCGATCATCAAGGTCTACCGCCAGCTGAGCGACGGCACCTTCCAGCCGCTTCCGAGCTCGGACTTCCCCGTCGTGGCGGGCCTGGACTCCGCCATCGTCCGCTGGGTGGACTATGACGTGGACGGCGACCCGGACCTATTCGTGAGCGGCCGTCAGTCCAACGGTGCGAGCGCCCGTTACGTGTTCCGCAACGTCGCGACCGGGCTGACGCGGCAGTTCGTCCTCGACGACGGCCTCGAGAGCAACGTGGACCAGATCCCCGCCATCCACGGCGGCGACGTCGACTGGGCGGACATGAACGGCGATGGAACGCCCGACCTCGTCCTCGCCGGGCGACACGTCTACCCCATCCAAGGGAACCGCTTCCAGGCCGACACGGTGGCAGGCGTCTACATCAACGATCCGCCCGGGGTGCTCCGGATCGACGCGCTCGCGAACCTGCCGGCACGGTGCGGCGGCGGCGTCGCGTGGGGGGACTTCAACCGCGATGGGCTCCTCGACATCGCCATCTCGGGCCGGGCAAGAGCCGCCGACGGCGGTGCGCTTGCGCTGAAGGTGTACGAGAACGTGAGCGAAGGCAATTTCAGGGAGGCCCTCATCCAGCTCGAGCAGCAGCACGCCGTCGCTGGCCGCCTCGTCTGGGCGGACGCCAACAACGACGGCTGGGTCGATCTCGTGAGCATAGGCGCCGCCGCCGCCGGGACCGGCGGCATCCGCTACTACCGCAACCAACAGGATGGCACCCTCGATATCCTCGCGCTCGTCGCCGGCCCAGCGCCCCTCGTCGACGGCGCGTTCATCCTCGGCCACCTCGATGGCGACGGCACCCTCGATCTCATCGCCAGTGGCCGGAACGCGAGCAGTGGCACGACCGAAACCTATGCCTGGATCATGAGCGGCATGCCGGCAAACCCGGTGCCCGAGCAGCTCCTCCTCAACCATCCCACGGTCACCGGCGACCGCGTGATCTTCTCATGGGCCAAGGCTCCCGGCAGCCACGCCGACACGACGCTGACGTACGAGCTGCTCATGTACACCGGCACTGGCCTCAACAGCCGCGTGATCACGACCCGCGCGGCGTACGCGCCCGGCCCGGCGGGCTCGCGGCTTGCGTTCCGGCTCAACCGGTCGCTGCTGCCGAACCCCGGCATGCCGCTCTACGTCCGCGCCGTCGATGCCTCGTTCCATACCTCGCCGTGGTCGCAGCCGGTGACCGTGCTCGTGCAGGACTTCGTCAGCTCCCTCGAGACGGTGGTGCCGGTGAATCGGTCGGCGGCCACGTGGGTCGACGTGGATGGCGACGGCACGCCGGACCTGGCCGTCAACGGCCTCGATCAGGCAGGCAACGAGGCGAACCGGCTCTACCTGAACGACCGCGGCGAACTCGTGCCGAACCGCGAGTACGATGCCATGCCGGAGCTGTACTTCGGCGGCCAGGCATGGGGCGACGTGGACGGCGACGGCTTGGCGGACGTCATGCTGAGCGGCAACCGGTCCGAGAGCTCGCGGATCACAAGGCTCTTCCTCAACCGCTCCGACGAGGCGCCCGGCCGGTTCAGCACGAGCGCGTTCTCCTTCGAAGGCATGACCGGTAGCCGCGCCGCCATGGGCGACATCGACAACGACGGCGACATGGACGTCCTCGTGAGCGGCCTCACGAACAGCCAGGGGCTCAAGACGATTCTGGCGCTCAACAACGGCGGACGCGGCGCAGCCCTCTCGTTCACTACTGTGGAGCTGAAGCTACGCCCGACGGATCAGGATCAAGGCGTCCGCGACGGGTGGGTTTCGCTCTACGACTTCGATCAGGATGGCGACCTCGATATCACGCTCCAGGGCAACGACATGGCGGGGAATGCCATCCTCGAAATGTACCGGAACGACGGGGATGTGCGGTTCACGCTCGTCCATGGCTGGACCGGCCCGTCGTTGCCGCTCAATGCTCCGCTGCCGACGGGCGACGCGCGGCTCGACAAGCTCTCCTTCGGCGAGCACGCCTGGGCCGACGTCGACGGCGACGGCGACCCCGACTTCATCTGTGTCGGCTGGTCGGACGTCACGACCGAGTTCACGGTCATCTCGCCGGCCTTGGATGCGAGCGCGCTACGGGTCTACGAGAACACCGGCGGCGGCAACCTCGCGCTCACGCAGAGCTTCCCCGGCCTGTGGCTCGCCTCGCTCGTCGTAGCCGATCTGGACGACGACGGCGACGTGGACATCCTCGTCTCCGGCTTCGACGACCACTACAACGGTCCCATTGGTCAGAATGACCCAGACTGGCCGGGCCTGCCCACGCTGCGGCTCTATAAGAACACCGGCGGCACGTTCGCCCCGGAGCCAATCCTCCTGTTCCGGGAGAACGGCAGCGGCGCCGGCATCGTGCGCGCGGCTGACATCGACGGAGATACCGACCTCGATCTCCTCGTGGCCGGCACGGGGCTGAACCCGCACAACGCCCTCCAGACGCAGAGCGAACTCCTCACGAACACGAACGCCGCCATCCTCGTGGACCATCGATCGAGTCCGCCGACGGGCCTTCAAGCCACCGAGGACACCACGAACGCCATCCACCTGGCATGGGACGAGGCAAGCGACCCCGACGGGTACGTGCATCACCACACGTACACCCTGCGCGTCGGCACGCGACCGGGCATCGGCGACGTGCGGCCCGGCATCGAGCCGGTCGGACCCGGCAGCCTCGGCCAGGTGCGGACTGCTTGGCTCCAGAAGCTCCCCGACGGCGCGTACTACTGGAGCGTCCAGGCGGTGGACAACGGCTGGCTTCGGTCCGACTGGGCACCAGAAGAGATGTTCACCATCGACACGACGCCGCCCCAAGTCGCTCGTGTCCTCGGCGATACCCTCGGCGTCGGCAACGATCGGCTCGTGAACGTCACCATCGACTTCGACGATGCGCTGACCGGGGTGGACACGCTCTCGCCGAATATGGAGGTGGCGCTGCAATTGCCGGGCAGAAGCGCGCTCGCGGTGTCGCATCTGCGCTGGGGCCCCGGCGACGTGTGGTTCGGGCAGGCCGAGGTGGACCCCAGCGCGTTCCTCTCCGAGCCGGTGACGCTGACCGTGCGGAAGGTACGTGACCATCGGGGCAACATAATGGTCGACACGACGATCACCACGCGGCTGTTCTTCAACGCCGCGACGCAGATCACCCCGGCGCGCGGGGGCATGGTGACGAACTCGGCGAACAGCATCTCCCTCTACATCCCGCCGCACGGTGTCGATCGTGAAGTGGGCCTGTTCCTCAACGATCCAGCCGTGGCGAGCCTCCCCGCCGGCCCGGGAGGCGCACGCCCAACGGCCGGCATGACCATCGAAATCGCCTCCGACGTGGCGCTCGCAAAGTTCAGCGCACCGGCGATCCTCACCATGCATGGCGAGGAGGCGACCCTCGAGCGGATGACCGCACAAGCGCGTACCACCGCACAGGCGCGGATGACCGCGCAGGCGGATGCGACGACGGATCTCCATCTCTTCCGCCTCAACGACGCCCGCGCGGAGTGGACGTACATCGGCGGCCTGGCACAGGGCACCACCATATCCGCGCCCATCTCGCATGTCGGCACGTACGCCATCTTCGCCAGCGAGGAAGATGTGGCCGTCGAGACGTTGAGCGACCTGACCTGCACGCCGCGCGTTTTCTCGCCCGACACGCCCGAGGGATATAGCAGTCACACGGTCATCAGCTTCACCGTCGCGACCGCCGACGCGGGCGACCGCGCCACGGTGATGGTCTACAACACCGCTGGCCGCCTCGTGCGCGAGTTCACCTCCGACATCGCCGCCGGCGCGAACTCGATCACCTGGGACGGCTACGATCAGGGCGGCGCCGTCGTGCCGAGCGGGCTGTACGTCGTCGCGGTGAAAATCGCAAGAGAAGCGGGCGACATCCAAGAGACCAAGGGCGTGGTCGTGCTGAACAAGTACGCTCGTCGATTAGACAGATAGGATCGGCGGCATCGGGCATCGAGGCTGTACGACCATCGCGGTCATTCCGAACACCGGACCACGTCCGATGACGGGGACGATCCACAACTACGGGATGCGACACATGCGGATGCACGTGACGTCTATGAGATGGCTCGGCGCGGCCGTTCTGACCTCCGCTTCGGCCGCCCTTCTGGCTTCCGCCTCGTTCGCCGGCACGCCGAGCAGGTTCATCGGCGTAGGGGCGCGTCCTCTCGGCATGGGCGGCGCGTTCGTCGGCCTCGCCGATGATGCGTATGCGCTCACCTGGAACCCGGCGGGCCTGCCTCGCCTCCAGCGGCAGGAGTTCACGGGCGGCTACGTGCCCACGCAACTGACGAGCGAGCTTTCCGTGGGCTACGGCGGGGCGACGATCCCTCTCGGGGAGCGCCAGGCCATCGGCGGGAACGTGTTCTACCAGACCTACAGCGACGACGAGCTGGACTTCAGCGACGTCCAGGTGTGCGGGTCCTATGGGGTGACGATCGCGCGAGCGCTTTCCCTCGGGCTCAACGCGAAGTACGTCCGTCCGGTCTCCACGAAGCTCCAGGGGACGCAGGAGGCCGACCCATACGGCTTCGGCTTCGACATCGGCGCCCTCGTGGACGTCGGCGCACTGGTCTCCCCGCTCGAAGGGTTGCGCCTCGGCGTGGTCGCCCGCGACGTCGGCGGCACGTCGGTGAAGTACAGCGACACGGACATCTCCGACCGAATCTACCCGCCTACCTACGTCGTCGGCGCCTCGTACAAGCCCGTGGAAAGCCTCACTATCGCCGCCGACCTCGACGACCGCATCCACGTCGGCGCCGAGTATACGCTGCTCAACGCCCTCTCCTTGCGCGGAGGCATCCAGCGCGACGTGCGCGGCTTCGGGTCAGACCTGCTCCTGAATGCGGGCGTGGGCCTGCAGTGGCGAGGCCTGCGGTTCGACTACGCGTACGAGCGCCATCCAGTGCTCGCGGCGACGCACTACGTCACGCTGTCGTTCGCCTACAACCCGGCGTACATTACCATCAAGGACGCGCGCGTGCGGCCGTCGCCGCTCTATCGGGCGATGTACCGCACGTACGAGACCAATCCGCAGTTCGCCGAGGTGACCCTCAAGAATACCTCGCAGGACCCGCTGCGTGTCTCCGTCGGCATCAGGGTCCCCACGATGATGGGCGAGGGACAGGCCTACGCGCAGGACTACACGTTGCGGCCACAGTCCACGCAGACGGTGAACCTCGGCGTGGCGGTGGACGACAGCCTGCTCCTACGCGAATCGGCGAGCTACGACAACTTCGTCCAGCCGGAAGTCTTCGTGGATTACGAGCAGGAGCGGCAGACGCGACGAGCGGCGCGGAAGCTGCCGGGCTTGTACGTGCTGGGCCGCAACAAGATCACCTGGGAGAACCCCCTGCGCATCTGCTCGTTCGTCACGCCGGAGCACCGGTCCGTCATCGAGTTCGGGGACCGCGTGGCCCGGGAGTTCCGCACTCAGCGCGACGAGGTCTTCGACCGCTGTCGCAACCTCGGCACGGCGATGATCATCTTCGACGCCATTGGCAAGTACGGGGTCGCGTACAACCCCGATCAGACCACGCCGTACTACAAGATCGCCAGCGACACGAGCAACATGCGCACGATCTTCGACACAGTGAAGTACCCTGTCGAGAGCTTCCGCTCGCACCTTGGCGACTGCGACGACCTCGTCGTGCTCTACATCTCCCTCCTCGAGCAGCAGAACATCCCCACGGCGCTCCTCGACGTGTTCGATCCGGTGTGGGGGCACGTCTACATGATGTTCGACACGGGGTTGACGCCGGAGGAGGCGATGCAGACGGGGCTGTTCGTCTCGGATGCAGATTTCGCCGTGTGGACGGACCCGGCGGGTGAGGACCCACGGCCGCACGCATGGATCCCGGTGGAGACCACCATGTACGGGCACGCCTTCGTGGATGCCTGGAAGTCCGGGATCGACGAGTACCGCGAGAAGTCGGCGCGGAACTACCTGAAGGTCTGGTCGATAACTCAGGGTCGACAGGAGTTCCAATCGGGCACGGTGGACTCGTTCAGCGTCCCGTTCCCCGAGGTGGCGGGCATTCGGGAGCTCATCGACGCGGACATCCAGCAGTTCCGGCAGCGGCTGGAGCTGCCGCCGCTCGAGCCGCCGTTCACCGCGGAGAAGTACTACAATCGCGGGGTAGAGCTCATCGAGCGGGCGCAGTATGATCAGGCCATCAATGCCTTCACCGAAGCTCTTGCGCTCCAGGACAATCTTGCCGACGCGTACAACGGGCGCGGCGTCGCGCGGAACCACCGCGGTGGTCAACTCCGGTTCATGCCGGACGATCCGGCGCGGCGGCGGGAGCAGGCCGAGGCGCTCTGGCAAGCTGCGGTGGATGACTTCAAGACGGCCATCCGCATCAACCCGCGCGAGCCGGGCTACTGGGTTAACCTCATGATTTCCTACCGATTGCTCGACAATAGCCAGGAGGCTCAAGAGGCGCGGCGGCAAGCCCTCCAGTTGGACGAAGGGCTGGCCCCAATCCTCGACGAGCTTTCCGGACAGGCCCAGTGAATCGGCGCACCATCGGGCAAATGCGTAAGCTGCGCACTTGTCAAGACAAGAAGGCGATATATATTCGTACGTATCATAGGGGGGAACTCGGCTCCGGAGGATCATGATTCGCTGTCAGCATGAATAGCTGACGTCATCGACAGGAGGGGCGCACATGAAGCGGATGTGGTGGGCACTCGGGCTGATCATGGGCCTTGGCCTTACGGGGGGGCGCGAGGTCGCATCGGCCGCGGAAACCAGCTCCGGTGCGTCCCAGGACACCGTCAGACGTCCCA
>Ga0315279_10010044_pt1 | contig 11182 bp, 9 predicted proteins | sample YL17G06_20_MG_FD_203694 | JGI IMG/M metagenome (GOLD analysis project Ga0315279, IMG submission 203694) | Sediment microbial communities from Yellowstone Lake, YNP, Wyoming, USA - YL17G06_20 | ecosystem: Environmental > Aquatic > Freshwater > Lake > Sediment | place: USA: Wyoming | collected...
GCCGCCACCTCGCCGGTGAAGGCGCCCTCCTTCTCCCAATAGCAGTCCTGGGCCCCGACGGCGATGGGCGACCCGGCCGCCGCCTCCAGCGCGGCGGCCAGCGCCGTAAAGGGCGGGCACACCACGACCTCCACGCCGGTCACGTCGGCCACCAGGCCTCGCAGGGTGCGGATCACTTCCCCTGCCTGGCGCGCCGTCTTATACATCTTCCAGTTGCCGGCAATGATGGGCACTCGCATCTCGGCTCCCGTGGATCAGTGGATTCGTGAAACAGTAGAATGGTCAACCCGGGACGTCCTCCGTTTTCCCCAATCCACCAGTTCATCGGTTCGCCGGTTCACCGGTTCACCGTTTCACTTCTTGTCCGTCAGGGCCGCGACCCCCGGCAGCTCGATCCCCTCCAGGAATTCGAGGGACGCGCCGCCGCCCGTGGAGATGTGGGTCATCTTGTCCGCGACGCCCGCCTGGGTCACCGCGGCCACCGAGTCGCCTCCGCCCACGATGGAGGTGGCTCCCGAGGCGGCGATGGCCCGCGCCACCGCGAACGTCCCCTCGCGGAAGGGCGCCAGTTCGAAGACGCCCATGGGACCGTTCCAGACCACCGTCTTGGCCCCCTGGATCAGCTTCCCGAACGCCTCGCGGGCCTTGGGGCCGATGTCCAGCCCCATCCACCCGGGGGGGATGGCCGTGCTGTCGGCCGTCCGCGTGGCCGCCGTGGCCTCGGCCTTCTCGGCGATGATGTGATCCATGGGGAGCAGGAACGTGACCCCCTTGGCCCGCGCCCCGTTCAGGATCTCCTTGGCCACGTCCAGCTTGTCCGCCTCGAGGAGGGACGCGCCCACCTCCATCCCCTGCGCCTTCAGGAAGGTGTAGGCCATTCCGCCGCCGACCAAGAACGCATCCACCTTGGTCACCAGGTTCTTCAGCACGCCGATCTTGTCCGAGACCTTGGCCCCGCCCAGCACAGCCACGAAGGGGCGGGTGGGATTCGTCATGGCGCGCCCGAGGTACTCCACCTCCTTGGCCATGAGGAACCCGCAGGCCGACACCGGCACGAACTTCGCCACGCCCACGGTGGAGGCGTGCGCCCGGTGCGCCGCCCCGAAGGCGTCGTTCACGAACACATCGCACAGGTCCGCCAGGGCCCGGCTCATGGCCTCGTCGTTCTTCTCATCCCCGGCATGGAACCGGCAATTCTCCAGCATCAGCACCTGGCCCGGCGCGAGGGCCGCCACCGCCGCCTTCACCGCGTCGCCGATGCAGTCGGGCGCCATGGTGACCGGCTGCCCGAGTAGCTGGGACAGGCGGGCGGCCACCGGCGCCAGGCTCATGCTCGGCACCACCTTCCCCTTGGGGCGACCCAGGTGCGAGATCAGCAGGACCTTGGCGCCGTGACCCATGGCGTGCCGGATCGTGGGAAGCGCCGCCCGGATCCGGGTATCGTCGGTCACCTCCTGCTTGTCGTTCAACGGGACGTTGAAGTCCACACGGATGAGGACACGCTTCCCCTTCAGGTCCAGATCGGCGATCGAGACTTTGGCCATCCTGACACCTCCGCGTGCTGTTCCGCTCGCTCGCCGACCGTCCTCCCTCCGATCGGGCGCAAGGATTCGGGGGGGCGTCCCGCGAAAGCAACGAGGCGACCGCGGCGGCGCTCGTCCGCCCCCGGCGGTCGCCTCCCGGCATACATGTCCCCCGGTTGCCGAGGGGATCCGTGGGCTATCTTTCCGCTACAGGCCCTTGGCGATGAACTTGATCAGATCGCGCACCCGGCAGGAGTAGCCCCACTCGTTGTCGTACCACGCCAGAACCTTCACCATGGTGCCGTCCATGACCGAGGTCGAGGGGCCGTCCACGATCGAGGACAGCGCATTCCCGTTGAAATCCACGGACACCAGCGGCTCCTCGCAGAAGCCCAGGATCCCCTTCAATTCGCCCTCGGCCGCCTTGCGCAGGGCGTTGTTGACCTCTTCCACCGTGGCCGCCTTCTCCACCTCGGCCACCAGGTCCACCAGGGAGACATTGGGCGTCGGCACCCGGATGGCCAGCCCGTGCATCTTCCCCTTCAGCTCGGGCAGGACCAGGCCCACCGCCTTGGCGGCGCCGGTGCTGGTGGGGATCATGGACATGGCCGCGGCCCGGGCCCGGCGCAGGTCCTTGTGGGGCAGATCCAGGATCTGCTGATCGTTGGTGTAGGAATGGATCGTGGTCATGAACCCGTGCTTGATCCCGAAGGCCTTCAGGACCACCTTGGCCACCGGCGCCAGGCAGTTGGTGGTGCAGGAGGCGTTGGAGATGATGTGGTGCTTGGCTGGATCGTACCGGCCCTCGTTCACCCCCAGGACGATGGTGATGTCCTCTTCCTTCGCCGGGGCGGAGATGACGACCTTTTTCGCGCCCGCCTCCAGATGCTTGCTGGCGCCGGCTCGATCGGTGAAGCGGCCCGTGGATTCCACCACGACCTGCACCCCCAGATCCTTCCAGGGCAGGGCGGCAGGATCCTTGCTGGCGAAGACCTTCACCGGCTTTCCGTTCACGGTGAGAGCGCTGTCTTTCGCCTCGACGCTGCCCTTGAAGGCGCCGTGGACCGAGTCATACTTCAGCAGGTGTCCCAGGGTCCGGGCGTCCGTGATATCATTGACCGCGACCATCTCCAGCGCGGGGTCCTCGCAGGCCGCGCGGAAAAAGTTCCGGCCGATCCGACCGAAGCCGTTGATGCCTACTCGCGTCGCCACGCCTGACCTCCTTTATGCACCATGGTATCCATGAAAACTGAGTATGCAGTGGAAGATGCGGGCCTCGCCCCTTCGCGCGGCCAGCGCGGATGCTAGTCCACGCTGGGGAAAATGTCAAAGGATAACCGGCCCCCGGCCGCCTGTCGTCCGGAGGGGTGGACAGCGGCCGGTCCCCTCGCCGACCCCGGCCTACAAGCCACCGGTCGGGGCCGCCCGCATCACTCGACCCTCGCCAGGGTCAGAACACCGACATCGGCGGCACCCGCCCGCAATAATGTCGCCGCACAGGCGTCGGCCGTGGCGCCCGTGGTGAACACGTCGTCCACCAAGAGCAGGCGCCGGCCCGCCACCTCCTGCCGCGCGGCGAAGGCGTCGCGGACGTTTCTGCGGCGAGCGGCGAAGTCACCGTGCTGCAGGGGTGTCGCCCGCACCCGGCGGAGCGCCCGGGGGAGCACCGGGAGCCCATGGCGCCGTCCCACGGCTCGTGCCAGCACCTCCGCCTGGTTGAACCCGCGCCGCCAGCGCCGCATCCAGTAGAGCGGCACGGGCACCAGCGCGTCCCACTCCCCCGGGGAAAGGTACTGCGGGGCTGCCTCCGCCAGCAATTGTGCCAGGTGGTGGAGGAGGGAGAGGCGCCGGCCGTGCTTCACCAGGAGGATCGCCGCGCGGGCGATGCCGTCCTCCCGGTAGCGTAGCGCCGCCCGGGCGATCCGGAAGTGATCCCGCGTCTCCCGGCAGCGCTGGCACAGGGGGACCTCCGTCCCGAGGGTCCCGCCCGCGGCGGGAAAAGGCCAGCCGCACCGCGCGCACCCCTCCGCGGGCATCCGTTCCAGCCTGTCCCAGCAGCGCCCGCACAGGGCGCTCACGCGCTGGCTGTCCAGGGGCCGCCGACAGATGTCGCAGGGCGTGGGGAAGAGGAGATGCAGGCAGGCGGCCAGGACGTCTCGGGGCGACATCCCTCGCGAGGGGCCGTCAGCGGGAGGCATGGCCGGATTGCGGCCCGGTCCCGCGGGCGCCGGCCAGACACCGGTCCAACTCCTGAAGCAGGACGGCCACCGAGGGGAATCGTTTCGTCTGCTCTTTCATCATGGTCTTCAGGATGATGACGCCCAGCCATCCCGGGATCTGCGGGTTCCGCTCCCGCGGGGAGGGGGGCGCGGTGTGGATGTGGTGGTACAGGATGTCTCCCTCCACGAAGGGGGGCCGGCCCGTGACCATGTGGTAGAGCGTGCAGCCGAGGGAGTACTGATCCGAGAGGGCCGAGATCTCCTCCCCCAGGATCTGCTCGGGCGCCATATAGAAGGGGGTGCCCCGCACCGTGGTCACCTTGGCCATGGCCTCGGTGAGGACGGCCGCCAGTCCGAAGTCCATGAGCTTCACCACGCCGGCCGGAGTGATCATCATGTTGGCCGGCTTGATGTCGCGATGCACCACGTTGTTCCGGTGGGCATGGGCGAGCCCCAGGCAGGCTTGCCGGAAGATCCCCAGGCCCCGCGGCAACGGCAGGGTCGAGGTCTCGTCCAGGATCTGCTGGAGCGAGCGACCCTCCACGTACTCCATGGCGATGTAGACCTCGTCGGTCGAGTGGCCGGCGTCATAGATGGTCACGATGTTCTGGTGCTGCAACGAGGCGGCGATCCGGGCCTCCCGCAGGAAGTGCTCCAGAGCCTTCGGGTCCTCGCGGATGGCGTCGGGGAGGATCTTGTAGGCCACGGGGCGCCGCAGGATCGTATCCTCCGCCAGGCAGACGATCCCCATGCCGCCCCGGCCCAGTTCCTTGATGAGGCGGTAGCGCCGGGCCGGCGGGGTCACGACCTGGGTCGCCTCCCCGCCCGACAGCGCCGGGGTGGCCTGGGTCACACGCTCCCGCAGGCTGGCCACCCGCCCCTGGACGTCCAGGTAGCTCATCTGCTCCGCCATGACCTTCTCGAAGAGGGACAGGGCGGCCTTGAGATCCCCCTGGCGCTCGTAGATCATGGCGAGCTGGTAGGTCGGGTGGACGAAGTCCGGCGCGATGGGCTTGAGCGCCGCCGCCTTCTCGAATTTCTCCCTGGCCGGACCGTAGAGTTCACGCTGCAGGAACAGGTCCCCCAGCATGATCGTGGCGTCCAGATACTGCTCGGACTCCGGGCCCACCTGCTGGAGGAGGGCGACCGCCTCATCGGCGGCCTGCGCCTCGCTCAGCAGGCTTCCCGCCCCGAAGAAGTCGCCGGCCGCTTGCAGGGCCCGCGCCGCGTCCCGGAGCGCTCCCGCCTGCTGGTAATAGCGCGCCGCCTCCTTCGGGTTCCCCAATCGCTCCAGGGCGGCGGCGGCCAGCGCCGGCTCGCCGGCCGCGGCGTGCATCTCGGCGGCCCGCTCGTCATCCCCCTGCTGCGCGTACATCGCAGCCGCCTTGGCGTAGTCCTTGACCCGCTCGTACATCTCCCCGGCCCGCCACCATGCCCCGGCCGCCTCGAACTCCCGGGCCGCGTCGCGCTCGCGGTTGTCCGCCACCAGCCGCTCACCTTGCACGATGTGGAGCCGATCCTCCGCCCCCTGGGCCTGACAGGTGGCGATGGCGCGGTCGTACTGCCGGTGGCGCAGGAACAGGTCCAACCCCGTCTCCCAATCCCCCGCCTGGCAGTAGTACTCGGCCGCCTCGACCTCCAGCCCGTGCTCGCGCAGCACGGCCGCCGCCTTGGCCGGCTGCCCGCCCTGGGCGTACAGCTCGCCGCAACGGCGCGCCAGGGCCTTCCGGGCTCGGACGGCCTCCGGCGTCAATTCCGCCCCGCGCACCACCAGCAGGCGCAGGGCGCGCTCGAACAGCTGGGCCGCTCGCCCGGGCTGGCCCAGCTTGCACAGGATCTCCCCGCCGCGGTCGAACACCTCGTGTTTGACGTACAGCTCCACGGCCCGCTCCGCGTCCCCCGCGCGCTCGTAGGCCTCGGCCGCCCGGATCTCCTGTCCGCCCTTCTGGAACAGGCCGGCGGCCCATGCGAAGTTGCCGAGGCGGTTGTACAGCTCGGCCGCCTTGAGGGACTCATTCGCCTGCTCGTACAGCCGGGCCGCCTTCGCCGCCTGGTTCAGCCGTTCCCAGAGGCTGGCCGCCTCGGCGAAGGCCCGCCCGCGCTCGTACGCTTCGGCGGCGGCCTCCCATTCCTCGGCTGCCTCGTAGAACCGCCCGGACTGGATGTCCTCACCTCGCCGGGCGGCGCGGCGGGCCTCCCGGAGGTTCTCGGACCTGGATGGGGCCGCGGCGTACCTCCCCCCGTCACCCTGCCACAGGAGATGCCGGACCCGGCTCGCCAGCCAGAGCAGGACGATCCCGCCCACGGCATAGGCCGCATACCTCCGGACGGCGGGATCGTTGAGCAGCGCTCGTGCCTCAGCCAGCCGTCTCCACAGCTCCTCGGGGATGGAGCCTCCGCCATCCTCGGCCTGCGCCCAGGCCGGCCCGGCCGACAGAAGCGACCAAGTGAGGAGCCAGAGAAACATGGCTCGCGGGGTGAAGCGCCGGCAAACGGAGTGGAGCCGCAACTCGGAGACGCGGAGACTGCGGGTCACGGGGCGTTTCCCGCGATCGGAGGGGGGGCGGGGGGGGAGGACAGCTATGGGGGTGGGGCCTGAACTGTGGCGCCCTTTCGATCCGCACATGCGGCACCCCCGAGAGCCGGGGCGGCGGTCGGCCGGAGCCACCGCCGTGGCGCCGGCGACCAGAGCCGGGGGGGCGCTCGAGATCAGCGCTCGGCCTTCGCCCGCTCTTCCTGTTCCTGGCACGAGATGCAGAGCTTGGCGAAGGGCAGCGCCTCCAATCGCCGTTCGTTGATCATTTCGCCGCACGACTCGCAGAGGCCGTAGGTGTCCTGCCGGATCTTGTCCAGGGCCTCGTCCACCTGCCTGAGCATCCGGCGTTCGGCATCGCCGATGGAGAGGAGGAACTCCTTGGTGTAGGCGCTGCTCGCCTGGTCGGCAATATCCTGGATTCCGTCGGTGCTGGTCTCGAGGCTTCCGACGTTGCTGCCGCGAACCTCGCTGATCAATTCCTTCCGCTTGGCCAGCAAGCGCTGCTTGAACTTCTCCAGCTTGGATCCTTTGAGCGACATCATCGTCCCCTCCCGTGGCGGGGAATCGTTTTCACCCGGGAATATAAATCCTCGCGGAAGCTATGCCGTGGCTGCTCCTCCGCGAGGTCGGTATCGGCGTCCGCGATGTTCCCGCAGCCCGCGCGAGGGGTCGCGGCCTCCCCCGCGCGTCAAAGGACCCGCCCACACCGGACCGCGGCCGGCTGTCCTGCCCGGCCCTCCCGGCGCCGCGGAGCGATCAGCCGAAGAGTTGCTGCTTCGGCGCATCCGCCCAGAGACGCTCGAGGTCGTAGAATTCGCGGGCTTGGTCCGCGAAAATATGAACCACGACATCATGGTAGTCAAGCAAAATCCATTGCGCCTCGCCCATCCCCTCCCGGTGCGACATCTCGACCTTTGCCCTCGCGAGCCGTTCCTCCACTTTCTCGGCGATGGCCCGCAGCTGACGGGCCGAGCCGGCGCTCACAATCAGGAAGTGGTCGGTGAATGTGCACAGGCCCCGCAGGTCCAGGATCGCCAGGTAGCTGGGCTTGACTGTCGCCGCGGCGTCGGCCGCCAGCTTCACCACCTCGGTGGAATCTATGGCCGTCCCTCCCTCATGTTGGCGATTCGGCAATTGGGCAATCCGGCACTCAGGGGTTCCGGGTTGCCCGATCGCCGGATTGCCAGATTGCCTAGGCGCGGGAGCGGCCGGGCTGCGACCGCTGGTAGAGCCGGTTCTTGGCCATGTAGGCCGCCACCGTGTCCGGCACCAGGTGCCGGATGCTCCGCCCCTGCTCGACCAGTTGACGGATCTCCCGCGAGGCGATGTCCAAGGAGACCACTTCCACCAGGAGCACCTGTCGCGGCTCGAACTCCCGCTCCACCCGCTCGGGATCGATGTCCGAGATCTTCAGGTAGCGGAACGTGGGATTCCCCAGGATCCTCCGCTGCTCGGCCGTCAGCAGGCGCTCCACCTCGTCGAGGCGCCAGCCCGGCCGCGCCGTCACGATGACCCGCGCCAGGCCGACCAGCTCCCGGGCCTGCCGCCACCCGGACATCCCCAGGAAGGCGTCCACCCCCATGACGAAGTAGAGGCTGGTGTTCGGCCCGGACAGCTTCTGGAATTCCCGCACCGTCTCCACGGAGTAGGATTTTCCCGGCCGGGTGATCTCGATGGACGAGACCGTGAAATACGGCGTGAAGACCGTGGCCAGCGAGACCATCTCGTACCGATGCAGCGCGGAGGCCACCACGACCTCGTCCTTGTGGGGTGGGCGGGCCGCCGGGACGAAGATGATCCGGTCCAGGCCGAAGGCCCAGTAGATCTCCTCGGCCGCCCGGAGATGCCCCAGGTGGATCGGATCGAATGTCCCGCCCATGATGCCCAGCCGCATGGCCGCTCCGGGTGTCGGGCCGGTCGTCACGCCCGGGAATCGCGGACGTGCCCCTCGCCCAGGACGATGAATTTCTGGCAGGTCAACTCGGTCAAGCCCATGGGGCCCCGGGCATGCAGCTTCTGCGTGCTGATGCCCATCTCCGCGCCCATCCCGAACTCGTAGCCGTCGGTGAACCGGGTCGAGGCGTTGACGAAGACGGCGCCGGCGTCCACCGCGCGCAGGAAGCGCATGGCGCGCGCATGATCGGCCGTGACGATGGCCTCCGCCAGCCCCGAGCCGTGCCGGGCGATGTGGTGGAGCGCCTCTTCGAACGATTCCACCACCCGGATGGACAGGACGAGGTCGAGGTATTCCGTGTCCCAGTCCTCCTCTGTGGCCGGTCGGAGCCCCGGGACGAGGGCCTGGGTCTTCGGGCACCCCCGCACCTCGACCCCGGCCTGGGCGAGGCGCGCGACGAAGCCCGGCAGGAAGCCGGCCGCCACCTCGGCGTGGACCAGGAGGGTCTCCATGGCGTTGCAGACCCCGGGGCGCTCGACCTTGGCGTTGGTGGCGATCTCCGCCGCCATGGCGAGATCGGCGCCGGCGTCCACGTAGGTGTGGCACAGCCCCTTGTCATGGGCGATCACCGGGATGCGCGAGCCCTCCCGCACCGCGCGGATCAACTCCTCCCCGCCCCGCGGGATGATCAGGTCGATCAGCCCGTGCAGCCCGAGCATCTCTTTCACCACGGACCGGTCGGGCGTCGGCACGACCGCTAGGCAAGCTTCCGGCAATCCCGCCGAGGCCACCGACGCCGCCAGGATGCCGCCTATGGCGGCATTGGTGCGGAGCGCCTCCCGCCCTCCCCGCAGGATGACCGCGTTCCCCGACTTCAAACAGAGGCCTGCGGCATCGGCCGTGACGTTGGGCCGGGACTCATAAATGATCCCGATCACTCCCAGGGGGACCCGCATGCGCCCGACCGTGAGGCCGTTGGGCCGGCGCCACATGCCGGTGATCTCCCCCACGGGATCGGGCAGCTCCGCGATCTGCCGGAGGCCCCGGGCCATTGCCTCCAGCCGGGGGGCGGTCAGGGTGAGGCGATCCACGAAGGCGATGGGATGGCCCTCGGACTTGGCCGACGCCACATCCTCGGCGTTTGCCACGAGGATCCGCTCGCGGGAATCCAGGAGCCCACCGGCCATGGCGCGGAGCGCCGCGTTCTTCTTCTCCCCGATGGCGCCGGCCAGCACGTGACTGGCCTCCCGCGCCGCCCGCGCCATCACCCGGATGTCGAATGCGCTCATCCTGCAACCCCTGTGGACGCCGTCCCCGGCTGCCGATGCCTGCCCGCCACCCTCAATCGCCCATCAGCCATTGGTCATTGGTCATTCTCATGGCCCGTCAGGATCACCAGGTTGTCGCGGTGCACGACCTCATCATACGGCTTACTGCCGAGCGCGGCCGTGATCTCGTGGGACTTCAAGCCCTTGATCTTCTCCACCTCATCCCGGCTGTAGTTGGCCAAGCCCCGGGCGAACTCTCGATTCTCAGCATCCACCAAGCTGATCACGTCGCCGGCGCGAAAGGTCCGCCGGGTGGTGCGGATGCCCGAGGGAAGCAGGCTCTTCCCCCCGGCGACCAGCGCCCGCTTCGCCCCGGCATCCACCACGATCCCGCCGCGGGGCTGGCTGGCAAAGGCGAGCCAGCGCTTCCGACTCTGCATCCGGCTGCGCGACGGGACGAAGAAGGTGCCGACCTCCGTGCCGCGCAGAATGGCGTCGAGCACCTCTGGGTGGAGGCCGCTCGCCACCACCGTGGGGATTCCGGCCGTCGCCGCCCGCCGGGCCGCCTGCACCTTCGAGCTCATGCCCCCGATGCTGGCGGCGCTGCCCGCGTCCTCGGCGCAGAAGGAGGTCACGGCATCCTGAGGGCGCACCAGCGGGATGAGCCGCGCCGACTTGTCCCGGCGCGGGTCGGCGGTGAACAGCCCCTCGGTGTCGGTCAGGATCACGAGGAGGTCCGCCTCGGCCAGGTTGGCCACCAACGCCGAGAGGGTGTCGTTGTCGCCGAACTGGATCTCCTGGACGGCCACCGTGTCGTTCTCGTTGACGATGGGGACGGCGTTGAGCCGCAGGAGCGTGAACAGCGTATTCCGGGCGTTGAGGTATCGGCCCCGGTGGCGGAGGTCTTCCCCCGTGAGGAGGATCTGAGCCACGCAGAGCCCGCAGGGCTGGAATGCCTCCTCGTAGGCCCGCATGAGGTGGCCCTGCCCGACGGCGGCCGCGGCCTGCTTGAGCGGCAGGTCGCGGGGTCGCTCCGTGAGCCCCAGGGCCTCCATCCCGGCCAGGATGGCGCCCGACGACACCAGGATCACCTCGATCCCTCGCGCCCGGAGCGAGGCCAGGGCCGCGGCCAGTCCGAAAAGCGTCGGCCGGTGCAGGCCGATCCCCCCGCGGGACAGGACCCCCGATCCCACCTTCACGACCACGCGCCTCGCGTGGGCCAGCCATTCCTGGCGATCAGCGGGAGGCGATGCTTTGCGCGAGGTCATGGGATGCCTGTTGCGCCGCCCGGAGCTTCGTCACGATCTCCTCCACCAGGGTCGGGATCCCCTCCCCCGTCAGGGCCGAGATGGGGACCAGTGGGATGTCGCGCGAGGCGCACAGGGCCCCCAGGCGCGCCAGCCCCTCCTCATGGGGGAGATCGATCTTGTTCCCGGCCGCAATGCGAGGAAGCCGCAAGAGGGCGGGATTGTATTTGGCCAGCTCCCCCTCGACCGTCGTGAGGGCCGTCACCGGGTCGCCGCCCGCCTCCGACACGTCCACCACCTGCACCAGCAGGCGGGTGCGCTCGATGTGGCGCAGGAAGCGGATGCCCAGGCCCGCCCCAGCTGCGGCCCCCTCGATGAGGCCGGGGATGTCGGCGACGACGAAGCCGCCGAAGGGGGGAATGTCCACCACGCCCAGATTCGGGGTGAGGGTCGTGAAGGGGTAGGCGGCGATCTTGGGGCGCGCGGCCGAGAACG